>Ga0307374_10009657_pt1 | contig 14178 bp, 6 predicted proteins | sample OX3MG_FD_202532 | JGI IMG/M metagenome (GOLD analysis project Ga0307374, IMG submission 202532) | Soil microbial communities from Risofladan, Vaasa, Finland - OX-3 | ecosystem: Environmental > Terrestrial > Soil > Coastal area > Acid sulfate soil | place: Finland: Risofladan, Vaasa | collected... | reverse complement strand
GCGGCGGGTTGCCCCGCGGATCTCGTCCACGGGGGCCCCCTCATAGGCCGAGAGCCCGCCGAGGGGGCTGTCGATATGCAGGTCTGCGGCGTGAAGGATCCTCATTGCTCCACGGATCCTGTCAATCGGTCCGGTTGACCCGGATCCCAAAGGCGCTCCCGCAGGCCGGATGCACGGGCGATCGGTCGGGCCACCGCCGCACGGATCGCGTCCTCCGATCCGATCACGATCACCCGCGTCTCGGCCCGGGTCACGCCGGTGTAGAGGAGTTCGCGGGTCAACAGCGGTGACGATCGATCGGGTACCACCACGACCGCCGTCGCGTACTGGCTGCCCTGGCTCTTGTGAATCGTCATGGCGTGGACGGTCTGTGTATCGGCGAGTCGTGCCGGACCAACCCGGATGACCGACGCGCCGCGGGCGAACGCGACTTCCGGGCGCCCGTCGTCGTCCGCGACGACCACACCGGTATCACCATTGAATAACCCCAGCGCGTAGTCGTTTGCGGTTACCATCACGGGCCGTCCCACGTACCAGGGCGCCCCCGCCCGAAACCCCGGGATGCGCTCGGCGAGCCAGCGCTCAATGACCGCTGTCCAGTCGCTGACCCCATACCGGCCGCGGCGATGCGCGCATAACACACGAAAGCGCGACAGCGCGGCGAGGGCCGCCACCGCATCGCCACGTCGGGCGGCCTGAACGAGCTGCATGCCCCATGCGATCGCGTCGTCGCGTAGGACCCCCAGAGCGTCAGGGTCACGCGCGGGATCGATCCACGCGATTGCCGCTTCTCCGCCGCGTAGCGCGGCCACAGCGTCGTCGGGGCGGCCGTCACGGATCGCGTCCGCGAGCCGGGCGATGGCCTCACCGAAACGGTGGACCCGCCTGAGCTGCACGACGTGGCCGGACAGCGGCCCGATCGACGGGGATCCCGGTGCACCGACGACATCCCCGAGCACGGTTCCGGCCTCGACCGACGCGAGCTGACCGGGATCGCCCACCAGGACCAACCGGGCATCGGGGCGCAGCGCATCGATCAAGCGGGCCATCAGCGACAGCGAGACCATCGATGCCTCGTCCACGACCACGACGTCGTGCGGCAGCGGATGTTCGCGGTCGTGCACAAACCGCGTACGCGTCCTCGGACGGGACCCGAGCAGGCGATGTAGCGTCGAGGTCTCGAGGCCGCCGAGGTGGGTCCGTACGTCGCCCGTGGTGGCGAATTCGGACACCTGCTCGCGGATCGACTCCTGCAGGCGGTCGGCCGCCTTGCCGGTCGGGGCGCCAAGGGCAATCAGCGGCCACGGCCGACCCGCCGAACGGGCCTGCTCGCACAGCAGTGCCGCGATCTTGGCAATCGCGGTCGTCTTGCCGGTGCCCGGCCCACCGGTGATCACGACCAAGCGGGAGCTGGCCGCACAGCGCGCGGCGGTGCGCGCGGGGTCGGAGACCTCGGGAAACAACCGGGCCAGCGCGGACAAGATGTCCGCGGCGGCGGCCGACGCACCCCCGCCACGCTCCAGCAACTGTGCGGCGACCCGGCGCTCGTCGCGCCAGTAACGATCGAGGTACAGCCGGGAGCCGACAAGTCGGAACGGGCGGGCGGTCACTGCCGCATCCCCGACGGCGACCATTGGGCTGCTCGCGACCCGTGCGACCCAGGCGCCAGTGTCCGGCCATGGCAACTCCTGGACGCCGGGAGCGGTCTCCCGATCGACCATGACAACCTCGCGCACCACGGCGAGATCGATGCACACGTGACCCACGCGCGGGCCCCGGACCGCCAGCGCAGCCGCCAGCAGCACGTCCCCGTCGGGTTCACCCAACAACGCGCCAAGCCGCACCGCCACGTGCACGTCGGCGGCGATGAGCACGCCGGCAAGGTTGAAGGCGGCCAGGTTGGTGGGCGCCCGCGTTGCGATCTGGGGGTCGAGTGGATCCGCACGCGGATCCGTCAGCCGTGTCGTCATCGGTCACCCCCATCGAGCAGATCGCTCACGTCCGCGATGAGGCCACGGGGCGGAGCCCAGGCCCACACACCGCCCGGACGCCCCTCGAAGCGCGGGCCGTCCGGGCCGAGCATCCCGCGCACGAACAAGTAGGCAACGCCCGCGATCGTCGCCTCGGGATCACCGTGGGGCAATCGCCAACGCAGGTATCGGTAGAGGGCAACCAGGTACAGCAGCGCCTGCAGCGGATAGTCCGCCGCGTACATGGCCGCGCCGATCCCGGCCGGGCGATAGTCCCAAGCCGTTGCCGGTTCGCCATGAACCCCCAGCAAGTTCGACTTGTAGTCGACGACCACGTACTGCACCGCGGCGTCCGCGCCGCCGGGGAGCCGGAGCACTGCGTCGATGAACCCGGTCAGGTAGCCCCGGAGCTCGGCCGACGCAAACTCGGCGGTGGACAACCGATCGGCATAGGCATGCAGTGGATCTCCGTGCGGGAGATGGGCGTGCAACACGTCGGCGATATCGCCGACGATCGACCCACCGTGGGGCCAATCACCCCCGCCCAATGGGATTTCAAAGCCCAATTCCGTTCGCCGATCCGCGTCGTGGATCCCGCACAGCGTGCGCTCGTTGAATTCCGGGCCGAGGGGCGTCGCGAGTGTTGCGGCGAGGGCATCGGCCACACGTCGAGCATCGCCGAGCTCGACGCCATGCCGTGCGGCCTCGTCCGCGATCGCCACCGCGAGATCCCCGGTCAGGTCGCTTGCCGCGAAACTCACCCGCTCCAGGACCGCGTGCAGGACCGTGCCGACCTCTGCATTGGCGGGCATACCGGCGAGTGGCAGTGGCACGCCGGTGCTCGCCGGATCGTCGTCGAGCCGGGTCGGCTCGGCCGCCGCGGACCCCTCGTCGTCGCTGCGGACCAACTCTCGACCTTCGGACGCCCAGTCACGATGCGCCGCCGCAACGATGCCGCTGTAGGACGTACGCCGCCAGCCGACGTCCACGTGACGCCCGAACACCGCGGTCGTCATGTCTGGCGCGACCACGACGGCCGGCCGAAAGCGGGTATCCAGATCTCTGCCGATGCGTTCCACGGCGATGTCGGCCGAATGGCGCGCGGCGCGATCGGCCAGGGTCCGCATCACCGCATCATCGTCTGGGAGCGCCTTCCCGGCGGCGGGAATGACGCCAGCAGGCCCCTGCGAGCACAGCAGTCGCGCAAGCGGCGAGTGCTCGGACCCCTGGACAACTGCCCACCACAGTACGACTTGGTGACGCGCCCGCGTGAGCGCCACGTAGGCCAATCGCAGGTCTTCCCCACGCTCTTCCTCCAGCGCCAACGTTGCGTATCGCGCGTGATCCGGGTCGTCGGGCCCCCCCACCGCAACGACACGCGGTGCGGTGGCTCCCGGCTCGTGGAACACCGGACAATCGTCGTGCACGTGTACCGACGCCCAGAGATACGGGCAGTAGACCACCGCGAACTCCAGCCCCTTGCTGCGATGGATGGTCAGCACCTGGACCGCGGCGGCATCCGAGTCCAAGCGTCGGGTCCGCTCGTCGCTGCTGGTCTCGCGCCCGGCCGCCCGCAGTCGATCGGCCATCCATGCGGAGAGCCCACTCGCGCGTACGCCGTCGTTGACGGCGGCAGCGTGCAGGAGCTGCCCGATGTGGCGAAGATCGGTGTAGTCGCGCTCACCGTCGTCGCGGCGAAGGATCCGGGCGACCAATCCGTCACGCGACATGGCGGCGGTCAGTGCGGCCACGCCCGCGCCCCTGAGGATTGCGCGCCAGCCGGCGAGCCGCTCATGGACCGCTTCCCAGTCGTCGTCGTCCGCGGTGGCCGCCCGGTCACCGGTCCACCCGACGAACACGGTCAGCACGGCGTTCGCCGCATCGGAGCGTGAGGCGGGTCGCTCCAACGCGGTCAGCAGGGTCGCCCATTCGTCGGCCATCGGCGTGTCGAACACACTGCCGGCACCCGCCACCACGGCGGGAACGCCGGCCGCGGACAAGGCGGTCCGGACAATGAGCGCTTCATGGTTGGTGCGCACGAGCACTGCGACGTCGCCCGGCGCGACCTCCGCACCCGACCCCAGCAACCCGACAACATCTCGGGCGAGATCCGCTGCGACCGCCTCACGGGCCGGCCCCGACAGCAGCTTGGTACCCCGCTTGCCCCGCAGGCCGGGGTGATCGTCGCGATGGAGGACCCGGACGCGCAGCGGCGGGCCGTGCGGCAGCCCACGACGTGCCCGCACCGAACCCTGCGGCGCGGCATCCAACGGGCGGTAGACGATCTGCTCGGGACCCAGCCGCGCGCCGTCAAACAGCGTGTCGAGCCCGTGCAGCAGGCCCGCGTCGCTGCGCCAGCTGACCGCGAGGGTCTCCCGTCGCGATGCCCGCGCGACCGCACGCAGGTACGCATACACGTCGGCACCGCGGAACGCATAGATCGCCTGCTTGGGATCGCCGATCAGCACCAACGCCGTCCGCCCCGTCGCGAATGCACGTTCAACGATCTCCCATTGGACCGGGTCGGTATCCTGGAACTCGTCGATCAGGACGACCGCATACGCCGTCCGCAGCCGCTCGGCCAACGGGCCGCCGGTCACCGGATGGGCGAGCAAGTCACGCAGTCGCACCTGATAGTCGTCGTAGGTCGCCTGGCCCTGACGCGCTTTCCGGCGCGCCACCTCGTCGCGGACCGCCACGGCAAATCGCACGCGGGCGGCGGGCACCGACCCCGGCGGGCATCCCGTCACTACGACAGCGGCGGTCGCGTTCGCAAGCGCCACGGCCCGTCCGATCTCGCGTGCGTGGTCATGGGTGAACGGCGCCAACGGCGCGCCGGACCGAAACGCACCGATGAACACGTCGTCGACCACCTGATCGACCAGATCCCCGCGGTCGTCAAGCAGCTCGAGCACGTCGTCCGCGTCGGCCGCAATGCCGAGATTGGCGAGAATCTGCTGGCAGAAGCTGTGCGTCGTCGCGATCATCATCGCATCGAATTGGGTGATCGCACGACCCAGGTGCCGGCAGCGTGATTCCACGTGCGCACGCTCCCCTGTGGCCAGCACGGCGAGTAGGTCGTCGTCGGGTGCGGAGCCCTCGACCAGAAACCTCTGCAGCCCCGCATGGGCGCCGATCATCCGCGTTCGCAGACGATCGCGCAGTTCGCCCGTTGCCATCCGTGTGAACGTGACCACCAGCAGCTGCTCCAGCGGTATCCCTTCGGCGATATAGCGCACGGCCAGTGCGACGATCGCGTAGGTCTTTCCCGTGCCGGCGCTCGCTTCGAGCACCGTCACCCCGTCGGGGAGCGGTGCGCCGATGTCGAACTCGGCACGCGGGAGATCGGCGGTCTCGTCGGCGCTAGTGCTCATGATCCAAAAGCGGGTCCCAGAAGGCGGCGGCGGCTTCGATAAGCCGGGCACCGAACCGCTCCCGAATTACCGACAGCCCGGGAGCGCCGCCGAACACCAAGCGATGTTCAGGGTCGGCGCCTTCCCCTGGGCGATGCCAGCCCGGATCCCAGGCAACACTCGCCGCCGCCCAGGGATCGGTGCCAGCCCGGGCGGCCTCCGCGTAGGACGCCGACGTCTGGGCGAACAGCACCGGGACTTGGCCCATGCCATCGTCGTAGAGGCGCACCACGCCCTCAAGGGCCGCCTGAGCGGGATCCGCCAGAACGGGACCCATCGTCGATGCCTGGGCGGGCGCACCCGCGTTGGTCGGCCGTCCGACCAGCCGCACCTGCACGGCGGTCGCCGGGTCGGCGACGGCGAGCGCCAGCAGCCGGATCCACGCGGCCGCGCGCAGGCGGCCCGACGGACGCGAGAAGCGTGCCCCGACCAGCGTCGCCCCACGGACCCCGGGCACCACGCCAACCAGGCGACGCCCACCGGCCAGAGGAAGATCGATCGGCACCGAGCGCGGCGGTTCGTCGAGGTAGGCGGCGCTGGCGTCCATGATCGCCCGGACATCGTTGGCGATCGCCTCGAGTGCACTGGTGCCGAAGACCCCGGGCGGGAGGGCGCCCCGCGCCCGTTCGGTCTCGAGAGCCCGCCCAATGTCGGCGCCGGCCAGGCTGGTCGCGAGCAGTCGCTCGCCGACCCGCCACGCCTCGAGCGGGTCGAGCACCACCGGCAACTCGTCGGGAATCTCCTCACGCACGGCCGACATCCGCACCCCGAGTCGAGCTCGCAGGAATTCGCGGCACGGATGTTCAGCGAACCGGACCAGCGCGTCCAACTCGATCACCCCGTCGGCGAGCGGCTCGAGCGGCGCGGTCAGGAACCCCGGGCTGTCCCGGTGCGGTCCCGCGAGAACCCGTGCGCCCTCGAGCGCGGCGCGGTCGAATCCCCACACCCGACCATCCATCAGACCACCGTGCACAAAATTGCTCGCGTCAAATGCCTGGAGCGGATGATGGATCCAGACCCGACCGCGCAAGGCGGCCCGTTCGACGCTGTCGCCAGCGCCCGGGACCCGAACGGTCGCCGCACACACGTCGAGCAGCTCGCCCACCGGCACGGCCGGCGGGATGTCAACGTTGGTGAGCTCGTTGCGTCCCGTGTAGGTCATCACCAGCCGTTGACGCGCCGCCATCAGCGCATCAAGCAGGCAGCCGAGTGACTCGCTGCGGGCGTCACGGTCGCCGCAGCGCTCCGACCCGAGCATTACGTCGTCCCCATCGCGGGTCGGCTTCGCCGGGAAGACGGCGTCGTCCAGGCCCAGCAGGCAGACGACCCGGTGCGGAACACCCCGCATTGGCACCATGCTCGTGACCGTCAAGGCACCGGTGCAAAAGGCCGTCCGAGCCGGCTCGCCGGTGACGTGCGGGGCGAGCAGCGCGCGGAACTCGCCCGGATCCAGGCTGACGCTCGTATCGCCGGCGTTCTCGCGGATCCTGGCGAGCAGACCGGCAACCGCGACACGATCCTCTGCCGCGCCCGCGTCGGCCTGTGCCAGCGCGTCGACTGCCCAGGACATCCGGTCGCACCACACGCGGGGTGGTGCCGCCGTTTGCAGCGCGCGCAGTACGTCCCCCAACCGCGCAATGAATTCGGCAAACCGCCCGGCAAGGTCGATCGCACCCGACTCCACGCTGTCGATCGGCACGAGCCCGGCCACGGTGCGCTCGTCTTCGTCGGCCATCGTGACCCCGACCAGCAGGCGATCGATGCCCTCCTGCCAGGTGTTTGAGGTGAGGTCCTCCAGGCCGAACGCGGCGCGCGCCGCCCCGTCGAGCCCCCACCGGATTTCCGCCGCGCGCACCCAATCATCGAGGCGATCGAGGTCATCGTCGTCGAACCGGAATCGCCGACGCACGGGCTCGGACATTGCGAACTCGAGCACCTCGGTGGCCGTCGCTCGCCGAGTCGCCAAGCGCACCAGATCCTCGAGCGCCCCGATCAGCGGGTTCAGCTCACGCTGGGACCGGTCGGAGACGTGCACGCGCAACGTCGCCGCATCGGCGTCGATCGAGCCCTCGGTCAGCGCGAGCGGCAATGGCGATCCGTCGCCCGTTGCGAACGTGGCCTTCACCAGCGGTGCGAACGCCGGCAGGTCGGGACACATCACGATCACGTCGCGCGGCTCGAGCGAGGGGTCGTCGGCGAACGCGTGCAGGAGTGCATCGCGCAGGACCTCGACTTGGCGCGAACGACCGTGGCAGGCGTGCACCTGAACCGAATTGTCGTCGGCGGCAAGCTCCGGGCGATCGTCGACGGGTGTCCCCCACGGCAACGCGCCCGCTGCACGGTTGGCGCGGATATCCCCCTGCAGACGCCCCAGCAATGTCGGTGGTGCGGTGATCGCCGCCGCGATCTGTGGGGCAGCTGCCGTGCGGCCCAGCACGACCTGCAGTTCCCGGGCATCCCGCCCCCATGCGGACAGCAACGGATGCTGTACGAGCTCGACGCTGCGGTCGTGCTGGCGGATCGTCAGCGGTCCGGTCGCGCACCTGGCCGCCCCTACGCGCTCCCACAGCTTCGGTGACGGATGCAAGGTGAACAGATGCACCTCCCGACCGGCCGCCAGCGCCTCGAGCACGCGGAGATAGGACGCCGGCACGCGGCTCACGCCGACAATCGCCAGCCGGGGCGGGAGACCAACCAGCTCCGGCTGTTCCCGGAGCCGAGCGCAGTCGTCATCGAGGCGCTCGGCCGAACAGGCCAGGCCGATGCGCCGCCGCAGCGCCCGCCAAAGCGGCGCTTGCCACGCAACGTCCGGACCAAGCACGCCGCCGGCGCCGTCGTCCTCGACGCCTGCGGCCCACTGCACCACCATCTCAGGGCGGTGCGTGGCGTACCGATCGAACACGTCGGCCACGTGTCGCAGCACGCCATAGCGCCGGCGACGCCGAACCCCGTCCGGGTCGTCACGTCGATCAAGACCAATGTGGGTCACGAGCGGGCGCAACCACGGTGCCCCACGAAGGTCATCGACGACCTCCAGCAGGGGCCACACCGCCCGGTCAGGCCGCCATGGGTCATCCAGCGGATCTGACCCCGGGACCGCGGTCGCGTCGCCGATGAGCCCTCCGAGGAATCGGAATTCGACGTTCGCGCAGATGCCGTCGCAGTGACCGGCGCGGGCCCCGAGCACCTGAGCAAGCTGCTGGCTGATCCAGCGCTCGAGGCCCCTCGTGGGGATCCCGACGACCTCGGCAGCGAGGGGATCGGACGTCGGCGCCGCAATCAGATCCGCCAGGGGATCGATGAACGCGTCGGCCCGCGTCGCGGTGTGGACGTGGAAGGACATCAACCTATTGTCAACCACGCATCGGTCGGACCGCGCAGGCGCCGCCCGCGGCGCATCCATGGCGGTATCACATCTGTCTTACATGCTGAAACGTGGCGTTCACGATGCCGTAACCGCGCGGGTGCGGATCCGTCAGAGAGTGGCACTACCACCCCTCACTCTCGGAAGGAGCGTGACGCGTGCGAATCGCATTCGCCAACCGCATGAAGTGGCTCAGGCCACTCGCGGGCGTTGCCGCACTCTCCATCGGACTCGGAGCTGTCGCCTTGGGCGCCGGGTCTGGCGGTTCGACGGCACCCCAGACAACCGCGCCGACGACTCACGGCGCGAACGCCAAGGATGGCCTCGGTATCCGCCCAGGGAAGATCAAGCACGTCTGGCTGATCATCCTGGAAAACAAGTCCTACGACGGTACCTTTACCGGCCTCAACAACAACACGTACCTGTGGAAGTCGCTGCCCAAGCAGGGGGCGCTGCTAACCGAGTACTACGGCACGGGGCACTTCAGCCTCGACAACTACATCTCGATGGCAGGTGGGCAGGCAAACCAGACCGACACGCAGTCGGACTGCCCGTACTACACCAGCTTCAACGCCACAGTCGACACCTCGGGCAGCCTGACGACCAACCCGAACTACGGTCAGGCGGTCTCGAACGCCGGCCCGAACGCCGCGCCCGGCGCCAACGGTTGCGTACATCCGTCGTCGGTTCCGACGCTGTTCAACCAGCTCGACGCGGCGAGGGTCAGCTGGAAGGGCTATGCCCAGGACCTCAACACCACGACCACCCCCGTGACGGATCCGAGTGGCCCGACCCACAGCCAGGGCGAGGCCTACTGCGGCTCGCCGTATATGGCGCCAGCCGCGACCGGGAGCACCTCTCAGCCCAACCCAGGTGGGGCGAACGCGACCGACCAGTACGTGCCCAAGCACTTCCCGTTCCCCTGGTTCCAGTCGATCCTGTCCTCGGGCGACTGCAACGCCAAACACATCGCTAACGTGTTCGATCCCGCCAACGGGCTCTACCACGACCTGCAGAGCGCATCGACGACGCCGGCGTTCAGTTGGATCTCGCCGAACAACTGCAGCGACGCGCATGACGCGGTGTGCCACGCCAACAACCTGTCGGGCGGATTCTCCAACCCGACAACCGCCAACCCGCCCGTCAACTACACCGGCGGCCTGTATGCGTCGGACCTCTTCCTCGAGCACGTCGTGCCGGAGATCGAGGCCTCGCCGGCATTCAAGCAGGGCGGCCTGATCGACGTCACCTTCGATGAAGGCTTCCCGCCGTTCACCTACACCGGCAACAGCTTCGCGAACTCCGCCACGGTCTCGCCGAACGCGGCGGCATCGATCGCGTCGGATTCCGCGGCAGAGACCCTGTTTGGCAAGACGGTACACAGCGAGCCCACCGGTCCGAACACGCCGCTGGCCACAGACGCCAACGGCTACCAGCTCTACCCGGGCCCGGGCTACAACGCGTTCATCGATCGCCCGGGCGACTGCGTCGCCCAGACCGTTCCGGCCAAGCCGGCCAGCCAATGCCTGCTCGGCGGCGGCAGCCCGATCGCCGGCGCGCGCACCGACGCCGCAGCAACCGCCGCGAGCGGCGCCAGCCTGATCACCGACAGCTCCGCGGTGGCGACTGACGTCGGTCGGACCGTGTCCGGCACCGGCATCCCGGCGGCGGCCTATGTCGGTCAGGTCTTCGACAACCCGACGACCGCGACGACGGCGGCGCCGACCGGAACGGCCGTCACCGGCTCGTTTACGATCGTCGACAACACGGGTGTGCCGCTGAAGTCCACCGGCGCGGTCAGCGGCGTCAGCCTGGGTGCGCGTACGGCCCAGACCGACCCGCTCTTCAACGCAACCGACCCCACCACGGGCGGCGGTGACACCGGGTCCGTGCTGATCAGCCCGTTCATCGGACCGGGCACCGTTAGCGGTGTGGCCTACAACCACTACAGCTGGCTGCGGACCATGGAGGACCTCTTCGCGGTCGCGAAGGCCTCTCCCGGTCTCGACGGCAAGGGGCACATCGGCTACGCCGCGCAGCCGGGTCTCGCCTCATTCGGCGCGGACGTGTTCACCAACCCGGCGGGCCCCTGGGTCCACCGATACCCACACCACCACTGACAACGCCAGTAATGGACGCGACGTCGCATGACACCGAGCGTCGGGCCTCCGGGCCCGGCGCTCGGCGCGTACTGTTTTCCGGGCTCACCGGATTCATCGCTGCCGGCCTGATCGTGGGCGCCTATGCGGCCTTGCGGCCCGGCGCCCGAGCCGGCTCGCCGGCCGCTGCCGTACCGACGTCGTCGGGAAATGCGGCCTACGGGACGCTTCCGTCGTGGCTCCCAACCGCGACGGCGCCGGTCGGACGGGTGGTCCAGGCGAGCGCCGCACATCCGTGGATCGGGATCGAAGGCGACACCGTCATCGTCCACATGGACGGTCAGGCGGTCAACGCGACCCTCGTCGGACCACAAGTGCCGTCGGAAGGCCACTTCCCACTCCCCAAGACCACACCATGCACCTTCTTCCTCACGCTCACCGCAGCGACCGGCATCATTGCCCTGGCGCCGCATCACATCGCGATCTTCGACGAGCGCGATCATCGCTATCAGCCGACGGTGCGCTCACGGACCGGTGCAGCGCCGCCTGCGCGCATCGGACCGCATCAGTCGGTGACGCTGCGGCTCACGACGGTGCTGCCGACCGGAAGCGGCGAGGTCGTGTGGACCAGTGATGGGACGACACCGATCGTCTCGTACGAGTTCGTTGCTGAGATCGACTAGCCGGATACGATCGTCGTATGCGTCCGGACCGCGAATGGCCAGCGCGCGCAGGGACCGCGAGGGCGCCCGCCGAACATGTCCGTGCGTGGCCACGACCCGCCACGGCTGCCTCGACTGCCCGGCGACCGGACCCAGCGGGCGCCGACCCGCGCGCGGGATCTGGACCGCGGCCGCTCGCTACCCGGCAAGGATGCCCTCCCGACATGCCCCGCACCCCCCGACACTACGACGATCACCGCCGTCCCGGTGTGGCAGCTTGGGGCTGTGTGCTCGGGGTGATTGCGGCGATCCTCGCGTGCGCGACCGCGGTTGGCTCCGTCGCGGGACCCGGCCATCACTGGGGCGTGGTCCCGAGGCGATCCGGGGGCCCACTGCTCGTCGGCAACGCCCCGGTCACGCGTGTTCCGGTCACGAACGCCGTGACCAGCACCAACACCTTAAGCTTCGGCGGGACGCTCAATGGCGTCGGCGTCGTCACCGGCCTCCCCAAGGTCTACCTGGTGTTCTGGGGCACTCAGTGGGGCACACCGGGGACCACTTCCGTCCAGGGCACGGGCGGCTACACCAGCTTCAGCCACGATCCATCCGGCGTCGCGCCGGACCTGCAGGCATTCTTTGCAGGACTCGGCACCCACACCGACGGATGGAGCGGCGCGCTTACCCAGTACTGTCAGTCGAGTGCCACGGTGACCGTCCGTGCCGGGGCCACCAGCTGTGCGGCCGGCGCCACCCCGGTCGGCGCGCCGATCAACGGCGCACTTGCCGGCGTGTGGGAGGACACCCACCAGGCCGCACCGGTGGCAGCCAATGGCGCGGCGCTCGCGGCCGAAGCCGAACGCGCCGCCGGGCACTTCGCAAACACGACGACCGCCGCGAACCGCAACGTGGTGTACATCGTGGTCTCGCCGACCGGGACGATGCCCGACGGCTTCAACACGGCCAGCGGTGGGTTCTGCGCGTGGCATGACGACAGTGCCGACACGGCGTCGGGGACGGCGACGCCGCAAGTTAACGGGACGGTGGCCTTCGTGAACCTTCCCTACCTGCCCGATGCCGGCGCGGCGTGCGGAGCCGGCGCGGTCAATGGCTTCAGCGGCGGCGTCGACGGTGTCACGATCGTGGCCGGCCACGAGTACGCCGAGTGGCTGACGGACCCCATGCCGGGAGGCGGCTGGTACAACACGACCTCGGGTTACGAGATCGCCGACGAATGCGCGTGGATCAACTCAGGCCAAGGGGCGATGGTCGACATTGCCCTGGCCACGGGCTCCTTCCCGGTGCAATCGAATTGGAGCAATGCCAACGGCGCCTGTGAAACCGCCGGGATTGCGTTTACGACCACGTCACCGACCCAGACCGGATCCTTCGGGACGTCGATCGCGCCGGTCAACGAAGCGGCCGTCGATCCGATTGCGGGTCGCACCCTGACGTACGCTGCGGCCGGACTTCCCCCGGGGCTCGCGATCGACGCAGCCACCGGGCAGATCACGGGGACGCCGACCGTCGTCGCCGTCAGCCACCCGTCGGTGATCACCGCAACCGACAGCGCCGGCGTCTCGAGCGCGATCACCGTACTCTGGAGGATCGCGCCGGCGACCCCTGTGATCACGAGCACGCCGGCCAGCCTGGCGAGCCTGACCTATGGGCAGCGGCTCGGCGATGCCGCCCTTGGCCCGGGGGTGGCGAGCGTCAACGGCGTCCCGGTCTCGGGGACCTTCGTGTTCACCAGTCCGGCGGTGATCCCGGCAGCTGGGACGACATGGCAACAGGTCACCTTTCTGCCGGCTGACTCCATCGACTACGCCCCCGCAACGGCGCTCGTGTCCGTGACCGTCGCAGAAGCGCTGGTCTACGTGATCCCTGATCCTCAGACGGTCACCGCCGGGCAGCCCGAGCCCGACGACCCGTTCACTCTGCGCACGACACTCGCCGACGGCACCACCACGGTCCGCTTGCCGACCGATCCCCAGTACGTCGCGCCGGTGTGCCGCGTGCCCAACGTGCCCGAAGGCGCCGCGCCGCGCACCAGCCCCGCCACGATTACGTGCTCGGGTGGCTCGGACGCGAACTACACCTTTGACACGACGGCGGTTGCGCAGCTGACGATCGTCAACGCCGTCACGATCCGGGCGGCCGACCGCGTCACGAGCTTCCAGTCGGCGTTCGCGACGCTCGGCGTGGTCGGCACCGACAGCCAGCCGAACCAGACCCTGGCGTTCACCGCACTCGGCCTGCCGGCCGGGCTTGTCGTCGATCGCACGACCGGCCGCATCAGCGGGCGCGTGATCGCCACGCCGGGGACGTACCGCGTGCGCATCAGCGCAGTCGACACGACGGGCGCCCGCACCACCCACACGGTGGTCTGGCTGGTGCGCAGCCCGATCGCGCTCACGCGGCTCGCAACGCGGTCCAGCACGCGTCATCAGGCCGTCGGCCTGCAGTTGCGGGCGCGGGATCTCATCGCGCATCGGACGCTGCGGTTTGCGGCCGCCGGCCTGCCCGCCGGCCTGCGCATCAATGTCCGCACGGGCGCGATCGGCGGAACTGTCGCCGGCCCGCGGCGCGCTTACCTCGTCACGATCACGGTCACCGACTCGGGTCGCGCCCGGACCACCACCCGCTTCACGTGGAGGATTCGCTAAGCGACCC
>Ga0307374_10009656_pt1 | contig 14182 bp, 15 predicted proteins | sample OX3MG_FD_202532 | JGI IMG/M metagenome (GOLD analysis project Ga0307374, IMG submission 202532) | Soil microbial communities from Risofladan, Vaasa, Finland - OX-3 | ecosystem: Environmental > Terrestrial > Soil > Coastal area > Acid sulfate soil | place: Finland: Risofladan, Vaasa | collected... | reverse complement strand
CGGCGATGGGGACCTGCAGCGTCGCGTCGCTGGAGGCGGCGCGGAGCCCTCGGCCGGAGGGACGCACCGAGCCGATCGCGGTGCGGGAGCGCTATCGCGGGCGGGGACTCGGCCGGGCCATGGTGCTGAGCGGTCTGCGGCTGCTCCAGGCGCGGGGCATGGCCATGGCCGCGCTGACGACGGAGGTGAGCAATGCCCCGGCGCGCCGCCTGTACGAGTCGCTCGGCTACCGCGAGATCTACCGCGCCCGCTGGTACGTGCGGGACGGGTGACGATCCGTGACCCCGAGCTGCAGGCAGGCGCGGCATCCCGCGAGGCAATCCCGCTACGGCGCTTACCGGCAGCATTGTCCGGCCGTGTCGTGCCGGGCGCGATGATGGAGTCTGACACGGGAAAGCGGTACGGGACCGGCGGCACCGCGACGGCGGCATAGCGGTTGTCGGAAGGTCCGGCCGTGTGCTGCCGAACGCCTGCTCCGCTCGGCGGATCGCAGGGCGGGGTTGCCCGACTCCCGGTTGGACGCCGCGGCGACCGTCGCGTCTCCCCCAGTGACCATCCGCTCCCCCACCTGGCGCGTAGTCCCTGCAGAACGCGATCTCGAGGTTCAACGTCGATGGCCGTATGACGAGCGGAGGGATGCCCGATGACTCGCGTGGTCGCGCTGATCGCCCTGCTGGTCCTGGCCGGCGCCGTGCTAGCCGCGCCGGCCGCCGCCGCCCCGAAGATCCTCGACAACACCGACCTGGTAGCGGTGACGGTGCCCGGTCAGGTGGTGCGCGGCATCCCGGGTGGCGGCTTCCCCTGGGTCATCGACGAGGGAAGCAAGGCCAGGGTCGATGACGAGGGCGAGGTGAAGGTCGTGGTCCACGGGCTGCTGTTCGCGCCGGGGACACCGTTCGCCGGGACGACGGGACCGGTACACGCGGTCTTCGCCAGCGTCGTCTGCGCCGACGGCTCCGTCGCGAGCACGGCGACGGTGCCGCTCAGCAGCGACGGCGACGCCCTCATCCGCGACACGGTGATGCTGCCGGCAGGGTGCGCGGACCCGATCCTGCTGGTGCGCGCCCCGAGCGGCGCCTGGCTGGCGGAGGCGGGCCTGTAGGGTCACGGAATCCTCAGTGAACGTCTGGGGGCTCGCCGGGCGCGGCGCTGCTCCGGGACGGCGGAGCGGGTCGGACGCCGAGGCGATCGGTGGTCGGGACGAGGCTAAGACCGGGGAGCCGGGGTCAGGGTCGACGGCGCTCGGCCTCGCAGCGGTCGCAGTGCTCGAAGCCGAGCGCCGTCACCGCGAAGAGCCGCGCGCCGCTCCGGGTGCGGGTCAGGGCGAGGTAGGCGCGCTCCGCCAGCAGCTGCAGGTCGCGCAGGTCATCGACCGCGATCGGCCGGGACCCGGGATGGTAGATCAAGCCGCCGGCCAGCCCGACCCGGACGGCGACGAACGAGTCGTCGGGGTCCGCGGCCGCGCGGGCCGAGCCCACGATCCGCTTCAGCAGCGCTTCCTGTCTGACGTCCAGGCCCGGCAGCATCGTGTCCATCGTAGCAACTGCTCCCATGAGCGGTCCGCGCGGGGCGGCGCCGGCCGCAGGCTGCGATGCGGGTCGGTCGGGAGGTCCCCGCTCCAACCGACTGAGGCCGGCCACCCCGTGCGCGACCTCGCTGCCAGTTAGGATAGGCGGACACGCCTCTCAGAGGTCTGTCAACCATTCGGTCGAGTATGTCAAAGTCGTATCAACCTCGGGCTCGAGGCGACCGGCGGGCAGGCGGGCATGGCGCCCGAGCGGGGAGGAAGCGCGGGCGGGGCAGAGGCGCTGATGCCCCGCGGGGAAGGGGGATGACGCGGCCAGCGCCACGCGTCGGAGCGCGGCGGGCGAGGGATTAATCGCCGAGCCGGTCGCCCGCCACCAATCGGGAGAGGGCCAGCACGGTCGCGGCGGCGGCGACGAGCAGCACCGACAGCGCCAGGGCCGAGCCGAGGTCGCTCTCGAGCGCGGTCATGACCGCCAGCGGCATGGTCTGGGTACGGCCGGGGAAGTTGCCGGCGAACATGAGGGTAGCGCCGAACTCGGAGAGGGCCCGGGCCCAGCAGAGGACGAGCCCGGAGCCGATGCCGGGCAGTGCCAGCGGCAGGGTGACGTGCCGGGCGGTCTGCCAGGCGTCCGCCCCGTCGAGCGCCGCGGCGTCCTCGATCTCGGGCGGCACGCCCCGGAAGCCGACCTTGGCGCCGCGGACGTAGAAGGGCGTGGCGACGAAGACCTGGGCGAGGACCACCGCGGCGGTGGTGAAGGGGATCTCGATGCCCAGCAGGCCGAGCGTGCCGCCGAGCAGGCCCTGCCGGCCGAAGGCCATCAAGAGCGCCACCCCGGCGACGACCGGCGGGAGCACGAGCGGGAGATCGACCAGCGTCTCGATCAGCCGCTTAGCCCGGAAGCGGCGGCGGGCCAGCAGGTAGGCGAGCGGCGTCCCGCCGAGCACCGCCAGCAACATGGAGATGGTCGTCGTCAGCGCGCTGAGCCGGAGGGCCTGCAGGACGAGCGGGCCGCGCAGGGTATGGAGGAAGCCCGGCGTCCCGACCGCGCGCCAGACGAGCGCCACCACCGGCACCGCCAGGAACAGGACCAGCAGCAGCCCCGGCACGACGAGGAGCAACGGGCGGCCACGCCAGCGGCGTTGCCCGGCGACGGCGGTCAGCCTCCCGCCGAGCGCGCGGGGGGCATGCGGCGCGGCCGACTCACCCACGCGGCGCTCCGGTCGGCGCGACCGGGATGAACCCGTAGTGCTCGAGGGTCGCCTGCCCGGTGGGGGACAGGACGTAGTCGATGAAGGCCTGAGCGGCAGTCGGGTTGGCGCTCCCCTCGACGACGGCGATCGGGTAGCGCGCCACCACGTTGTACGGGTCGGGGATGGCGATGACCGTCACCTGGGGGCGCACGGCGGCGGTGACGTCCGACGAGTAGACGATGCCGGCGTCGGCCTCGCCAAGCTGGACCTTGGCGACGACCTGCTTGACGTCCGTCTCGTCCGAGACGACGTTGGCGAGCGCCTGCTGGGTGAAGCCGGCGCCGAAGCTCGGATCACCGCCCATCTTCGTCAACGACTGGCGCGCGTAGTTGCCGACCGGGACGTTGGCGGCCGCCAGCACGAGCTTGACGCCGGAGCGGCCCAGGTCCGGGAGCGTCGTGATCCCGGCCGGGTTACGCCTGGGGACGATCACGACGAGCCGGTTCGAGACGAAGATCTTCGGCGTGCTCGCGATCGTGCCGTCCTGCTGGGCGCCCTGCATGTTGGGCTCGTCGGCGGAGGCGAACAGGTCGGCGCGGGCACCCTGAGCGAGCTGCGTGCGCAGCGTCGGCGAGCCGGCGTAGCTGAAGCGCACCCGGGCACCGGCCGGGGTGGTGGCGAAGCTCTGGCCGAGGTCGTTGAAAGCGTCGGTCAGCGAGGCGGCCGCGAAGACCGTCAACTGGGCCGTCGCGACCGGCGAGGAGCCGGCGGCCGGCGTCGAGACCTCGGCCGACCCGGGCGCGCCGCAGGCGACCAGCAGCGCGGCCACGAGCAGACCCGGCAGCCCGAGCAGGTACCGAAGCGGGCGACGCCCGGCGAATCCGACCATTTTCCCCCGAATGCTCACGAACCGGTTCCTGCCCTCTCCTGAATCCCGGGTTGCCGGGCTCGTCGACACTGCCAACCGCTCCGCGAGATGGGGCGGCGCGCATGGGATCGCGCCCCGCGGACGCGGCTGCCGGCCGCAGCGCGTGCGGGGTGGACACCCCTACGGAGGGGTGATCGAGGCCACCAGACTGCCCGCCCGCGCGCTGTCGTAGCCGCCGAGCGTCTCCACCTCGCTCCGGTAGGCGAGACCGGCCGCGACCTCCAGCAGCGCCTGGACGGCGGGAGACTCGAGATGCTCGGCGGGGATCACCAGGTCGTAGCGTTCCTGCTGGAGCGGCACGAAGTCCAGCTCCAGCGCGATCGCCGCCGCCATAATCCCCGGTCCGACGTCGGCCGCGCCGCTCGCGACCGCCTCGGCCACCGCCAGGTGGGTGGCGAGCTCCCGCGCGTAGCCGCGGATCGCGCCCGGACCGATCCCGGCCGCCCGGAGCGCCTCGTCGAGCATGGCCCGGCTGCCGGAGCCCGGCTCCCGGTTGACCAGCGTCACGTCGGGTCGTGCGAGGTCGGCCGGAACGTGGATGCCGCGCGGGTTGCCCGGCGCGACGATCAGCCCCTGCTGCCACTCGGTCAGCGTGACGACGTGAACGTGCCGGCCGGCCAGCTCGCGCCGGACGTAGGGGAGGTTGAACTCGCGCGTCTCGGGGTCGCGCAGGTGGGTACCGGCCGCGTGGGCCTCGCCCCGCGCCAGCGCCCGCAGGGCGACCAGGCTGCCGGCCTGGGCCCAGAGGAGGCGGTAGGCCGGGTAGCGCCGCGCCAGGTGGGCGCCGAGGAGCGCCAGGGCCGGATCGCAGCCCAGCACCACCACGGTGCCCTCGACCACACGCCGATCGACCAGCAGCTCCACGGTCGCCGGGGATCCATCGACGGGCACGGCGAGGACCCGCCCGTCGGCCGCGGCCAGGGTCGAAGCGGCGCCGGTCAGCGGGCGCGCCAGCAGCCGGTCTCCCACGCGCGCCAGCAGGACGCGGGGCCCGCGGGTGGCGCGGAGCACGCGCGAGCGGGCAGCGGTGCCGGTGCCGGGCGATGCCCCCACGAGTTCGGCCTGCAGTCGCGCCGGAGCGGGCGAGAGCCCAAAGAGGTCCTCCACCGCGCAGCCGAGCGCCGCGGCGAGGCGCAGGGCCACCGCCGTGTTGGGCACGTAGTGGCCCGACTCGATGCCGCTGACCGACTGGCGCGTCAGGCCGGCCCGCTCCGCCAGCGTCTGCTGGCTCAGGCCGGCGGCACTCCGGTGGGCGCGGACCCGGCTCTCGACGGCCTCGATCGGCACGCGGCGACCCATGCGACGCTCCTCCAACCCACCCACTGTACGGGATTCCCGACATCAGGTCAAGAATCCACGCACTCCAGGTCGGTTGGGGACGCACACGCCCGCCGGGTCAGGTCGCCGGGACCTCCAGCAGCCCGAAGAGATCTGAGACCGCGACCGCCCGTCCCCCGCGCAGGTAAACCCGGGGCACGCGCGCCGAGATGGCGGTGACGACCTCGTAGTTGATGGTACCCCCGAGCCGGGCCGCGTCCTCGGCGCTCATGGCGGGCGCGGTGCCCAGCATGACCGCCACGTCGCCCTCGGCCACCGCCGGGGCGGACTCCACCTCGACGACCGTCTGATCCATACAGACCCGGCCGCGGATGGGGCAGGCCGACCCGGAGACCGCGGCCCACCCCTGATTGGAGAGCCGGCGCGACAGCCCGTCGCCGTAGCCGATCGGCAGCGTGGCGCAGCGCAGCGGCCGGTCGGCGGTGAAGGTCAGGCCATAGGAGACCCCCTCGCCCGCCGGCAGGGTGAAGACCCGGGCGACGCGAGTCAGGAGCGTCATCACCGGCCGGAACGCCGCCGGAGCCGGGATGTGCGCCGAGGGGCTGAGACCGTAGAGCAGCAGGCCGGCGCGGACGAGCGGTCGGCCCGGAAGGTCGCCGGCCGGCTCGACCACGCCACGCAGGGCCGCGGCGCTGTTGGCCAGGTGCACCAGCGGGGGCGCGAGGCCGGCGGCTGCCAGCGCGCGGCGGACGCCGGCGAAGCGGCGTGCCTGCTCGTGGAGGAAGGCGCCGTCGGCCTCGTCGGCGGTGGCGAAGTGGGTGAAGAGGCCCTCCAGCCGGAGCCGCGCGTCGCCCGACACGGCCCGCGCCAGCGCGACCGCCTCGGTGGGCTCGACGCCGTAGCGGTGCATCCCGGTGTCGACCTTGATGTGTACATCCAGCGCCGGATCGTCCGAGCCAAGGCCGGCGTGGAGTGCTCGCGCTCCGGCCACCGACCCGACGGTGACCGCGACGCCGCCACGGGCGGCCCGTGACGCCAGCGCCGGGTTGGCCGGACCGAGCGCCAGCACCGGCGCGGTGAACCCGGCGGCCCGCAGCAGCAGCCCCTCGTCGATGCGGGCGACCGCCAGGCGGCCGGCCCCGGCCGCCAGCGCCTGGCGGGCACAGGGGACCAGGCCGTGTCCATAGGCGTTCGCCTTGACGACCGCCATCAGTTCGACGCCGTCCGGCAGCCGCGCCAGCAGGGCGCCCACGTTGCTCGACAGGGCGTCGAGATCGATCTGCGCGTGCGTCCCGGCCCGTGCCGCGTCGACTCGCCCGGCGAAGTGGCCCTCCACGGTACACCCTCCTCACGCGCTCGACGCGCCCACCACCGGCGTCGAGGGATACACCATGCCACGCGTCCGCGCCAGCGGCCACTCGAGCACCATTGCGTACGTACGCGGACTAACGTCAGGCGAGAGGGAGCACGGTGTGTGACGGTCAGTCCTGTACGTACACCAGCGTCTATGTACGTACACTGATGGCGCTGATCGGCGCGATCGTCTGCCCGACGACGCTCTGGGCGCGATGAATCGCGCCCCTGCCCGCGACGCGGCGAGCCTATGAGGTCGAGGCCACGGCCCATGGCTCTAGGCGAGTCATGGCCGTCGGCCCGCCGGCTCCGCCCGCCGCCGGATGGCAGTCACCGCCCGAGCGGGCGCGCCCTTGAAAGCGGGGCAGGAAATGAATAGAATTCGGCATCCCGGTGACAGTCGTCGCGTGGACACCGCTGTGACAGGGATGGCGAGTACGGCGTTCCGCATGGCCGAGCAGCCGGCCCCCGTCGGAGAGACCGGCAGGGTACGTGGAGGACCAAGATGTTCGAGGGGCTGTTACAACCGACGCATCTGATCATCATTTTGGTGATCGTACTGATCATCTTCGGCCCGGGGAAGCTGCCCGAACTCGGGTCGGCGCTGGGGCGCGGCATCAAGGAGTTCCGGGGCGGCATCAAGGATGCCACCGAGGGCTTCGATGATATGACGACCACGACCGGCGCGCCGAGCGCTCCGGTGGTGACGGCCCCCACGGTCGCGACGCCGATCCCGTCGACGGGTATGGCAGCCACCGGCATGCCGAACACCATGTCGACCGCGAGTCCGATGACCGCGACGGTCCCGCAGAGCAGCAACCTGCTGCTGCCGAGCGTGTGCGTCAAGTGCGGCACGTCGCTGGGCGCGGGCGTCCGCTTCTGCCCGAGCTGCGGCAACAAGATCGACGCGACGGCCTGAGGGAGACCCCTTCGAAGCTCGGCCATGTGACACTTGAGCGTACCCGAGGCCTCGATCGTCCCAGCCGCGGCGCTGGGGCGTCCCGGGGCCTCGCCGTGTGCGGGGATGCCCGGCGACACGCATGGGTGCGATCCGCCTAGGCTTGAGCCGCCCTGCCTTGGCGGACCCGAACCCGCCCCCAGGCGTCGTGGCGTCATGTGGCACCCGCGGCGCCGCGTGATCCGCCGCGACAGTGCGGTGTCGGCGGACAACGCGACGGGTGCCGGCCAGGTGGCCGGCGCCCGTTTAGCAGTTCTGGATTCAGCGACGAGCGACCCTATGGGGTCCGGTCGCGGTCGACATCGTCGCGGCGATCGAGGTCGTGCTGTGCCTCGCCGACCTTCTGGCGGGCCTTGCCCTTCAGCTCGTCGGCATGGCCGCTCAGCTCGGTCGAGGTGTCGTCGGTGGCGCTGCCCCAGGCCTGTTTGGCCTTCCCCTTGACTTCCTCGGCCTTGCCCTTCACCCGGTTCGTGGTGCCGTCATCAGTCATCGTTGCGCTCCCTCGTGCGTTCAGCCTCCGCCGCGTCGCGCGCCGGGCGGACTCGAACAACCGTGTTGGGAGGTAGCCCTCCCGTGACAGGGAGGGCGCAAGCGACATGCCAGCGGCGCCGGTGGACAGGCACGGCGTCTGGAGCGGGACGACGACCGGCTCAGTGCTGCTGCGCGTAGAGCTGGCGGGTGAGCATGGCCTGGCCGATGTGCTCGCGGTTGTGCTCGACGGCGTGCAGCAGCCACCAGATGCCGGGGAAGCGCCGGTTCAGCCGGTCGTTGGCCGGCTGGCGAATCTCGGACAGGTCGTCGGCGCTGATCGCGTCCAGCAGCGCCGCCGTGCGCGTGCCGACCTCGTCGACGCGCCGGGCCAGCGCCGCCGCGTCGGAGCCCTGGACGCGGAACTCGGCGTCGCGGTCGCGGCTGAGCGTGCGGCCGACGACGGTCGAGAGGAGCGACTCCTCGGCGCCCAGCGAGTGGGTCAGCAGCACGGTGATCGAGTTCGTCTCCGGGCCCGGGGTCCAGTTGAGCGCCTCCGGGGTAAGGCCGTCGAGGACCTCGTGCCAGGACGCGTGGTGCTCGGCCAGGACCTGCTTCATCCCGTCCCGCACGCTCTGCAAGGCATCCGCCATCTGCTACCTCCCTCGTCTTTCGATCCCCGGCGAACGGTACGCACCCGTCCGGCTAGCGCTGGTCCGGCTGGCCCGCGCGCAGCGCCTGGTAGCTCGCGTAGCGCTCCAGGTCGATCGCTCCCGCCTCGAGGGCGGCCAGCACGGCGCAGCCGGGTTCGTCCAGGTGCTCACAGTCGGCATAGTAGCACTCCCCGAGGTGACGCCGGAATTCCGGGAAGAAGTGGTCGAGGCGGCTGAAGTCGACGCCCCAGAAGCTCAACTGGCGGATCCCGGGCGTGTCAGCGATGTAGGTGTCGGCGTCGAGCCGGATCAGGTACGTGCCGGTGGTGGTGTGGCGGCCCTTACCGGTGACCGCGCTGATCTCACCGACCCGCTCGCCGGCGTGCTCGGGCCGCAGGGCATTGATCAGGCTGGACTTGCCGACACCGGAGGGGCCGGAGAGGGCGGAGATCTTGCCCGCCAGAAGGCCGCGCAGCTCCGGCAAACCGACGCCGGCCCGGGCACTGGTCTCGACCACCGGGTAGCCGGCCGCGCGATAGGGGTCAAAGACGCGGCGGAGCGCGCCGCTCGGGTCAAGGTCGATCTTGTTGACGCAGACGGCGGCGGACAACCCGTGCGCCTCAGCGATGATGAGGAAGCGGTCGAGCATGCGCAGGTGGGGCACCGGCTCGGCCACCGCGAAGACGGCCACCATCTGGTCCGGGTTGGCCAGGATGACCTGCTCGACGTCCTGGGTGCCGCGAGCCAGCCGCGACAGGGAGCGCCGCCGCGGGGCGACCGCCTCGATCACGCCCTGGTTGGGCCCGGTGACGGTCAGGTCGACGCGATCGCCGACGGCCACGGGGTCGGTCTTGCGACGGATGCGCTTGAGGACGCCGCGCAGGGTACAGCGCACCAGGCCGGACGGCGTCTGGACGTCGTAGTACTGACCGTGACCTCGAATCACGACGTTGGAGGGCCAATCCAAGCGCGCTTCACCTCAAGCGAGACGACGACGACCGGGGCCGGCCGCGGCGGCCGTGATCCAGCGGCCGTCGGCGTACTTCGCGCTTCCGGGGCTTCCGGAAGTGGGTCCGGAACCATCCCCGGCTGATTCCGGGGCTTCCGGGGCTCGTCACCCATGCGTGGGATGGTCGCGCAGCCGGCGCCGGCAGGCAAGGCCTCGTTCCCTCCGCGGCATCCGTCTTGATACGTAGCAGCGCCGGCCTATGCTGAGTCGTCGTGCACTCGAGAAAGGAGTCGCCCATGCTCGGCTCGATCCTCTGGGCCATCATCGTGATTCTGGTCATCCTCTGGCTGATCGGCTTCCTGGTGCACGTGGGGGGCTCGCTGATCCACCTGCTGCTGGTGATCGCGGTGATCGTGCTGGTCTATCAACTCCTCGTCGGGCGCCGGTCCGTCTAACCGCGTCAGCGGCAGGTCATGGTCGTGCCGCGACGGGCACCAGGGTGGTGGGAGCAAGCCTACAAGCTGACCGTGCACGCCGTGCTGGACGCCTTGGTTGCGGCCTAGTGCGCGCACCGATGGCTGGCGTTCAGCCGCCGGTCGTCATAGATTGGCGTTAGCGGCTGACCGAGGCGCGGCGCGGGCTTCCAGGCTGTGTCCGCCGGATACCGACCACGGAAGGAGCGAGGACCAGTGCCAGGCATGATCGTCGCGGTTACGATTGCCCCGCACACGGGCGCCCGACTGGCCGAAGTCGGGTTCTTGCTCGTGCTGATCGCTGGGATCTGGCTGGTCGCCGCGGAGATTCCGGCGCTCAAGCTGGGCAGCGCGCGGACGGTGGTCGCCGGGATCACGCTCGCGCTCGCCGGCCTGCTGCTCGTCATTGCCACACACTGGGGCCACTTCGGCTAGGGCCTGGGCGCTCGATCGGCGGTAGAACCCGCAGCGGGCGTCCGGGGTGTCCGCCAGGGGATACTCGGCCACGACATGACTCTGTTGGGCAACCCCGGTTGAGGGACGTCAGGTGCCGCTGCTGCGGCTCCCCTCGGATACCGGCGGTGACCCGCAGGGCGTGACTCCCTCCAGCGATTAGGGCATAGCGTCCAATCTCTGGCGATCCAGCGCTGCCCGTAGCTGGGTGAGCAGCTCGGTGCCCATGCGGCGCCCGTTCGGGAGCTGGTCATCGCGATCCCAACGCCAGGCTGCGACCATCGCCAGCACTAAGATCCGGCACGCGCACAGTAGCTCTTGATCAACATCTGGGTAGTGTGTGCTCACCGCTTCCGGCACATCGGCGACGTCAAACTCGACCGGCCCACGGCAACACGTCTCCAGGTCTGCGAACAGCAACCCGGACTTCGTCCTGAGTACATTGCCCGGGTGTGGCTCGCCGTGGAGCAGTTGCTCGGCGGCGCCGCGTTGACTGATCGCCCACGTCACCTCTCGCAGCGTAGTGCTCAGCAGCTCGCGGTCCGCATCCCGAAGATCCGGGGTTTGGGCACGGTTATCGACCAGCCGCTGCGCCTCCGCGACGCGATCCGTGAAGTGGGGCGCCATGCAATCGACTTGCCGCATACCCGCGTGCAGCCGCTCAAGCGCCTGCGCATACGCGGCTGGCGCGACGTCACCGTGGGACACCGGCTCGTAGTAGGTCCACAAGGTGATGGCGAAGCCGTCACGCACGTAGACGCGCGGCGCCACCCGCGGATCGAGCGACGCGACGGGGCTCGTGGTTGCAGCGAGCCGACGAGCGACCTCAACTTCGAACGCGGCGCCTGCCTGGTGCTCCATGAGCGCGACCCGCGCGAGAACGTCACACGGCCGCAGGCGGAGCGCGAGCCGGTTCGAGTCATGGAGCACGACGGCGTCATCGACCCGCAGACCAAGCGCTGAGGCCGTCGCCACCGCCGCTCCCACCGCGGGCTGAATGTGTGACGGGTGCATGGGCGTACCATCCCTCGTTCATTGGCGCCGGACCCGGTTGAGCTGGACGGCCGAAAACGTGCCCGGCAGCTTGGTATCCACGGCCAGGGACTTGCCCGCGGGACACGAGGCGCAGCCGCGTCGTCACGACCGCTACCAACGTGATCGTGTAATCGGCCAGCACGAGCGCGTCGTATCCGAGCGCCGCCACCTTCTCGGTCTGCCCGTCCTCGCCCGATTCGCCTGACGCAGCTGAACGCCGAAGCGGAAGAAATGCCGCGGTAGAGGCCACACCGTCGTCACTCAGCTCCCAGCCCCGGCATGACGCTGCTGGGTAGCCCCGCGTGAAAGGACGTCAGGCGCCGCCAGCGGCCGCCGACAGGGGAGGGGCCAGGCGCGCAAACCGTCCGGCGGGCCGTGATTGCTCCACTTCCGGCGGTCGGCCGAACCAGGTTCATGGCGACGGCGGTGACCAGCAGTTGGAGCTGCGTCCGCGCCAATCCCCGGTACCGACTGCGGTGACGGCCCCATCCGTCAGCGATTCGACGGGCGGTTATACCCGTCCGCTGACGAGGTGTGGCCGCGCGATGTCTGTTGTGATCGTGTTTCATCGTTGGATACGTGCCCTGATGCGCAGTCCACCTCGACCGGGCGATAGGCCGAAGCAGCTCGACACACCGCTACTGGGGCCTTCGCAAGCGATCCAGCCGCGTGCGGTACGCGGCGCCACGCCCACCACGCCATAGCTGGCGGCGTTTGTGTGACTTTACGTGACGTGGTCCGGCCCGCCGTGACCATCTGGGGGCAGGCCGTTCGCTTCGCCCAACACGGCAGGGTCAGGGTACGGTCGCGAGCTGGCAGTGGGCCAGGATCACGCCGGCTGGTTGCCGCAGCCGCTCGACCTGCTTGGCCGGCGCCTCAACGGTGACCGTCGTGCCCACCGCGACGTCCGCGGTGCTCGCGCCCAGGTCACACCAGACCGCCGCGGGCACCGCGGTGCGCAGCTGCAACTGCAGGTGCTGAGGCTGCCGTCGGACGGTGGCCACGCTACCCGTGAGCCGCAGCGTCGTCGGAGCCCCATCCGCATAGTCCGCGTAGAAGTGGTCGCCCTGCATGGCGATAGCGAGCTGATCCGGCGTGACCGTGACGGTGAGGGTCTGCGTCGCCGGCAGCGGCGGGGCGAGGACGACCGGGGCTTTGTGAAACGCCACGTACACGGCGGCGCCGGCAAGGGCAAGGAGGAGGAGGAAAGCCAGCGCGGCCAGGCCGAGCCGGACGGTGAGGTGGGTGCGGCCAATCGTGGTCGCCATCAAACGACCTCCTCAGGCGGCCTATCGGACAGGTACTGGATGGTACACGATCGGACATGCCGATCACAGCCGGCCGGTTCCGCTGGGGATGAGCCGCACCATGATCACCTCTGTTGGTGCCGGGCAGCCAGGCGGCCCGCGGACCGGGCGGCCGGTTCGAGCCGGGCGCGCGGTCAGGCAGGCAGCTCGGCGGGCAGCTGGTCGATGCGCCGCAGGGACGGGACGAGCGGCAGGCTCGCGGCGTGGACCAGGCTGGCCGCGGCGAACACGGCGAGCGTCGCCACCAGCCCCGACCGCGCCAGCAGGAGCCCGCCGAGGAGGGTACCGACGGGGAAGGTCGCCGACCCGAGCGCGTCGAAGGTGCCGAACACGCGCCCGCGCAGTCCCTCCGGCACGCGCCGCTGCAGCAGCGAGGTCGTGAGCGGGTTGATCGGCTCGAAGCACACCGCCTCGACCACGATCGCCCCCAGCAGGATGGGCAGCGGGGGCAGGGCGACCAGCACCCAGAACGCGATGGCCCGCGCGATGAAGCCGCCGAGCAGCGTCGCGCGCCGGGGCAGGCGCGGGCCGAGCAGCGCGTAGCCGAGCAGTCCCAGGAGCGACCCGGCGGCCAGCGCCGACTCCATCAAGCCGAGCTGCACGGCACTGCCGAACACCTGGCGTGCGTACACCGGCAGCACGATCGTGTAGAGCGGCTCGGAGACGAGGCTGCCGATGGCGAAGGTGACGACCAGCCAGAGGAGCAGGCCGTCCCGCCGGACAAAGCGAAAGCCGTCCAGCACGTCGGCGAGGTAGGAGCTCGACTTCCCCGGCCTGACGACGGTGCGGGGCACCGCCAGCGCGACGATCGCCGCCGAGAGGAGAAAGCTGCCGCCGTCGAGCCAGAGGACGTTGCCGGCCCCGAGGAAGGCGATCAACACGCCGGCCACCGCCGGACCGACGAGGAGGGCGGCCCGCCCGACCGCCTGGGCAAGGCCGTTGGCGCGCTCCAGCGGTATGCCGGCGCGCTGGGCGAGGTCGGGCAGCAGGCTGTCCCGCGCGGTCATGCCGGGTGCCCCGAGCAGCGTGCCAATAAAGACCAACCCGAGCAACTGCCAGAAGGCGAGGCCAACGGTGTGGTGGAGCAGCGGGATAGCCGCGACGCAGAGCCCGCTGCCGACATCCGACAGCACGCTGCTCTGCTGGTAGCCGAGCCGATCGACGAGGACGCCGCCGAGGATCCCGGCGGCGAGGAACGGCAACGCCCCGGTCGCCAGCGTAAGGCCGGTCTTGGCGGCGCTGCCGGTGGTCTGGAGCACGAACCAGGGCAGGGCCACCAGGGTGAGCATGCTGCCCAGCCGCGAGATGGCGTTGGCGCTGAGGAGGGCGACGAATGGCCGGCGACTACGCGTGGCCGCGATCCCGCCGGTGACCTGCATCGTATCCCTCCCGGGTGCGCGTGCCGAGCCGTGCCGAGCCGGTGCTGAGGCGCAGCCTAGCAGCAAACTGCACCGATGTCAATCGATTATGACCTGTTAGTCGTAAATAGGCGCCGGGCAGTAATCAATTGTCACCGACGCGCGGGCAGCGGTCGTGCCGCCGCAGGCGAGCGATCCGCGGGTGCGCGGGCACGGGGGATCGGTGCCCGTTCAGCATCCCGCGGCGTTGC
>Ga0307374_10009652_pt1 | contig 14186 bp, 14 predicted proteins | sample OX3MG_FD_202532 | JGI IMG/M metagenome (GOLD analysis project Ga0307374, IMG submission 202532) | Soil microbial communities from Risofladan, Vaasa, Finland - OX-3 | ecosystem: Environmental > Terrestrial > Soil > Coastal area > Acid sulfate soil | place: Finland: Risofladan, Vaasa | collected... | reverse complement strand
ATGATGCCGTACTCGATGCCGTTGTGAACCATCTTGACAAAGTGGCCGGCGCCGCTCGGACCGCAGTGCAGATAGCCGTGTTCGGCTGTGCCGCCTGTCTTTTCCCGGCCGGGCGTGCGTGGCGCCGAATCGATGCTTGGTGCAAGGGCGGAGAAGATGGGGTCGATACGTTGAACAACGGCATCATCGCCGCCGATCATCAGGCAGTAGCCTCGCTCCGATCCCCACACCCCGCCGCTCGTTCCGGCGTCCACATAGTGGATTCCCTTGGGCTTCAACTCGGCGGCACGGCGGATGTCATCGTGGTAGTAAGAGTTGCCTCCATCGATCACCACGTCGTCCTTTTGGAGGAACGGGGTGAGTGTCTTCAGCGTCTCATCGACCACGGCGGCCGGCACCATCATCCAGACAGCGCGAGGCGCCTTCAACTTCTTGACGAAGTCTTCAATCGACGTTGCGCCGACCGCGCCGTCTTTCACGAGCGCTTGCGCGGCTTCCGGATGAACGTCGTAAGCAACGCACTGGTGACCGGCCCGCAGAAGGCGCTGCACCATGTTGGATCCCATCCTCCCTAATCCGATCATGCCCAATTCCATGTGTTTTCCTCGCTTGAAAAGACGCTGAAACGATTGAAACTCCGGTTCGCGAATCTGCAGCACTTACAAAGCTACGCCGGTGCGTGGACCACATAGCCGCGCGGCGGTGCGGGAAACTCGCTGCCGCCTTCCGCGTTCGTTGTGCGTTCGTTGGGAGCTGCCGCATCGTGGCCGTCCCAGGCGACAGAGACAAATTTCTGGTTCTTCCACTGTGTCTTCACTGTGGCGCCGCTCCACTTGTCGCCCAGGTTGTTCAACACCCAAATCACACCGGATTGCTGCACTTTGGCCTCGCGAACGCCGGAGCGCTGCATGATGTAAAGATCCGGATCGACATGCAGAATTTGCGAATCGCCGCCGGCATGGCGATGGTGTACCGCGCTGAAAGCGTCAATGCCATTCGGCGTGCCGGTGCGTACCGGAAGACGCTGGGATAGCCTTCGTGCACCGGAATGCCATGGCGCGTTGTGCCTTTCACTTCTCTTGGATGGGTTAAACATCGCGCAGAGATTTGAGACTCGCAGTTGCCTCAAGAGTCGCGCCCCGCTACATCTTGAGGCCTATATCGCTGCACTCCGGGTGCTTGCATTGGCAGGGCGCTTTTGGTTCCTTCGTTGCGTCTGCGCATGTGGTGCTGCAATGCTTCTTGCCGCTCGCGGGCTGACAGTTACAGCCAGGATTTTCGCACTTTTGCGTGGTGGTCATTAACGCTCCTCTTGTGTGAACATGCCTTCACGCCTCTGCAGGTTCGGTTGTGCCAGGAATATGCTCCTCGATCTGAACTGCGTGGGCGCTCAGCCTACAGCGCATTTGCATGCGCGGACACATTTAGAATTCCATGAGCTGCCGCGTCTATCTGTTCAGTTTTGGTCACTATCGCCGTATGCCTATGAGTCGAATTGAAGATTCTGCCCTGCTCCCGTCGTGTTGTGCATTAGAACATGATCCGCATTCTCATGCCGAGCAACGTGGTGGTATAAGCTCTGCGTGCATAGGTGGGATGGTTTGATACCTCGAGATCCGGGCCAAGGTCGACACTCTTCGTCAAGCGAAGCCGGTAAAAGGTCTCCATTACGCTCTCGTGATGTTTGGTGCCGAAACTTGGCTCTGAGTGAATGAAGGTAATGCCGAACATATCTCCGCGCCTTCCAAAAGGCTTCACCTGGTCCAGACCAAGCTCTTCAACCTGCTTGATCGAGGTTCCCATGTTCGATGCAAAGCCAAGTCTCCCAAAGGGTGTCCAGGCACTGCGCAGTTCATGCTCAAAGGCTATGCCGCCGCCCACTCCGCTCCCGAGGGTACCAATGCGCCCGCAATGAAGATGACCGAGGTGATGAGCAACATCTTCCTGCGCCCGAACAGGTCCGATAGTCTGCCCCCGACGGTCGCAAAGACGGCGGCACCGACCAATACCGAGCTGACCGCAGGCTCCTGTTTAGATGTGGAAAGCCCGAAACTCCGCTGGATAAAGATCAGCGCACCGGAGATGACTCCGGTATCGTATCCAAACAGCAATCCACCGACCGCGGCGAAGATCGCAGCAATGTAGACGTATCGCTGGCTACCGACGGCAGCATGAGAAGAGTCACCAGCTATGGCCGGGTCTACGCGAGTTGAATTCACCTTACACATCCCTTCTCAAAGCTGCGGTAGCGCATGATCAGAGCGTTGGTCGAGCTATCGTGCGTGAGCTTCGGCTCTGTTTCGGACTCGATTTCGGGGATGATTCGCTGGGCTAGGACCTTTCCCAGTTCGACTCCCCACTGGTCGAAGGAATCAATCTGCCAGATGGCACCCTGGATAAAGACGCTGTGCTCGTAAAGGGCGACGAGTTTCCCCAGCGCCGCCGGAGTCAACCGCTCCAGCAGGATCGTGTTGGACGGACGATTGCCGTCGAAGGTGCGATGAGGCGCGAGCCACGGTGGCGTGCCGTCCGCCTCGACTTCCTGCGTGGTTTTGCCAAGAGCCAACGCCTCAGATTGCGCGAAGACATTGGCCAGAAGGATGTCGTGATGCCGGCCGATCGGGTTCAGCGGCTGATCAAACGCAATGAAGTCACAGGGGATGAGTCTGGTTCCCTGGTGGATGAGTTGATAAAAGGAATGTTGGCCATTAGTGCCTGGCTCTCCCCAATAGATCGGCCCGGTCTGATATTCCACTCCCGTCCCATTCAGGGTTACGTGCTTTCCGTTGCTCTCCATCGTCAACTGCTGCAGATAGGCCGGGAAGCGCTTCAGATATTGTTCATAGGGCAGGACTGCGACGCTTTGGGCACCGAGAAAGTTGTTGTTGTAAAGTGCCAGGAGACCCATGAGAACGGGAAGGTTGCGCTCAAAGGGAGCGGTGCGAAAATGAACATCCATCTCGTGAAAGCCGCAGAGTAGTCTGCGGAAATTATCTGGACCGATCGCGATCATGGTGGACAGCCCGATCGCCGAGTCCATCGAATACCGTCCACCCACCCAATCCCAAAAACCAAAAATGTTGGCCGTGTCGATACCGAACTTTTCGACCTCTTCGGCATTAGTCGAGACGGCAACGAAATGTCGGGCTATGGCGGCACTATGTTTCAGTGTTTCCAGGGCCCATACACGCGCAGAGTGTGCGTTGGTCATCGTCTCAAGAGTCGTGAAGGTCTTTGACGAGATGATAAACAGTGTCTCTTCTGCATCCAAGTCGCGCGTCGCTTCGGCGATGTCCGTCCCGTCAACGTTGGAAACAAACCGGAAATTCAGATCGCGCTGGGAATAATGGCGCAGAGCTTCATACGCCATGACTGGGCCAAGATCGGACCCGCCAATGCCGATGTTGATGACATTGCGGATCGGCTTTCCGGTATGGCCTTTCCACTCTCCGCTACGCACGCTTTCGGAGAAGACGGCCATCTTGTCCAGGACGGCATGGACCAGCGGCACAACGTCTACTCCATCAACGAGAATCTCTTGCCCCTTCGGGGCTCGCAAGGCCACATGCAGAACCGCTCGCTTCTCGGTGACATTGATCTTTTTTCCTCGAAACATGGCGTCGATGCGTGAACGCAAGCCGGATTCCCCGGCAAGCTGCAACAAGAGCTGAATGGTCTGGTCTGTGATGCGATTCTTCGAGTAATCGAAGTAGACGCCGGCAGCCTCGACAGTCAGGCGTTCCCCTCGTTTAGGATCCTGAGCGAAAAGATCTCTAAGATGGAGAGTGCGGTTCGTTGCAGCATGGGCATCAAGGGCTTTCCATGCCCCGCTTCCAATGAGCGGTGTAATACCTTCTGTCATCTTTAATCCACCTTTCGATCGATATTCTGAGGGCTCCCAGTCGCATCCCGCATCTGTTTTGGCCTGATTGGCGGATAGGGCGCTTTCGCACAAACTCACCAAGATGCGGAGAATGGGGAGTCGAACCCTTCGTCAGCATCGGGCTCAGAACGTTCACGGGGGCTTTGAAGATCCAAGTCGCGTGGAGGGCTAACATCTCATCTCCGCACTTTCATATCTTCCCTTTATTGCTCATGCATCTTGCGTGCCTGCGCCGGGGCGTTCTTTAGTTGCTGACCGGTGGGCGAACGACAGCCACGGAGCATGTTGCTCGACGAGCGACCGACTCCGCCACGCTGCCCAGTAAGAAGTCGCGAATGCTTCTTTGCCCGTGCGAACCGACCGTTATGAGATCGGCACGCCATTCGGCTGCTCTGCCGAGAATGGTCTTTGTTATGTCTCCAATCAGGACTTCGGCTTGTGCCGTAAACCCCGCTCTGCGCAGCTCGTCCGCAATCCGCTCGACCAATGTACGGGCTGCCTGCTTCTGCCCTTCCAACTCGGGAGCGTAATCTTGAGCCATCTCAGGCGGAGGCACGGGCTCAACCGGTTGCAGCACATGTAACACCAGGACCTCGGTATTCTCATGCCGAATCCCGATTCCAACAGCACGAAGCACAGTTTCAGAAAATTCCGATTCGTCAACTGCCATTAAGACTCTCATGACTCCTTTTCCCTCACTCGCAATAGGCTGTGCGACCAGGCGCCGCAAAACGGAAAGAAAAGTATCTGTTGCTGTAATGTCTGCCGATGTGACGCCACTTCAAATCCAGCCAAGTGCTCTGACATTGCGTCGCCAGTATTGAACAGGCAAGCTCAAAAATGCAGGTCACAATTGCTCACCGGAGAGGCCCGCAATCCCTGTGCTGGGATTTACCATGCCGGCCTGAAAGAGCATCAGACGCATTGGACCAGAACTGTGCAAGAGAGCACAGTCTTTCTTCCCTTGGAGAGAACAATAGTCCCTTGGCCCCGACTTTGATTCGGCGAGGAGACCGTCATGTCTGAACGTCACACTTTGAAGTCCATCCCGACGAAGATTCTTCTCCCAATCGATTTCAGCCCATCATCTCAGGCGGCACTGGAGATGGCAGCCGACCTCGCGAAGCACTTTCACGCCGAACTCCATCTTGTGAACGTCATCCCCTTTTTCCCTTCTACGACTCTCCCCGACTCGATTCCCGAAGGTGACTATATCCAGGCGGCCAGAGCTTTCGCGGAGCGACATCTGGCGAAATGTCATGCCGTCCTGCTGGCCAGGGAAATCAACGCAAGTTCCAGCGTCGAAGTTGGAAATGACGTAGTTGGTAACATCATGGAAGTGGTGGAGCGCGAACATATCGACATGGTCGTGATTTCCACGCATGGACTCACCGGCTGGCATCCACTCGTGTTTGGATCGATTGCCGAGAAGGTTGTCAAGCTCGTGCAATGTCCTCTCTTGCTTCTTCACTCAGCCAAGCCGGACACCAGCGTGACGATTTCGTCCGGACGTTCCATGGAGTGGTGGTAGAGAGACGGCGGAGCGCTGATCCATTCCGAAGTGAGCCCTCTAAACATGATTTGAGCCTGAGGGACTCGCCTTGCAATAAGTTGGGTTGGCAGGCAGGTTTGCCGGCATCCAGGTGCGCGCCGCATCGCCGGGAATTCCGATTATGGCACGTAGGCCGCAGAAACAACGAACACAACTGACCAACAGGTGCAACGATGAGCTGGGTATTCGTGAAGTGATAGAGCACTGCGTTCTCCTCTGCAGGCACACTCGTGACGGCAGATGGTGAATGAGAGAGGCTTCCTTGCGGGGAAGGAACCCGCACGCTGTCCATCATGAGCGGCCAGGCGCGTGAATGTTAGCCAAAAGTGCAAACAGTTTCGAATTGACGTGGCTGTAAGAAGGTCCTGGGGAGAAAATGCCATCCACCGTTGCAGCGTGAGTAACTCCCGGATCAATCCCGTTCGCGATTTCGTTGCGCTGTGCAACTGAGCCGAGCAAACAGCCTCGTAGCTTCGGGGTCGCAGAGGCGGAAAGGCGCAATGCGTGAGTGCGGATCGGCCTGCCAGTCTTCGGTTTCGCTGAATGCGCTGAGCCGGAGGAGGTCGCGGTCGTACCGGGGGCCGAAGTAGTCACGGAAAGGCGCAGCATTTTCCCTGCGATTTTCAAGGTGCGCTCTGACCGCCATAACGATGCCGGAAATGAGGATCATGGCGCCAACGAGAAGCAGGGCATTCATAAGATGGTGCATCGCGTTCTCCTTTGCGATGGACGTCCACAACAGCCGGAGGGGGATGGACAGGGACGCTTCGAGCCTGTTTGGAGTGTGAAGCAGTCCGGCGCGGGAGGACTGGTCAACATTGCACATAATTCGAGCAATTTGGGAGCCTATCGGCTGCCAGGGGTACCCAGTACTACTTTTTTGTCAGGGCGAAGCATGAGGTCTTTGGTGGATGGCTTCGCGGGCGGCTTTGCCCTGATCCAGAATCGCGCAATTTGTGAGGAATTTGCGTCCCGGTCAATTCTGGCCAGCTTTCCAAAGCCGGAAGTTCAATACTGCACCTTGTCAAGGTACTGACGACAACGAGAATTTCGCGAAGCAGAAGATCTATGCAAACGGCCTGCAAAGGGCGCAGGAGGGTTCCATGTCACAAACTGTGGTGGAAAGAACGGCTGACAACATCGTCGAATCAGCTCACCAGGCCTCTCGCGCAACAGGAGTAATTGCCGATGCGATAGGGGATGGCGTGGAAGTCGTGAGGCGCACTGCGAAGCAGGGCAGCGATGCTGCCGAAGGCTTTGTTAATGACTCAACCCAGCGCCTGCAGCGACATCTTGCGCTAACTGTTGCGATGACGTTTGCGGTAGGCGCCGCCGCAGGCACACTTATCGGATGGATGGCGAAACGAAGGTGAATCAGGACCGTTGGCAGCGGCCTTCCTTTTCACTCTGATCAGCGCAAATGTTACCGCCTGGGGCCGATTTTGCGGAGCCAGACCAGCATCTGTGTCCGAAAACCGGAACGCCCCTCAGCATTCTGGATTCGTCCAAGTTTTCGAAGGTATACCTCGTCGATTTCCTGACATGCCCCTTGCATTCTTACCGATTCGAGCGGGGGAGCAAAACTGACCAGAACTTCAAGGAACGGGGATGCATGGTGATAATAGGAGACATCAACCATGAAGCAACAATTCGAGAATCAAGAAGCAGAGAAACTGCAAGACGCAACGGACTCGGACGCGTCAACAGAAAAGAGGATCAACCATTTAGCTGAGAAAGCTGCGGAGAAAGCATCAAAAACGGAACAGAATTACGACAAGGATCACGCGATCATTTCAAAGTGACAGGCCCGCAGGAGGTTTCAACCTTAAATCGACGCCGCATACCCGCTCTGCGTTTTCCGGCTTCGGCGTCAGGAGTGGTCGCGTATCTCCTGTGTACTGTACGCGACCGTCGTATTCCATCCCGCCAGCAGAAGCTCCAGAAGCGCCGACCTGTTCAGCTCTGCCCATTCTTGGCTGATGCCTAAGATCAGGCCGAATAGCCTGCTTGGATACTGTCGCGTCTGTATCGGGCGAAGGCTCTCCATATCTTTGCATAGGCTCCATTCGGCCGCCGTTGCTGTTCTCTCAATGGATCGTGGTTGGCTATTCTTGAGCATTGTTGTACAGATTGTGCATCTCCGCCGGAAGATACTGTTATCGAGCCTCTCCTTTTGTGGTTGCGGCCGCGATGTTAATTTCACTCATCATGTTTAGCCTCCCAGGCAAGTAACGATGTTACGAGGCATCAGTACGTTCTGGAAACTTGAGCCAGAGGACGCGTAACGGACTGGAGCCTCGTAACTTGGAGGCGTCGGAATGCAATTCGACTCGTTCAACAAGCGCACAGGTCCGGGGTCGATTAGGTGAATTTTCGAGGCATATCGCTGCCCATTTTCGCGAATTCACGAGGCTCCAATGAGCCTTCATCAAGTCTCCTGTCCAACCATCTTCCAAGCCTTCCCTGGACTGGTGCCAGGTAACAGGAGCAGGAACAGGAGAACATCCATCGTGACATCAAATTCAGATAAGCCCGAGTCGAAGCCCGAGTCGAAGCCCGCATCAAAGCCTGACTCCAAGCCCGCGCCGAAGGATGACAAGAATGCTCTGAAGTCCCTCCCCATGCCTGAGCTCATGAAAAAGCTGGGCGCATCGGCAGACGGACTCACTCAAGCCGAGGCCCAAAAGCGGCTGGCGCAATACGGGCCGAACGCGATAGAGGAAAAGAAAACCAACATCATCCTGAAGTTTCTGAGCTACTTCTGGGGTCCTATCCCGTGGATGATCGAGGGGGCGGTGATATTGTCGGGAGTCGTCCAGCACTGGATGGATTTAGGCATCATCCTTTTCCTTCTCTTTTCCAACGCTGTGGTGGGGTTCTGGGAAGAACATCAGGCGGGCAATGCCATCGACGCTCTAAAGAAAAGGCTGGCCGTCAACGCCCGCGCAAAACGAGATGGGAAGTGGACCACTCCCAAGTCATCGGAGCTGGTACCCGGCGATGTCATCCGTTTGCGCCTGGGCGACATCATCCCGGCCGATGCGCGCCTGCTTGAAGGAGACTCCGTCCAGGTTGACCAGTCGGCGTTAACCGGCGAGTCTTTGCCCGTTGAGATCAAAGCGGGCGGGGCGGTGTATTCGGGGTCCATTCTTCGCCAAGGCGAGATCGATGCAATGGTCTATGCCACCGGTACGAACACCTACTTCGGCAAGACCGCGCAATTGGTGCAGTCAGCGGAGACTGTCAGTCACTTCCAGCGATCTGTATTGAAGATTGGTGACTACCTGATCGCCCTCGCCGTGGCGATGGTCCTGTTGATCGTCATAGTCGCGCTGTTCCGTCACGATCCGGTTCTCACGACTTTGGAATTCTGCCTGGTGCTTCTGGTGGCCGCGATTCCCGTGGCTATGCCCACTGTGCTATCGGTCACCATGGCTGTGGGCGCTCGGCTGCTGTCGAAAAAAGAAGTGGTTGTTACCAAGTTGTCGGCGATCGAGGAACTGGCGGGCGTAGACATCCTGTGTTCGGATAAGACCGGCACACTGACCCAGAACAAGCTGACCCTGGGCGATCCCTTCACCGTGAACAACATCCCCGCCGATCAGGTAATTCTCTGGGCAGCGCTCGCTTCCCGCGCCGAGGATAAGGACACCATCGACCTTGCCGTGATCGGCGGCGTCAAGGACGACAAGGCTCTGAAGAGCAACCAGGTGACCCACTTCGTGCCCTTCGACCCGGTGCATAAACGCACCGAAGCCACCGTCAAAGGTGCGGACGGCAAGCAGTTCTTCGTGGCCAAGGGCGCGCCGCAAGTGATTCTGCAGATGGCGACCAACGCCGGTGAGGTAAAGGCGGCCGTCGAGAAGGCAGTGAATGAATTTGCCGGGCGCGGCTTCCGCTCGCTGGGCGTGGCCCGGGCCGATGAGGAAGGCAAGTGGAAGTTTGTCGGCGTGTTGCCCCTTTTCGATCCACCCCGCGAACAGGCAAAAGCAACTATCGCCAGTGCCGTGGCGATGGGCGTGAGCGTCAAGATGGTCACGGGCGATCAACTGGCCATCGCGCGGGAAACAGCAAAGCAGTTGGGGATGGGAACCAACATCCTGGATGCCGGCGGATTGGGCGACGACAAGAAGGATGCAACCACGCAGCAGGCAGAGGCCATTGAAAAGGCCGACGGCTTTGCGCAGGTATTCCACGAACATAAGTTCCACATCATCCAGGTCCTGCAAAAGCGCGGCCATTTCGTCGGCATGACCGGCGACGGCGTGAACGACGCTCCCGCACTGAAACAAGCAGATTGTGGCATCGCTGTTTCGGGAGCGACAGACGCGGCGCGCGCTGCGGCATCCATTGTGCTGCTGGCGCCCGGCCTGTCGGTCATCATCGATGCAATCAAGGAGAGCCGCAGAATTGTCCAGCGGATGAACAGCTATGCGATCTACCGCATCGCTGAAACGCTGCGTGTGCTCTTGTTCATGGTGCTGGCGATCCTCGTCTTCAACTTCTATCCGGTGACCGCGGTGATGATCGTGTTGATCGCGGTGCTCAATGACGGGGCCATCCTCTCCATCGCATATGACAACGTTCATTACAAGAAAGAGCCCGAAGCCTGGAACATGCGCCTTGTGCTGGGGATCGCGACGGTGCTGGGCCTCGTTGGTCCCGTCGCTGCGTTCGGCCTGTTCTATCTCGGCGATCGCGTCTTCCACCTCGGTCATCCCGAACTCCAGACGCTGATGTATCTGCTACTGTCCGTGGCCGGACACTTGACCATTTTCCTTACCCGCACGCGGGGCCCGTTCTGGTCCATCCGCCCGGCGCGGACTTTGTGGATTGCAGTCCTGGGCACGCAGACTGTCGCAACGCTTATCGCCGTCTATGGATTGTTCATGACTCCGATCGGGTGGAATCTAGCCGGACTCGTTTGGGGCTACGCGATCGTCTGGGCCCTGCTCACGGACCGAGTGAAACTGCTTGGCTATCGGGTTTTGGATCATGTGAAGGCCGACGAAGCTAAGCCTGTTGCCAGGATTAGTTCGCCAGCCAAAGCCGACCAGCCGAAACCGGAAGAAAAAGCTTCGCCGGCGCCGGAAGCCAACGCAGAACAGCCCAAGACTGAAGCCAAGACCGATCAGCCGAAGCCTGAAGAAAAGGCCCCGGCGGTGCCTGAAGCCAAGGCGGAAGCACCCAAGCCTGAAGCCAAGCCAGCAGAGCCCATGACTGAAGCCAAAGCTGAGGCGCCCAAGACCGAAGCCAAGGCAGAACCTGAGGCCCAGGCAAAGGCGTCGTCCAATTTGACTTCGCAGATCGCCGGGCGAGCCTACGAACTCTTCGAACATCGCGCGCCCAACGACGGGACAGCAGCTCAGGACTGGAAGAAGGCGGAGCAGGAGGTTCGGAACGATGAAGCCAAAGGCAAGCCGAAGGTTGAAGCCAAAGCCGAGCCAGAGTCTGAGACCAAAGCTGACGCACCTACGCCTGAAGCCAAAGCTGATCAGCCGAAGCCTGAAACCAAAGCTGAACCTAAGTCCGGCGCCAAAGGTGATGCTGAGCCGGAAGCGATGGCCGATGCGCCGAAGCCCGAAGCCAAATCTGATCAGCCGAAGCTTCAAGAAAAGTCTGCACCGACGCCTGAAGCCAAAACTGACGAACCTAAGCCCGAAGCCAAAGGCAATCCACAGCCTGATGTGACGCCACAGCTCGTCAAGCGGGTCCATGCACTCTACGAAGAGCTAGGACGCGAGGACGTTCAATCCGTTCAGGATTGGGAGAAAGCGCATCAGGAACTTGAGGAACATGAAGCTCACAAATAATCAGGCACGAGCCACGAGGCAGACATGACGGACAAATCGAACATACAAATTAGTTCAAAAGATTTTCGTGTGCCGCCAGACAAGAAGGTCAACCTCAGCAAATTGCCGACGATGGTCGAGCCCTATGCCAAGTCGAAGAAGCAGTATAAGGAGCTTCTCGACCAACACGCTGAGAAGCTGGCCTCGCTGCAGCACCTTCACTACGCGTCACACAAGTATGCGCTGTTGCTGATCTTCCAGGGCATGGACGGCGCCGGCAAGGACGGAGCCATTCGGCATGTGATGTCCGGAGTCAATCCAGAGGGTTGCGAGGTCTTCAGCTTCAAGCAGCCGAGCGCCGAGGAACTCGATCACGATTTCCTGTGGCGCACGACGTGCCGGCTTCCGGAGCGCGGACGGATCGGTATCTTCAACCGCTCTTATTACGAGGAAGTGCTGGTCATTCGCGTGCATCCGGAGATTCTTCGCACCCAAGGATTGCCCGAAGAATTGCGCGACGAGAAGAACATCTGGGAGTACCGGTATGACTCCATCGTGAACCTGGAGAAACACCTTCATCGCAATGGGACGCAAATTGTCAAGATATTCCTGCACCTTTCCAACGAAGAGCAACGAAAGCGATTCCTTGCGCGCATCGACGAGCCAGACAAGAACTGGAAGTTCAGCACCTCCGACATTCACGAGCGGAAATACTGGAAACACTACATGAAGGCCTACGAAGATTGCCTTCACGCAACAAGCACTCGTCATGCGCCATGGTACGTTGTCCCCGCCGATGATAAGGAGAACGCACGCCTGATTGTTTCTCAAATCGTCCTTGATGCGCTGGGGGGGCTCAAGATGGCTTATCCCAAGACAACCGCAAAGCGTCGCGTCGAGCTGCAAGCGATCAAGAAGCTGTTGACGAAATGACGCCGGAGACCCATCGAAGACAAACTTAAACAAACCAAGCGTCCAACAGCCTCCACCGCACTGTTAGCTGTTGCGGAGAAATGGAAAGGAACAATCAATATGGCTACCAAGGAACTCCCCATCAAAGTTGAGAAGAATGACACGCCTCAATCGTTCAGCAAGAACTTCGATCAGACTGGCAACTCCTCCGGGTTCATCTTTGATGTAACTCTGTCGACCGCGATCGCCGCAAATGGAAAAGTGGAAGCACAGGCTTCAGTTCCAGAGGGGCCGCTTTCGCCCGAACTGCTCGACAAAATGAATCGCTACTGGCGAGCCGCAAACTATCTGTGCATTGGCCAGATCTACCTGTTTGAGAATCCTCTCTTGCGCGAGCCCCTCAAGGCAGAACAGATCAAGCCGAGACTTCTTGGCCACTGGGGAACTTCGCCCGGTCAAAACCTCATCTACATTCATCTGAACCGCCTCATTAAAGAGCACGATGCAGACATCATCTATATCTCCGGCCCTGGACACGGCGGCCCCTCGCTGAATGCTTGTTCTTATCTGGAAGGCACATACACCGAGGTTCACCCTGAGATCACACACGATGAAGACGGATTGCGGCTTATGTTCCGCAAGTTTTCTACGCCAGGCGGCGTGCCCAGCCATTGCGGCCCACATGTGCCGAATTCCATGCACGAGGGAGGCGAACTTGGCTATTCACTGGTTCACGCATTTGGCGCGGCCTTCGATAATCCGGACCTGATTGTCGCCTGCGTCATCGGGGATGGCGAGTCCGAGACATGCCCACTGGAGGGAAGCTGGAAGTCGGTCAACTTCGTCAACCCGGTGCGAGACGGCGCAGTCCTGCCGATCCTTCACCTCAATGGATACAAAATCTCGGGGCCAACGGCCCAGGGACGCACGAGCGACGCCGACTTGAAGGCCCTTTATGTAGGGCGTGGGTACAAGCCCTATTTTGTCGAGGGAGACGACCCGGAGGTTGTGCATCAACTGTTGGCTCAAACGCTTGAAGACTGTTATGCCGAGATTCGTGGGATTCAACAGGAGGCACGCAAGAACGGATTCAAGAGGCAGCCCGTCTGGCCCATGATCATCCTGCGCACGCCCAAGGGATGGACGTGTCCCAAAGAAGTAGATGGAATCCCGGTCGAAGGCACCTTCCGTGCACACCAGGTCCCGCTCGCAACGGTCAAAGACAATCCCGAACATCTCAAGATCCTTGAAGTCTGGATGAAAAGCTACAAGCCAGAGGAACTCTTCGACAAGAGCGGCAAGTTCCTTGAAGAATTGGCGGCTCTCGCCCCTGTGGGCAATCGACGCATGGGTGGCAATCCTCATGTGAATGGAGGGCGCGAGTTGATCACCCTGGCGCTGCCCGACTTCACGGATTACGCGCTCGAGATCCCCGGCCCAGGTCAGGTTCTGGCCGAGGCCCCGCGTAAGCTTGGAGATTTCTTCCGCGACATTTTCAAAATGAATCCGACAAACTTTCGCATGTTCTGCCCAGATGAATCGAATTCCAATCGTCTGAACTCTATCTTCGAGGCCACAAAGCGGTGCTCGATGGCCGAAATTGTCTCGATCGACGATGAACTGGGTCCGGACGGCCGCGTGATGGAGGTATTGAGCGAGCATCTTTGCCAGGGATGGCTCGAAGGCTACCTGCTCACTGGCCGGCATGGCATGTGGTCCTCTTACGAGGCTTTCGCGCAGGTTGTCGATTCGATGACCACTCAACATGCCAAATGGCTGGAGCAATGCCGTTCATTTCCCTGGCGCAGGCCGCTTGCGTCCCTCAATGTTCTGCTCACAAGTCATGCATGGCGGAATGATCACAATGGCTTCAGCCACCAGGCAACCGGATATGTCGACAATGCGTTGGCGCGCAGGAGTGAAGTGATCCGCGTGTATTATCCACCGGACTCCAACTGCCTGCTCAGCGTCTTCGACCATTGCCTGCGCAGCCGCAATTACGTGAATGTCGTCACCTGCGGCAAGCAGCCGCAGCTTCAGTGGTTGA
>Ga0307374_10009651_pt1 | contig 14186 bp, 14 predicted proteins | sample OX3MG_FD_202532 | JGI IMG/M metagenome (GOLD analysis project Ga0307374, IMG submission 202532) | Soil microbial communities from Risofladan, Vaasa, Finland - OX-3 | ecosystem: Environmental > Terrestrial > Soil > Coastal area > Acid sulfate soil | place: Finland: Risofladan, Vaasa | collected... | reverse complement strand
CAGGAGGGCCTGTACATGGCCACCGAGTTTCCGATCGACGTCGCGATCATCGATCTGGGCCTGCCGAAGCTCTCCGGTCTCGAGCTGATCCGCCAACTGCGTGCGCGCGGCAAGACCTACGGCGTGCTGGTGCTCACGGCGCGCGACCGCTGGCAGGACAAGGTCGAGGGCCTGAGCGCCGGCGCGGACGATTACGTCGTCAAGCCGTTTCATTTTGCAGAAGTACAGGCGCGGCTCGCGGCGCTACTGCGGCGGGCCGGCGGCTGGGCCAGCGCGCGCCTTGCGTGCGGTCCGATCGAGCTGGACGCGCGCGCGCAGACCGTGACCGTCAATGGCGCCGCCGTGGAGCTGACGAGTTTCGAGTACCGGATCCTCGAGCACCTGATGCTGCGCGCCGGCGAGGTGATCTCCAAGAGCGAGCTGACGGACCGGCTCTATGAGCAGGACTACGATCGCGACAGCAATGTCGTGGAGGTGCTGGTCGGACGGCTGCGCCGCAAACTCGACCACGATGACAGCCTCAAGCCGATCGAGACGCTGCGCGGCCGCGGCTACCGGCTGAGCCTGCCGCGCCACCCGGCGTAGCGGCCGCGCGGCGCGGCGGCCGCCCGGCGTGGCGGTCAGCGCGATCGCGCACCGGCCCGCGACGGTAGTAACGCGGTGCAAATCAGGCGATGATGGCTACCATGATGGTGGTTCGATGATGGCGCAATCCCCGCCGTCGGTCCGTCGCCGCCTGCTGATCGCGGTCGCAGTGCCACTGTTTCTGTTTTTCGCCTTTACCGTGGTTGCGCTGGATTCGGTATTCCGCCACCTCACGGCGGTTGCCGTGCAGCAGGAATTGCAGGAGCAGGTGGTCGCGCTGGTCACCGCGGTCGACTTGGACGGCAACGGTAACCCCGTGGTGCAGGTGCTGGACCCGGAATTTCGGCTGGATCAAACGGGTACGGGGCAGTACGCCACACTGCGCAACGAGCACGGCCGCCTGCTGTGGAAGTCACCCTCCCTGACCGGAACCGGTCTGGTACTCGGCGCCGACCTGCCGAAGGGGCCGGAGCGCATCGTCTATCACCGCGCACGCGATGGCAGCCGGGTCGCCGAGCTTAGCCGCAAGCTGCACTGGGAGGTAGGCTCGGGGTCGACCAAGATAACCAGGACGTTCATCTTTTCCGCGGCGGACAGTACTGCACCGCAGATGCATCAGCTGTGGACCTTCCGGCGCGAGGCCGCTGGCTGGTTCGGCGCATTGGCGCTCGCGCTGCTGGGAACGATGGCTTGGATGATGCGCCGCGCCCTGTCACCGGTACGGCGGCTGGAGCAGGAGATCATCGCGGTCGAGAATGGCACGGCGTCGCTGCTCGGCGGGGGCTATCCACGCGAGCTTGCCGGTGTCACCCAGGGGCTCAATGCGCTGCTGGAATCCGAACGCAATCGCATCAAGCGCTATCGCGACACCTTGGGCAATCTGGCGCATGGGCTCAAGACGCCGCTGGCGGTGATCCGCGCGAGTCTGGGCGCGGCCGAGCTTCCCGCCACCGGTACGACCGGGACCCCCGGGACCGCGTTGACCCTCGCCGGGCCGACCGCGGCGATCCAGTTCGAGATCGACCGGATGGCGCAGATCGTCGAGCACCAACTGAAGCGCGCGGCCGCGGGCGGCGGGGCCACACTCGGCCAGGCGCCCGTGCCGGTGCTGCCACTGGTCGCCGAGCTGCGCGCGGCGCTGTTGAAGGTGCATTCACGCAAGGATCTGCGCATCGAGGTGGATGTACCGGCGGCGCTAGGATTTCTCGGCGATAGTGGCGATATCCTCGAGCTGCTCGGCAACCTCCTCGACAACGCCTGCAAATGGTGTCGCTCGCGGGTCGCGGTGAGCGCGCGGCTCGACCCGGACCGCACGGCGTCTCAACGGCTGTCGATCGTGGTCGATGATGACGGCCCCGGCATCGCGCCGGCGGACCGCAAGCGGGTGATCGAACGCGGGGTCCGTGCCAGCGAGCACGTGCCGGGCCATGGCCTGGGCCTCTCGATCGTGCGCGAGACCGTCGGCCTGTATGGCGGCAGGTTCCTGATCGCCACCTCGCCCACGCTCGGCGGCGCACGCGTGGAGCTGCAGCTGCCGGGGCGTTGACGTCACGGTGTCACGTCGAACTCGATTCCCTGCGCCAGCGGGAGCGTCGAACCCCAGTTGATCGTATTGGTCTGGCGGCGCATGTACGCTTTCCAGGCATCCGAGCCGGCCTCACGGCCGCCGCCGGTGTCCTTCTCCCCGCCAAAGGCGCCGCCGATCTCCGCCCCGGAGGTGCCGAGGTTGATATTGGCGATGCCGCAGTCGCTGCCGCGATGGCTGAGGTAGAGCTCGGCGGCGGCCAGGCGTTGCGTGAACAGCCCCGAGGACAGCCCGTAGGCGCTGCGGTTCTGCAGTTCGATCGCCTCCTCGAGCGTGTCGAACGCGATCAGGTACAGGATCGGGGCAAAGGTCTCCTGCTGCACGATATCCCAATCGTTGCGCGCCAGCACGATCGCCGGTTCGACGTAGTTGCCGGGTCGCGGCAAGACCCGTCCGCCGACCAGCAGCGTGCCGCCGGCGGCCTGCGCGGCAGCGAGTGCACGCTCGTAGTTGCGGACCGCGTTCTGATCGATCAGCGGCCCCATCAGCGTGCCGGGGTCGCGCGGATCGCCGATGCGTATTTGCCGGTAAGCGGCCACCAGGCGGCGCTGCAGCTCGGGCAGCTGCGTGCGCGCCACCAGCACGCGTCGGGTGGTGGTGCAGCGCTGGCCGGCGGTGCCGAGCGCGCCGAACACGATCGCGCGGGTGGCGAGCGCCAGATCGGCACTGTCATCGATGATGATGGCGCCACTGCCGCCGAGCTCGAGCAGGACCTTGCCCAGTCGGGAGGCAACCGCCTGCGCCACGGTCCGGCCGACCGCGGTGGAGCCGGTGAACGAGATCAGCGCGGTGCGCCGATCCTCGATCAGAGCGCGGGTGAGCACCGTGCCGCCATCGAGCAGCAGCTGCCAGACCGGCGGTGCCTGCTGTTGTTCCATCACCCGATTACACAGGCTCTGCACCGCCAGCGCACACAGCGGGGTCTTCGGCGAGGGCTTCCACACACACGCGTTGCCGCACACTACGGCGAGCAGCGCATTCCACGACCACACCGCGACCGGAAAATTGAAGGCGGTGATGATGCCGACCACGCCGAGCGGATGCCATTGCTCGTACAGGCGATGCTGCGAGCGCTCCGAGTGCATCGTGCGCCCGTAGAGCATGCGCGACTGGCCGACCGCAAAGTCGGCGAGGTCGATCATCTCCTGTACCTCGCCGAGTGCCTCGCCGATGATCTTGCCGTTCTCGAGGGCGATCAGCTCTGCCAGCTCGCGCTGGTGCTGCCGCAGCGCCTCGCCGAGCAGCCGCACCAGCTCCCCGCGCCGCGGCGCCGGGACCTCGGCCCAACGGCGGGCGGCTGAGCGCGCGCGCTCCAGGATACCGTCGAGGTCGGCCGCGCGGGTGGCAGCGATGCGAGCGATGAGGCTGCCATCGCCGGGGCTGATGCAATCGATGCGATCGGCGCCGGCCGCATCGCCCGGGCCGGCCGCGTCGCCCGGCAGCGGCAATTGAAAGTGCGCCAGCAGCGCGGCGGCGCTGCTCGACGGGTGCGGGGCGGCGTTGGCGTGGGTGTCGGTCATGGCCGATCGGCAAGCGTGGGCGAGCGCTGGCGGCCCGGGGTGCCGCTGAGGACCACATCACCGGAGACGTCCTTGGTGCCGCCGGCAGCCAGATGGCGCCCGAAGCGGTTGGCGAGTACCTCGGGCAGGCGGAAGGTCTCCTGTGTCACCAGTCCGTGGTAGCGGTCCGGATGGGTCAGCACTGCGTCGAGCACGGCACAGACGCCTGAAGCGGTGGTGACCTGGATCGCAGACCACAGCCGGCCCGCTATCATCTGCGGATAGATCTTGCTGACGTAACTCTCCTCGCGCAGCTCCGCGTGCTGCATCCCGGTGACGGCCGCGTACACGATGACCACGTCCTGCAGCGTCTGCGGGACCGCGTTCTCCAGGATGCGTTTGAGCGTGGCGCGGTCCTGGTTGAGCTTCAGGTCGTTCATCAGCAGGCGCATCTGCGCACAGTGGCCGGGATAGCGGATGGTCTTGTAGTCCATGCTATCGCAGCGCGCGCCGCAGGTCTGCGCCAGCGAGCCCAGTCCGCCGGAGGTGTTGAAGGCCTCGTACGCAGTGCCATCGATCTCGATCTCCTCGAGCCCCTCGAGCGCCCGCACCTCGGTGAGGTGGCCATCGATGATGGCCTCGCAGGGGTTGCCATACTCATTGATCAGCCCCTCGGTCGACCAGGTCAGCGAGTACTTCAGCACGTTGTGTGGATGCTGCGGCAGCGCGCCGACGCGCAGGCGCACGCTGCGCAGCGTATCGAAATGACGGGTCAGCTCCCCGCCCGCGATACTGATGAAGCCGGGCGCGAGCCCGCACTGCGGCACGAACGCCGCCGCCGCCGTGCGCGCCAGCTCGCTCACGTGGCGCGTGACCGTCACATCCTCGGTCAGATCGAAGTAATGCACGCGCGCCTCGAGGGCGGCCGCGGCTACCACGGGATTGCAGTGATACGGCAGGCTCGATACCAGCGCCTGCACCGGTTGGGCACGCAGCTGCGCCGCGAGCGCGCTCGCGTCGGCAGCGTCCAGTTGCAGCGGCCGGATTCCGGGCAGCCCATGCGCGCGCGCTACGGAGGCGGCCGTGTCCGCCTCGCGATCGGCCAGCCATACCTGGTACGCGCCCGACTCGGCCAGCAGGCCGCAAATCAGCGCGCCGATCTTGCCGGCGCCCAGGACCAACACCGTGTGCATCGTGTTCCCCGGCAGCTCGTGGCTGCATGGTAGCATTGTGTCGTGCGTTCGACTGACACCAATCCCTGGCATCCGGCGAGCTGGCAGACGCGCAAGGCCGCGCAGCAGCCCCAGTACGACGACCCGACGGCGCTGGCGCGGGTGGTGGCCGAGCTGGCGCGGCTGCCGCCGATCGTGGTGTCGTGGGAAGTGGAGAACCTGCGAGAGCGGCTGGCAGCGGTGCAGCGCGGCGAAGGCTTCCTGCTGCAGGGCGGTGACTGCGCCGAGAGCTTCACCGATTGCCAGTCCGACCACATTGCCAAGCAGCTCAAGGTGCTGTTGCAGATGAGCCTGGTGCTGCTGTCCGGCATGAAGCGCCCGGTGGTGCGCGTGGGGCGCATGGCCGGCCAGTATGCCAAGCCGCGCTCGGCCGATTTCGAGACCCGCAACGGGGTGACGCTGCCGGCCTATCGCGGCGATATCGTCAACCGGCCTGAGTTTACCCTGGAGGCGCGTCGCATCGACCCGCAGTTGTTGCTGCGCGGCTATGAGCGCGCCGCGCTGACGCTCAATTTCGTGCGTGCGCTGGTGGACGGCGGCTTCGCCGACCTGCATCACCCCGAGTACTGGGACCTGGGGTTCATGCGTCACGCTGAGCTCAGCAGCGCCTATGAGCGCACCGTGCGCGCGATTGGCGATGCGCTCGATTTCTTCGAGTCGCTGACCGGACGCGCCGTGCACGATGCCACGCGCGTGGATTTTTTCGCCAGCCACGAGGGCCTGCACCTGCTGTACGAGCAGGCGCAGACGCGCTTCATCCCGCGCCAGGAGCGCTGGTACAACCTCTCCACCCACATGCCGTGGATCGGGATGCGCACCGCGCAGCTCGACGGGGCACACGTGGAGTATTTCCGCGGTATCGCCAATCCGATCGGTGTGAAGATCGGCACCGCGATGGACGAGCAATGGCTGCAGGAACTGGTGACGCGGCTCAACCCGCAGAACCAGCCCGGACGCTTGACGCTGATCCATCGCTTTGGCGCCAAGGACATCGAGCAGGCGCTGCCGCGCGCGATCGAGGCGGTGCGTCGCACCGGGCATTCGGTGCTGTGGTGCTGCGACCCGATGCACGGCAATACCGAGACCACTACCGGCGGACTCAAGACCCGCCGCTTCGAGAATATTCTCCGGGAGATCGACCTGGCGTTCCGCATCCATGGCGAGCTCGGCTCCTACCTGGGCGGCGTGCATGTCGAGCTGACCGGCGAGGACGTCACCGAATGCACCGGTGGAGCGCGCGGGCTGACCGATGCGGATCTGCAGCGCGCTTACCGCTCGCAGGTCGACCCGCGCCTGAATTACGAGCAGGCGCTGGAGCTGGCGATGCTGATCTCAGAGCGCAGCAAACGTCAGCCATGAGCGGCGCCGCACGGCGGTGAGCGGGCCCTCATCGCACCGCGATGATGAGTGATGCCGCGATGAGTGATGCCGCGATGAGCGATGCCGCGATGAGCAATTGCGCATTCGACCCCAAGGGTTACGTTGCCACGCTGCCGCAGCGGCCGGGCGTGTATCGCATGTACGACGCGGATGGGGAGCTGCTGTACGTCGGCAAGGCCAGCAGCCTGCGCGACCGGGTCGGCAGCTACTTCAGCGGCCGGCACAGCTCGGCCAAGATCGCGGCGCTGGTCGGGCGCATCGCGCGCATCGAGGTGACGATCGCGTCGAGCGAGCCGCAAGCGCTGCTGCTGGAGAGCAACCTGATCAAGGCGCACCGGCCGCGCTACAACATCGCGCTGCGTGACGATAAGTCCTATCCCTACATCCTGTGTTCGACCGATCATGAGTATCCGCGGCTGGTGTTCTACCGCGGTCCGCGCCAGAGCGAGAGCCGCCGGTTCGGGCCGTTCGCGAGCGCGTACGCCGTCAAGGAGGTGCTGCAGCATCTGCAGAAGGTATTTCGCATCCGCAACTGCCGCGATTCATTCTTCGCGCACCGCAGCCGCCCGTGCCTGCAGCACCAGATCGGACGGTGCTCGGCGCCGTGTGTCGCCCTGATCACCCCCGAGGACTATGCGCGCGATCTGGCCGGCGCGATCGGAGTGCTCGAAGGCCGCAATGACGAGGTCATCGCCGATCTGCAGCGGCGCATGGACGCGGCGGCCGCGGCGCTGCAGTTCGAAGATGCAGCGCGGATGCGCGACCAGCTGCGCGAGCTGCAGGAGATCCGCTCGCAGCAGATCTCGCAGGCGCGGCGGCCGGCCGATACCGACGTGATCGCGCTCGTGGGAGAGCCCGGCCAGTATGCAATCTGCGTGCTGCCGGTGCGCGATGGGGCGCACCTGGGCACCGCCAGCCACTTTCCCGGCCATGCACTGAGCGAGCCGGCCGAGACACTCTCGGATTTTCTGCTGCTGTACTACCGCGTCGAGAGTGCGCCACCGGAAATACTCATCAACCTTACGCTGCCCGATCGTGAGGCGCTCACGCAGCTGCTCGCGGAGGCGGCCGCGCACGCGGTGCAGCTGCGCGTGCCGCAGCGGGGAGTGGGTCTGCGCTGGCTCGAGCTCGCGGCCGAGAATGCGCGCAACGCGCTGCGCATGCGCTCGCTGAAGGCTGAACGGCTCGCCGAGGGGCTGCGGGTGCTCGAGCGGGTGCTGGGGCTGCCGGGTCCGTTGCGGCGCGTGGAATGCTTCGACGTCAGCCATACCGGCGGGGAAGGTACGGTCGCCTCCTGCGTCGTGCTGGCGGGTGACGGCCCCTGCAAGCGCGACTACCGCCGCTACAACATCGAGGGCGTGACGCCGGGGGATGACTACGGCGCCATGCACCAGGCGCTGCGCCGTCACGGGGCCCACATCGCCGCCGGCGAGCGGCCGCGCCCCGATCTGCTGCTGATCGACGGCGGTCCGGGTCAGCTCGCGGCGGCGGCAGCAGCGCTGGCCGAAGCGCACTGCCCGGACCTGGTGCTGGTCGGCGTCGCCAAGGGCGCGGATCGGCGAGTCGGGCAGGAGCGGCTGTTCCTGCGCGCCGATCCGATACCGATCACGCTCGCGGCGGACAGTGCGGCGCTTCATTTCATCCAGCGGGCGCGCGATGAGGCACACCGCTTCGCGATCAGCGCTCATCGCCGCCGTCGTGCGCGCCGCTACCGCGAGTCGGTGCTGGAGGCCGTGCCGGGGCTGGGACCGGCGCGACGGCGCGCGCTGCTGACGCACTTCGGCGGACTGCAGGGGGTGATGCGAGCCGGCATCGCCGACCTGGAACATGTCGAGCGCGTGGGTCCGGCGCTGGCGCGCTCGATCTACGATCATCTGCATCCGGGGGCTTAGATGATCTGGAATGTGCCGAACGTGCTCACCTGGATGCGGATCGTCGCCATACCGCTGATTGTGCTGCTGTTCCTGCTCGGAGCGCGCCATCCGGGCAGCGCGGCGTATCCGGTGTGCGGGCTACTGTTCGCGGCCGCCGCGCTCACCGATACGCTCGATGGCTATTTCGCGCGCCGGCTGGGGCAGACCACGCGCCTGGGCAGCTTCCTCGACCCGGTGGCCGACAAGCTGATCGTGGCCGTGGCGCTGGTGCTGATCGTCAGCCGTGATCCGCGCACCATCATCGTGTTGACGGCGGCGGTCATCATCGGCCGCGAGATTGCGATCTCGGCGCTGCGCGAGTGGATGGCCGGCATCGGCCAGCACACCGCGGTGGCGGTCTCGCGCATCGGAAAATTCAAGACCATCCTGCAGATGACCGGGCTGACGATGCTGTTGTTTCGCGCCGACCTGCTGCACTTGCCGATCTACCTGATCGGCCAGTGGCTGATCGTGATCGCCGCGGCGCTGACGCTGATCTCGATGGGGTTGTACCTGCGCTCGGCCTGGCCGCATCTGTCCGCGCCGATCTGAAGGCGCGCCGCGATGCGCCGAGGGTGCGCACCGAGAGTGCGCACCGAGGGTGCGGATTTGTGAACCGCGTCGCGGGGCACGTGCTTGCGCGCTGCTCGAGCGCCGCCGTCGCACGACTTCTCGCGAGATTCCCGGTATATACGCCCGATGATGGATGGGCAACGGGAAATCAACTTCCTCGTGGTGGACGACTTCTCCACGATGCGGCGGATCGTCAAGAACCTGCTGCACGAGCTCGGCTATGCCAACGTCACCGAGGCCGATGACGGTAACACCGCGTTGCCACTGCTCAAGGGCGGCAATTTCGATTTCCTGATCACCGACTGGAACATGCCGGGTATGCCGGGGCTCGATCTGCTCAAGCAGGTACGCGCAGATAGCCGGCTGGCCAAGCTGCCGGTGCTGATGCTGACCGCGGAAGCCAAACGCGAGCAAATCGTCGAGGCGGCCCAGGCCGGCGTCAGCGGCTATGTCATCAAGCCGTTCACCGCCGCGATCCTGAAGGACAAGATCGAAAAGATTCTCTCGGCGCAGGCGGCCGCGGCGTAATCGCAATGAGTGATGGGCTGCAGGACATCGACGTATACGCCGGCGCGGTCGCGGCCATGGCGCGCGCACTGAGCGATGGCGACGAGCGCGCCTTCCGCGTGGCTCTGTCCACCTTCGATACGGTCCGGGATGGGGAAGTCCTGACCGGCATCCGCAAGGTGGCGGTCGATCTGCAGAGCGCGCTGCAGCGCTTCGAGATCGACTCGAGGCTGATCGGCCTGGCCCAGCGCGAGGTTCCGGACGCGCGCCGCCGCTTGGCGCACGTGATGAAGCTGACCGCGGACGCCGCCCACCAGACCATGGATCTGGTGGAGCAGTGCAGCCCGCTGGCCGCTCACACGCTGCACGAGGCCGAGCGGTTGCTGGTCGCACCGGCCACGAGTGCACTGCCGGCCGCGCTCGCGGCCGATTTCAGCGCGTACCTGCGGCGCACGGCCGCGGATATGACGGCGGTGCGAGCGCAGTTGGCCGAGGTGCGGCTGGCACAGGGCTACCAGGACTTGACCGGCCAGATCATCCGCAGCGTCATGGAGCTGGTGGATGAGCTCGAGCGCGCGCTGGGCGAGCTGGTGCGCCTGGCTCACTACGGCGATGCCGTCAAGACCGAACAGACCGGCACGCGCGGCCTGCATGGACCGGTGGTACCCGGCATCGAGCACGGCGACGCCGTCGGCGGTCAGCAGGACGTCGATGCGCTGCTGTCCGACCTGGGGATGTAGTGCGATGCCGATCGACCTGACTCAGTTCCACGCGGCCTTCTACGAGGAGAGTTTCGAGGCGATCGCGTCGATGGAACAGGCTCTGCTGGGCCTGGACGTGGGCACGCCCGATCCGGGTTCGATCAATACCATCTTCAGGGTCGCCCACTCGATAAAGGGTGGTGCCGCCACCTTCGGTTTCGGCGAAATCACCTCCTTCACGCACTCGCTGGAGAGCTTGCTCGATCAGCTGCGCGCTGCGCGCCTGCGCGTGACCAGTTCGTTGTCGGACCTGCTGCTGCGCTCCGTGGACGTGATGCGCGAGATGTTGCGGGCACAGCAGGCGCAGCAGCCGATCGATGCGCAGCGCGTCGCCGATCTGCAGTTCGATCTGGAGCTGGCCGTGGCGCAGCCGCAAGCGCTCGCGGCCGCGGGCCCCGCGCCGCAGGCGAGCGGCGGCGCGGTGGCCGGCAACGGCGTTGGCGCGGGCGGAGCCGGTGGCGTTCCGCTGCGGCTGTATCAGATCAGCTTTCGTCCGCACGCACAGCTGCTCGCCCGCGGCAATGACCCGCTGCGCCTGTTCCGCGAGCTGCGCGCGCTCGGCGAGCTCACGGTGGCGGCGGACCTGTCGGGCTTGCCGGCGCTGCCGGGGCTCGATCCGGAAGCATGCTATCTGTCCTGGGTGCTGCAGCTGCGCACCGCGGCGTCGCGCGAGACGATCCTCGAGGTGTTCGATTGGGCGCTGGGCGACTGCACGCTGGAAATCAGTGGTGGTGAGGCACCGGGCGCGGACGCGGTGATGGCCGGCCCGGACGCCGCGGTGCTCGCCGCGGCGCTCGACGGCGCCGGCAGCGAGGAGCACGAGGGCCACGCGCATGCGGCCAGGACGACCGACGCCGCCCTACGCGGCGATGCAACTTCGATCCGCGTCAGCGTCGAGAAGATCGACGACCTGATGAACAGCGTCGGCGAGCTGGTGATCACGCAGTCGATGCTGCGACAGCTCGGCCCGCACCTGGAAGGCCCGATCGGGGAGCGGCTGCGCACCGGCCTGGCGCAGCTCGAGCGCAACGTACGCGAGCTGCAGGATAGCGTGATGCGGGTGCGCATGGTGCCCATCAGCTTCGTATTCAGCCGCTTTCCGCGCATGGCGCGCGATTTGAGTCAGCGCCTGGGCAAGCAGGTGCAGCTGAAGATGACCGGCGCCGACACCGAACTGGACAAAACGGTACTGGAGAAGATCGGCGATCCGCTCGTGCACCTGGTCCGCAACAGCATCGATCACGGCATCGAGACGCCGGGGCTGCGGCGCGCGGGCGGCAAGAGCGAGTGCGGCACCGTGCAGCTGCATGCCTATCACCGTGGCAGCAGCATCACGGTGGAAGTCAGCGACGACGGCGCGGGCCTGCAGCGCGAGCGCATTCTCGCCAAGGCACGCGAGCGCGCGCTCATCGGACCGGACGAGATGCCGTCCGATGAGAGCATCTACAACCTGATCTTCCTGCCCGGATTCTCCACGGTGGACACCGCCACCGACATTTCCGGGCGCGGCGTGGGCATGGATGTGGTCAAGGGCAACGTCGAGGCACTCGGTGGCAGCATCGAAGTGCGGTCGGTGGAAGGACAGGGAGCGCGCTTTATCATCACCTTGCCGCTGACGCTGGCGATCGTCGACGGGCAGACGGTGGCGGTCGGAGACGAATCGTACATCGTACCGCTCACTGCGATCGTCGAGTCGCTGCAGATGCGCAGCGCGCAGGTCAGACAGGTGGTGGGACATGGGGAGGTGCTGTCGTTCCGCGGCGAGTATCTGCCGGTGGTGCGCCTGGAGCGCATGTTCCGCGGCGACGCCGCGCATGAGCCTCGAGCCGCGCGGGCCGGCAGTGCCGGCCTGATCATGGTGGTGGAAGGCGAGGGGCGGCGGGTCGGACTGTTCGTCGACGAGCTGCTGGGCCAGCAGCAGGTCGTCGTCAAGACGCTGGAGGCCAATTACGGCCACGTCGACGGCATCGCGGGCGCCACCATCCTCGGGAACGGCTCGGTTGCGCTGATTCTGGATATTGCGGGCTTGACGCGCTGCGCGACGGATCGGCTGGTGGCCTGATAGCCGCCACCGTGCGGTTCGCGCAACGCTCGAACTGCGACGCACTGCGAGGACAGGCCGCCGTGGGCGGCTCAATCATGGCAGTGCGCGGCTGGCGGTGCGCGGGGCGATGCGGGCGTTGCGCGGCCCATACGGCAGGGAGTTTGTGACTGCGTGGAGCATCTGAAGAAAATGTCCAAGACCATTCTGGCGGTCGACGATTCGGCATCCATGCGGCAGATGATCGGTGTCACGCTGCGCACCGCGGGCTATGACGTCATCGAAGCGGTGGATGGGGATGAGGCGTTGGAATACGCCCGCAAGTACCGTGTCGACCTGGTGCTGGCCGACGTCAACATGCCCGGTATCGACGGCATCACGCTGGTCGCGCAGCTGCGCACGCTGCCCGCCTATCATCTGACACCGCTGCTGCTGCTGACCACGGAATCCAGCCAGGAGCGCAAGCTTCAGGGCAAGCAGGCGGGGGCCACCGGCTGGATGGTCAAACCCTTCAATCCGACGCAGCTGCTCGCAACGCTCGAGCGGGTGCTGAGCAACAAGGCCGCGCTGTCCGCCCAGGAGTCGTAGCGATGGACCCGGTGGTCGAAAACGCGGACCAGTACCTGACGTTCCAGCTCGCGGGCCAGAACTACGGCGTGGAAATCCTGCGGGTGCAGGAGATCAAGGGCTGGGAGCGGCCCACGCGCCTGCCGCATTCCCCGCCGTACGTGCAGGGGGTCATCAATCTGCGCGGAACCGTGGTGCCGATCGTCGATCTGCGCTGCCGGTTCGGTCTGGGCGCGACCGAATATGGGCGCACCACCGTCGTGATCGTGGTGAAGGTGCAGGCAGCGCGAGGCGAGCTTACCGCGGGGATCGTGGTCGACGGGGTGTGCGAAGTTTGCAACGTCGGCGCCCAGGATCTACGGCCACCGCCGGAGGTCGCGATCGAGACGCGCTTCGTGCATGGCCTGGCGATGGTGGACGATCAGATGTTGATCCTGTTGGACGTGACGCGGCTCATCACCAGCACGTTGGAAGAGCCCACGTCCTCGTCCAAGGCGGCGGCATGAAGGCCGGCGCGCAGGCGGTGCGACGCGGCCGCGCGGTGCGCAGCGCGAAACGCGTCCGCGCGAGCAATCCGGCGCCTGCCAGCGCGGACGCCGGCCCTGTGGTGCTGGGCCCGGCACTGACCATCGCCGAGGTCGCGCAGCGTGCGCGGGCGCTGGCGGCGATGCTGGAGTGTGGCACCGCGCAGGCGGACGCGCACTCGCTCGAAAGCATCGACACCGCCGGGCTGCAGCTGCTGCTGGCCACGGCGGCGGCGGCACGGCAGCGCGGCCTGACGCTCACGCTGCACGGGGCGCCGCCGCTGCTGGTCGGGGCGGCCGACGCCTTAGGGTTGGGCGCTGATTTGATGGCAGCCGTGGAGCTGCCGGCGTGAGCGCGGCCGGCCCCGGCATTGCCGCCGAGCTGCGCCGGTTCCTGGAGCTGGGCGCCGCGCAGCTGGACGCCGCGATCCGCGAGAGTGATGCACGCGTCGACCAGCTGGCGTGCGCGATCACCTCGGTGGCGACCGATGCGCGCGATCTCGAAGCGCAGGTGCAGCTGCTGGACTCGCCCGAACCGGCGGCGGTGACGCAGGCGCGCGCGCGCATCACGCGCCTGACCGGTGCACTCGGTGCGCACGTGCAGGCGACGATCACCGCGCTGCAGTTCTACGACAAGCTGATCCAGCGGCTCACGCACGTGCGCGAGGGGCTCGCGATCCCGTCGGATTCGACCGCCGGCGACGCGAACCTGGCCGCCTCGGACTGGAGCGCCCTGCTCGAGCAGGTGCGCTCACGCTACAGCATGGTGGAGGAGCGGGTTCTGTTCGATTTCATGATGCGCGGGCTGAATGCAGAGCAGATGCTCAAGGCGCTCACCGGCCTGCGTGCATCGGCCGCCTCGGGCGAATTCGAAGCGTTCTGAAGACACCTGCCGCACATGGGCGCCGGAGCCGAAACCGCGCAGCTGCGCGAATACGAATTCTCCGAAGAGGATTTCCAGCAGGTGCGGCAGCTGGTGCGCGAGCAGATCGGCATCTCGCTGGCCGAATCCAAGCGCG
>Ga0307374_10009650_pt1 | contig 14188 bp, 10 predicted proteins | sample OX3MG_FD_202532 | JGI IMG/M metagenome (GOLD analysis project Ga0307374, IMG submission 202532) | Soil microbial communities from Risofladan, Vaasa, Finland - OX-3 | ecosystem: Environmental > Terrestrial > Soil > Coastal area > Acid sulfate soil | place: Finland: Risofladan, Vaasa | collected... | reverse complement strand
CAGGCCCCGAGGTCTCTCCCGCATGGGCCACGGTATGCAGGCCGCAATCACGAGCATCGCGATATACGTCTGCAAAAAGGCTCGCGGGGCCGCGTACTTCGTCGCCGCCCAGTCCAAACGCCACCACGCCCCTGGAGCGGTACCGGCTGGCCCACGTCAGAACCTCGCGGGCATGTTCGGCGCCGAATTGGCGAACGGCGTCAAAAATCCAGTTGACCCGCACACCCAGACGCGCCCCCGCCTCAAGGGAGGCGGCCCGAATGGCTTCATACACCTGGTCGAGCGGCTGCTGCTTCCAGAGAACCACACCCGCCGAAAGCGTGATCTCGGCATACTTCACGTTCTGCGCTGCCAGCCACTCCATCAGACGGACTGTTGCCAGCGCATAATCTTCCGGCGTTTCGAGCATCAGCACGACAAACTTGAAGGCTTCCACAAATTCCATGAAGGTCGAGTAGCGATACTCGTGCTGCTGCCGCCCAAGAATCCATTGTTCGACTTCGCTCTCCATGCGCCCTTTGCCGCGCGAAAGCTCGCGCAGCGTATCGGGCCGCAGACTTCCCTCCAGGTGCAGATGGAGTTCTACCTTGGGCAGCTTCGCGATGAATTCCTCAGCCAGCGGCATCGTGGATATCCTTCAAGGTCAGCCTGGTTGTTTCCGCAAGACGCCCGGCCCGCACAGGAGGGTCCAGCCGGGGAGCTTATTGCCGGGGCAATTCAGGGCGGCCGGCGTTGAGCCATGCGCTGTACCAGTAGGAACCGATGTCATGCGCCGACTCACTGATCTCCTTCATCGCCGTTGACCCCACGCGCGAATAGAAGCTGTCAAAATAATCGTCGGTGTAGCCCGGCAGCGTATCAAGAGCCAGAACGTCGGCCAGGATAATCTGGTCCACCCAGGTGTGAGCTTCCAGAATCATCTGGAAAGCGTACTCCGTGGGATCGCTTACTTTCGAGGCGTTGTCCGGGCGAAACATGAAAAAGTGGGAATAGCGCTCGACAAGATCGGTCCCAAATCGCCTCTCAAGCCCGGCCTGTCCGGTCATCTGCCCGTCGTAATTTTGCGTCGTATGCAACGGGTCGTGAGCGTCAGCCACATAGAAGGCAAGCGCCGCGCTATCCAGCTTGACCTGTTTCCAGTCATGCGCGCGGAAGGCGTTGGTCAGCTTCAGGCTGTATTCACCAATCTGCCAGGGCAGAACGCCGTTACGCGTGATGTGTTTCAGCCCGTACTTATTGACGGCTGCGTTGTAAGCGCGCGGAAGTTCGAGATAGGGAAAGGTGCCGTACTTGTTGAGGAAGATGTAGTGCCTCATCCGCTCGTAACGGTCTTTCTTTATCCAGGTTTCAGGATCGTTCGCATGCGCAAGGATAAAACTGCGGTTTGCCTGAAAGTAGTTGTGCAAATTTGCGGGCAGCGCGCCGATGGCCCAGTCATCTGCCAGCCGGTGGGTCTGCGGTCCCCACGCGCAGGCCGGAGGAGTTGCCGCAAGCACAACCGCAGCGAGCACCACAAGCATCAGGAAGACCCGGACGCAATCTCTTTGACGGCAGGGAATGGATTCGGGGGACGCGGGTTCGGATTTTATCCGGCTCGGTTTTCGGGACATCGGTTGCACGACCGTCTCTATTTTACAGCATGCCAAGGCGTTTTTCGCTTCTCTCAATCTCCGGAAAGCCCCGCCGGCATCGTCTGACCCCGCCCGGCGTTCCTTGAATTCTCCCGGGCGAACTCGCTGTGATGGCGGCTGTAAGCAAAATAGATCACCAGCCCGATGGCGAGCCAAACCACGAACCGCAGCCAGGTTTCCACCGGCAGGCTAGCCATCAGGATAAGACAACAGGCCACAGAGGCAAAGGGAACCACCGGAACCCAGGGAACGCGAAAGACGCGGCGGCGCTCCGGCTGCGTCCGGCGCAGCACCAGAACACCCAGCGAAACCAGCAGAAAAGCAAACAGCGTTCCGATATTCGAAAGGTCGGCGAGCGTCCCGATGTTGAAAATCCCGGCGGGGATGGCAACAAACAGGCCCGCCGTCCAGGTGCTGACGTGCGGGGTGCGAAACTTCTTGTGAACTTTTGAGAACACCCGCGGCAGCAGGCCGTCGCGCGACATGGCAAACCAGACGCGCGCCTGGCCCAGCTGAAAGACCAGCAGCGAACTCAACATTCCCGTCAGCGCGCCAATCGTCACCCATCGCTCCACGTTGCGCAGTCCGATGGCGGCCAGCGCGTTGGCCACCGGAGCGGCGTTGCGCAGCGACTGCCAGTTCTGGATTCCCGTCAGCACAATGGCCACCGTGCAATAAAGAATGGTGCAGACGATAAGCGAGGCGATGATACCGAAAGGAACGTCCTTCTGCGGATTGCGGCACTCTTCGGCCGCTGTGGAGACCGAATCAAATCCGATGTAGGTGAAAAAGACGATGGCGCCGCCCGTCAGCACACCCTGAAAGCCGTTGGGCATAAACGGCGACCAGTTGGACGGCTGGATATGGCCGGAAGCCCAGATGATGAAGATCAGGATGGCGACGATCTTCACTCCCACCATGAAATTGTTGGCGCCCGCGCTTTCCCGGATGCCCACCACCAGAATCACGGTGAGAATCATCACCACCACAAAGCCCGGCAGGTTGAAATACGATCCGGTGAGGTGAAGCGAGGAATCGAGCATGGGCTCGGAGAGTTTGGGGGACAGCTTCAGCCCGAAGTTCTGGAGCAGGCTGTCGAAGTAAGCGGAGTAGCCGACGGCCACGGCCATGTTGCTGACCGCGTACTCCAGAATCAAATCCCAGCCGATGATCCACGCCACCAGTTCGCCCAGCGTCGCATACGTGTAGGTGTAGGCGCTGCCGGCGATCGGAATCATGGAGGCCAGCTCCGCGTAACATAGCCCTGCCAGCCCGCAGGCAATCGCCACCAGAAAAAAAGAAAGAGCAATCGCAGGGCCGGCGCCCGGCCGTCCCGCCGTTCCCATCGCGTGCTCGCCGTGCAGCAGAACGCTGAGCAACGGCGCTTTGAGCAGCGAGTGGACTTCCAGGACTTCACCCGCCGCCGCGGTGCCCGTCAGCACAAAGATGCCGGCGCCGATGATGGCTCCGACGCCCAGTGCCGTCAGCGACCACGGACCGAGCGTCTTGCGAAGCCGGTGTTCGGGCGCTTCGGCATCCGACAGCAGCTTATCAATGCTCTTGGTGCGAAGGAATTGTGACGCCACGCCACTCCTTTGGATGAGCAATCAGAAGTGTTGGAGCGGCAGGCGATGCCCGCCGTCCGCGGCGAATCTGAAACAAACCGCGCCCGTCTCACCGGGCGCGGTTGCGGCGGCGACGAAGTTCTCCGCCAAGTTCCACCGCGCGCCGGCCAGGTCTGCCCGCCTATTTGCGGCCCGCCACGGCCGCGCCCTTCTTCTTGATCTTCGGTTTGTGCGAACCCCGGGGTTCGGTCTGTTTAGGTTTAGGCGGCTGCTTCTTGCGCGCTTCCCGCTTTTTTTTCTTCCGTTCGGTTTTGTCCTTGAGGTTCTTAGTATTCACCTGTCATCTCCTGGTTCTGCTTTGCAATTGGCTAACACCGCTTGTCCCTGAGTTTCCCGGCCTCGCCTTCCGCGGAGTTCTACCAATTCTCCGGTTTCGATCGCCGCCAAAAGCTTCTGAGGTCCTTCCCACCCTACGATTTCGCGGACGATGATCCCCTCATCATTGATCACAATCACGGTGGGAATGTAGCGTACGACAAATTTCCTAAAAAGGGTCCGCTTGGGATCCATCAGCGCCGTGAAACCATAATGGTGCGCTTTCAAAAAAGTCTTGATCGTCGCGTTGCTTTCATCATCCACGGTCAGGACAACCACGTCCCTGTCTTGATGCTGCTCGTACAACTTCTGGAGGGTGGGCAACTCTTTCTGGCAGGGCAGGCACCAGGTCGCCCAGAAGCTCAGCAGCACGGTCCTGCCCCGAAAATCGCTCAGACTGACTTGCCTGCCCTCGACATCCTGCAGCGTAAAATCTCCCGCCGGGGAGCCCACAAAATCCTCTGGACCGCCGGCCAGAGCCCGGGGAGCGAGTAGAAATCCATCCATCACGATGAGCATCGCAAGCCACAGGCCGGCAAGGCAGGCAGCGTGTCTTCCTGTCACGGCTCCGGTTCTTTGCTCACTGAGGCCCGCCCTGCACTTCATCTTCTCACCTCATGCTGCCCGATGCCGGTCAATGATCACATCTTCTCAAGGGAGGCGTAGCGCTCCACCAGCTTCTTTTGGCCGTAGCCGGGAAAGCTGACCGTCAGCTTCGTATCCTCGCCTTCCCCTTCAGAAGCGAGAACGATCCCGACTCCATACTTCGGGTGCCGCACTTTTGAGCCCTGCCGCCAGCGAGGCGTGGCCGCCGGCCGTGAGCGCGGAATATCCGGCTGCGAACCTGAAAACTTTCCGCCTCGTCCGCGCTCGGAAAAAAACCTTTCCACTCCTTCGGCGGAATTGACGGCATTCCCCCAGGTCGTGCGCGGCTTGGATGCAAACATCGTAACATTGAGCGGGTCAAGAAGCTCATGCGGAATCTCGCTTAAGAAACGCGAAGGCCTTGTGCCTTGCTGCGACTGCCTGCCGTAAATCCGCCGCTCGCGCACCCAGGTCAGAAGCAGCCGGTCCTTGGCGCGCGTCATGCCAACGTAACACAACCGGCGCTCCTCTTCGACGGCTGCATCATCGTCGATCGAGAGTTTGTGCGGAAAGAGCCCTTCCTCCATCCCCGCCAGGAAAACGATGGAGAACTCCAGCCCCTTGGCGCTGTGCAGCGTCATCAGCGTCACGCGAGCGCGCTCGTCGTAATTGTCAGCGTCGGAGACCAGCGCGGCGTGGTCCAGAAAATCGGCAAGCCGCTCGCCTCTTTCTTCGGCTTCCGCCGCCGCATTCACCAGTTCGCGCAGGTTTTCAATGCGGCTCTCGGCTGCCGGCGACCTCTCCTGGTCCAGAATTTCCACGTAATGCGTATGGTCCAGAATAGCGCGAAAGAATTCGCTCAGGGGAAGCTTTTCGCGGTCCGCCGCCAGCCCGGCGATCAGCGTGTGGAAGCCTTCGAGCGCTTTCAGCGCCCGGCTTGAAAACCTCTCGGGGCCGGCGGAAAGCGCCTGTCCCAGCGCTTCCCACAGCGGCAGATCGCGCTGGGTGGCCAGAGCCTGCAATTGCTCGACCGTCGTTGCCCCGATACCGCGCGGCGGCGTGTTCACGATGCGCAACAGGGCGGAAGAGTCGCGCAGGTTGTTGGCCAGGCGCGCGTACGCCAGCGCGTCTTTGATTTCCGTGCGGTCATAAAAACTGGTCCCGCCCACCACACGGTATTCGATTCGGTTCCTGCGCAGCGCCTCTTCCAGCGCCCGCGACTGCGCGTTGGTGCGGAAGAGCACGCCGACGCTTTCCGCCGATTCCTCGCGCAGGGCGTTTGCAATCTCGGCGGCCACAAACCATCCCTCGTCGTCCGCGTCCCGCGCTTCGTAAAGGCCCACGCGCAATCCCGCGCCGCGGTCGGTCCGCAGGGATTTTCCCTTGCGCGCGATGTTGTGGCTCACCACCGCCGTCGCCGCGTCCAGAATCATCTGAGTCGAGCGGTAATTCTGCTCCAGGCGAATCATCGTGGTGCCGGGATAATCCCGGTCGAAGTTCAGGATGTTCTCGATGTCCGCCCCGCGCCAGCGGTAGATCGACTGGTCCTCGTCCCCCACCGCGCAGACGTTCTGCTGGGCGCGCGTGAGCTGGCGGATCAACTGATACTGAATCCGATTGGTGTCCTGATACTCATCCACCATGACGTAGCGGAAACGCCGGTTGTAATCCGCTGCAACGTCAGGCGCCTCGTCAAAAAGCGCCACGGTTTTCAGCAGCAGATCGTCAAAGTCGAGCGCGTTCGATTGCCGCAGAATCTTTTCGTATCGCTCGTACAGGGCGGCCAGGTTGCGCGTGGAAGGATCGTAGGCTTCGCCCTGCATCTTTTCCGGAGAGACGCCCCGGTTCTTGGCGGCGCTGATGCGCGAAAGCACCGCACGCGGCGAGCTGATCCAGTCGCTCAACGACAGCTCCTGGCCCGCAACCTTCACCGCACGCTGCTGGTCGTCTTCATCATAAATGGTGAAGTCGCGCGTGTATCCCAGGCGGTCGATATGGCGCCGGAGCACGCTGACGCAGAACGAATGGAAAGTCGAAATGTGCGGCAGCATCCCGGACCTTTCCTGGAGCAGCGCCGCCACCCGGTCCTTCATCTGGCCGGCGGCCTTGTTGGTAAAAGTCACGGCCAGGATGTCTTCCGGAGGAATGCCGCAAACCTCAATCAGGTAGGCGATACGAAAGGTGATGACGCGCGTTTTGCCGCTGCCCGCCCCCGCCAGAATCAGCAGCGGCCCGTCGGTGTGTTCCACGGCGGCACGCTGCTGGGCATTAAGCTGGTCAAGTAATGAAGTCATGTCGGATTCATCAGGCAGGAAGTTCCGGCGGCGGTCTCCTCGACGCCCGTCCCTGTTTATCACACGCTGGGGCGCCCCGAACGCCTGTTCCGCGCCGGCGCTCACCGCCTTGCGCAAAGCTCCGTCAGCAAGGAGCGAAACCTCGATTGTACACGATGCGCCGCAGACCCACCAACCGGCAGCGCCGCCGTCGCGGAACAGAGGTGTCCTTCAAACCACTCCTGCCAGCTCGGATTACCCGACAGCAAACCTGTTAGCAGATTGCGAAGGATAGGGACGCCATTTTCTGCAGCGGCAGTCGAACCTGCCCTGCGGTACAAAGGGACCGCCGGTTGTTGAATTGCTGTTTTCTTCGAGCAAATGCCTGCGGTCACAGACCGCCGCTACCGTCTCACTCTCCCGCCTGCTGTTCCCGCTGCATCTGTTTCCTGATGGCCGACGGATTATCGAGGTCCGCCGAAGGCGGTAGCGGCTCGTGGTGTTGCGCAAAATAGCCCGGGTCGCGCGCTTTGGCCGGATCGAAGATGCGCGGATCCTCCGGCAGCGGGGTGTAGGGGCTAAAGTCCGGATGATTGGTAAAGCAATCGGCCAGGCTGGTGGCGGCGGCGTCATACTGGTTGATTGGCGGCAGGCCGAAAATCAGGTCAAAGGTCTTCAGGATGCTGAGCATGCTTTCATGAACGTGCGAAACGCCCCGCCGCGAATACGGGCTGATGACCATCAGCGGGCTGCGGTGGGCGTCCACGTGGTCCTGGCCATCCTGCGCGTCGTCTTCGGTCACAAAAATGGCCATGTTTTTCCAGAACGGGCTGTGGGAAAAAAGCTGAACCATCTTGCCCAGCGCCAGATCGTTATCCGCCACGTAGGAGGCGCGGTAAGGGTACCCATCCTTGGGCCGCGGCTTGGCCGTGTGGTCGTCGGGCAGCCAGATATACATAAAATGCGGCAGCGGCTCCTTGCCTCTCAGGTAGCGCGTGTCGAATTCGTCCTTGAACTGCTTGAAGCGATACTGATCCGGAATTGACGTGTTGAAAGTGGGATAGGTTCGCGAAGTGTTCACGAACAGAACTTCCGGCATGGGCATGTTGACCGCTTCGCGCACCCCGGTCGGTTCCGATCCGGGTTCTTCGGTCTCCCCTGCCAGTTCCAGGCTTTCACCGTAATTGCGAAAAGTAATGCCGCGGCTGGAGAGGTGTTCCCACAGCGAACCAGCCTGCAGGTAATCTTCGGGCGAGGGCGAAGTGCTCCCGATCTCGAGGCGACCCGGCGCATCCGGGTCGGGCACAAAGCTTAACTGGCCGCCGTAACCGGCCGGCCAGGCGGATTCGAACTCGGTGTTGGGATAGTTCCCCACCAGCCAATGGTGGCCGTCCACCGAAACGTCAGAATCCACGTAATAGTTGTCGCTCAGGCCAAAGCGTTCGGCCAGCGCGTGATGGTTGGGCGAGACGCGGACGTGCTCGAAGGTGGGTTCACCCTTTTCGCTGACCGTGGCATCATCGCCATAATGCGCCAGCGCGGGATCGCCGTTCACCGGCTGGCCGCCCGCGGATTTGAGGTCGCCAAAAATCTGGTCGAAGGTGCGATTCTCTTTGACGATAAACACGACGTATTTGATTTTCGTACTCGGGTGGCCGCTGGGCGGGACGGGAAAATCAGCCGCCCGCACCGGCTCTTCCTGCGGAACGAATCCGTTATTGCGCAGCACCTGCCCGGTCAGTTCACCGAGCTTTGCCGCTTCCGGCGCCGGCATGATGGAAATCACGCCCTTCGTGATGTCACCGATATAGTCTCCCGCAGGCCCTTCGTGAAAGTTCGGCCCGCCGTTCGGCCCGGCGCCAAAACCCTTGGCGTTATCCACGTAAAGGGTCTTGCCGTCCGGGCTCACGGCCACGCGGGCGGGAAACCATCCGGTGGGGACGTAGCCCAGCACCGCGTCCTGCCGGGTGTCAATCACCGCCAGCGCATTGATTCCCGCACAGGCCACATAGAGGCGGTTTCCATCAGGGCTGAGCGCCAGGCCGAAAGGCAGCAGCCCCCGCAGGCCTTGGACGCTCCGGGCAGGCTGCAGCAGCAGCGTTTTTTCCTCCTTGCCGGTGTGCGCATCCAGAATGCTGATGCTGTCCTGGGCGGAATTGCTGACATACACTTTGTCCGGACCCGCCACCACCGCTCCGGGACTGGAACCGCCCAACGATTGCGGTCCGGTCGGAATGCCGGTCCGGGTTCGGGCCTTCACCTTCGGGTGGGCGGGATTGGCAACGTCGAGCAGATAAACCGAATTTGATTGCGGAACGTTCGGGTTGCCGAGCCCTGGTATCTTTTTGCCCTCGACCACCGTGCCCAGCGCGGCCTCCCTGGAGGGAAAACCGAAGGGCGGGAAATCGAGCCCGGTGTGCAGCGCGTCTTTCGGGTTATAGCCGGGCACCAGCGAATAACGGAACATGCCCACGTTGGTCACATAAGCCGTCTTGCCATCGGGAGAGAGCGCCAGGCCAAACGGCAGCCGCCCCACGGGCACGCTTGCGATCATGCGGCGCGAATGCGTGTCAAAAATGACCATCCGGAAATGCGCCAGGTCCAGCGCATAAAGGTCCCGGCCGTCCGGTGAAAGCTTCAGGTCGCCCGCCAGGCTGTGCTGATAGGTCTTTCCCTGGTAGCGGCCGTCCAGGCTGAGCGTGCCCAGATCGCGCCGCATCTTCAAATCGAAGATGCCGATCTTCCCGTTGTTCCCCTCGGAAAGATAAAGCGTGCTATTGTCCGGCGTGATGGCCACGCCCAGGTAAACGCTCTTGGGATCGGGCTCCGAACCTCTCGGCGGATATCCCGGCGGAATCTGCTCCACCACCGGCTGGCTGCTCGAAAGTTCGGAAATGATGGAGACGGAAAAGGGCCAGGTTCCGCTGTTCGAAGTCACCAGCGTCTTGCCGTCGGAACTGAGCGCCAGGCCGTAAGGATGCGGCTCAACTTTAACCTGCACGCCCTGCGGCGTAATCAGGCGGCCGTTGGGCAGCACCGTCTCGCCCCGCGGAACGATTTCTGTGGGACGTTTGCCCGCCGGCGCCACAAGCTCAGCCACAGTCGCCGGAGGCTTTGCGCATCCTGAAAAGAATAAGGCCCCTGAAAGAAAAAAGGCGAAAATGCCGAGACGAGTCCCTGAAGCTCTGGTCAATCGCACGATGGGTTCTCCCTTGTACAATACCGGGCATGGAAAGATTTATTTGCAGCATCATGCTCCGAAGAATGAAGCCTCCCTGTGGCAATCATATTTTCCGAAGAGAAAACAATATAGCAATTGTGCAGGTGGAAGTACACCGCCATTCGGGGCGGTAAGCGGAAGGCGGCACGGCACGGATCGAAGTTCCTGGAGTGTAAAAGATTGCCCCGTTCTGAGTGGGAAGGTGCGGTGCTACCTTACTCATTCGGAACTCAGTAAACAATGGTGAAGTTGCCATGGGGGCCGGTGATCACGCTCGGCAGGCCCCAGACGGGCACGCCGGGAGCGTGGCCGACGGCGCCGAGGGGCTGGCCCGAACTCTTGAAGAGTTGCCAGGCGAGCGAGCCGCCCTTCTTCCAGCCCGTTCCTTCCGTCCAGGCCAGCAGCACCTCGCCGCGCGAGTTGGCTGCGACGGCGGGATGCTTCCGGTCGTTGCTCTGGCCGGGCGCGGCAAGGGAAGAAGAGAGCTGGAACGTTCGCGGATCGATCCGGTCGAAATAAACCTCGCCCGCCTTTTCCCAGGCGGCCAGCACGCGTTGCCCGCCTTCGCCCAGATAGGCCGTGCTCATGGGGCAGGCGTTCAGCCTCCAGGCGGAAACCTCGCTGGAGCGGAAGGTGCGGCCGCGGTCGTTTGAAACCAGCAGCGTCATGTTGCGATGGATGCTCTCCGCGGCGGCGCGGTACAGGACGAACAGCGCGCCACGACGGTCAACAAAAGCGCGCATGCCGCAGCAGCCGCAGGCGCCGAGATCGGCGGGCGAAACCGGAACCTCGCGCGCAAAGGTTCGGCCCCCATCGACCGAGCGCGCCAGGTAAACGCGCCGGTTGGCTTCCCCGGGAGTTTTGCCCATGGCGTGCCACACCACATACACATCACCGTTGGAGTCCGCCGCGACGGAGAGTCCGCCGTCAAGCCCTTTGGCGTACTGCACCAGATTGCGCTGGCGTTCAAAGGCGGTGCCGGAAGCGTTCAGGCGCGAGAAGAGCAGCGGCGTTGAACCATCCGGGCCGCGCGGTGTTGCGCTCGATGAGCCAAACCAGACAACATCAACCTGCCCGTTTGCGCCCACCGCCATCTGCGGCCCGCGCACCGTGCCCACTGCGAGCGCGCTCTCCGGCTGGCTGTTCACGCGGATGGGTTTCGAAAAAGCGCTGGCCCCCGGCGCGCGGCGTACGTATTCGATATTGCCCCGCGCGGCGTCGCCCGTAAAGTAGATCATGTGGAGCACGCCCTGCGCATCCACCACCGTCTGCGGCTGAATGCCGCCGCCGGGAGTTCGCAGCAGCGTCACCCGCGGAACCTGGGGCGCGCGCGTGGTTCTTGAATAAACAAGCGCCGCTGCCGCAAAAACAAGAGCGACCGTGCACAGGATCTTCGCATGTCGAAACTTCATGGGCGGAGACCTCCAGGCCACTACTTCTTTTTCGGCGGCTGCGACGGCCGCATCTCGATCCGGCTGGCCAGCGAGCTCTTCGGAAACCGGTAAAGATCGACCACGGCCTTGGCGATGTCTTCTCCCGTCAGCTTCCACGAAGCGCTGGGTTTGCTTCCCGGAGCGGCGCCGAAGTCCGTATCCACGCTGCCCGGCATGATGTAGCTGACCCGGATGCCGTCGTGCCGCACGTCCTGCATCATCGCTTCGCTGAAGCCGTTCAGCCCGAACTTGGAAGCGTTATAGGCGCTGCCGCCCGCAAACGGGTTCACGCCCGCCAAGCTCGAGATGTTGAAGATGTACCCGCCGCCGCGCTGGCGCATCAGCGGAATGGCTTCCCGGCAGCAGTAAAACACTCCGGAGAGGTTGGTTTCGATCGTGTCGTCCCACTCTTCCGGCGTCAACTGGTCCACGGGTTTAAAATATCCTAATCCGGCATTGTTAACCAATATATCAATACCGCCAAACCGTTTCGCCGCGCCGTGCACCACTTTCCGGCAGTCTTCGTAGCGGCGAACGTCGGCGGCCACGCCGTCCAGGTTGTCCCCGGACTGCTTCCCCAGCTTTTCCAGCGCCGCTTTCAGGTGTCCCGCGTCGCGCCCGCAGATAAAAACTTTTGCGCCCTCCGCCAGAAGCCTCTGCGCGATGCTGAATCCGATGCCGCGCGTTCCGCCCGTCACGATTGCAACCTTGCCCTGAAGATCCTCTGCCATACATGCCTCCTCGTTTTTCATTCCATGATAGCACCCCGGGCGCGCAGCAGCGGCCCACGCCGGCTTGCCTGGCGCCCGGGCGCGAGGCTGTTGATTTCTTCACCGTTCCAATGGGCGGGGCGCCGTTCGCCTACGCCTTGCGCAGCACCAGCGTCTCCACGGAGTGCGGAGGGATCGGGTGAACGAACGTGTTGCCCTTGACGGACAAGGGTTTCTGCTGGCCCACCTTCACAACATTCGGCTTGCTGAAGGTGTTTTCATCCCGAACGTTTCCCGAAGTCAACTGCCGCTGGGTGCCGGCCAGCGCGCCGGAAAACTCCGAACCCGTGATTTGAATTTCCACTTCCAGCGCTTCGGTCAGGTGCTGGTTCACCAGAGTCAGGCAAAGCTGTGATTCTTTGCGCGAGACGGAAGCGCTGAGGTACGGCCGCGCGGTTTCGTGTTCCGGTCCCGGCGTCCCCGGTTCCTTGACGCTGAAGCTGGGGGAATCCACCACGGTCCGGAGCGCCGTCGCGTCCATGTGCGGCTGGAAGAGATCGAAGACGTAATACGTTGGCGTGAGGACCATTTCCTTGCCGCGCGTAAAAGCCATGCACTGCAGCACGTTGAAAGCCTGGGCGATATTGGCCATGGAGATGCGGCTGCCAAAATTGTTCAGGCTGTTGAGCACCACGGCCGCCAGCAGCGCGTCGCGCAGGGTGTTCGGCTGCATCAGCGCGTTGTTGCCGGTGTTTTGGGTTCGATGCCACACGCCCCATTCGTCCAGCGCGATTCCAATGGCGGGCCCGCCAGGCTCGGTGTAATTGTCGATCACGCCGATAGTTTTGCGCAGCAGCCCTTCAAGCGTGGACACCGCAGCCAGCAGGCCGTAATATTCCTCGTCGCTGAACTTCACCGCCGGAGCCCGGTTGAAGAAATAGTGGTGCACGGAAAGGTGCTGAACGCCTTCCACGCGTCGGGCCCTGGGGCGATTGAGCAGCGTCTCGAAAAACTTCTGGTTCCAGTCGTCCTCCAGGTTTCCGCAGGCGACAAACTCGACTTTCGAACGCCGCGCCGCTCTCCCCAGGTAATTCACAAAGCGAGCGTAGCGGCGGCCATACTCCTCGGCATCAAAGCGGCCTCCGCAGCCCCAGTTTTCATTGCCCACCGACCAATATTGAACGTTGTAGGGCGCGGGGTGGCCGTTGGTTCCGCGCATCTGGGCAATCGTGGTCGGCTGGTTGCCATTGCAATACTCCAGCCATCCCAGCGCCTCCTCCACCGTTCCGGAACCGCAATTCAGACAGAGATAAGGAGATGCGCCGCAAAGCCGGCAGTATTCCAGATACTCATCGGTCCCGAATGAGTTGGGCTCGTCGCGGTCCCAGAAGATGTTCCAGGTTTTGGGCCGCTTGTCGCGCGGGCCAATCCCGTCGCGCCAGTGATAAGTGCCGGCAAAGCAGCCTCCCGGCCAGCGAATGATGGGCGCCTGGATGCGCTTGAAGGCTTCGAGTGTGTCGCTGCGCAATCCGTTGTGATTGGGAATGGACGAACCCGGTCCCACCCACATGGCGTCGTAAATGCAGCTTCCCAGGTGCTCGGTGAATTGCCCGTAAACGTTACGGCTGATGGTTCCAAGGGATTCTTCTGCCACCACGGTCAGGCGGGCGCGGCCGGAACTCGACTGTGCAGCCGGAACCGCCGCCCCCGCGGCGGCCTCCGACCGCGAGGCAAGCGCTCCCATGGCTGCCGCGCTGCTGGACTGGAGAAAACGCCTTCGGTTCATCCGTCACCTCGCTGGATTCAAATGGCTGGCTTTCCCGCACGGGCTGGCCGTGCGCCGGGACTCGATACTATGGGGCAAGGGGAGAGTTGTCAAGCAGGAGGGCGGGTACCCTTCTAAAAGTGCATTGACGAATATTCGGTGGGTCGTTGGATGCCGTCGGGTGGATATGACTGTGCTAGGCTAGCTACTTTCCGCTAGTTAGATGCTTTGGAAGTTTTGGATTGTCAATCTTGGAGAACTGCCGATGTGTTTGCTTCAATCCTCGTTTTACCAATTTGATGTCTTCAGCGATTGGGAGGTTCTCCGGACACGTTCCGCTAATCTCCTCCATCGCGTGCCTTACTTTGCGTCCGACGTCGTAGGCTGCCTTTTCAAGCGCGTTCTGGCCTCTTACCCGTTCGGTCTTAATCTTAGCCTCCGTTTGAGTAATCCTAAATAAATTTGCGGCCAGCTCTTCCTTCCCCATGAAGTCTAAGAGGCAAGCTGGAGTTGTCCCCATTTTTGAGACAAACAGTTAAGACTCAAAATTCAGCGAATGGTAAGAAAATGCCATTGAAGGGAGGATTGAGTCATGGGTTTGTCTCGACGGCAGTTTACGAAGGAGTTCAAG
>Ga0307374_10009649_pt1 | contig 14191 bp, 10 predicted proteins | sample OX3MG_FD_202532 | JGI IMG/M metagenome (GOLD analysis project Ga0307374, IMG submission 202532) | Soil microbial communities from Risofladan, Vaasa, Finland - OX-3 | ecosystem: Environmental > Terrestrial > Soil > Coastal area > Acid sulfate soil | place: Finland: Risofladan, Vaasa | collected... | reverse complement strand
GGCGACCCGTCGACCTGGAGCGCCGCTCAGGCGCGCGAGATCACCCTCGGGAGCACGTTCGGCTCTTTCGGTTCTCTTTCCTCGGTCTCCTGTCTGTCGGGCACGTCGTGCGTCGCCGTTGGCCAGGACGGGCACGGGCAGCCGCTCGTGCTGGCCGGCGATCCGTCGACCTGGAGCGCCTCCCAGGCCGCGGAGATCGCCCTCGGGAGCACGTTCGGCTCTTTCGGTGGCCTTTTGTCGGTCTCGTGTCTGTCGGCGACGTCGTGCGTCGCGGCCGGCTCAGACGGGAAGTCCGAACCGCTCACACTGGCCGGCGATCCGTCAACCTGGAGCGCCTCCCAGGCCGCGGAGATCACCCTCGGGAGCACGTTCGGCTCGCACGGTTCCCTTTCGTCGGTCTCGTGTCTGTCGGCGACGTCGTGCGTCGCGGCCGGCTCAGACGGGAAGTCCGAACCGCTCACACTGGCCGGCGATCCGTCAACCTGGAGCGCTTCCCAGGCCGCGGAGATCACGCTAACGGGAACGGCGTTCGGCGCTCAAGACGCTCATCCGCAGCTGACATGCCCGTCGGCCACGGCTTGCTTCAACCTCGGCTATGACGGGGGCCCCGGGGGCAGCGTAGGGCCCTTCATCCTCCGAGGTAACCCGAGGACATGGAATCATGTCACGCCCACGGTCATGAGCGGTGTCACAGCTAACTATGGCAGTCTCACCGGCGCCGCCTGCGCCTCGCCCACATATTGCGTCGCCGTCGGTGATGCCTGGAATAGCAACCTGCAGGAGACAGAACCGCTCGCGCTCAGAGGCGATCCGTCCACGTGGGGCACCGCACAGGGGCACGAGATCACCCTCGGAAGCTCGTTCAACCCGCACCCGTACGGTGGTTCCAGTCTTTCGGCTGTGGCCTGCACGTCGTCCACCTATTGCGTCGCGGTTGGTGAGGACGGGAACAACCAGCCTCTCGTGCTAGCCGGCAACCCATCCACATGGAGCGCGAGGAAGGCCAAGCAGATCACCCTTGGCAAGGCCTTCGGCCACGGCGGCTGGCTCGTCTCGATCGCCTGCGCTTCGTCCACTTCTTGTGTCGCAGTTGGCCAAGACAAGAAGAACCAGCCGCTCATGCTGGCCGGCAACCCGGGCACCTGGAGCGCGACAAAGGCCAGACAGATCACTCTTGGCAGCCCGTTCAGTTCCATGGGCAGCCTTTCGTCTGTCGCTTGCATCTCAAGCACGTACTGCGTGAGCGTCGGACAGTCTGGGAGCGTTGGACAGCTCACCGCCAAGGCGAAGCCACTCGTGCTGAGGGGAAAACCATCGACCTGGAGCGCAACGAACGCCTTCAATCTCCGTGTGTCCGCCCCTGCGCCGACCACCGTCGGTGGGTTTTCCGCCATCGCTGGACAGGGTTCAGGATTCCTGACGTCGATCAGTTGCCGAGGAGCGACCTACTGCGTTGCTGTTGGGGGTGACAAACACTCTGCGCCGTTGTACATAGCGGGCAATCCGAAGAAGTGGACCGGCACGTCGACGCTCGCTCGCCCCGCAACGACAGGATCGTTCAAGACCGCCAAGATCACTAGTTCCTACTGCACTCCGACTGTGTGCTTTGCCGACGGGTACTCCAACGGGGGCGACTTCGTAGCCACCATCAAGTGACGTTGCCCGCTCGAACCCAGCCGTAGATCTGCTCGGTCGCGGGCGTCAAGACGCGGCGAGGTGTCTGTCTGGGACGTTCGCCAGCCTGGTCATTGTCGTGTCGCGCGTGGCAGTTAGCCAGACGCGGGGTCGCACACATGTATGCCCCTGAAAGGTGCGCAAATTCGGTTTCATGCGGCGAGGGTGTACTCGTGGATGAGGCCGCCGAGCCGGTCCCGCCGCTCGATGGCGGCGGGGGGCTTGTGCGGGGAGTTCATCGGCGGCGTGAGCGTTTGTGCTTCGCCTCGGAGCAGGCTAGGAAGTCGTTAAGCAGCTCGGCGAGCGCGTCGCGAAGCGCCGAGTCGCGCTGGCCTGGAGCATTCATTGTCTCGAAGAGCAGCGGGGTTCGCTGGGGCTGGTTCCGGGGCCTCGAGTTCGAGTAGCTGTCCCGGCGCGCCCGCACGCTCGCTGCTTGGTCGGGCGGGTCGAAGAGGGTTGCGAGCGTTTGCGTGTTGGCGGTGAGGGGCCTCTCGCGAACGATGTCCTCCTTGAAGCGCCAGTGGTAGTCGACGATCCCTTCGGTGACGCTGGCGCGGGCGGCGATGTCGTGGGTGCTGAACCCGGACCAGCCAGCTTCGTGTGGCCACGGCGCCGCCCGTACTGTCTATACCGCTGCCTGGCGGGCGTTTAGTCGACGGATGATTCGGGACGTCGGATGAGTCTGACGGCGATGGCGAGTGCGAGGGCGAGGAAGCCGAGTAGGCCTAGCTCGAGCAGGAAGTTGGTCAGCAGGCGTCCGGTTGACGGGAGTCGTTCGAACTGGGCGGTGACGATGAGGATTCGCCGCACGACGGCGATCAGGCCGATGAAGAGGAACGGCTCGACCGCGATCTTGTGCGTACGCAAGACGAAGCGGAGCGTGTAGGCGAGCTCGGCGATGATGAGCAGGAACAGGATCCGGTCGAGTAGGGTGACGCCGGTGTCGACTGCACCTGCGCTTGCTGAGATCGCGTGCGTGAGCTCGTGCACTGTCCCCACAAGCACGAGCACCGCAGCGGCCGCGAGCAGGACCGCGACCGCGCCATAGAGGAACGCCTCGAAGCCGACGAGGCCGCTAAGCAGGCTCCGGTCGAGCGCCCGCGACGCCTCTGGCGCCGGTGCAGCCTGTTCCGGCGACATGGTTCAGCGTACCGCGACCGGCCGTCCAGAACTAGCCTAGGCTCACGAGGCGTGATCTCGCCAACGAGCCCTGCGCCGCCGATGGTGAGGGCGCCTGTGAGGCGTTACATCGTGGCATGATGTGACTGTGGCGGAGGCGGATCGTGTGAAGCGAGCCGAGAAGGCTCGCCTCGTCGAGCGCGCCGCCCGCAGTGGGCCGGCCCGACTTCGTACTGCGCCTTGACAGCGGCGGGGGCGGCGACCCGAGCGTCCGCATGACGTCGGTACGCGCCGCATGAAGGATCTCTTGCTCCCCGCAGCCGACGTGCCGCGCCGCAGGCGCAGCACGCGATGACGATCGCCCACCTCACGACCCCGGTTGCCGGGCGACTTGCTCGCGCGCACGAGTGGTTGCGCGGAACCTCGGGAGGGTTGGTCGCGCTGGCGCTCGTGGTCGGAGGGGGCGCCGGGGCGGGAGCGGTCGTCTTTCGCTACCTGATTCTCGGCTTCACCTACGCGTTCACGGGGCACCGTGACTACAGCGCCACCGGGCGAGCCGCTTATGGCTATTTCCACGGGCTCGGCTTCTGGTTCGTCGTCTTCACTCCAGTGGTCGGGGGATTGCTGTACGGACCGTTGATCCACGTCTTCGCCCGCGAGGCGCGCGGCCACGGCGTCCCCGAGGTGATGCTGGCGGTCGCCGAGCGAGGTGGCCGGATCCGACCGCAGGTGGCCGTGATCAAGTCGCTCGCCTCGGCGCTGTGTATCGGCTCGGGCGGCTCGGTCGGTCGTGAAGGGCCGATCGTGCAGATCGGCTCCGCGCTCGGCTCCACGCTCGGCCAGCTCACCCGCGTACCCGAATCGCGCCTTCGCGTCCTCGTCGCCTGCGGTGCGGCCGGTGGCATCTCGGCTACCTTCAACGCTCCCATCGCCGGCGTCTTCTTCGGGTTGGAGTTGATCCTGCGCGACTTCGAGGCCGACTCGTTCGGCGTCGTCGTCCTCTCCTCGTTCGTCGCCGACATCATCGGCCGTGCCGCCTTCGGCTCCCACCCCTTTCTCCACCTGCCTGGCTTCCAGCTCCACTCGCCGATCGAGTACCCGCTCTACGCCGGCCTCGGCCTGGTCGCAGCCCTGGTCGGGGTCGCGTTCATCCGCGTGCTCTACGGAGCGGAAGACGCCGCGGATCGGCTCTGGCGCGGCCCCGAGTGGCTTCGCCCAGCCGCCGGCGGGCTGCTGCTCGGACTCGTTCTGCTAGCCCTGCCGGAGCTGTATGGGGTCGGCTATCCGCCGCTCGAGCATGCGATCCGCGGCAACTACGTCCTCTGGCTGCTTCTAGCCCTACTCGTCGGGAAAATCCTTGCCACCAGCCTCACGATCGCGATCGGCGGCTCCGGCGGCGTCTTCGCCCCTTCACTGTTCATGGGGGCGATGCTCGGCAGCGCCTACGGGATCGGAGTCCACCACCTCCTGCCCGGCCTCACCGGGCCGGCGGGCGCCTACGGCCTGGTCGGCATGGGCGCCGTCTTTGCCGCCGCCGCCCGCGCCCCGATCACCGCCGTGATCATCATCTTCGAACTCACCGGCGACTACCGGATCATCCTGCCTCTCATGTTCGCAATCGTTGTCGCCGCCGGCATCTCCAACCTGCTTAGCCGCGACACCATCTACACGCTCAAGCTTCGCCGGCGCGGCATCGACATCCTCCGCGGCCGCGGCGCCAACCTGATGCAACTCCTCCGCGTCGCCGACGCGATGCAACCCCTGCCTGCCGCGCTCCCGGCCGACACCAGCCTCAACGAGGTCATCGACCGGCTGAGCGACGCTCCAACCGATGGGCTACCGGTCACAGACGCCGAGGGCGTCTACCGAGGCACCATCAGTTCCCAACAGGTCGAAGAGGCAATGCGGGAGAACGCGCTCGACGCCGACGCCGGCGACCTCGCCCAGGACGTACCAGCACTCCAGGCAGGCGAGACCCTCGAGCAGGCGCTGAGCGCTCTGCTCCGAGCCCGTTCCGGTCTGCCCGTGGTGGGCGGCGACGGCCGACAGCCCGTCGGCTGGCTCAGCCACGTCGACGTCCTGCGCGCCTACAGCGCCCGCCTGCAACAGGGGATCGAGCAAGCCCAGCGACAGCCCGCCGCTTCCACCCCCCGCCACGAGCCCGGCCCGATAAGCAGCACGCTCGCTCGCCTCCGCGGCTATCGCATTGTCGACCTTGAGCTCGCAACTGACGACCCACCTGTCGGCCGTGCGATCGCCGACCTCGCCTGGCCACCACGCTCCACGATCCTCGCCATCCGCCGCGGCGACCACGCCTTCGAGCCGAAACCGACCGACCGCCTCGAGCAAGGCGACCGCCTCACCGTTCTCGTCCCGGCCGCAGCCGCCGACGACTTGGTCGACGCCATCACCACGACGAGCGACGCGGCCGAGTCGGACCGGCGTACCTAGACCGCGGCCACTGCCAGGGTTCGTACCTGCCACATTAGTACTCCCCGGAATGGAACTGATATGGAGCACTCTGGAACCCCCTTGAAAAGAGCAAAACGGGCTTCAGGCGGCTCCGCAAGCTGGTTCGCGATCTACGGGAAAGAGAGATATCGCCCCCTCGGAGGACGCTACCGCCTCGCAGGGAACTCGTCGGGGCGGCTGCCGAGGAGATCGTGCGCACAGCCGACGCACCTCTTCGAATCGCCGAAGTCTGCGCCATCCTCGAGGAGCGGGGTGTGGACGTCAATCCCGCATCCGTACGGAAGGCATTGCACGACCGCTCTCGCGGTACGGAGGCTCGTCTCCGGCGAGTAGACCGAGGCGTTTACGCGGCACGCCTGCAACCCGGGAAGCACGCGTTAGGTTCGTAGGGGATGACCGGCCCCCTGGGCAGTAGAGACTTACCGTTCGAGAGAAATCTGTGTACTTACCTCCGCAGTCGATTCCAGACGAGCCCCCTTGAGAGTGCTCGGAAGTCGGATCAACGTCGGCCAAGTTTGGCTAAGGAAGGTTGTTCGCCAGTCGCTGCGCCTCATCAGAGGTGGTGTAGAGGCTGTTGTTGAAGTCGCGTAACGACGAGAACGTCTCGCCAGCCCCGTAAGCGGCGCCCACGGGGCCGGCAAAATCGGTCCAGCTTGGGAGCGCCGAGGCGGCAACGGACGCCCCCGATCGGAGCACGGCAAGCGGTCCCCAACGGTGCGACCACCGGCAAGATCGCCGACCGACGTCCGAGGAGTCAGCCGCCGCCGGCCCGAGTTCTCTGCCCCCGAACGGACAGCAGCAACCGAGGATGACATCGAACGTCTGCCATCGACCTGGCGACTGCGGGCGCGGGTCGTTTACCGTTTCGCACGTGGAGAAGGTCGTGCTCGCCGTCGACGTCGGCGGATCGCATGTCAAGGCGCTCGCGTCGAACCGGACCGAGCGACGCCGCTTCGCGTCCGGCTCGACGCTGACCCCGGAGGAGATGGCCGCCGGCACGCTCCAGGCCGTCGCGGGCTGGTCGTGGGAAGTCGTAACGGTCGGCATCCCGGCGCCGGTCCGCGGCGGCAAGGTCATCGCCGACCCGGTCAACCTCGGGAAAGGCTGGGTCGGCTTCGACTACGGGGCAGCGTTCGGGAAACCGACGACGGTTGTCAACGACGCCGTCATGCAGGCCGTCGGCAGCTATCGCGGCGGCCGCATGCTCTTCCTCGGGCTCGGCACCGGGCTTGGTTCGGCACTCATCCTCGACGGCGCGGTCGAGCCGCTCGAGCTCGGCCATCTCCCCTTCCGCAAGAGGACGTTCGAGGACTATGTGGGCGAGCGGGCGCTCAAGAAACACGGCAAGAAGCGGTGGACAAAAGCGGTCTTCGAGACCGTCGAGCGGCTCGTCGCAGCGATGGAGCCCGACGACGTCGTGCTCGGCGGCGGCGGCGCGGACGAGCTGGACGAGCTGCCGCCCAGCTGCCGGCGCGGCGACAACGAGAACGCGTTCATCGGTGGCTTCCGCCTCTGGGATCCCGACTGGCCGGCAAAGCTCGGCGAGCTCGGCTAACTAGAAACGCGTCCTGTGCCAACGCCAAGAGCCGCTCCCCTCGGGAGCCTCTTCTTATTGGCTCAACCGGGCGATGGAAACTAAACGGGGCACTCTGGAATCCCTTGAAAGGGATAAATGCAGTCTTGCCGTTGTTCTCGGATCAGGCGACGACGGCGGCGAGGCGACCCGGATCGCCGAGCATCCACATGTGACCGCCGCGGAGGTCGAGCTCGACGTACCGCGCTCCGAGCGCCTCGGCAAGCGCCCGCGAGCGATCGGTGGTGACCAGCGTGTCGCTGACGCACGCGACCACAGTCGCCGGAATCCCGGCCACGCGGATGCGCGCGCACTCGCGGCGGAGATCGAGCGCGCGGACGCGCTCCGCGAGCGCATAGGCGGAGCGAGGTGCCCGCGCGAGCGCGAGGAACGCTGCCGCCCCGGCGCGCCGCCAGTCCCCAGACGAGGATGTGAAGCGGCACAGCGTCCTCCGGGAACTGGGTCGTCCCTCGACCGAAAGGAAGGTGTCCGGCTCGTGCGCGATGCGGAGCGCGCCCTCGACCGTGTTGTGGTCGCTGATCGTGACGAACTCCATTCCTCGCGACTTGCAGGTGCGGAAGACCCGCTCGGGCGGCGTGTACGACTCGCCCAGCCGGGCGCGGCGAAGCGCGTAGCTCCCGCTTTCGGTGGAGTGGCCCGAGAACGTGCATGTCGCAACGGCTCACTGCTCTCGGTGTACCGGTGGCGCGGGACGTCTCCTGCCGGATTCCGGCGATCGTCACCCGATCGACCCCGGCCAGTCACGAAACTGCCGCCTGGGAGGGGTAACCTCCGTCGGTGGCCACCGCAGCCCGCTCGCGCAAGCGCTCCGGAGCCGCCGTCGAGCGGCTGATCAACCGCGAGCTCTCGTTCCTCGACTACGACGCGCGGCTCCTCGATCTCACCGCCGACGAGACGATCCCGTTGCTCGAGCGCGTCTTTTTCCTCAAGGTCTTCGCCGAGATGCTGGACGAGTTCTTCATGGTGCGCGTGGCAGGGCTGATGGGTCAGTCGGCCGCCGGTGTCAGCGCGCGCTCGCCCGACGGTCGGACGCCACGGCAGACGCTCGCCGAGGCCCGCAGCAGCGTGCTCGAGCTCTACAAGCGCCAGGCGACCCTCTGGTCCAACAAGCTCCGCCCGGCGCTCGGCGCCGAGGGCATCGTCGTCTCGGGCGTCGACGAGCTGAACGATGAGGAGCGCGAGAGCCTCGAGGAGGTGTTCGAGCGAGAGATCTATCCGGTGGTGACGCCGCTCGCGGTGGGGCCGGGTCAGCCGTTCCCGTACATCTCGCCGCTCTCGGTCAGTCTCGCCCTCTTCGCAGCCGATCCCGACACGGGCGAGGAGCGCTTCGCGCGCGTCAAGGTGCCGGAGGGGCTCCCGCGCTTCCTGCCGCTCGGCCGGAGCGGGCGGCTCGTCCCGCTCGAACAGGTGCTCGCGCACTATCTGCCGCGGCTCTTCCCCGGGATGGACGTGCGCGAGTGGTCGCTCTTCCGCGTCACCCGCGACGCCGACCTCGACGTGTCCGACGAGGCGGACGACCTCCTCGAGGCGGTCGAGCTCGAGCTGCGCCGCGCCCGCTTCGGCGAAGTGACGCGGCTGGAGGTTCCGGCCTCGATGTCCCGGCCGATGCGCGAGCAACTCCAGCAGGGGCTGCGTGTCTCCGACGAGCTTGTCTATCCGCTCGAGGGGATGCTCGACCTCGCCGACCTCGGCCAGCTCTGGACGCTCGACCGTCCCGACCTCAAGTACGACCAGTGGACTCCCGTGCCGCGGCCGCCGTGGAACTCGATCGACTCGGCGGCGGAGCAGTTCGCGGCGATCCGAGCCGGCGATCTCCTCGTCCACCACCCGTACGACTCGTTCGCGACGAGCTTCGAGTCGTACATCGACCGCGCGGCGGCGGACCCGAACGTGATCGCGATCAAGTCGACCGTGTACCGGACGAGCGACGACACGCCGCTCGTGCCAGCGCTGATCGAGGCGTCGGAGCGCGGCAAGCAGACCGTGTGCCTCGTCGAGATCAAGGCCCGCGGCGACGAGCGCCGGAACATCGAGCAGTCACGCGCCCTCGAGCAGGCGGGCGTGCACGTCGTCTACGGCTTCCCCGGCCTGAAGATCCACGCGAAGACGACGCTCGTCGTCCGGCGTGAGACCGGCCGCCTCCGCCGATACGTCCACGTCGGCACCGGCAACTACAATGCCCTCACCGCGCGCGTCTACGAGGACTTCGGCCTGTTCACCGCCGACGAGGAGATCGCGGACGACGTCGCCGACCTCTTCAATCACTTGACGGGCTTCGGCCGGCCGGCGCACTTCCGGAAGCTCCTCGTCGCGCCGTTCACCCTGCGCCAGCGGCTCGTGGAGGAGATCCGCCGGGTCGCCGACGCCGCGCGGGCGGGGAAGAAGGCGCGGATCCGGATCAAGGTCAACGGCCTGACCCATCCGGAGATCATCGACGAGCTCTACGCCGCCTCCGAGGCCGGCGCGAAGATCGACCTCCTCGTGCGCGGCGTCTGCTCGCTTCGCCCCGGCGTGCCGAAGCTGAGCACGAACATCCGCGTCCGCAGCGTCCTCGGCCGGTATCTCGAGCACAGCCGTCTCTTCCTCTTCGAGGCCGACGACCGGAGCCTGTACCTGATGGGCAGCGCCGATCTGATGCCGCGCAACCTCGACCACCGCGTCGAGGTTCTGACGCCGGTCGAAGACCCCACGCTGCAGGCCGAGCTCGCAGCGACGCTCGAGGCGCTGTGGCGCGACACGGGCAGCTCGTTCGAGCTCGACGCGAAGGACGGCTGGCACCGCGTCAAGCCGAAGAAGGACGACCGCCCGCGTTCCGGCCAGACCACGCTCATGCGCCGCGCCCGGCGCCGGCTCGCGCTCGCCCGGGCTCACTAGGGCGTGCCGTTACCGGCCCGTTTCCGCTTCGTCACCAGAAGTTTGCGGCGTCGGCCGATCGCGGACCTACGATGGATAGAGATGCGCGTCGGTGTAATCGACGTCGGTTCGAACACGATCCGCCTGCTCGTCGCGAGCGCCGGGAGTGACGGCGTCATCCCGCTCGACAAGGCGAAAGTGCGCTTGTCGCTCGGCGCGGAGATCGAGCGCTTCGGCCGCGTCTCCGACGTTCACGTCGCCGCGGTCGCGAAAGCCGTCCGCAAGATGGCTGACACCGCGCGCCGCGAGCGCGCCGCGACGCTCGACGTCTTCCTCACCGCTCCCGGCCGCCAGGCCGCGAACGCCGACGAGCTCGTCGCCGCCCTCTCCCGCGCCGCAGGCGTGCGGGCGCGCGTGCTGTCGAAGGAGGAGGAAGGGACGCTCGCCTACCGCGGCGCCGTCCTCACGGCCGACATCGCCTTGCCCGGCCAGATCGCGGTCTGCGACATAGGTGGCGCATCGACCGAGATCGCGGTCGGTCGTCCCGGCAGCGATCCGCACTGGATCGAGTCCGTCGATCTCGGATCTGTCCGCCTCACCACGCGCGGCGGCGACACGCACTCGGAGGCCGCAGCGGCATTCGCAGCTATCGCTCCCCCACCGGTCGAAGCGGCACTCGTAGTCGGTGGCAGCGCTCGTGCCGCCCGCAGGCTTGTCGGCGCCGAGCTCGGCCCGAAGGAGCTCGCCGAGGCGATGGAGATCGCCGAGTCGAAGTCACCGCGCCAGCTGAACCGGCGCTACGGGGTCGACCGCGCCCGCGCGGAAATCCTCCCCGCCGGCGTGGCATTGCTCGCCGAGGTGCAGCGACGCCTCGGGGTGCCACTCCACGTCTGCAGCGGCGGCATCCGCGAGGGAGCAGTCCTCGCCTCCCTCGACGCGCTCGCCGCCTAGCGGAGGTCTACGGCGCCGGAATCTCGCCGGCGACCACGCCGCCGCGCAAGAAGACTGCGGCCCCCTTCTTCAAGCCGCGGTCGAGCACGTGCTCGATGACGTCGCCGTGGGTGCAGACGACGACCCCGTCCTCGCGCAGCAGTTCGAGCGCCGAGCCGCCCGCGCCCTCGGCGAGCCGGTCGTCGAGCTCGACTTCGACGCCGAGCGCGGCCGCCAAGGGCCCGACCGTCTCGACACACCGCACGTACGGACTCGAGACGACACGCCGGACTCCGAATGGGAGGAGGAGCTCGACGAGCGCCTCTGCCTGCCGGCAGCCGCGGGCGTCGAGCGACCGGAGCTTGTCGTCCCCCTCCCAGCGGCGGCGGCTGCCTGCCGAGGCATGCCGGAGGAGGAGGCTCAGAGCGCCTGGCGCAGCCGCTTCCACGCCTTCGCCCACATCCCGCGCACCTCAGCCCGCCGGGCGTCTTCGCGCTCGGCGAGGCGGCCGGCCGCGAACGCCTGCTCCGGTTCTGCACCGGCCGCAAGCTCGCGTAGGCGCCTGCCCGCGACGACCGCGTCCTGGTGCTCGCCGAGCACGTCCTGGAGCCGCTTCGCCCGCCGCACGACTCTCGTCTTGCCCGCGAGCTCGGCCGCGTAGCGCGTTCGCTTGCCGGCCTTGCGCAACTCGTGGAGCTGCTCGTCGGAAGGCTCGTTGGGCAGGGACCTCGCCAGCTTCTGCAACTTCTTCGCCTGCCGTTCGGCCAGCACCGCGAGCGTCGTCTCGTCGCCGCTCGGTCGCAGCTCACTCACAGTCCGCTCCAGCAGGTCGAGCAGGTCGAGATAGGCGTCGGCGTCGAGCGTTCGCAGCAATCGCCTCCGGGCGGCGGATCGCTCTCGCCCCAGCTGCCTGAGGAGGGGTTGGAACGCCTGTCGTGCGTCGTCCGGCAAGCCGGTCGCCTCGGCGCGCAGCCGCTCGCTGAGGACGTCGAGGTCGCGTACGGCGCCGAGCGCCTGCCCGAGCTCCTGCAGCAGTCCCTCGAGCTCCTCGGTGTCGTTCGCGGTAAGGCTTCGGCCGGCCCGAAGGAGCGCCCGCGTGCGCCGGACGGCGACCCGCATATCGTGCAGGCTCTCGGGATCGCGGCCGAGCCGGGTGCCCGGGTCGTGTGCCTCGATCTCGCGTGCCTGCTCGCCGAGGCGGGCACGCAGCGCCTCGAGCGGCGACTCTGGTTCGGCCTCCCGGTTGACGTCGTCTACGAGGGCACGGAAGAGCTTTGGCAGCTCCGCCCCACGCTGCGCGCCGGCCTCGACGACCTCCCGCGCGAGGAGGTCGAGCTGGGCCGGGTTGCCGCTGCGTAGCTCGAGCTCGACCTCGACGAATCTGTCGCGGACGCGGCGCGCGTCCATGATCGAGACCTCGTCGAGCGTCACCTCGGCCCGCGTACCGTTGCGCGCGACGAGCTCGCCACTCCGCCGCGTCCGTAGCTCGGCCACGCGCTCGAGCGGGCCGCGGCGCAGGTGCGCGCGAAGCAAACGGCGCAGCTTCTCCGGAGCGCGCCCGGGGCCGCCCGCCTCCTCGAGCTCGAGCCGGAACCCGTTCGAGGGCAGCTTGAGCTGCCAGAGGCTCCGTCTCCGCTCGATGCGGCGGCGCAGCGTGATGCCGGCCGTCGCGAGCGAGCCGCCCGGAACGTCGTAGTAGACGGAGGTGAAAGAGCGCGGCTCGAGCGGCCGGCCACCGAGCGGCGGCAGCCGGAAGCCGACCGGCGCGTCGAGTTTCCGCTCGTACTCGGCGACGGCTCGCATGCGGCCACGATACCCCGTCGCCGTCAGCGCATCGGCCCCGTGCCGGTGTCGGGCGCGGCTTCCGCATCCGCATGCCGCGGTCGCTCGGCGCGCACGAACTGGTACGTCAGACCCGCGAGCGCGGCGCCCAGGAGCGGAGCGAGGATGTAGAGCCAGAGCGCGTGCAGGTCGCCAGAGACGAGCGCAGGCCCAAGCGAGCGCGCGGGGTTCATCGAGGCGCCGGTGATCGGGCCGCCGAAGAGCGCGTCGAGTCCCACGGTGCCGCCGATCGCGATCGCTGCGGCTTCGCCGACGGCGCGGGAGTCGGTCGCGACGGCCATGATCACGAACATCAGGAAGAAGGTGAGCACGAACTCCCAGAGGAATGCCTGCCCTTGCGAGCCGCTGGGAAGCGTCGATCCGTCGTGGGCGTGCTCGCCGAGCGACCCGCGCAGGAGCGCGGCAGCGAGAAGCGCGCCGGCAAGCTGCGCCGTCCAGTACGCCACCGTGCGCGTCCACGGGAAGTGCCTGGTCAGTGCGAAGGTGAACGTGACGGCGGGATTGAAGTGCGCCCCGGAGATGTGGCCGAGCGCGTAGATCATCACCATGATCACGAGCCCGAAGCTGAACGCCACGCCGATGTGGCCGAGGGCTCCCGTCTTCGCGTCGACGACGATGGCGCCGCAGCCCGCGAAGACGAGTGCGAACGTACCGATCGCCTCCGCTACCAGCGACCGCGCGAGCGCCAAGCCAGAGGTCACTCGGGCAGGAGCTCGGCAACGAGCCGTTGAACGCGCTGGTCGATCTCGTCCCGGATCTTCTGCACCGCCCCTAGATCCTGGCCAGCCGGGTCGTCGAGATCCCAGTCCTCGTACTTCTTGCCGGGATAGATCGGACAGGCGTCGCCGCAGCCCATCGTGATCACGACGTCGGCGGCGCGGACCACTTCGTCGGTGAGCGGCTTCGGGAACTCCTGGGCCATGTCGACGCCGACCTCGCTCAGCGCCGCCACGACCGCCGGGTTGATTTGATCCGCCGGGGCCGAGCCCGCCGACCGAACGTGGATCCGGCCACCCGAGCGCAGCTTGACGAGACCGGCTGCCATCTGGCTGCGACCGGCGTTGTGGACGCAGACGAAGAGCACCTCAGGCTGGTCCTTTGCGACCTGCCCATCCGCCTGGGCCAGCGCACGCAAGCGTTCGCGCGTGAAGCGGTGCACGAGCAGCGGGATGTACGTCGAGATCCTGGCGCCGCTCAGGAGATCGGTCGACTCTTCGATGTAGCGGGCGATCGTCTCGGTCGAGAAGACTCCCTCGAACTCCTCGTGCAGCTCATGCGCGGCATGGTCGATCTGGTGGCGCGTAATCGGATCGAGCGTCTCGGACATCACTTCTCTCCCGGAGATCGATGGCGGTCGATCACGCATCTTTACGAACCGCATCGACCGGTGTCAATATCCTTGGCATGGTGAAGCCGCTCGCAGTCATCGCGGTAGACTGCGCTCCGCTCCTCGAGGACGAGATCGACGAGAGCGATGCCCGACGCCTCGCAGCCATGCTCAGGGTCCTCGCCGAGCCGGCGCGGCTCCGCCTCCTCAGCCTAATCCAGGCGCAGCCCGGCCGCGAAGCGTGCGTCTGCCACCTCACCGCACCGCTCGGCCTCTCCCAGCCGACTGTCAGCCACCACCTCAAGGTCCTGCTCGCGGCCGGCCTCGTCGAGCGCGAGCAGCGCGGCAGCTGGGCCTACTTCCGGGTAAGACCGGAGCCG
>Ga0307374_10009647_pt1 | contig 14192 bp, 11 predicted proteins | sample OX3MG_FD_202532 | JGI IMG/M metagenome (GOLD analysis project Ga0307374, IMG submission 202532) | Soil microbial communities from Risofladan, Vaasa, Finland - OX-3 | ecosystem: Environmental > Terrestrial > Soil > Coastal area > Acid sulfate soil | place: Finland: Risofladan, Vaasa | collected... | reverse complement strand
GCGGCCAGCGATCTGCTTTGCGGTGGCACAGGCTTCAGCCTGTGACTTCCACATTTCTAATCGGTACACCAAATTACCAGAGAATCGCGTATCTCACACAGAACAAACGACAGCGCCGCCTTCTAATCGGTACAAAAAGCCACTTCTCGCAACACGCGTTTTCCGTCTCTTGGTCCGTGCACTTTTCGTCTCGCATCCGTCGCATTTCACCTCTTCCTGCAACGCGCTATCCTCCGCGCGCGTCTTCTCGATTGACACTAGCCTTCCTGCCGTGGTATCTGCGACGCCACACTGGGGTGTGGATATGAGAAGGATTTTGCCGGGCTTCACCGTCGCGCTGTGCGCTATAGTGTTCCCCGTCTGCGTGTTCGCGCAGCAGAAGCCAATCGTCATCGCTGCCAGTACGGTTCTCGACGGTCGCGGCCACATCCTTCACGACACCCGCATCGTCATCGAAAATTCAAAAATCGTTCGCATCGATCCCAACGCATCGCCTGTCACATATGATCTTCGCGGCCTGACCGTGCTTCCTGGCTGGATCGATTGCCACGTCCACATCACCTATCACTTCGGCCCCAATGGCCGCGCCGAGGATAAAGACGAAACTCCGGAGCAATCCGCGCTTGCCATTGAATCGAACGCCTGGCTCACCCTGATGGGCGGTTTCACCACCGTTCAGAGCGTCGGTGCACCCGAAGACAAACCTCTGCGCGACATGATCGATCGCAGCGAAATTCCCGGCCCCCGCATTCTCACCGCTTTTCGTCCCCTCTTCGGACGGGGCGACGCCACTGGCACGCCGGATCAGATTCGCGCCTACATCGACAAAGTCGCCGCCAACGGAGCCGATCTCATCAAGATTTTTGCTTCGAAAAGCATTCGCGATGGCGGCGGCCCAACTCTTTCGCAAGAACAGCTTAACGCTGCATGCGACGAGGCAAAAAAACATGGCCTCCGCACCCTGGTGCACGCGTATCGCGATTCTGTCCGCATGGCCGCTCTCGCCGGATGCACGGAAGTCGAGCACGGAACATTTGCCACCGATGACGACCTCCGGTTGATGGCAAAGCACGGCACTTACTTCGACCCGCAAGTCGGTCTTGTCATCCAAAATTACCTCGACAATGAAAAGCGCTATCTCGGCATCGGCAATTACACCGAGTCCGGCTTCGAGCAGATGAAGCAAGCGCTCCCGCTTGACGCCGATCTTTTCCGCCGCTCGCTCAAAACTCCCGGTCTGAAAATTGTTTTCGGCACCGATGCTGTGGCCGGCGCGCATGGCCGCAATGCCGAGGAACTTATTGACCGTGTCCGCGATGCCGGCCAGGGTCCCATGGCCGCCCTGGTCTCCGCCAATTCTCTTGCCGCCGAATCCATGAACTTGCAAAACGAAATTGGTTCCATCGCGCCCGGCCTCCGGGCGGACATCATCGCCCTCGACGGCAATCCGCTAGACGACATCACGGCTGTCCGCCGCGTTGCTTTTGTCATGAAAGGCGGCGTGGTTTACAAGAATGTCGCGCGCGCTCACATTCCGCACTACGCCGGTGTGACGCCGTGAAAATACCTACTGAGCAAGTTCGCGAGAAAAGTTATGGGAATCGAGAGTCCAAATCTTTTGGAGGTGTTATGCGCCGTCTTGCATTTTTGATTGGCTTGATTTTCTGTCTTCCGCTTATCACCGTTGGCCAGCAGCAGGAGCAGGCCAGCCTTGCTGGTTTCTTTGGCAATTCGGCTACAGCAGAACAAAACTGGGAACAGAAGTTCCGTGCCATTCCTTCGCCGGATAATATGAAGCAATACATGCAGCTTCTCGCCGCGCGTCCGCACCATGTTGGCTCGCCCTACGACAAGCAAAACAGCGAATGGCTCCTGGCCCAGTTTAAGAAATGGGGTTGGGACGCGCATATCGAAACGTTCCAAGTGTTGTTTCCGACGCCCAAGGAGCGCGTGCTCGAACTCGTTGCGCCCACCCATTTCGTCGCCAAGCTGGAAGAACCGACGGTCCCAGGCGACCCGACTTCGTCGCAACATTCCGAACAGCTTCCGACCTACAACGCCTACTCCGCCGATGGCGACGTCACGGCGCCGCTCGTTTACGTCAATTACGGAGTGCCGGAAGATTACGAGCAGCTCGACCGCATGGGCATTTCCGTCAAGGGAGCGATTGTCATTGCCAGGTACGGCCACTCCTGGCGCGGCATCAAGCCAAAACTTGCCGCACAACATGGCGCCATTGGCTGCCTGATCTATTCTGATCCGCGCGACGATGGTTATTACGAAGGCGATGTATTCCCCAAGGGTCCTTACCGTCCCGATGAAGGCGTGCAGCGCGGCAGCGTTATGGAAATGGAAATCTATCCGGGAGATCCCCTCACGCCCGGTGTCGGCGCCACAGCCAACGCCAAGCGCCTTACTTTGAAGGAAGCGAAAACGATTGAACCCATTCCCGTGCAGCCGATTTCTTATGGCGACGCGTTGCCGCTTTTGAAGGCCCTCGGCGGTCCTGTCGCGCCAGATCATTGGCGTGGCGCTTTGCCCATCACGTACCACGTCGGCCCAGGTCCCGCCCAAGTTCATCTCAAACTCGCCTTCCATTGGGATTTGAAGCCTGTCCGAGACGTGATCGCAAAACTTCCCGGCTCGGTATACCCCAACGAATGGGTCATTCGCGGCAATCATTACGATGCTTGGGTGAACGGTGCACAGGACCCCATCTCCGGGCAAGTTTCCCTGCTCGAAGAGGCGCGCTCGATGGGTGAACTTTACAAGCAAGGATGGCGTCCGAAACGCACGATCATTTATTGTGCGTGGGATGGCGAAGAGCCCGCCCTGCTCGGCTCAACGGAATGGGTCGAAGAGCATATGGACGAGCTCAACACCAACGCCGTCGCCTACGTCAATTCCGATTCGAATGGCCGTGGCTATCTGCGTGCCGAAGGCTCGCACACTCTCGAATCGCTCGTGAACGATGTGGCCAAGGACGTTCAGGATCCGGAGAAAAATATCTCCGTCTGGAAACGGCTCGACCTCAATCGAATTGAACATGCGCCAAACGCTGCCGATCGCCAGAAGATTGAGTCTCAAAAAAATCTCATCATCGGCGACCTCGGTTCCGGTTCCGATTATTCCGCATTTATTGACCATGCGGGCGTCGCCTCCATTGACTATGGTTTCGGCGGCGAGTCCGGCGGCGGAATTTACCACTCCATTTATGACGATTATTATTGGTATTCCCACTTTGGCGATCCCACCGAGGAATACGGCCGCGCGCTCGCGCAAACCACCGGCACAACCGTAATGCGCTTGGCGGACGCCGACGTCGTTCCTTTCGATTTCACGGGTCTCACCGAAGCGCTTGGCCGTTACATGTCCCAACTGAAAAAACTGGCTAAAACCGAAAGCGACGAAATTAACGAGCGGAACAAGGAAATCCAGGAGGGTGTCTTTACCGCGACCAGCGATCCGACGAAGATCTACGTGCCGCCGGCCACTGAATCGTCCGAACCTGCCTTGGATTTTTCGCCGATGGATGCCGCTCTCGCAAAAATCACCCAGAGCACGCAGCGGTACCAAACTGCATTTACCAAGGCGGAGCAAACCGACGCCTCTACCGCCTCTTTCGAAGCTGTCAATCGCGCGCTGATGCAAACGGAGCGTGATCTTCTTACCTCCGAAGGTTTGCCCGGTCGGCCCTGGTATCGAAATGAACTTTACGCTCCCGGTATTTTCACCGGCTACGGCGTAAAGACCATCCCTGGCGTGCGCGAAGCGATCGAACAGAAAAATTGGCAGCAGGCAACGCAGCAAATCGCAATCGTAGCGGGCGTCTTCCAGAAGGAAGCCGACGCCATCGATGCGGCTGCGACGGCTTTAGAATCGGCGGCGCAATAATTTCTAATTTTCGGGAGTGATGCAAAGAAAGAAAAAAACGTAAAACAATTCGCTAGAGTTCGCGGCGACCTTCCATCGCCTTCATCATGGTCACCTCGTCGGCGTATTCCAAATCCGAGCCGACGGGGATGCCCATGGCGATGCGCGTCACGCGCACGCCGAGCGGCTTGATCAGCTTTGAAAGATAAACGGCGGTTGCTTCGCCTTCCGCCGTGGGGTTCGTCGCGATAATGATTTCCTCCACCGTGCCGCCCTTCAGCCGCTCGATCAGGCTTTTGATTTTCAGTTGCTCCGGCCCGCGGCCCTGCAGCGGCGAAAGCGCGCCGCCCAGCACGTGATACATTCCGCTGTACTCGCGCGTCTTCTCCACCGCGGAAATATTCGGCGCTTCTTCCACCACGCAAATCGTTTTCTTGTTTCGCGTCGCGCTCGTGCAAAAAAAACAGGGATCCGTGTCCGTAATGTTGTTGCACACGGAGCATTCGCGGATTTTCTCTTTCGCCTCGCGAATCGCGTCGGAAAGCGCCAGCGCTTGTTCGCGATCCGCTCGCAGCAAATGAAATGCGAGCCGCTGCGCCGTCTTCTGCCCGATTCCCGGCAGGTGTTTCAATTCGTCGATTAATCGCGTGATCGATGGGGCGAAATCGGGCATCAGCAATCCACGAAAATTGACAAAAATACTGTGCGGATGGAAATCAGTTACCGATGGATATGTGCGCGCTGCGTCCGGTTCAGAAAAGTCCCGGTATGCGCAAGCCGGCTGCTCCCGGAAGATTCCCGGCCATGTCCTTCACTTGCTTGGCAAGTTCTTCATCCACACGGCGCGAGGCTTCATTGACCGCGGCGAGAATTAAATCCTGCAGCATTTCCTGATCCTTGCCGGCGAACACATCCGGCTCGATCTTCACTTCGGTCAGCTGCTTCTGGCCGTTCATTTTTACGGCCACCATTCCGCCGCCCGCCGTGGCTTCCGCGTGAATTTCACCACGCTTCTGCTCCAGGTTTTGCTGCATCTGCCACAACTGGGACATCATTTGTTGCAGAGCTTTGACTTCCATTTCAGTCCTCGCTTCGCCGCTTAACGTCCGAAATCTGGCCGCCAAAGCGCTCGAGCATCGCGCGCACGATGGGATCTTCCTCGAACCGCGCGCGCATTTCCGATGCTCGCGGCACGGAACTCCGGCTGGAATCGAGTTTAACACAAACGCGGAGCGGTTGGCCCATCACGCTGCTCAACACGGTGCGCAACTTCTCCATAGGGTCCCGCGCCTGCAGCATTTCCGCGAGCGCGCGGCTCTCCGGCGGGAAATATAAATTCATTTCGCTGCCTTGAAGCTCCCAACGGCTGGCGTGCTCGACCATCGACCACAAAAATTTCTGCTGGTTGCGCAGCGCGGATTGTATGGATTCGAGCTGCGCCGCCGCAAGGCCGCTGAATTGGCTCTCCGCAATTTTTGCAATCACGCGTGGCGCGGAAGTAGGCACCGGACCTGACTTCTCCGCGACGGGAACCTGCACGATCGGCGCTCTTAAATTCTCAATCGTTCCAGACGCAGCGGCCGCTTGGAATTTCTTTTCACTTGCTCCGCCATAACCAGGGGAGGGAATCGCAGGAGCCGATACGGAACGCGCCGGCGTCATGTTGGGCATCGTTGCCGGCCGCGCGCTCGGTTCGCCGCGCAATTCCGCAAGAACCTCCTCGAGCGGTGCAAGCCGCGCCGCATTCACCAGCCGCAGCAGGCCCAACTCCAAATGCAAACGGGGATCGGGCTTTCGCCGTAGATCGTCATCGGTGGCGAGCAGGATCTGGAAAAATCTTGTCAAATCCTCTTCGGCAAAAAGTGCTGCTTGTTTCTCCAGCCGCGGATGTTCGTCCGCGGGCGCGGCAATCAGCGGCGAATTCGCGCCGGAAACTTTTGCGACCAGCAAATTGCGCACGTGGCGTATCGCCTCGCGGCAGAAATGTTGCAGGTTGTGCCCTTCCGCGTGCAACCGCTGCACCAGTGTCAGCGCGCGTTCCGCGGAACGACTTGCAATCGCTTCCACCAAATCGTCGAGCACATCTTCGGCCACGACGCCAAGAAGCTCGCGCACCTGCGCGTCAGTGATTTTGTCGCCGGAATACGCAATCGCTTGTTCGAGCAACGAAAGTCCATCGCGCAAGCTGCCCTCCGCGGCGCGCGCGAGAACGGCGATGGCTCCGGACTCAATCTCCAAATTTTCTTCCTTGGTGATGTGCTCGAGCGCACCGGCAATTTCTTGAAACGTCAGCGAACGAAATTGAAAAAGTTGCGCGCGCGACTTGATGGTGTCCGCGAGTTTTTCGGGCTCCGTGGTCGCCAAAATGAAAACGACTTTCTCTGGCGGCTCTTCCAAAGTTTTCAACAACGCGTTGGAGGCTTCGTCGGTAAGCTGGTGGGCTTCGTCGAGGATGACAACTTTGTAGCGTCCCGATGCCGGCGCATAGCGCACCATCTCGCGCAATTCGCGGATTTGATCGATACCGCGATTCGACGCCGCGTCGATTTCGAGCACATCGAGCGAACCGCCCGCGGTAATTTCGCGGCACGCGTCGCAGACATTGCACGGTTCGGCCGTCGGCCCATTCACGCAGTTCAAGCATTTTGCGAGGATGCGCGCCGTTGTCGTTTTCCCCACGCCGCGCGTGCCGCAAAAAATATATGCATGCGCCAGCCGGTTCTGCCGGATTGCGTTTTCGAGCGTTTGCGTGACGTGGAGCTGCCCGACAATTTCGCGGAACCTTTGCGGCCGCCATTTGCGCGCGATCACTTGATAGGCCATGAAGTTTTTTAGGTTCGCCTCGTGTGTGGAAGGAACTTCGGGTGATCCGCGGCGCACGAAGCTGATCCGCTACCGTTGCTCCCTTCCGGGCCTGGCGGGGTTCGCGGGGAATCGTCGCACAGAGCCCGAAGTTCCACCGATGCGCGAACCATTTTCGCGTTGCAAGCTGCGCAGCGCAAATTTTGCTCGCTGCCGCGAGTCTAGCATACCGCTCGCGCACGCGAAAGCCGCGCAAGGTTACCTGTGATCGAGCAAGTATTCAGAGCAGGAGTTCGCAGCGGAGAAAGACAGCAGATTTGATCGGCGGAAAAGAATGCAGGCCGTGAGAACTAAGAGTTCGAGAATCTAGTTTTATGGGGCTGTGCGCGCCGCCATTTTGCCGCGCCAGGTCAGGTCACGCGGTGGGCTTGGGGTCGGTTGGCTTTGGGAAGGCCACGAGCCAGATGCTTTCCGGCTGTAGCTTGGCTGCACCGGCGATCCAGGAATTCGTATCGGCGACCGCGCGTGCGATTTGATATAGGAATGGCCGTGCGAAATCTTCCTTTGCGTACTCCCGGAGCATCACCTTGATGGCCACAATGGTTCCGCGCGACACCTCGCCCCGCAAGCGAAACGAACAACCACTCTCGCTGATGTCGATCGTCGTTGTGAGTTCGCTGAAGAATCGTGCGTCCGTGCCGAAGCCAGTTACCTCGATGGGAATCGACAGAGGCAGACGCGACTCGTGGCGGCGGTCCTGATTCGCCTCGATTCCGAGCTCTTCCCAGTTGACTTGGCGGTGCATTGTAGCGGGTCCCTCGTGGGAAAGAGGCAGTTGGGCATCCATACGGCGATGCAGATTTTTGTTGAGGCGAAAGGAATTGGCCTGACCACCACACCGCTTGCATAGCACGGGTCGATACAGGTGTGCCGTTGCGGCACAGCGGTTGTTTAACGGCTTGAAAAAGCGCACCTGGTTGCCATTTCCACCGCTGCGAGCAAGCCGTAGTTTATAGAACCCCAGGAAAATGCAGATTCTCTCGCGGCATGGCGACTGGGGATGAGAGGAGATGGGTTTTTTTCAGCAGTCTGTTACGACACTCAGGGTCAAGACGTTTATGGGAACGCGGTCTATGCGGCGCTTTTGGACTGGCGGTGTTCGCGTTTCAGAAAACGGTACAGGCTGGTACGGCCAATGCCGAGTACTTGCGCCGCGCGTACGCGATTGCCCGCGCACATTTCGAGCACGCGCGTGATATGAATTCGGCGGACTTCGTCGAGGGGCAGCGGCCGCCAATTTTCCTCTACAGGCCCGATATTTCCCGACGGGCGCTGCAAATTCGCTGGCAGATCGTCGACGTCAATGAATTCGTTGGTGGCCGTGATGGCGGCGCTGGATATCACATTCTCGAGTTCTCGTACGTTGCCGGGCCAATCATGATGCAGAAGGACCATTTGCGCGCGGCGGGTAAGGCCCTGAAACGTTTTACCGTATTCGTCGCTATATTTCTTCAGGAAGTAACGCACCAGGATGGCGATGTCTTCCGCGCGCTCGGTCAGGCCTGGTACGTGAATTTCAAGCGAACTGAGACGATAGAAAAGATCTTCGCGGAAGCGGCCGGCCAGGACTTCGTTGCGCAGATCACGATTTGTCGCGGCGATGATGCGTACGTCCACTTTCATGACTTCCGGCGAGCCGACGCGCTGGATTTCGCGGTTTTGAATCACGCGCAACAGCTTTGCCTGCATCTGCAAAGAAGTTTCGCTGACTTCATCCAGGAATACAGTGCCTCCGTTGGCGTATTCAAATAAGCCGGGCCGCGTGTCCGTGGCTCCGGTAAACGCCCCACGCATATGTCCGAAGAGTTGGCTTTCGAGCAGCGTGTCCACCAGGGCGGAGCAATTGCACACGGCGAATCGTTGCTTTCCGACCGGGCTCATCTGATGCAACGCGCGCGCGACCAACTCTTTTCCGGAGCCGGTGGGCCCGCTAATCAACACGTTGGTGTAGTGCTTTGCGATCTTGCGAGCCATATCCAGCATTTCGAGCATCGCGGGACTGCGGCCGACAATGCCTTCAAATTCGAAATTGGAAAGCAATTGCTCATCGAGCGCACGGATTTGCGAACGTCGAGAGGACACTTCGGCAAGTTCGTTGAGAGACTTTCTGAGCCTTTCCTGGTCGAGGGGTTTGCAAAGATAGTCATAGGCACCGCGCTTGATGGCCTCGATGGCGGAATCGACCGTGTAATGACCGGTAATCAGAAGTACGGCGACATTGGGATCGAGTTGCAGCGATTTCTCAAGGAAGATCAAGCCGTCCATCTGCGGCATAAGCATATCGACCAGCACCATGCGGCAGGCGCCGGCGCGCACCTGCGCAAGCGCCTCGTTCGGATCTGTGGTGCCGTTCGCGGGATAGCCCATGCGTTGCAATCTGGCAGTGGTGGACTCGACGAGATCTGCTTCGTCGTCCAACACGCAGATCGACAGAGTGTGCCCAGCCAATTCCGCACTAGGATGTTCAGTAGTGACGGCCATTCTGTCGTGGTACAGCACGGCTGGTGCCATAACGTTCAGACTGGCACACACGGGATAAAATCCGGGCGCAACGAATCGTCGTTTAAATCTTGTAGCCGGAAATTATTGTGACCGCTCGAGTTACGGTGAAGTGACTCACTTCGGTACAACGATTTGGCGCGATGGACCGCAAAGCTTTGGGGTGATTTTAGAACTGCGGGCGCGTTTCAATTCCGAATTTTAGTGTCGAAAGAGAACCCGACGTTGTGCTGTTCCGGCGAGGGCGAAACTAATTCTTTGTCACATTTTCAAAAAACGAGACAGGCAATTCCTTCCATGGCGAGTGCCGCGGGTGGCGCTGCCGCAACAGAATCTCTTGTGTACCCGCCGGGAAAATTCCATTTATCGTGGCAACTTGATAGGTTACGGGAACGGCGCGATCGGACGTTGATTCGTCAGTCAAACGGGCGAACACCAGAGCGCCCACTCGCAGTGGCGTATGTAGGAGGACCTTCTGGCTGCCATCGTTACAGTGGCGCAGCAGGGTCTTCTCGACAAAGAAATTCTCGGAAAGGTCCCATCCGGAAATCTCAACGCGGCAACTGGTTTGTTCCGTTTCCTGGGGAGCCGTCAATTGCTCACCTCTGGAGTTGAGAAAAGCAGGCTGGATGCCAAAGTACGCGTCGGGCGTTTCGCTGAGCCTCAAGGAGTTAGAGCGGTTGCGTGTGGAGAAACAGCGGTGTGTGCATCGCAAATCAGCACAAATGTGCTGGTTTGAATCAGGGAGCGTTTTTTGAATTCCCAGCGAACGTGCGAGCGTGCAGCCTTCAGTGATAGTGGACGCTGGGGTAATAAAGAAGGTTCAGCGCAAGCGGGTAGACGAAGGCGAAAATCTTGCCGTATACGAACCAGGCGATAAGAAGGCCGGCGAATCCGAGTCCGGAGAAAGTGCTGGCCATGAATCGGCGCGCGGTGTTTTGGCTCATTAACACCGTCACGCCATTGTGGCCGTCGAGCGGAGGGAAGGGAAGCAAGTTGAACGTGCCGAGCAGGAGATTAAGCACAAACAGAATGCTGAGCGCCGCGGCGGCCAGTTGCGCTGCGCTGCTCGCTGTATTTGTGGCCTGCGTGATTTGCGCGTATGACGACACGCTCTCCGGTGCGCGGAAGGCTTGCATGGCCACGCCCACGCGGATGGCAATCGCTGCCGCGATCATGAGGACGAAATTCGCCGCCGGACCCGCCAAAGCCATCCATGCCGCGCGTCGCGGGTAGCGCTGCGCCCACACGGGATCGTAGGGCGCGCTTGCCCAGCCGATCATCCACGGAGGCCGAGTGAGGAAATAAGACGCGATGGGCACGATCACGGTACCGAAAAGCTCGCGGCGAATATGCGGCAGTGGGTTGAGGGAAGCTTGTCCGCCGTGGAAGGCTGTCGGATCGCCGCCCAGTTTGCCGGCAAGCGCGTGAGCGCCTTCATGGCACACGGTCGAAAACAGGAACACGACGTACCAAATGACTCCCATGACAAGGAACTGCGGGTTGATGGCATTCATGTGGCCGATAGGTTAAGTGCTCCCGCGCGTGAAGGCAAGTCCGGGGAGGTTCTAAGGTATCGTCCATATTGACACGGCTAGCCGAACGGATTATCTATCGTTCCGGGAGGCTCTCTCCGTAACGGAGAGGGCGAGGGAGAAACAAGCAGTGCCTGAAACAAAAACCGGAAAACCTAGCCGCGCCTTGCGTGACCGCGATTTCGAAAACCTGCTCAAGACGGCTTCGCGCCGTCTCAGTTCGCACCCGCTCAAGCCCATAAAACACGGCCGCCAGGAAGTGAAAACTTTGGATTTTGCCGGGTAGGCAGAGGCAAACCCTTCCTTTTCGTCTTGCTGGGGCCGCCAATAAACTGGCGGATTCGGAAGCGTGTGCCTCGACGACGGCGCGCCGGGGTTGGACCTATTTGCGGCGCGCGCCAAGATGCAAACGAGGCGAAACGAGCATATGGCGACGGCGCGCCTGCCACGTGCGGTAGTCTGTTCAAATGTTCGAGACGTGTGGCTGCGGTTTCGTACGTCAGGATTTTTTCTTCGGCACTTTGGCGCCTTTCTTTCGCGCCTCGGATAGGCCGATGGCAATCGCCTGCTTGCGGCTCTTGACCGTGCCGCCCCTCCCGCCTTTGCCCGATTTCAACGTGCCACGTTTTTCGCGGTGCACGGCGCTCTTCACGCTTTTCCCAGCAGCCTTACCGTATTTTGGCATTGTATTCCCCCTTTTGGAATCGTCGCGAGCAGCAGGGCGGCTTGCGTTCCGCGTGTCAGCGACGCTGACTCACCGTCGGCGATGCTCCACAACGGTCGCGCGCATGATTTCGCGCACCGTGCTGCTCAGCGCACTGATTTAGAGTGCTGAGGCGTGAACTTGGTGACGTTCGATTCGCGAAGCGATGCGGAACGGACTTGCGGGATCAGGAACCGCACCGGAGGCCCGAAACAAGTTCACCAAAGGCCGGCGCAGATCAGATAGGATAGCGTTCCTGTTTCAAATGAAAAGGGAAGTGCGCCGTGAAGGCTGCTGTGCTTACGTCTCCCAAGAACGTATTAGACAGGCCCCTCGCCATTTCTGAAGTACCGCGACCCAAGCCGGAGGCTGGATACGTTGTCTTACGCGTCCGCGCTTGCGGAGTGTGCCGCACCGACCTGCACATCGTCGAGGGCGAGCTGGCGCCGCAAAAAAAACAAATCATTCCAGGCCATCAGATCGTTGGTGAAATTGTCGACGGTATGACCGAGGAATTGCCCGCGGGTTTGCGTGTCGGCGTATCGTGGCTTGGTGCTGTGGACGGGAGTTGCCCCTATTGCCGCCGAGGCCTCGAGAATCTCTGCGACAACGCCATCTTCACAGGGTACACGGTTGACGGTGGCTACGCTGAGTATGCTCGGGCGCGAGCCGATTTTGTGTTTCCGTTGCCCGCCAGCCTCGACGACGCGCACGCGGCACCCCTTCTTTGCGCAGGGATCATAGGCTTTCGAAGTCTTCGGGTCGCCGGCGTAGAACCTGGCGAGCGCGTGGGACTTTTTGGATTTGGCGCGTCGGCCCACCTGGCCATCGCTGTTCTGAACGCGTGGAAGTGCGAAGTCTATGTGTCCACTCGTGGCGTCTCACATCGCCGGCTAGCCGTTTCTCTGGGAGCAAAATGGGTGGGAACGGAAGACGAAAAACCGCCGGCAGAACTCGATCGTGCCGTCACCTTTGCCCCCAGCGGGAAGGTAGTCATTGCCGCCCTTAGCAGTCTAGGAAAAGGCGGCGTTGTCGCCATCAACGCCATTCATCTCGACCAAATGCCTGCTTTCGACTACGACAGGCTTCTGTGGGGCGAACGCCAAATCCGCAGCGTCACCAACATGACTCGACAGGACGCTCGCGACTTCCTCGAAATTGCTGCTCGGATCGGTCTGCGTCCAAAGTCCACCGTTTTTCCACTGGCGCAGGCCAACGAAGCTCTCGCGGCGGTGAAGAGCGATTCGATCGACGGTGCGGCCGTCGTTGTGCCTTAGTTGCTCAGGAAGTGGCTCCGGGGCCTGGACTCGAACCAGGATAACCAGCTCCAAAGGCTGGCGTGCTACCAATTGCACTACCCCGGAAACGGGGAACCAAACCCAAGAAGTATAGTTAATCGGCGGATATTGCGCCATTCTTCTTACGATGACCTTCCACGCTTGCTGAGTGGCAATTCCTGCTAGATTCCCGCGCGAATTGTGACTCATGCGCTGCGTACACCGTCGCACTGAGTGACTTGCCGACGCGTCTCCGCATCATTAATTTCGAATGGTGGCCCAGATCCAAACTCTGCAAAGGAACAAAACCATGACATTCCGGCGTACCAGTACGCGACGCTTGTTCGCGATAATCTGTTTCGGCGTCGCCCTGTCGATGGCAAGCGTCCTGCGAGCGCAGGAGGTGAGGGAACCGGCCGCCATACCTGCAAGGCGCTTGGGTGCACTGTTTGCGATCGCGCCGACATTCGCCACGCCGACTCTCGCCGCGCCGGAACCGACATTTTCAGCAACTACGTTTCGAACGCTGGTGCCGACGCCGCGTTTCCATGTTCCCGCGCCGGCGTTCTCTGTGCCTGCATTTAGCGCCACGGAGCCGCGAGCGGGATACGTCACCGACTCTGCAACGGGCCAGCGCGAGGTCTCCTGGGGTCTGCTGGCATCGAACATTCTTGACGACCAGCGAGCCATGTGGCTTTTTCCCGAACAACTCGCGCGCGGGCACCATTGGTTACCAACAATTTCCATCGTGGGAGTTACGGCCGGCCTGATCGTTGCCGATCCGCACGACGCACCCTATTTTCGACGTACCAGCGCGTTCAGCGATTTTAATAGCAACTTCGGCAAGACAACGACCGACGCCGAGCTCGCAGCCGCCCCCACGTTCTTATATCTGTTAGGCCTCGCGCGGCACGATTCTTACGCGCAGCAAACGGCTTTGTTCGCCGGCGAGGCTGCCGCCGATGGCATGGTTTTCTACGGAATCACACAGGTGGCCACCCACCGTCGGCGGCCAATCGAAATTCCGCCCTATGGAAATTATTCGGACACGTTCTTTGAAGGTCACAAGGGACTCATCTCGAACAGCTTTCCTTCGGGACATGCCATCGAGGCGTTTAGTATTGCCACCGTAATTGCAAGGCGCTACCGAAAACATCGCTGGATTCCGTGGGTCGCCTACGGCGCGGCAAGCGTGATCAGTTTCTCGCGGATTACGCTGCAAGCGCACTTTCCCTCGGACGTATTCCTCGGCGCGGCGCTCGGCTATACGGTGGCGCGCTTCGACGTGCTGCGCGGCCACTGAGGCCTTTCTGGATCTAAGTTGCCTGAGTCTTTTCCGTTATCGAATGTCACGGCGCTTGTGCTGACTGAAACCTTCCATCTTTAACATCATCGGGGACGCGTCGATGGCGAAGCGGCACGTTTGCCGCTCCTCGATCAATC
>Ga0307374_10009644_pt1 | contig 14193 bp, 12 predicted proteins | sample OX3MG_FD_202532 | JGI IMG/M metagenome (GOLD analysis project Ga0307374, IMG submission 202532) | Soil microbial communities from Risofladan, Vaasa, Finland - OX-3 | ecosystem: Environmental > Terrestrial > Soil > Coastal area > Acid sulfate soil | place: Finland: Risofladan, Vaasa | collected... | reverse complement strand
CGACACGATCACAACACATAAAATCCCCCCTTCCCACACCCTGTGGGAAGGGGGCCAGGGGGTTAGGTCTCAGATCGTCTTCCGCATGTTGGTAGCGACCACCTGATAGCCCGTCCGCTCGTACAATCGCTGCGCCACTGCGTTGTCGCCGAACACGTTGAGGCCGACGCTGGTCACGCCCATTGGTTTGAGCGCCGCCTCCATCGCTTCGAGCGTCGCCTGGCCGTAGCCCTTGCCACGCTGGTCAGCGCCCATCTCGATGTCGTAGATAAACGCCCGCGCCTGCTCAGGCTGGACGTGGACCCACAACACGCCAACCTGTGCGTCCGCCTCGTTCACCGCCCGCCAGAAGTAGTGATTGGGCGTGTGCAGGCCATTGGGCAGCAGCTCGGCGATTTGTTTCACCGACGCCGCGCGCTCCTCCTCAAGTGTCGTCCCCATGTTAGTGGCGCGCGTCTCTGCATAGCTTTCCAGCAGCGTCGCTGCATATGGCTCGTATTCCGCATCTGTCATCGGGCGTAGGGTAATCATATTTCCGTAGTCTCCTCAAGCCCATCGGCCAGAGTAGCATCCCATGCTTCTCGTTCCAGTTGTTCATCTTGCCATGCAGCAGCGTCATTGCGGAGCTTCCCAAAAGCTGCGTTCGAGTCTTCCAGAAAACGCTGTCGCCGGTAGATCTCAACGGCTTGATCCAGAATCGCTTCCACTGGCTGCCCTGTACGTTGCGCGAGTTCACGCAACGTATTGAACGTCTCTTCGCCAACATTGACTGATGCGTGTGGCATTTGTGGCCTCCCTTCGCCTCACTCCCATTGTATCACGCGCGTTCGCCGTCAGTTCCCCCAGACGTAGTTGGACGTATTCGCCGTTAGCACGGTGAGCTGGCCGGTGGCGAGCGTGTAGATCGCGTACTCGTTGGTCTGCGGATAGGTGGCGTAGAGCGTCACCAGCATGGCTGCGCTGCCAGTCCGCCAGGAGTCGAAGACGGCGTTTGCTGGCAGGCTCGTGGCATGGCTGGGCGTGGCCAGCGTGATGAAGCGGGCGGGCGCTGCGGAATTTGGGACCGCAGCGACAGCGTAGCTTCCATCCGGCGAGATGACCGGCGAGGTCGGTGTTATGTACGTATTGGGCTGCTGGGGCAACGCGGAGAATACTTGCGCGCCACCGGACCCATCACTGTTCGCATAGAAAAGCGGGGTGTCGGGTGGGTTGGTGGTGTCAGAGAGTGAGATTTGCGGGCCAGGATTATGATACATGATGTGCGTCCCGTCCGGCGAAATATCCCACGGCCCCGTCCAGCCGCACGGTGAGGTTGACATCTGGCAGCCACCATACCCGGCGATCCCCAGTGGCACAATCTGCCGGTCGGAGCCATCCGTTAGCGAGTAGCGCCGCAACGCCGCCTGGGTCGTACTACCATCGGCGTAGCCGGCGTAGAACAGCGCGCCTTTGCGCAGCGCGATGCCCGACTGCGAGCCAGCCAGCGCCAGACTGAGAACCACGGGCAGCGTCGCAATCGTCGTCTGCGCGAAGCTCGTCGCGTCCACTCGTACCACCCTCACATGCGCATCCGTCATCGTAATCGACTCCAGGAAGGTGTTGTCATCTTGCCAACCGATGAACTCCGTCCACTGCGTCCAATTCGCTGTGTATGAGGGATTGCAGAACGGCGTCTGCGCCAGCGTATCTGACGAGAGATTTAACACCTGCTGGCAAGTCGCGCCGGTGGTCTCCGAGGTGGTGATGTTGAGCATGAGGCGCGTATTGGCGGGTGAGAATGCCAGCGGAAAAATCGCCGTGATGGTGGGGCCACCATTCGGCGAGGTCAGCGGCGGGATGTTCGTGAGCTGGCGGGGGGCGCCGCAGCCCGTCACACTGTACAGTTGCAAGTCGGTGTTGATGAACGCATAGACGCCGTTTGAGCCGGGCGCGTCGGCGCAGACGAAGCCGGTCGGCGCGGGCGGGATGGTGGGCGTCGGCCCCAGCGTCGGCGCGATAACGGTCGATGTGGGGATGTGTTTGTTGATCGGCGTGCCCGCAGGAATCGTCGCGGTCGGCGTCCCGTGACCGGTGTTCGCCAGTATCCGTGGGATCAGCGTAGCGGCGAAGGCGACGATCAGCAGCGCCGCCACCAGCGCGGCGGCCACGCCACGCCAGCGCGGACGCCGCCCTCGCGTCCGCCCGCCCGGCGCTCCGCTGGGCGTCGGCGCCGAGGGGTAGGACGAATACGGCGGGTAGGATGACGGCGACGAGTCGCTGGGGACGCCGACGCGACTGGCGGGATAGCTCCGCATCGGGCGCGTGGTCGCGTCGGTGAATGGCTCAGTAGGTCGATCGGAGGGATCGTCGAACGGCGAGGATGGCGGCATGTGGGTAACCCTTCGTTGGGTCGAACGCGCCGTGGCGGCTACAAAATAGCGATCCTGGCGGGCGAGCGCCGGGTTGGGCGCGCCCAGCCGTAACGGCGACGACGCCAGCGCGTAGAGACGCTGATACGCGGCAAGCGCCCGCTGACACTCGCCGCACGTCCGCAGATGCGCCTCGATGGCGATGCGCTCGACGGGCGAGTGCGCGCTGTCAGGAGCGTCACTGTGGTAGGCCGAGAGGCGGCGCAGCCAGGCGTCGTGCGGTCCGGCGTCATGGGCGGCGGTGTTCTGGCTCATCCTCGCCCTCCAGGTCTGATGGACGCCTGTGGCCCTGTCTGCGCCTCCAGTTGGGTGTAGAGCGCGCGGAAACGCTCTTTGGCGCGGAAGAGGATTTTGCGCACGTTGCCCTCTTCCAGACCAAGCGCGGCGGCGATCTCGCGTACGCTAAAGCCCGCCGTGGTCTGCAAGAGCAGGACGGCGCGCCAGCGCGGGGGCAGCTCGATCAAGACACGCCACACGGCGTCGCGCTCCGCCACGCCTACGGCGAAGTCGTCGTAGAGGTGGCCGGGGGCCTGGTTGGGCGCGGGCGTTCGCCAGCGGTCCGAGTCATTCGTCGAGGAGGACGGCTCTCGTTCGAGGTGGCCCAACGGCAGCCAGCGGAAGCGCCGCTGCCGACGGCTGACGTTCAGCGCCGCGTTGGTGGCGATGCGATACAACCATGCCTGCGGACGCTCCACCGCAGCCAGTGGCTGCGTCGCCGACAAAGCCCGCACAAACGTCTCCTGGGTGAGGTCGGCGGCCAACTCGCGGTCGTGCGTCATGCCATACAGGTAGTCGAGCAGGGGCGCCTGATAGCGCGCAAACAGTCGCTCCACCTCGGCCCGCCGTCCGTGGTCTTGCGTCCCCGCGCCCGTGATCGCGCCACCGTGGAGGTCAGACGCGCCAAGCGCCAGCCACAGCGAACGCCACGCAGGCCACCGTCGCCGACGGGGCACTGTATACCCTCTCGCCACGGATGTATCCCATCTTCCCATACGTCTATCATCGGGGGCGGGCGACTGATCGATTATCAGCGCGCTTTCGTCTCACTAGGCTTTATGACACCCAACGAACAGGAAATGGGACACCTCAACAGTCCGCACACGCTCCTTGGGTATTGGCGCTCCTCGTCGGACGTGATCACTCGCCGCCCCGGATGGGCGACCCGCTGTCCGCCGACAATCAGCAGCCGTTGTATAGGGTGAAACGCACCACAGAACCCCACGCAAAAGTCGTTAGGCAAGAGGGCGTTTCTGGCACACCACTCGCTAAGCGCGCTACATACGATAATATCGTTATCCATACGATAGTATGGATCGCGCAGGTGGAGGCGGTGGATGTTTTCGCGGGATGAGTTGTTGGCGTTGACCAGGGTCCGACCGACGGGCGGCGTGCTGCCCATGCGCTTCGCAGGCGCTGCAACTGACAGTCGGCATGTGCAGCGGGGCGAGTTGTTTGTGGCGTGCCAGGGCGCGCAGACCGCCGGGCGCCAGTTGATTGGCGCGGCAGTGAAGGCAGGGGCGGCGGCGATCCTGTGTTCGGAGCCGAATGAGGAAGCCAGCGCGCGGGGCGTGCCGCAGATCATCGTCGCCGATCCGCTGGATACGTTACAGCGGCTGGCGCATCAGCATTTGCTACGGCAGCCCTACACGAAGGTGATTGGCGTGGCGGGCAGCAACGGCAAGACCGGCGTCAAGGACGCGACAGCCACCCTGCTGTCGCATCTGGCCCCCACGCTCAAGACCGAAGGCAATCTCAACACCGAGACCGGCCTCCCGCTGACCCTGTTGCGGCTGAACCCAGAGCATCAGTTCGCCGTGCTGGAGATGGGAGCGCAGCGCGTGGGCGAGGTCGCGCTGCTCTGCCGCATTGCGCCGCCGCACATCGGCGTGGTGACGACCGTCGGCCAGGAGCATCTTGAGTTCTTCAGCAGCATGGAGAACGTGGAACGCGCCGAGGGCGAGATCGTGCAGGCGCTGGGGGCAGACGGCATTGCGATCCTCAACGACGACGACCGCGCGGTGCGCAAGATGGCGCGGCGCACGCGGGCGAGCGTCATCATGTATGGCCATCGCCCGGAAGCCGACGTGCGCGCCAAGCGTCCCAATGGCGAGCCGCTGCTGGGGCTGCGCTTCACACTGACCTATCAGGGCAAACGCGCCCGCGCCAGCCTGAACATCCCTGGGCAGCACGCCGTGACGACGGCGCTGGCGGCGGCTTCGGTGGCGCTGGCCTGCGGCATGAACGTCGAAACCGCAGCGGCGGCGCTCAGCGAACTGCGCCCGGCGAAGCGACGCGGCGAGGTCAAGCCCGCCATCAACAAGACGACGCTGGTGGACGACACCTACAACGCCAATCGCCAGTCGGCGCTGGCCGCGATTGCTCTGCTACACGGGGCGCGCCTGGCCCGGGGCGCACGACGCTGGTTCATCTTCGGCGACATGCTGGAGCTGGGCGCCTACGTCGCCACGGAGCATGCCGAGGTCGGCAAGGCGGCGGCGGGGCAGGTGGACGAGTTGGTGCTGGTGGGCGCCGCGACACGCGCCACCGCCGAGGCGGCCCGCAACGCCGGGATGAAACCGGAGCGCGTACACTACTACGAGGCGGACCTGACCAAGCCGGAGTCGCTGGCGCTGGCGCGACTGGCGGCGGCGCAGTTCGTGCGCGAGCGACTGCGACCGGGCGATCTCGTGCTCGTCAAAGGCTCCTATGGCATCGGGATGGATGTGATCGTCGCCGAGCTGCAAGAGCGACGTAGCGCCATGCAGGCGCGGGCCGACCTGGGCGCGCGGTTGCGGCGGCTCGCCCAGTTGAGCGATCTGCCGGAGCTGTCGTAGTGCGCCTGCCAGTCGGCGGGAAATCTTGACTTTGCAGCCCATTGGGCGTATCGTTTTGATGTGAGCAATTCTGCGCACAGACGCTTCCTTCGACGGCTGTCGGCGCATGGCAGCGCAGCCTCGGCGCCGATGACGGTTCGTTCTGTCTGTAGACATGTCTGCTGACGATGGTGTTAGCAGAGAGCCACTGAAACAGGAGATCGACGTGCCAGACAGTACCGCAATCCCACTCTCGCAGCGACCGGATATGACGGTGTTTCTCAATGGCGAGTTCATACCCGCCGATCAGGCGCGTGTCGGCATCATGACCCACGCGCTCTCCTATGGCACCGGCTGCTTCGAAGGCATACGTGGATATTGGAACCCCAAGGCGGAGGAACTGTATCTCTTCCGCCTACGCGAACACTACAAGCGCCTGCATGATTCCTGCCGTATCACCAATATCGGCCTACCGTACAGCGTCGATGAACTGATCGAGATCACCGCCGAACTGGTCCGACGTAATGGCTTCCGTGAGAACTGCTATGTCCGCCCGTTCGCGTACAAGTCCGACGAAATCATCGGTGTACGGTTGAACGATCTGACGAACCATTTCACCATGTTCACGACGCAGATGGGCGACTATATTGCGACGGACGGGTTGCGCTGTGGCGTCTCGTCCTGGCGACGGGTGGACGACAACATGATCCCGGCGCGGGCCAAGATCGCCGGCGCCTATGTCAACAGCGCCTTCGCCAAGACCGAGGCCCTACAAAACGGCTTCGACGAGGCGATTATGCTGACGGCGGAAGGGCATGTCAGCGAGGGCAGCGCCGAAAACATCTTCCTGCGCTTCGGCGACGAACTGGTGACGCCGCCGCCGTCGGAGAACATCCTGCTCGGTGTGACACGCGACACGATCATGCGGCTGGCGCAGCGCGAACTGGGCCACGTCGTCCGCGAGCGCGTGGTGGACCGCACAGAACTCTACATCGCCGACGAGATATTCCTGACCGGGACGGGCGCGCAACTTGCGCCCGTCATCGAGGTGGACCACCGCCCGGTCGGCTCCGGCGCCGTCGGTTCGATGACGGCGGACCTCGTGCGGTTGTATCACGAGGTGGTGCGCGGCCAACGCGCCGAGTACAGCGACTGGCTCACCCCCGTCTATGGCGCCCAAGGCAAGGCAACCAACGGGGCGCACGCCACCAACGGGGCGCATGCGGCGAATGGAGCCAATGGCGCGCATGCGATCGGCGCGAAGCCCGCGAAGGCGACAAGCGCCGGGCGGCGCGAAGATGCTGGCGCCGGGCGACCCAAGAAGTAGCTTACGGCCAGCCAATGAGGCGCCGCCGTACCGCCGTACCGCCGTACCGCCGGACGCCGATCCGGCGCGTGCGCTCTGGCGTACCGCCGCCTGCCAAGGCGGCGCGAGTCCTGCCGTACCGCTGGTCTCCCGACCGACGCATAGTGTGGCGTACCGCCCGCTGCCAAGCTGGCGTGTCGGAAGCAGCGCGCACTACCGGGCTACACGACACCTCAGCCAATAACGAAGGAGACGCGCCGGATCGGAGTCCGGCAGTACGGCAGAGCGGACGCGCCGCCTTGGCAGGCGGAAGTACGCCAGAGCGCACGCGCCGCCTTGGCAGGCGGCGGTACGCCAGAGCGCACGCGCCGGATCGGCGTCCGGCGGTACGCCACCCTACGCCTGCGTCCGCTGATCCGCCCCACGCAGGCCAACCAACGCGACGAACGCGCTGGCGACGATCAGCAGACCGGCGACCCCATAGATGGTATCCACCGGACCAAACGTCGTTCCCAGCGCGACGATGTGGAGGGTGCGCAGCACGTCGCCATCGAGGTAGCCCGCCAGCGCCGCGCCGACGAGGGTCGCGCCATTGACCGCAGGCGTGATGACCGAACTGACACGGCCAAGCAATTCGCGTGGCGTCGCCCTGAGCAGCAACGGCCCAACGGCGACATTCACCCCTGTGATGAAGCAGCCAACCAGCGCGAAGAGCGCCAGCGCCGGACCAATGCTTGTGATCCGCGAGACGGCCACCACGGCGACGCCCGTCAGCAGCAGACTCATCCACAGCGTGCGCCCAACGCCCAAGCGCTCGGCAAACATGCTGGCCAGAATCGCGCCGACGATAGCCCCCGCGCCAAAGACAGCGCCTATGAACCCATATAAGCTGACAGGCGCGTGGAGGTTGCCAGTCGTAAAGAAGATATCCAGTGTATTCACCGCTCCGGCGCCGAGCATGACGACGCCCGCCGCGATGAGCAGCGTCATCAACGTGCGGCTTCGGACATAGAAACGCAGCCCCTCGCCCAGCTCGCGCGCAAAGTTGGGCCGCGCGCCCGGCGCCACGCTGGTCGCGGCCCTTGGCGCACGGATCGCGGCGATGGTAGCGAACGACACCAAGAATGAGAGCGCATTGATCAGCAGCGCCCACTGCGCGCCAAACGCGATGAACAGTGGCGCCGCGACGGCTGGGCCAATGATTGAGGCAATGCTGACCGACGCCTGCGCCAGCCCTATCGCCTTTGGCTGCTCCGCTTCGGGCACGAGATCGCCAATCAACGCCGTCATCGCCGGACGGAAGAACTGGTCCGCCGCGTTCACCAGGAAGACGATGGCGTAGATGGCGCCGAGCGTCCAGGTCAGTGGCAGGCGACCGCCGGGCAGGAACGGCAACGGAACGACACCGGTCGCCAGGATCAGCGCGGCGGCGATGAACACGCGCAGGCCATCCATCCACAACATCATACGCCGCTTATCCAGGCGGTCCACGAAAACGCCTGCGAACGGGCCGATCAGGAAGGCGGGGATGGCGGCGGCGACCAGCACACCGCTGACGGCCAGCGGCGCCCACGATTGCCCGCGGGCAAGCTGGGCGGCGATCCACACCACCAGCGTGGTAGTGAACACCATGTCGCCAACAACCGAGATTGCTTGCCCGCTCCACAGCGCAGCAAAGTTGCGGTTGATGAGCAGGCCCGGCTTCGTGCGTGTGGCTGGCGCCGACGTTTGGTTGGCGTCGCCCAGCGTCGCGTTGGCGGCGCCCGCAGTAGCCGCCGAAGCCGCAGTAGCCACGGTGGCTTCGGCGCTGAGCGGCGCGGCAGCGCCGATGGCAGGCGTGGTGAATCCGGCTCCGTCAGGGTTGAGCGGCGTGTTTGGGTCGCTTGGCTCGATTGTGGTAGGATACATGCGTGTCTCCTCATGTCGGACCGCCGGAGATTTCCGGCGCATCAATGAACGATCAGGGGGAACGCGAGACGCGCAGTGTCGTTGCCGCGATGCTGCGCGCGTTTCTTTGTAGGTTTGTGGTGGGTAGGAATGTGGCGAACCAACGTCGGGTTTGTGCCTCGGCGCTGGTACGCGAGGTCGCTGCGGAGCGAATGGTGGCTACACGGTCTTGTGCATGAGTGCGACAGTCGTAGCGTCAGACGCCCGCAGGACACCCTTGTAGCGAAGGCGCTCGATACTGCGGTCGATCAGGTCGGGCGTCACGTCGTTGGTGAAGGCGAGGTAGCCCAGCACGTCGAGGTCGAGGCGTTGGCCCTGCGCGACAACCATCTCGAGGTCGGCGCGGGAATAGCTGAGCGCCCCAACTAGCGCCACGCGCTTTATCCTGGCTGCTGTTGAGATTTCTGGCATTGCGATTTGCTCCTCCGTTGATTCCGACGCTGCATCCGCCCATGCGATGGCAAAGGCCTCGTCCACTGCGGCTGGCTCCTGGGCAAGGCGCGTGTCGTAGCCGATCAGCGCCAGTAACCCCTCGCGCTCGCCAGGGATGCCACGCGGGGCATTATAGGCTCCAAGCAACGACATCACCTGCTCCATCAGTTGATGGTGCTCTTCGGGCGTCACCCAGAGCGAGATGTTTTCGATGAAGAGCAGGGCGCCCTTCATCGTCTCGGCGGGTACGTTGGGGTCGGTTGCGCGGGCGAGGACGCGCAAGAACCCTTGAGCAATCAGTTGGATTGAATCACGCGCGGCAGTGATCACGGCGTCCGGATGGGCCTGCAAGAGGCTGGCGGTCGTCCCCAGGATACGCGCGACGGCCCGATAGTCTTTCTCCAGGATGCCGCCGCGCTCGCGCGTCTCGACGAGTTTGAGTAGCCCGACGCGCTCCAACTCGCGCACATGATAGTGAATCTTGGCGGGCGCCTCGCCCAGCAGCGTCGCCACGCGCTTCACCGTCAGCGGACGGCGCACCAACGCCTCGAAGATACGCGCCCGCAGCGGATCGGAGATGGCGCGCAGTTGCTCGATAGATTCGAGGTAATACACCTCGGGTATCTCAGGGAACGCCTCGCCATCTATCGCGCCCTCAGCTGCCTTCTCCTGTTCGCGCGTAGCGTCAACGGTCGCAGGTGGCTCGGCGCCCGGCGCCGCTGGCGATGACTCGGCGCGCATGTCCGGTTGTCTTTCCGCACTGTCATCATTCATGGTTTTGCTCGTCCAATCCGTCTTACTCGATTAAAATTTCTTGCTCGATAAAAGTATACTGATTGAGCAAATCATTGTCAAGGGGTCCGGGCAATGGATTCTGTGAGGCGCCTCACACGAGACACGAGACATGATGCGCTTGACGGGTGAAACAAATGTTCGTATACTTGTTCTGGCGACGATGTGCACGGACTTGGGAGTTCGTGGCGCCTGCCTTGTGGCAGGCGCGCCAGAGGCTCTTGGGAGGATCACTCATGATAAACAAGTTGATTCGGGTCACGATTCTGGTACGCGACTATGAGGAGGCGTTGCGATTTTATGGCGATCAATTGGGGTTCGAGAAACGGGCGGATTTCGCGTTTGGGCAGGGGATGCGCTGGGTGACGGTCGCGCCGCCGGATCAGCGCGAGTTGGAGATCGTCTTGCAGGTCCCAGTGGCGGCATTCCACGGCGAGAAGCATGCGGAAGAGATGCTGGCGCAGGTTGGCCAGCAACCGACGTGGGTCTTCGAGACGGATGACTGCCAGGCGGAATACGGCGCTCTCAGCGAGCGCGGCGTCGCGTTCACACAGGCGCCCAAGCAAGAGCCATACGGGACTGAGGCGCTTTTCCAGGACCCATATGGCAACACGTACAGCCTGCTGCAACCCACACCGATGCCCGCGTTCGGCTCGATGGAGGATTCGATGGAGGATATGGCGCAGGGTTAATAACCAGAAGTCACTTTTCTGGTGTTTTGACCATTTGTGTGGTATTCTCACCACGGGAAGCTCAACGGGAAGCTCAACGGGAAGCTCAACGGGGACTGCGAGGACCACCGATGCGCGTCCTGCGCGCGTACAAAACCGAACTCGACCTGAACCAGCAGCAGATCACCGCCTGCAAACAGCATGCGGGGGCGGCGCGCTATGCCTACAATTGGGGGCTGCGCCGCAAGCAGGAGGTGTACCAGACGACGGGCAAGAGTCCGTCGGCCATTGACCTGCACCGGGACCTGAACGCGCTCAAGCCAACGGAATTGCCCTGGATGTATACCGTCAGCAAGTGCGCGCCGCAGGAGGCGCTACGCAATCTCGATGCCGCCTTCGCCCACTTCTTCCGCCGCTGTCAGCAGCAGCAGGTGGGGCGCTGGCGTGGCAAGGTGGGGTACCCCCAGCCCAAGACCAAGAAAAAGGGCCTGGGGAGCTTCCGCTTGACGGGCGCCATTCGGGTCGGCGCGGCAACCGTTCAGTTGCCGCGCCTGGGGCGGCTGCGGCTCAAAGAGCGGGGCTATCTGCCCATGTCGGGCGCGAAGGTCCTTTCCGCCACCGTGCGCGAGCAGGCAGGGCACTGGTATGTCAGCGTCCAAGTCGAGCAGGAGCAGACGATTCCTACGAACACCGGTCCGGTGGTGGGGGTAGACCTGGGGGTGAAGGCGCTGGCGACCCTCTCCGATGGCACGGTCATTCCCAACCCCAAACCGTTGAAACGCTGCCTGAAAAAGGTCAAGCGACTGCACAAAGCCGTCACGCGCAAACAGAAGGGCAGCAACAACCGGAAGAAAGCCGTGCGCAAGCTGGGCGCGCAGTATCGGCGGGTGGCCAACCAACGCCTCAATACGCTGCATCAGGTCACGACGCGACTGGCGAAAACCAAGTCGGTCATCGTCATCGAGGACCTGTATGTGGCGGGCATGCTCAAAAACCACCATCTGGCCCAGGCCATCGCCGACGTGGGGTTTGCCGAGTTTCGGCGGCAGCTGACGTATAAAGCGGCGTGGTATGGCAGCCGCGTGGTGGTGGTCAGTCGCTGGGAACCCACCAGCAAACGCTGTTCGCAGTGTGGCTGGCACGATGCTGCCCTGACGTTGGCGGATCGGGTGTTCCGGTGTGCGGCGTGCGGCCTCACGCTGGACCGCGACCTGAACGCCGCCCTCAATATACTGAAACTGGCCGACAGTTCGCCGGACAGTCAAAACGCCTGTGGAGACGCCAGCGCTGGCTTGTCGTGTGAGCGGCAAGTGAAACTGACTTCGGTGAAGCAGGAACCAAACACGTTCACTTCCCTCGTAGAATAAAACGGTAGGTTTTGGAGAACGGCTAGCTAGAGCGGGCGCAACTCAATCTGGTGACCCGTTCGGGTGGTTGCGGCGACCCCGGCGGGCAGCTCCACGCAATACAGCGCGCCTGGCGCAATGGGGCCAATGGTCCACGGGCGGCAAGCGCGCCCAACCCTGGTGACGCGCCCGGCCTGGTCTACGAAGAGCGCGTCAATCGGGAAGCGCATGAAGAACATGTGGATCGAGTTGTTGGGGATCAGCACGAGGCCAGCGCCCGCAGGCAACGCGCTGCGCCCCTGCAAGCCGACGAGGCGCGACCACAGCGAGTCGGCGACGACGGCCCGCTGCGCCAACGTCTCGCCGGTGGTCGTATTCACCACCTGGACCACTCGCGTCGCCCCCATTGCGCTATCTCCTCTGTCCTCACGCAGCGTCACTCGTCAGTATCCCTACTCGTCAGCGTCCCTACTCATCAGCGTCCCTACTCATCAGCGTTCCTACTCGGCAAGGTCTTTCTCGAAGATGACGCGCGAGGGCGTCACACGAACGATGAGTTCGCCATCTACACCGTTGCGCGCGCCATATTCCTCGGCGCGGTCGGCGCCCATGTAGCGCCCGCCAATGCGCCCGGCCCACTCGCGCAATTCGTCTGGATCGGACGAGATCGTGGCCGTGCCGTCGATCAGCAGGAAGCTGAACGGCGGCGTCTCATCATCCACGGAGATACTCACGCGGGGGTCGCGCCGCAGGTTACGCCCCTTGACCGTCGCTTCCCCCGTGTTGAACACAATGGTATCGCCATCCAGCGCAAACCAGACGGGGGCGACGTGCGGGCGACCATCGGCGCGCACGGTCGCCACCTTCGCTGTATGCGCCCGCCCCGGCTCGCCCAACAAGAACGCCCGCTGCTCAGGTGTCAATCCGCTCATGCCACGCCAATTCCTCTCAGATGTTGCGTCCGACGATAGCATCGTTCACCGACGCGCCTCCTCGCGTACGCCCGACATGATCATAGCAGGAAGCGTGTCGCCAGTTCGAGGGCTAGCGACCGCGCGGCGTGCAAACGGTAGCTTGGCTGAGTCGTTATGAGTGTGTTATCCTACGGGCAACATGAATGGGCGACGAAGGAGGCAATCATGATCGACGCGCTGAAGCAAGCGTTTGACTATGCGGCGCAACAAAACGAAGCCGAGCAAGCCGTGCTTGCCGATCTCATCATGAAGACGGTAGACGGCGATGCCCGCTGGGAGGAACTCTTCGCCGATCCCCTGACGCCAGAGTTGCTCGATATGCTCGCCGCCGAGTCGATCGCTGAGGGCCGAGCGGCTAATTCACAGCGTCCCAAATAGCGTCCCACTCGGCTGACTCCAGGTGAAAGGAGCTACCCTGACCGCCATTGACGTTGAGGTTTTCAAGGATGTCTCTGAGGTAACCGTGCTGATTCTCCAGCAATAGAGGAAGTTTGGGTGTAAGCTGGTATTCAACGCGAGTGCGAAATACCGGCGCCTCATCTTCCGTGGCGCTACGGTAAAAGTGTGGATGAGCGGTTCGCTGTCTGGTCGGCTCGCTCAACACTGTAACCAGAGCTATCACTCCGCGCCTGCCTTGCCACACGCCCGAACTCTGTGTCCGCCAGACAATACCCTGTTCACCAGGCAATATTCGCATTCCCTGAGTTGTCTTCCAGGTATCTTCACCTATTATGCCATCCGTCACGGCCCGAAGAGCAGTGTCAATGTCATACACTTTCGGATTACAGTTGAAGGCCCAATACCAGGGACATGGTGTTCTGGCGTCCCACGACTGTTTGCTCACAAGCGACCTTTCTTTCAACAAGCATGTCACCCAGGCACGATAGCTATTGCTACCCCACGTCCACCCGTGGGCGATATTGCAGCGCCTCGGCGAGGTGGGGCGCGCCGATGGTCTCGGCGCCCGCCAGGTCGGCAATGGTGCGCGCGACTTTGAGGACGCGATGGAAGGCGCGGGCGGAGAGTTGCAGGCGTTGCGCCGCCGCGCGCATCAGCGGCTGGGCAGTGGCCTCGAGGTCGCAGTATCGGCGCACCTCGGCTGGCCCCATCTCGGCGTTGGTGGTCGTTCGTGGCGATCCGGCGAAGCGTTGCGTCTGCCGGTCGCGCGCCGCCAGCACCCGCGCTCGCACGTCCGCCGATGACTCGCCAACACGGCGGTCGGTCAGTTTCTCGTACTCCACACGCGGGACCTCGACATGGATGTCTATGCGGTCGAGCAGCGGCCCGCTGATGCGCTTCTGGTAGCGCGCCACGGAGGAAGGCGAACAGGTGCATTCGCGCGTGGGATCGCCCGCGAAGCCACAGGGGCACGGATTCATTGCCGCCACCATCATGAAATTGGCGGGGAAGGTGACGGACCCCTGAGCGCGCGAGATCGTCACCACATGGTCTTCCAGCGGCTGGCGCAAGACCTCCAAGGCATTCTGACCAAACTCTGGTAGCT
>Ga0307374_10009643_pt1 | contig 14193 bp, 17 predicted proteins | sample OX3MG_FD_202532 | JGI IMG/M metagenome (GOLD analysis project Ga0307374, IMG submission 202532) | Soil microbial communities from Risofladan, Vaasa, Finland - OX-3 | ecosystem: Environmental > Terrestrial > Soil > Coastal area > Acid sulfate soil | place: Finland: Risofladan, Vaasa | collected... | reverse complement strand
TTCATACGTCCCAGCGGGTTCACGTTGAACAAGCTGATGCTGTCTACAACCCGGATTGCGACGCGGGGCTCATGCAATCTCCTCCACCGAGATGTTCGGCGTTCTCTGTGAGTGGCTGATTGGCCTTCCAGGCGGCGTACCGGTCGGGCAGGCACACCGCGCAGGGCCGGTAGCCGGCCGCGAGCGCGGTTCGCTCGTCGGCGAAGAACACGCGGTGACTGACGGACCCCCCGCGCCTAATCGCGCGGAGCGCTGCCGGGCAGTCCAGCCGCCCGTAGAGCTTGCCCCGCCGGTTTCCCCCATAGGTTCCGGGGGTGATGCTCTGGTACAGGCGCCCATCCGTCCCAATCAGGGTGTACTGCTTCCCTGCGCTCGCCATTAGGCGGCGTCGTGGAAGACCAGGCCGAGCGTATGCCGGATTCTCTGTCTTGGTCTCGATCATGCCGCTGCCTCCAGGGTGAGGAGGATCTTCTTGGCGTCAACGCCGCCTGCATACTGGCCGATCGAGCCATCGCTCCGCACCACCCGATGGCAAGGCACCACGATGGGGATGGGGTTGGTGGCGCACGCGGTCCCCACGACACGGACGGCCTTCGGATTGCCCGCGGCGGCGGCGACGCTCGCGTAGCTGGCGGTCGTCCCGTAGCCGATCTCCTGGAGGTGCGCGAGCACCATGCGGCGGAACCCGCGCGAGAGGCTGAAGTCCAGCGGCAGTTCGAATCCGCGGCGCCGACCGGCAAAATACTCGTCGATTTCCTTCGCCGCCTCATCGAGACGCGCGGGCGCGTGAAGCACGCGGGGGCTGATCTCCAGGGCCAGGCGCTCAAGGATCTCCTCGTGGCCCTCGCGTTCGTAGGCGACCCGCACCAGACCCTTTTCGGTCGCCGCGAGCAGCAGCGTACCGACAGGAGTGTCGATGGTGCGGTAGGAGACGTCGAGCAGTCCCGCCTGCTCGGCCGCGCGAATTAACCGGCTGTGCAGTCTGCGGTTCGCCTCCTCGTCGATCATCGGTAGGGCAGCGAACAGCCCGTCCACCTCCGGCTCGTGTATGGTCGTCATCGGGTATCTCCTTTCAGATACGTCTTGCGTAAGGTGGCGATGCCGTCGGCGGCCGCTCTCCTGGCGGCGTACGGACTTCCACCAGTGACGGTGGCGACTTCCGCGTACTTCATCCCGGTGAGGTAGTGATAGGCCACGGCCTTGCGTTGCTTGGGCGGCAGAGCCGCCAAGGCGGCCCAGAGGTCCCCGTCCCAGCTGTCCGCCTCGCTCGGAGTGGGGCGTTCGGGAAGTACGTCGACCGTGATCGGACGACGGGCCTCCGCGCGCCTCTGGTCGATGGCCTTTCGGTGGGCGATGGTGACCAGCCATGCCTCCACGTTGCTGCCTGGCTGAAGATCCGGATAGGCCCGCAGTGCGGCCAGGAAGGTCTCCGACCACGCATCGTCCGCGTCAACCGGTCCGAGGATGGCCCGGCACACACGGAGCACGGTCGGACCATGCAAGGTCACGATCTCTTCAAAGGGTGGTAGTGTCACACGAGGTGCGCGTGCGGGCTGCCCGAAACGTGAAGTCATAATCGGTTGTATCTCATCCCCCTTCCAACAGCTTGTCGCGGTGTCACACTAAGTAAACGCACGGGGCACCCGAAACGTGAGGTCGTCGCTCAGAAAAGTTGGGGGTCTTTTGAGCGAAAACTAGAGTACCATGAGTCCATGGCATCTACCGCGCGTCGCGTGGAGGGCCCGCTTACAGCCTTCACCTGAAGTGGCGCGAAGGGCCAGAGATGACCGCGGATCCTCTGAACCGCTTCCGCTCCGAGAAGTACCTGAGTCTGGTCACCTTCCGGCGTGATGGCCGAGCCGTGGCTACTCCGGTGTGGTTTGTGCTGGACGGCACTCGGCTCCTGGTCTGGACCGGGGCGGCCACCGGCAAGGCGAAGCGCATTCGCAACAATCCACAGGTGAGCGTGACTCCCTGTTCAGTTCGCGGCGCCCTGAAAGGCGAGCTGGTCCCCGCCGTTGCCCGCCTGCTGCCGCAAAGCGACGGACCGCGCGTGCAGGCGCTCCTCAATCGGAAGTACGGGGTGGTGAAGCGCCTTCTGGATGGCGCGAACGCCATTTCTCGCATCATTCGCCGCCGACAACCGACCGCGGCCGCCTATCTGGAGATCACCCTCACCTGGCGGGAATAGCTTGATCATGGATGAACGCGAGATACTGTCCCTGGCGGGGCGTGTAGGGAGCGGCCATATGATTGAGTCAGCGTTGGTGGAACAGGCCATCTCCGGCAAGGGGGCCTTTCGGCGATTCAAGGACGTGCTAGCCTACCACGAGAGTGAGCAGGAGCGCTGGCTTGCCTTCACGTTTGCGTGAGCGCGTGCGGGAGTGGCTGGAGGACGAAGGAATCGTGGCAGCGCTCCGTGCGCCCATTTGAGGATGAATTGCCGATATCGCACAATGGCAGGAGGGTGATAAGATGTCAGTTGATGAAGATCTGGGCAACGTACTGGAGTGGACGCCGGCACGGAATCCTGCCCGTACGGGGATGGTGGGCAAGACCGTTCGGCTGGATCCACTCGATCCGGCCGCCCATGCGCGGACGCTGTTCACGGGTTCACACGGCCCCGGGATTGACCCGGATTTGTGGCTCTATATGTCGGTCGGACCGTTCGACACCCAAGAAGCATTCACCGGCTGGCTTGAAACCTGCGCGAAATCGATGGATCCGCTGTGCTTCACGGTGGTCGACGAGCACACTGGCCGCCCCTCTGGAATGGTCAGCTATTTGCGCATCACGCCAGGTCACGGGGTGATTGAGATCGGCAGCATTTGGTTTAGTCCCACTCTGCAGCGGACCCGTCAGGCGACCGAGGCCATCTTCCTCCTGGCTCGCCATGTTTTCGACGATTGCGGGTACCGGCGTCTCGAATGGAAATGCAACGCCCTGAACGAGCCGTCGCGCCGGGCGGCGGAGCGATTTGGTTTTCGGTATGAGGGGCTATTTCGCCAGCACATGGTGATCAAGGGGCGGAATCGCGACACGGCGTGGTTTGCCATGGTCGATCGCGATTGGCCAATCATCAGGACGGCGTTCGAGCACTGGCTCGCGCCGGAGAACTTCGATGGCGCCGGCCAACAACGGCGAACCCTTGCCGACATTCGGGCCGCTGTTCAGGCGGCGCCGGAACGCGGTTGACAAACTGTTGGGGGATCTGCTGATCAACGATGACTGATAGCACCTTGTACGGAACCGAAATCGACGATAAAGGTGTCGACGCGATCCTCGTCGAATACCTGATGGATGGCGGGCAGCGCCTCTACTGCTTTCATCTCCAGCAGGCTGCTAATGATGTACCCGTTCAGCGTCTCGTCCTCTGGTGTCTGGGTTTCCGCCGCGGCCAGCCGCGCTATGAGCGCTTCCGCCACCTCGGCCCCAAGCTCGGAATGGAAACTGGCAAGCTGCGCCAGGCCGCCCGCGGCTTGGTCGCGTGTCGATGCCGATTGAGCGCGATCAAACAGGAGCGCCCGTAGCGGCTCAAGGGCCGGCCGGCCGATCTTGCCTAGTCCCACCTCCACGAACTCGGCCAGTTCGTAATCATCCCAGGTCAGCAGCGCGAGCAGGGGCTCAACGGCTTCGGCGGCTTCCATCTCGCCAGCCACAGGGAACAGGGGAACGGGGCTTGATCCCACATTGGCAAACTGAAACTCCCCATCATGGATAACCCATTTTCCAGCGTCATCCGCGTAAAGGATCCACGGGCTGTGCTACAATCCTCCCCGTAGTCAAGAGGGGCGGTGCGCATGCTGGCGATGGTACAATCCTGCGCGGTGGTCGGGCTGGATGGAGCGCTGGTGCGGGTAGAGGTGGATCTGGCCAACAACCTGCCTGCCTTTACCATCGTGGGCTTGCCGGACGCGGCGGTGAACGAGGCCAAGGAGCGGGTGCGGGCCGCCATCCGAAACAGTGGGCTCACCTTCCCCATGAAGCGGATCACGGTCAACCTTGCCCCCGCCGACCTGCGGAAGGAAGGACCGGCCTACGATTTGCCGATGGCCGTGGGCATCCTGCGGGCCGGCGAGCAGGTGGTGTTCGACGACGCGGGTTGCCTCTTCCTGGGTGAGTTGGGGTTGGATGGCGCCCTCCGCCACACCAACGGCATCCTGCCCATGGTAGCGCTGGCTCGCGACCACGGGATCACCACCGTGTTCGTCCCCGCCGTGGACGCGGGAGAGGCGGCGCTGGTCGAGGGAGTGGCGATCGTCCCGGTGGAGACGCTGGCCGCCTTGGTCGGCCACCTGCGGGGCGATGTGCCGATTCCCCTGGCCCACCCGGTGATCTTTAGCGAAAGCGATGCCCCATCGCTTGGTCCCGACCTGGGGGATGTCCGTGGGCAGGAGCACGTGAAGCGGGCCCTGGAGGTGGCGGCGGCCGGGTCGCACAACGTATTGATGTTTGGGGCGCCAGGAGCGGGGAAGACGCTCCTGGCCCGCGCGCTGCCGGGGATTCTCCCGCGGATGACCGCCGAGGAGAGCCTAGAGACCACGAAGATCTTCTCGGTAGCGGGGATGCTCAGTTCTGATGAGCCGCTGGTGCGCTCCCGCCCCTTCCGCGCCCCGCACTACACGATCAGCCACGCGGGGCTGGTGGGCGGCGGACGCTGGCCCCGTCCCGGTGAGATTTCCCTTGCCCATCGCGGCGTATTATTTCTTGATGAACTGCCTGAGTTTGGCCAGGCGGGGTTGGAGGTGCTACGCCAGCCGTTGGAGGACGGGACGGTGACGATCAGCCGGGCTCAGGGTACGGTCACCTTCCCGGCCAAGTTCATGCTGGTGGGGGCGATGAACCCCTGTCCCTGTGGCTTCGCCGGCGACCCCTTGCGCGAATGTACCTGCTCGCCTACTGCCGTGGCCCGCTACCAACGTCGCCTCTCCGGCCCTTTGCTGGATCGGATCGACATTCATGTCGAGGTGCCGCGCGTGCAGTATGAGAAGCTGACCGGTACGGGGACCGGTGAGCCCTCCACCTCGGTGCGGGAGCGGGTGCAGGCGGCGCGAGAACGGCAGCGGAGGCGCTTCGCCGGCACGACGTTGATCAGCAATGCCGACATGGGGCCGAGCGAGGTACGGAAATACTGCCAGACGGATGACAGCGCCCAAAGTCTCCTCAAAGCGGCGATGCAGCAACTGCATCTATCCGCCCGCGCCTTTCACCGTACGCTGAAGCTGGCGCGGACCATCGCCGATCTGGCGGGCGTGGAGCAGATCGGGGCGGTCCACGCGGCGGAGGCGCTGCAGTATCGGGCGCGGAAACAGGTGTAGGCGGAGATCCTTGAGCGGTGCCGCTGAATCGGACGGTGCTCTTGGACGGCCACTCTCTCATAGGCGCCCAGAATCAGATCTAGCACATCGACGCCGTCTCATTCCTCATTCTGGATGGTCTGAGATGCCCCGCTCTGACCTGCTCTCTACGAAATGTAGCCATCACTCAGCCTAGGTCAGGATTGGCATTAGGTATTCGCGGTCTCGCCTGGGTGCAGGAGGGTAAAACGCGGGCCGTCGCGGCGGGCAACTCCAGCGGCGGCGATCGCCTCCAGAGCTAGCCGGAGCCGATGTCGGGCCAGGGGCGAGGTCAGGTCCGCCGAGGCAGCCAGTTGAGCGGCGGTCAGGCTGCCCTGCCGGGCCAGCGCCTCCAGGCTAAGATGCAAGTAACGCCGTCCGCCAATCTCAGGGTGCGCCGCCAGTAACCGGACGGTCAGCGCCTCGATCCGCGCCCGATCCCAGCCGGGCGTCACCGGCGCCGCCTCGCCGCCAGTCGTGCTCGCGGGGCGGTCGCCCGCCGCGGCCACCTGAAACCCATACGCAGCCAGGATGGCGGCTATCGTCTCCCGCAGCGCCGTTTGGTCCCGAGGTGGGAGCGCCGCCAGGTCGGCCACCAACTGCTCGATCAACGGTCGAGGGTCGCGCAGGGCCGCGCCGGCCAGGGCCCGCGCCTGCCGCTCGCGTTCCAGGGCATGGCGTAACCGAGCGACCCGTCTCTCGGTCGCCCCTAGGCGCACGCGCAACGCCCGCGTATGGGCCAGGGATGGCGACTCGACGGGATCCGGCGTCGAGTCCGGCTGGGAGTCACCTCCCTTGGGCGCCGGGAGGACAATGGCCTGCCGGCGGAAGCCTTGCAGATTGATGGGCAGATGCAAGCTGCCCAATTTTGCCCGGGTACGGGTCTGCCGTAGGAGCTTGACGGCGGTCCGCCCCGCGCCGCCGAGTACGCTGGTTTTGCGATCTCCCTTTTCAGCCACGCGCCCGCTCAACCGCGCGCCGCCAGGCCGCGTAGCGGCTCTCGCGCTCATCCTCACTGATCCGCGGCTCAAACACGCGATCCACCTGGCGCTGTCCCGCCAGCGCATTGAGATTCGCCCACACCCCAACCGCCAGTCCGGCCAGATAGGCGGCGCCCAGGGCGGTGGTCTCGGTCACGCGGGGCCGTTCCACGGGGATGCCCAGCAGATCGGCCTGGATCTGCATCAGAAGGTCATTGACCACCGCCCCGCCATCCACCCGGAGAAGATCCAACGCCACGCCGCTATCGCTCGCCATGCACCGTACCACGTCGAGGCTCTGGAAACAGATCGCCTCCAGAGCGGCGCGGGCGAGGTGTCCGGCCGTGCTCTCCTGGGTAAGGCCCGCGATCAGTCCCCGCGCGTCGGGATCCCAATAGGGGGCGCCGAGGCCCACGAACGCGGGCACGAATATCACGCCCCGACTATCGTGTACGCCGGCGGCCAGCCTCTCCACCTCGGCGGCGCTCCCGATCAGCCCCAAGCCATCGCGGAGCCACTTTACTACCGACCCCCCGATGAATACGCTCCCCTCCAGGGCATAGCTCACCTCTCCATCACGCTGCCAGCCCACCGTGGTGAGGAGATTGCTCTTGGACACAGCGGCGCGAGCCCCGGTATTGAGGAGCAAGAAACAGCCGGTACCGTAGGTATTCTTGGCCAGGCCGGCGGTCCAGCAGCCCTGGCCGAAGGTAGCCGCTTGCTGGTCGCCCGCCGCGCCGGCTAGAGGGAAGGCGCGGCCCAGGAGGGCGGGTTCGCTTTCGCCGTAGACCGCGCTGGAAGGCCGTACCTCCGGGAGGACGGCGCGTGGAATGCCTAGGCGCTGGAGCAGGGTTTCATCCCACTCCAGGCGGTGGATGTCGAACAGCATGGTGCGCGAGGCATTGGAGACATCGGTCACATGGAGTTGTCCGCCGCTGAGCCGCCACAAGAGGAAGCTGTCCACGGTGCCGAAGGCCAGCTCCCCCTGTTCCGCGCGCTCGCGGGCGCCGGGCACATGCTCCAGCAGCCAGTGCAGCTTGGTGGCGGAGAAATAGGGGTCGATCACCAGGCCCGTGTGGTCGCGCACGTAGTCGGCCAACCCCTCCTGGCGCAGTTCCGCGCAGAGGGACGCGGTTCGCCGATCCTGCCAGACGATGGCATTGTGGACCGGCTTCCCGGTTGCCCGTTCCCAGAGTATGGTAGTCTCACGTTGGTTCGTGATCCCAATCGCCGCTATCTGGTCAAGCGGAACATTCGCCTGGGCAAGCGCCTGGCGAGCCGTGGCCAGTTGGCTCTCCCAGATCGCCTCGGGATCGTGCTCCACCCAGCCAGGGTGCGGGTAGATTTGGGGATACTCTTGGGCCGCCGCCGCCACCGGCAGACCATCCTCGCCAAAGAGCAGCGCCCGCGAGCTCGTGGTGCCCTGGTCTAGGGCGAGCACATACCGATCCGCCATGCGCGCCTCCCTGGCCACCTATCAAGCCCGAAATGGGCGTGCTTCCCAGATTCACGGTGGAGAAGCGGGTACCTCTTCCTCCGCCTTGAATCCCACGAATGATCCTGAGCCGCGCTCAGGAATAGAGGTCCTGCACCAATGGCTGTCCATGCCCGTTATAGGTAAGGGTAGCGCGGGTCGTGCCGCCGTAGATCACCGTGATCGTCACATTGGCGAGGCTGGGGTAGCGCGTCTGCAATTGGGCGAAGAGGTTAGTGAGGAAGGTATCGCGGGTGGCGACGTAGCCATAGACCCAGGCGGTGTCGAGAGCGTTCAAGATCAGGGTAGCCTGGCCGACCTGGTGAATGAAATTGGCGTACGCAACCGATTTGAGGTCGGCGCCGCACCCCGTCGTGGGACTGATAGTAAGCGACATATCAAAATTGTAGTTCTGCGCGTTGGCGTACGCGATTAAATTGGTGTCTTCGGTCGCCGCGTCGGGGCAGTTACCAGCGAGTTGGTCGTAGCCCAAGTTCGACACCAGGGGCGGTGGCGCCGCCGTGGGCACGGAGGTGGGTCGAGCGATGGTGGCGACCGTGGTGTTGGTGAAGGCTGAAATGGTCTTGGAGGAACAGCCGGCCAACAATAATGGGATCAAAGCGAGGAGAGGAAGCAACTTTCGCACGGCGCTTATGGTAGAGCTTCGCGCGGTTCTCGGCAAGCCGTGGGAGGAATCTGGGGCGCCGCCGGCCAATATCCGCGCATCCGACTCTCCCTACCACTCCCTCCCTCACGTGTCGCTTTCCGGCCAGTCCAACAGTAAAGCCATTGCTTGAGCGCCGGCGGCCATATCCCCGCCTCCCTCGGGCGCTACGATCAGGGCATTGGCTGCCACCGTGGAGCGCAACAGATGCGACTCTTGAGCGCCGGTGGTGGCGGCATGCCAGCCGTCAGCTTCCCACCGCGCAAGGGCCCGCACATAGTTGCGGCGCGGTCCCGCGCCCCGCACCGGTTCGTCCAGCTTCACCGGCACCACCTGGCGCGCCAGCGATCGATGGCCGGCAAGCTTTCGCAGCAGCGGGCGGGCGAACAGCTCGAAGGTTACAAACGAGGAGACAGGATTACCAGGGAGGCCCAGGAACGGGATGCCATCGATCCGGCCAAAGGCCACGGGCTTACCGGGGCGCATGTTCACTCGCCAGAAAGCTATACCGCCCCGCTCCTCCAGCACCGCTTTCACCACATCGTAGTCGCCTACCGATACCCCGCCGGAGCTGAGATAGAGATCGCAGCCGCGCCCGGCGTCGAGGGCGGCATGCACCGACTCCCTGCTATCGCGAGCGGCGCCTAACTCTACCGGCAGCGCCCCGCAGCGGAGCACCTGGGCCGCCAGCATACTGGCGTTGCTGTTGCGGATCTGGCCGGGACCCGGAACCTGTTCGACTGGGACCAACTCGTTGCCTGTGGAGAGAATGGCTACTCGAGGCCGTCGATGAACCGGTACGCGCGCGGCGCCAATCGAAGCCAGCAAGCCGATCTCTCCCGGGCGTAGCACGGCGCCGGCCGCCAGCACCCGCTGCCCGGCGCGGGCATCGTCGCCTGCCGGGCGTATGCTGGCCCCCGTCTCCACGGCAGCTAGAAGATCGACCGCGCCCTCCCGGGCGTGGGTCTGCTCCACCGGGATCACGGCGTCGGCGCCGGGGGGCACGGGAGCGCCGGTCATGATCCGCACGGCGGTCCCGTGCGTCAGGGGAGTGGTTCCGGGATCACCCGCCGCCACCTCGCCCACCACGGGCAAACGGCGTGGATCGCCCCCGGTCGCCCCAGAGGTATCAGCGGCATGGACGGCATAACCATCCATGGCCGAGTTCGCGAACGGAGGCAAGTCCGTGTCGGCCACCGCGTCGCGGGCCAGCACGCGATCCAGGCACTCCAGCAGCGGCGCCTCCTCCACCGGAAGCGGGACGATGTCCGCCAACAACTGGGTCAGCGCCTCTTCCACCGACAGCATAAGTATTCCCTCCTCCGCTGATTGTACCGGGCCGAGACGACTCTGGTCGCGCGGACCTGGCGCCGCGGTGCCCCGTTCCTACCCGTCGACCATGTCTGCCAACCACTAACCGTGGACGGATCCGTCCGATCCGTCCGATCCCTCCCCCACTGGCAGGTGCAAGGCGCGTGGGGTCGCGGGCCGGAAGCGGGCATACATGTGGGGCGCGGCCGTGCTATCCTGAGAGGCGAGAGGGCCATCACCATGATCGAAGCACGGACGCGCCGGGACGAGGACGAGTGCGCCTTCCTCCTAGCCTTTGTCGATGACACGGAGGAGTCGCCCTGGATGGTCGCCTCGGATTACCATCTGTTGGCCCTGAACGCGGCGGTGATTCCCATCCGGCATTACCTGGGCCGGCGACGGCCCGACCTCTACGTGAGCGGGGAACTGGTGGTCCGCTTCCCCAAGCCGGATGGGACCCGCGGCCAGGTGGGTCCGGACATGCTGGCCGCTTATGCCCCCCAGCACCTGCGGACCTCCTTCGACGTGGCCAAGGAAGGGGCCTTCCCCGCCTTCGTCCTGGAGATCGTCTCTCCCGAATCGGACCGGCGGGACAAGCACGACAAGGCACGGCTGTATGAGTTGCTCGGGGCGGAGGAGTACGCGATCTTCGACCCACGGGGGCGGCAAGGGCGGCAACTCTGGGGCTACCGGCGGGATGGCCGAGGCGTCTGGCTCCCCTGGCCCGGGGGGAAGAGCGGTGAGTTGCCCAGCGCGGTGCTGGGGTTGACCTTGGTGGCCGCCGGCTTCCTCCTCCGCTTCCGCGACGAGGCGGCAGGCGTGCTGATCCCGATTCTTGAGGAACTGGACGCCGAGTTGGCGGTGGCGGAAGCGGGACGCGAGCAGGCGGAGGCATGGGCGACTGAGATGGAAGCTGCGCGGAACCTGGCGGAAGCGGGGCGGGCGACCGCCGAGGCGCGCGCCCGATCTCTGGAGGCGGAACTGGCATGGCTGCGTCGGCAGGAATGACGGCGCGGGGAAATCGAACGTCGTGCATGGAGTGTCCCGCACCCTCCTGGAGTGGATGCGCCTCGTACGATGCCTGGTTTGGCATCAACTACAATCCGTGCCAAACGAAACGGATGTTGGCCTCCGATAGTGGGGCCGCGGAAGTAGCCCATACTGGACATATCTCTCTCAATCCTTACTTCTAGGGTTGGGGCAGGTTGGACGCGGATTGTCGCGCTCTCTCTCCTTCCATGGTAAAGGGTGGAGGCGACGGAGGTGCCGCGCCGTGTGTATTTCGTCCGTCACCTATTTGGGGCGATTCCCTGATTGTGCCTATTCTATTGATGATTCTCCGAATATTCCCCATATGGGTAGATACCGGAATAGGGAATAGTGTAGGGTTGGGGTGGCGAGTAGGATGGCAAGCATAAGGACGTGGCGAATAGATCCTAATTTCGACCCTCTTCGCGCCCCAGGAATGAGGGATCCCGTATGATGATCAGTCTCATCCTCTCCGGGACCCCTCCGGTGCTGCCGGCCACCGCCGTCGCCGGCGCCCTTTCCGTTTTCGCCGTCCTCACCTACCACGTGGTCCGCCGTGCCGCCTGCCATCCCCCCATGGCGCGGGAGTTTCCCGTTGCGATGATGGCGCGCGTTGGCCCCGCTCTCAGCGCGCACTCCAGCCGCGTGGCCGAATTCAGTGAGGTGATCGTGCGGGCGCTGCATTGCCGGGGCGAGGATGCCGATCTGATCATCGCCGCCGCTCGTCTTCATGACATAGGGAAGAGTAAGGTGCCCACGGACGTACTGAACAAGCCGGGACCACTCACCCCGGCTGAATGGGAAGTCATGCGGGCCCACGCTGAAATCGGCGCCAACGCGCTTCAAGATTGCCCCGCCTTCGCGAAACTGGCGGCTATCGTGCGCCATCACCATGAGCGGTGGGATGGCCGGGGCTATCCCCACCATCTCAGGGCCACCGATATCCCCCTGGGCGCTCGGGTCATTGCCGTGGCCGACAGCTTTGACGCCATGACGAGCGACCGTCCTTACCGTCGGGGGATGCGTGCCGCGGAGGCGCGAACGGTCTTGCGGCTGGGCCGCGGCACGCAGTGGGACGCCGTGATCGTCGACACCTTCCTCGAATGCTTGCCCTCCTGACCGAGCGCTCCTCCCCGCAACTCCCGTCTTTCGCGTCCCGCCCGATCTGGTATGTACCCCGGCCCATTCCCCGAATGGGGAATACGATCTTCTCCCATACCCCCCAAATGGATAAGGAGAATTGGTCATTCCGTGCCATATCGCACATATGCTACTGTAAGTGCGTGGCTTGGTGGCACGCAGTGGGACGCTCCTCCCTAGAGGTAGCGATCCTCCTTGACCGGCCCCGTCCCCAGTTGGCCGCGCTTGAAGGGTACGCTCGATATGGAACAGATTACGGTTATGCTGGCGATCGCCGCGCCGCTCTTGCACTCACGCATGCGCGGCATCACGGTCAATGATCCGGGTACGCTGCTGGTGTATGACGCGCTGAATGGCCTGGACGCGGCTGAGCACATGCGCGAGGAGACGCCGCATGTCGTGCTGTGCGACCGGCAGATGCTCGCGGACCCTGATTTTATCGGCCTTCACATTGCCAGGAGAGATGGCCCCCTGGTGGTGCTGGTGACCGTGAATTGCGAGGGCATTCCCGCCCGGTCCCCGATAGCCCTGGCCGGCACGGTGCCGTTCAATACGCGCACCGGCGATCTGGCGTCGCGCCTCCGGGCCATTCTCCACATTGAGGCCGCCAAGCCGGGACTGACCGCCGCCGCGCGGTCGCCGCTCTTCGTTCCGTCGCCCGAGGCGGCCCAGCTTAACGCACGGTTCACCGTACCCGTTTCGGCCTTATCCCTGGCCGCCGGATTACACGGAGAGGGGGCCAAGGCGCCCGTACCGGGCCAACAGCCGGTGCCGACCAAGACGGCGCACCTGAAGAAGACATCGTTCCTCAAGTCAGTACTGGAGGATCCCGACCCGGCGCATCAACAGGAAAGAGCCTCGTTCCTTTCCTAGTGTTTTTTCAGCCGGCAGGGTTTGACGTGACGCGACCGCAGTCGGGGGCCGTGGCGCTCCCTTTCACGACCCGCAAGCGGGCGCCCCGGTCAGGGACATCAAACGCGGTAGCCTGATTGTGCCCTGGCGCCATGATCCCTCATCTTTACGGTTGGCCATGCGTGCGTTAGACTGCAAGCGTCAGGGAAACCCCCCGTGTCCTGGCGCATTCGCGGAATCCGCATTGAGGGAGCACACGAATCAGCATGGCAAGGGATATGGACGCCGACACGGCGGCGCGGCGCCTCCACGGGCTCTTGACGCCCCCAGATCCACGCTTCGTCGCGGGAGTCACCCCCCAGCCATCCGATGGCGGCGCCACGCGGCTGCTCCGTCGGGTCGTGCTTGATCCGGAACCCGAACCGCCGCTTCTCCCCGACCAGCCTCAGGTCCCTCGGGGCCGGGATCCGCTCTCCGCGCTTCTGCAAACCATTCAGCGGGACAGGAGCCACCCACGCGACACCATCACCGGCCTCGCCACCGCCGCCACCCTGAACCGTGTGCTGGCCGCCCTGCCCGCGATGGAGGAGCCGGCCGCCATCGTGGTGATCGCCCTCTGGGAAAATGGGCTCACCGCCCCACTCCCGCGCGATACGCATCTGGCGGGTGTGCTCCGAACCATCGCCGCTACCCTGCGCGCGCATGTGCGGCACGATGATTTGGTATGCCGTCTGGAAGACCAGGCATTTGCCATTGTATTGCCGCATCCGCGGAGTAACGCGCATCAGGTGCCACGTCGATTGCGCATGGCGCTGGATGAGCTGCGGCGTTCGAGCTTGGCCGATCGGAGCGGCCTGGCCGTATCCATGGGATTCGGATTCTGGGAACCAGGGCTGCCGCCCAGTCATCCCCTGGAACAGGCGTGGCAGGCGGCCAGAGGGGATCATAATCGCGGGCCGATGCCAGGGCCTTCCAGTGTTCCCGCTTCCAGCTAGCGGAGACCGCCAACCCGGGGGTCTTGGAGGGGGCGCCGGACGTTGCTATGATTCGTGTAGAAAATGAGTGTCTGGTACTAGAGGATGTAGCATGAACCAATCAGCTATCACCCCCCAGCAGATGGTTGTAGCGGCGCCGCTGGATCTGATGCTGAGCATGATCTCCGAGGCGGACTATAGCCCGATCCCAGGCTCTTCTCTGGCTGTCCGGCGCCTCGACAGTTCCGATGGACGCATATTGCTCGAATTCACCACGCGAGATACTCGCACTCACGATCAGGTGGTCAAACAACTGATCATCGATCCGCCCGATCACGCGGTCTATCGCCATGTGGCCGGCCCCTATACCGGCACGGTGGAGGAGATACAGCTGGCCGCCTCGGAAGGAGGTACGACCGTCACCCTGACCGCG
>Ga0307374_10009636_pt1 | contig 14195 bp, 16 predicted proteins | sample OX3MG_FD_202532 | JGI IMG/M metagenome (GOLD analysis project Ga0307374, IMG submission 202532) | Soil microbial communities from Risofladan, Vaasa, Finland - OX-3 | ecosystem: Environmental > Terrestrial > Soil > Coastal area > Acid sulfate soil | place: Finland: Risofladan, Vaasa | collected... | reverse complement strand
TCATGGCCGTCCAGCTGGCCTTGGCCGACGGGGCCCGAGTGATCGGCACCGCGGGCGAGGCCGGTCACGCCCACCTGCGGCGGCTGGGTGCCGAGCCGGTGGCCTACGGCGACGGGCTGCTCGACAGGATCTCGGCCCTTGCTCCCGGGGGCGTGGATGCCGCCATCGACACGGTGGGGACGGACGAGGCCGTCGACGTCTCGGTGGCCCTGGTCGTCGACCGGGACCGGATCGCCACCATCGCCGCGTTCCAACGGGGCCTCGAGCTCGGGCTCAGGGTGCTGGGCGGGGCCCCCGGGGCCGATCCCGGCATCGAGGTGCGTGGCGCCGCCCGGCTCGAGCTGGTGCGCCGGGCCGGGGCGGGGACGCTGTCGGTGCTGGTGGCGGGCACCTACCCGCTCGCCGAGGCGGCTGACGCACTCCGCCGGCTGGCCGGCGGTCACACCCGCGGGAAGATCGTCCTCATCCCCTGAGGCCCGGAGCGGGTCGCCCACGGGACCTGCGTCCGTTCGGCGCCGCGGTCCCGCCGGCGCGAAGCTCTGCTGCTGTGACCCTTCCGGACCGGTTCCCGACGTCGCTGCACGCGCTCCCGGCCCAGCCCGCCGGCGTGCCCTGGCCCACCGAGCGGTGGCCGGAGGGCCCGCTCCCCGACGGGGTCGACCTGAAGGCGGCCATGGACGTGGCGTTCGACCCCGCGGGCCCGCTCCACCAGACCTATGCCGTGGTCGTCGTCCACCGGGGCCGGCTGGTGTTCGAGCGGTACGACGGGCTCCTTCCCCAATGGGACAAGCCGGGCAAGCCGGTGGGGAGGGACACGCCCCTGCTCTCGTGGTCCATCGCCAAGTCCGTCCTCCACGCGGTGGTCGGCATGCTGGTCGACGAGGGACGCCTGGCGCTCGACGAGCCGGCCCCGGTCCCGGCGTGGAGCACACCGGGCGACCCGCGCCAGGCGATCACACTGCAGAACCTGCTCGACATGCGCGACGGCCTGGACTTCGTGGAGGAGTACGAGGACGCAGACACCTCCGACGTCCTCCAGATGCTGTTCGGCCGGGGCCGGGCGGACATGGCGGCCTACGCCGCCGACCGTCCGCTGGCCTCCCCACCCGGTGCCCGCTTCAGCTACTCCAGCGGGACCAGCAACGTGATCTCGGGCATCGTGGCCCGACTCCTCGGGCCGGGCGAGCCCTACCGGCGCGCTCTGGCCGAGCGGGTGTTCGGACCCCTCGGCATGACCTCGGCCACCGCCACCTTCGATGACGCCGGCACCTGGGTGGCCGCCTCCTACGTCTACGCCACCGCGCGGGACTACGCCCGCTTCGGCCTCTGGTACCTGCGAGACGGGGTGTGGGACGGGCGCCGTCTCCTGCCCGAGGGTTGGGTGGACCACGGTCGCCGACCGCGTTCGGTCGATCCCGATGACGGAGACCTCTACGGCTCGCACTGGTGGACGAGGGAGGGCCCGTTCGGCACGTTCTGGGCCTCCGGCCACGAGGGCCAGTTCATCGACGTCTGTCCCGCGCTCGACCTGGTGCTGGTACGGATGGGGCGGACCGGCTCCGAGCACTCCGAGGAGCTGAAGGCGTGGCGCAGCGGAGTGATCGAGTCCTTCGCCTTCGGGTGAGCCCGGGGGACCAACCCGCGGAGACCCGGCCCGCCGGAGGGCCGCCGTTACACCCCCTCCCACAGACCCACCGGGGCCTGCCCCACCCGGTAGTGGCCCGGTTGCCGCTTGCCCGAGGTCCCCTTCTCCAGTCGCTTCTGCATCCCAGGAGTCAGGACACCGGCGTTGATCATCTCGATGAACGTGGCGGTGGCGTTCCCAACGTCGAAGAAGTCGCGCTGCCAACTCCACCGGAAGTCGCCGGCGTAGCGGAACCAGCTGCCGCCGAGGCCGGCGATCTCGTAGTGGCTCCCGTCGGGCCGGGCGACGTCGGCGACCTGCTTCCACAGCCCGAGGATCTCACCCTGGACGTCGTCGATGAGCACCCGCTGGTACGGGTAGGTCCATCCCCCCAGGCCCTCCATCTCGAGTCCGAGGGCGTAGTCACGGATCTCGTCCCTCCCCACCGCCATGAACTCGTCGGTCGGCCCGACGTTCCAGCCGTAGGTGGCGTCCTCCGTGTACATCTCGGCCATGGGCAGCCAGTCGAGCTGCTCCTCGCAGCTCCGGTTGATGTCGAGCCACCTCTGCATCATCTCTTCGAGCTCGCTGCGGGGGAATGACGGCACGGGACTACTCCTCTTCGACGATGTGTAGGGCGGATGTGGGGCAGTAGCGGACGGCGGCCTCGACCTCGGGACGTGACTCCTCGGGAGGTGAACCGTCCAGCACGGCCACCTTCTCCCGTTTGGCCAGTTCGAACACCGTGGGCGCCTCCGACTCGCAGACACCGTGGCCCTGGCAGAGGTCGAGGTCGACGGTGACCCGCATCAGGCACGGCCCTGTGGGTCAGCCGCCGACGGCGCCGACGGCTTGCGCCGGTAGTGGACCAGGCAGGGCTGTTGGAGTTGAACCACCATCTTCGAGTGGTCGTTGCGGTAGGTGTCCGAGGGTTGGGCCAGCTCGAACTCCCAGTCCGAAAGCAGCACCGAGAAGATGGCCTTGAGCTGCATCATGGCGAAGGCGGCCCCGACGCACCGGTGGCGACCGGCGCCGAAGGGGATCCAGGTCCAGGGGTTGGTCCGGTCTTCTTGGCGCGGCTCGAGATAGCGCGACGGTTGGAACTGATCGGATTCGGGGAAGTCCTCGGCGATCCGGTTGGAGACCGAGGGGCTGGCCCCGACCATCTGGCCTGCCTTGATGGCGAACCCGTCCACCTCCAGGTCCTCCTTGGCCACCCGGAGCAGGAGGATCAGCGGGGGGTGGAGTCGCAGGGCCTCCTTGACGGCAGACTCGAGCCGCGGCATCTCGCGGAGGGCCTGGTAGCTCACCTCGGCGCCGTCGGCGTAGAGCTGGTCGAGTTCGCTGTCCACCGCCGCCAGTTCGTCGGGGTGTCGGAGCAACTCGATCAGGGTCCAGGCCGCCGTGCCCGACGTGGTGTGGTGTCCGGCGAACATCATGGAGATGAACATGCCGGTCACCTCGTCGGCCAGAAAGCGTGGGGATCCGTCCTCGTTGCTGATGGACATCAGGACGTCGAGCAGGTCGCGTTCTTCCTCGTCGGACGGGGGACCGTCGGCGCGCCGGTCCATGATCCCCTCCACCAGCTGGACCAGGCCGGCGCGTGCGGCGTCCCGACGGCGGAAGCTCTCGATGGGCGCGTAGGGGTCCACGTAGGCGATGGCGTCGGTGCCCTGCTCGAGGTCGTGATAGAGCTCTGCGAACCGCTTGTCCAACTCGCGGCGGAACCGCTTCCCGATCAGGCAGGCCGAGGAGGTGTAGATGGTCAACTCGGCGAACCAGTCCAGCAGGTCGATCTGGCCCTCGTCGGCCCATCCCGACACCATCAGCTCGACCTCGTCGGCGATGGTGGCGGCGTGGCCACGCATGAACTTGTCCCGCAGGGCCTGGTTGTGGAGCATCTCGCGACGGCGCTCCGGTGGGGCGTCGAACACCACCCCCTCTCCGAACACCGGCGTCATGAACGGGTACGCCTCCGCCTGGTCGAGCACCTCCTCGGGGGCTCGGAAGAAGAACTCGTTGGCTCCCGCCCCCGTCATCAGCACCACGTCCCGCTGGGCGAGCCGGAACACCCCCACGTCGCCGCACTCCGAGCGCACCCGGTCGAGGAGGGCGATCGGGTCGACCCGCAACTCGTCGAGGTGGCCGTTCTCCTCCTCGCCGCCGGACACCCGTGGTGGCTGCCTGTGGCCCAGCGCTGTGGTCATGGTTCTCCCTCATCCCTCGGATCGGTGATCGGCGCTTCCGGTTGCAGTTCGACGACGGTGGCATGGGTGCCGCGTGGGAGGCCCACGGCCGCCACGATGGCCCGGGCCACTCCGGCGGGGCGCATGAAACTGGAGTGGCGGGCGAATCCCCACGCCGCCCACTGCTGGATGACCTCACCGGTGACGTCGGGGTCCCAGTCCATCCCCATGCCGGTCAGGGTGGGTCCGGGCCGCACGATGGTCGCCCGAACCCCGGTCCCCTCGAGCTCCATCTGGAGCGAGCGGACGTACCCTTCGAGGCCCCATTTGGAGGTTACGTACGCCGCCATGGACGGCCGTGGCCGCTCGACCACGTCGGACGTGACGAACACGAAATCGCCGCGACGACGCGCCACCATGCCCGGGGCCAGGGCCCTGACCAGGCGGTGGGTTCCGCTGAGGTTGACCGCCAGGACGCCGTCGAAGGCCTCGGGGTCGGTGTCCAGTGCCGCGCCGGCGATGTTCTGCGCGGCGTTGGACACCACGATCTCGACGGTTCCCAGGATGTCGATCGCAGCCTTGGCGAACTGCTCCACCGAGTCCCCGTCGGCCAGGTCGAGGCGGATGGCCACGGCCTCGCCGCCGTCGTCCCGGATGGCCGCGGCCGTGTCCTCGCACTCGGCCACCCGCCGGGCCCCGAGGGCCACGGGATGGCCGAGTGACGCCAACTCCCTGGCGGTGGCCTGCCCGATGCCCGACGATGCGCCGGTCACCACCGCGGGGCGGAGCGTCGGGTGGGGCTCGAACCTGGGCATCAGCGGAGGGTCACGGTGGTCGGGAGCGAGGCCAGGCCCCGCACGTTGATGGAGTGGACCCGCTCGATGCCGTCGGGGTCGACGTCGTAGGTTGCGACACGATCGACCAGCTCGGTCAGGCCGATGCGCGCCTCGAGCCGGGCCATCGGGGCGCCCATGCAGAAGTGGCGGCCGCTGCCGAAGCTGACAAGGCGGCTGGTGTCGCGATCGAGGTCGTACCGGTCCGCCGCGGCGAAGACCCTCTCGTCGCGATTGGCCGATCCGACCAGCAGCAGCACCCTGGAGCCCTCGGGGATGGGCGTGCCGTGGATCTCGAGGGGCATCCGGGTGACCCGCAGCAGCATCTGGCTCGAGGTGTCGAACCTGAGGGTCTCCTCGATCCAGCTCGCCACCCGTCGCCGGTCGTCGAGGGGCTTGGCCCGCTGCCCGGGGTGGCGCCACCCCCAATACCAGGCGTTGCCCAGCAGCTTGGTGGTGGTCTCGTTGCCGGCCACCACCATGAGGAAGAGAAAGGCGATGATCTCGTCGTCGGTGAGCTTGTCGCCGTCGAGCTCGGCGTCGAGCAGGGCCGAGGTGAGGTCGTCCCGCCGGGATCTCCGTCGCTCGTCGACCATCGTCTGGTAGTAGGCGACCAGCGTCAGGGCCGCGTCCATGCCGGCCGGAGGGACGTCGAACACGCCCTCCTCCCGGTGGACCACCACGTCGGCCAACCGGCGGATCTCGCCGCGGTCGGCCCGGGGCACCCCGACCAGCTCCGAGATCACGTCCATGGGCACCTTGCCGGCGAAGTCGGCGATGAAGTCGAAGGTTCCCCGCTCGAGGGCCGGTTCGAGGTGCTCGAGGGCGATGGCCCGGATGTGGTCCTCCATCTCGGCCACTTTGGACGGCGTGAAGCCCTTGCCGACCAACGAGCGCATCCGGGTATGACGCGGCGGGTCGAGGGCCAGGAACGACATGAACCGGTGGGCGTCGGGACCGAAGGCGCTGGGCTCGAGGGAGACTCCCTGGGCGTTGGAGAAGCCGTCGAGGTTTCGGAAGGCGGCCAGAACGTCCTCGTGGCGTGAGAGGGCCCAGAAGTCGAGCTCGTCGTTCCGGTACACCGGTGCCTCGGCCCGCATCCGGGCGTACACCGGATAGGGGTCCTCGTGGATCTCGTAGGCGTAGGGGCTGTAGACGACGGGTCGGCTGACCGCGGTCATCGGACGGCTCTCACCTTCCCGGACCCGGGGCCGAGCAACAGCCGGGCGGCGTCGGCCACGAACTCGGGGATGTCCGTCGAGGACATGTGCCCCATGCCGGCGGCGAGAAGGGCCCCCGAAAAGGAGGTCTCGAGCACCCGGACCACCATGGGGTCGACGCCGGGGCCCACGGCCGCCGCCAGCCGGCGGTGGATGTCGGCGCCGATCCGGTCGCGGAGGTGTTTGACGTCGGGCGTGGCACTGAGGAGGGCCACCGTGCAGGCATCGACCAGCGCCGGGCTCTCGGTGGTGAACAGGACCATGGCCTTCACCGCCTCGGCCACCCGCTCGTGAACGGAGCGGTCCGCGCCGACCGCGGCCGGGGCCAGTCCCTGCATGCGCCGCCACAGGACCTCGGCCAGCAGGTGGTCCTTGGAGCTGAAGTAGTTGTATGCCGTGGCCGGAGCGACACCGGCCCGGCGGGCCACGTTGCGGACGGTCAGGCCCGGGTAGCCGACCGCGTCGATCTCGTCCTCGGTGGCCTGCACCAGGAGTGCGACGACCTCGGCCTGACGCGGGGACAGGCGCCGCCGGGTGGCCTCGAAGCCCTGCGATCCGCCGGGGGGGCCGAGGGCGGTGGCCCCGGTCACCGTGGACGGCCCGGCTCTGGGTCCGCCCCGGGAGAACCGGGCTCGTGGGGCATCGACGGCTCCGGGACGTGCGGGGTGCCGTCCCTCATGGGCGGGAAGTCGAACGTGGCCGCCGTGGTCATCCTGGTGACGGTGGTGATCTCGGCCTCGGGCAGCGTCTCGTTGTCGTCGTCGATGGTCAGCTCCCAGCGGCAGTGCGGGGAACGGTCGGTCGGCACCCGGGGCGGGCGGTGCACGTGGCGGATGTGGGCCTTGGGGTTGATGGCCTGGGCGGTGACGTCGAACGTCCCGTCCTCGATGTGGTGGCACATGCCGGTGACCATCTTGTCGCCCCACGGTTCGGCGTCCATCAGCGCACCGCAGTAGGCCAGCTCGAAGTACCCGTGCCGCTCGTCGACGACCTCGTAGCGGACGTCGAGGTAGTGGTGGGGGAACCCGGGGTCGAGCTGGAGCACCTTGAAGATGGCCTCGACGTCGTCGCCGTCGACCCCCATGATGCGGCGGAGGCGCTTCCCGTACACCGGGCTGGCCCCCCTCCACTCCTCGATGGCCAGACGCTCCATCTGCTCCATGCCGAGCGACATGCCGATGGCGGCGCACATCGACCGGTCGAGGATGTGGACCGCCTGGGCGTACTCCCGCACCAGTCGGACCAGAGCCTGGCGAGACAGGTCCTCGTAGCGGAAGTCGGCCCGGAACTCGCCGGAGTAGTCCGGCATCCCCCCGCCGTCGCCCTCGGGACCGAGGGGGTTCGATGCGGTGGTGTCGCCCATGGTTTTGGACTATAGTCTGGACAGCTGTCCAAGTACAGGGGAAGGGGGGTCGGCGGGGCCCCGCCGACCGGGCCCGAGCCCAGGGCGGCACGCGGCGAGGGGTCCGGGTCCCCGCATGCCATCATCACCACAACCGACCCGGCCACGGCCGGGATCGCCAGCAGCCAGCAACCGACCCGGCAACCGACAGCAGCCAGCAACCGACAGGGGGACGCCCAGTGCCGAACGACCAGCCGACCGGCGCAGACCCGAGGGCCACCGGGCCGACGGTGGGGGTCATCGGGCTCGGAGCCATCGGGGATGGGGTCTCCGCCAGCGTCCTCCGCCGGGGACTCCCCCTCGTGGTCTGCGACGTACGTTCCGAGGCCACCGACAAGTACCGCCACGACGCCCACGTGGCGTCGTCGCCGGCGGACCTGGCCGCCCACTCCGACATCGTGGTGGTGGCCGTGGTCGACGACGGGCAGGTCGAGGCGGTGCTGTCCGGACCGGACGGGGGGCTGGCCGCGGCCGGCGAGGGAACCATGGTCGTCATCGTGAGCACCATCTCGGCCGCCTGCGTCCAGGCCATCGGCTCCGAGGCCGCCACCCTCGGCGTACCGGTGCTCGACTGCGGGGTCACCGGCGGACCGGCCGCGGCGGCTTCCGGGGATCTGGTCTGCATGGTGGGTGGCGATCCGCTCGTGATCGAGCGCGCCGGGCCGCTGTTCGACGCCATCAGCTCGCTGACGGTCACCATGGGTCCGTTCGGCACCGGCCTGGCCGCCAAGCTGGCCCGCAACCTCATCACCTACGGCTCGTGGCTGGCCGCCTACGAGGGCCAGCTGCTGGCCGAGGCCGCCGGCATCTCGCTGCCCCGCCTGGCCGAGGTGGTCAAGGCCAGCGACGTGCACATCGGGGGTGCCTCCCGACTGATGTTCCGGCCCACGGTGGCGCCGTTCACCGACCAGGACGACCGGGGCCTGGTGGAGGCCATGCAGGCGGGCGCCTCCCTGGCCCACAAGGACCTCCGCGCCGCGCTGGAGCTGGCCGACTCGCTCCAGGTGGACCTGCCCCTGGCGTCGATGACCGAGCAGCGCTGCGACGACGTCTTCGGTCTGGGGGGAGGGCACCGGTGAGCGTGACGCCGGACCTCACCTTCGGCGAGGAGCGCATGCTCATCGACGGCCACCTGCGGACGGCGCGAAGCGGGCGCACCTTCGAGGTCGTCAACCCGGCCACCGAGGAGACCATCGGAGTGGTGGCCGACGGCGGCCCCGAGGACCTCGACGACGCCGTCACCGCGGCCCGCCGCGCCTTCGACGAGACGGACTGGTCCGTCAACGTGGCGCAGCGGGTCCGGGGGCTGCGACAGCTTCAGGCGGCCTTCATCGCCCACGCCGACGAGCTCCGGGCCATGACCGTCGCCGAGGTCGGGTCGCCGGTGTCGTTCACGTACTCGGCCCAACTCGACTCGCCGGTCGAGGGCCTCGGATGGGTGGCCGACCTGGCCGAGCGCTACGAGTGGGAGACGGACCTCGGAGACGCCCTACCCATGGGCATCCCCTCCCACCGGTGGGTGCGGCGCGAGGCCACCGGCGTGGTCGGGGCCATCACCCCGTGGAACGTCCCCCATCAGATCAATCTGGCCAAGCTGGGTCCGGCCCTGGCCGCCGGCAACACCGTGGTCCTGAAGCCGGCACCCGACACGCCGTGGTGCGCAACCGCGTTGGGTCGCCTGGTCGCCGAGGAGACCGACATCCCGGCCGGCGTGGTCAACATCGTCCCGTCGTCCGAGCACACGGTGGGCGCGCTTCTCTCGGCCGATCCCCGGGTCGACCAGATCAGCTTCACCGGCTCCACGGCCACCGGAAAGCGTGTCATGGTCTCGGCGGCCGAGTCGCTGAAGAAGGTCTTCTTGGAGCTCGGCGGCAAGTCGGCCTTCGTCATCCTGGACGATGCCGACCTGCGGGGAGCTTGTGCCACCGCTGCCTTCACCGTGTGCACCCATGCCGGCCAGGGTTGCGCCATCACCACACGGCTGCTCGTCCCCCGGGCCCGGTTCGACGAGGCCGTGGAGTCGACGGCGAAGGTGCTGGGGAAGCTCCCGGCCGGTGATCCCGCCGATCCCGGCACCATCTGCGGGCCGCTGATCAGTGCCCGCCAGCGGGAGCGGGTCGAGGGCTACCTCACCCTGGCCCTCGACGAGGGCGGTACCTTCGTCACCGGCGGCGGCCGGCCCGGGGGTCTCGACCGCGGCTTCTTCGTAGAGCCGACCCTGATCGTGGGGGTACCCAACACGGCCCGGGTGGCACAGGAGGAGATCTTCGGTCCGGTGCTGGTGGTCATCCCCCATGACGGCGACGACGATGCGGTGGCCCTGGCCAACGACTCCGCCTACGGCCTGTCCGGCTCCGTCTGGTCGGCCGATCGGGATCGGGCCATCGGCGTCGCCGACCGGATCCGCACCGGCACCGTCGGCATCAACGGGGGACTGTGGTTCAGCCCGGACATGCCCTTCGGCGGCTACAAGCAGTCCGGTCTGGGGCGTGAGTCCGGCGTCGCCGGGTTCGAGGAGTACCTCGAGACCAAGTCGATCGCCGAGCCGGCCTGATCCGGCGCGAAGGAGAGGGTGGCAACTGTGAACGAGCAGGATACCGAGGGTGGCACCGGTGGGTCCGGGCGCGATCCGGGCTCGCCCCGGGCGAGGGGCATGGCCAAGATGGACGAGGTCTACGGCTTCTCGGTCGACCCCGACCTGATCGCCGGGCCGTATGTGGACTTCACCGTCGACCACCTGTTCGGTGCGGTGTGGACGCGGCCCGAGCTCGACATCCGTGACCGGCGTCTGATCACCATCGGAGTCCTCGCCGCCCTGGGCCAGTCGCAGCTGGTCGAGATCCAGTTCCGGTCGGCCCTCGAGCGCGGGGAGCTCACCGAGGAGCAGGTCCGCGAGACGGTGCTCCACCTGGCCCACTACATCGGCTGGCCCCTGTCGACCGGGGTCAATGCGGTGGCCGAGAAGGTCATCGCCCAGCGCCACGAGAACGAATCGTGAGCCCAGCCGAGGGAGCCGTGCCGGATGCGTCCGCCATGGTCCGGTTCGACTTCTCCGGAAAGGTGGCCATCGTGACCGGCTCCGGCGGTGGCATCGGCCAGGCCTACGCTGAGGCGCTGGCCGCGGCCGGAGCCTCGGTGATGGTGGCCGACATCGCCGACGAGAGCGCGGCCGGGGTGGCCGCGTCCATCCGCGGGTCCGGCGGACAGGCCCGGTCGATCAGGGTGGACGTCGCCGATCCCGACTCCGCCCGTGCCATGGCCGAGGCCACGGTCGACCGGTTCGGGGCCATCGACTACCTGGTCAACAACGCCGCCATCTTCGGCGGGATGCAGCTCGACCTGCTGCTCACCGTCGACTGGGACTACCTGAACCGCTTCCTGTCGGTCAACATGCTCGGCGCCCTCAACTGCGTTCGGGCCTGCTATCCGGCCATGAGGGAACGGGGCCGGGGGGCGATCGTCAACCAGTCCTCGACGGCGGCCTATCTGTACGCGGGGTTCTACGGACTGGCCAAGGCCGGGATCAACTCGCTGACCCAGCAGCTGGCCCACGAGCTGGGAGGCCAGCACATCCGCATCAACGCCATCGCCCCGGGGCCCATCGACACCGAGGCGTCCCGGACGGTGGTGCCCGACGCCTTCATGAAGCCCATCCTGGCCGGGTTGGCCCTCAAGAGGCAGGGACAGACCTCCGACCTGGTGGGGATGTGCCTGTTCCTGCTGTCCGACCAGGCCTCGTGGATCACCGGCCACGTCTTCAACGTCGACGGTGGCCAGGTGGTCCGCCCGTGACCGGCGGCGCGGTCCGCGCGTGAGCGACCACCGGGTCGACGTCGAGGATGCCGACGGTGTCCGGTTGATCGCCTTCGACCGGACCGAGGTCCGCAACGCCTTCGACTCGGCGATGTACGTCGCCGTCGACAAGTCGCTGGCCGAGGCCATGGTCACCGACGCCGTCCATGTCGTGGTGCTGACCGGCCGCGGTCCGGCCTTCACCTCGGGCCAGGACCTGCGCGAGATGGCGGCCATCGCCACGGGGGACGCCGGCCCCGACGCCGGGTCGGGCTTCCGTCACCTTCTGGACACGCTGGTGTCGTTCGACAAGCCCCTGCTGGCGGCGGTGAACGGCGTCGGGATGGGGCTCGGGTGCACCCTGTTGGGCCATGTGGACCTGGTGCTCATGGCGCGGGACGCCCGCCTCCGAGCCCCGTTCGCCCAGATGGGCGTGCCGCCCGAGGCGGCCAGCAGCTGGCTGCTCCCGGACCGGCTGGGTTGGCAGCGGGCCGCTGCCGTCCTGTTGGCCTCGGAGTGGATCGACGCCGACCAGGCGGTGGCCGCGGGCCTGGCCCTGCGGGTGTGCGACGACGGGACGGTCGTCGAGGAGACCCTGGCCCTGGCCCGGACCATCGCATCGTTCCCGCCCCACGCCACCCGGCAGATCAAGCGACTGATGATGGCGGCCCGGCGCCCGTCCATCGAGGCCGCGCGGGACCGCGAGGAGTCGGCCTTCGCCTCGCTCTTCGCCGACCCGGCCACCAACCCCGGGGCCAGTCTGACCGCCGGCCTGGAGCACTGAGTCCCGGTGCGCCTCGGGATCACCGCCTTCCTCACCGATCGGGACATGACCCCGGCGGACCTGGCCCGGGCCGCCGAGGAGCGGGGCTTCCACTCCCTCTACGTCCCCGAGCACACCCACCTGCCGGTGCGGGATGCCGATCCCCCGGCCCTGGTCGAGGGGGTCCGCCCCGACGACTACCGGCGGAGCCTCGACCCGTTCGTGGCCCTCGCCACCGCAGCATCGGTGACCGAGCGGATCCTCCTCGGGACCGGCGTGGTGCTGGCCGCCCAACACGATCCGATCGTGCTGGCCAAGCAGATCGCCACCCTGGACCATCTGAGCGGGGGCCGGGTGGTCTTCGGCACGGGCTTCGGCTGGAACCGGGCCGAGGCGGCCGACCACGGGGTGGAGTTCGACCGGCGCCGTGAGGTGGCCCGCGAGCACGTCCTGTGCATGCAGGCCCTGTGGAGCCAGGAGCAGCCCGAGTTCCATGGGGAGTACGTCTCCCTCGACCGGTGCTGGAGCTGGCCCAAGCCGGTGCAGCAACCCCGCGTGTCCACGCTCGTCGGGGGAGGTGCCAACCCGAAGGTGTTCGCCGCGGTTGCCGAGTACGCCGACGGCTGGATGCCGATCGGCGGATCGGGACTGGCCGAGGCACTCCCGGCGCTCCGCCGCGCCGTGGAGCAGCGCCGTCGTGACCCCGACGGGATCCGGGTGGTCCCGTTCGGAACGGTTCCCACCGAGCAGAAGCTGGCCCACTTCGAGCGTCTGGGGATCGACGAAGTGGTGCTCAGGGTACCGTCGGGCAGCGCCGGCGAGATGCTGGCCACGCTGGACAGCCACGTCGTCCACCTCGAGCGTTTCGGCGGTGAGCATGCCTGAGGGGTCGGAGGACGGCGCCGGCGCCACGACCAAGCCGTGGAGCGGCGGAGGTCGGGAGGAGCTCGCCGATGCCGTGCGGCGCCTCACGGCCCTGACCGTGACGGCGACCGCCCCTCCCGACGTGCTGAGGGACGTGGCGGAGCGCGCCGGTGCCCTGGCCGACTCCCTGGCCGGCCACGTACCGGAGCCCGGCGCCGAGCCGAAGCCGCGCTTCGCCGACCATCCGGTCCCGCCCCGGGGGGCCGCCGCCCTGGCCGCGGCCATGCCGTTCGACGTGGTGATCGGCTCCTGCAATCCGGTGGCCCTGCCCCTCGCGCTGGCCTTCGATCCGCCCCGGGCCATCGGCCGGGCCACATTCACCCCGCAGTACGAAGGGGCGCCCGGATGTGTGCACGGCGCCGTGCTGGCCGGGGCCTTCGACATCATGCTGACCGCGGCCAATGTGATCGCGGAGGGTGCCGGTCCCACGGTGAGCCTGACCATCCGATACCTCAAGCCGACCCTCGTCGAGCAGCCCGCCGTCTTCGAGTCGTGGGTCACCGAGCTCACCGGACGTCGGACCTACAGTCACGGCCGCCTGGTCCAGGGGGGAGTGGTCACCGCGGAGGCCGACGGGGAGTTCGTCAACATGGACCGCACGCGGATCAACGCCATGCACCGGCGGGACGAGGCCCCGACACCCGGTGACACCGCTCCCCTCGAGTCCACCTGAAGGAGCACGCCAACTGCACCATCATCGGACGGTTCGTCAACGGGAAGGTCCGGCCGGTCGGGCCGACTCAGGCCGGGAGGTCGCCCGTCACGGTCCGAGGTCGGAGTGGGGACGGTTCAGTCGCCGGCGAGGCGCGCCGCCCGCTTCATCAGCCGGGACTTGCGGTTGGCCGCCTGGTTCTTGTGGATGACACCCTTGGCCGCGGCCTTGTCGATGCGCTTGACCGCCAGGCGCAGCGACTCCTCGCTGTGCTCGGTGCCTTCCTCGAGGGCGCTGACGGCATGCTTGGTCCGCGTCCTCAGCTCGGAACGGACGGCCTTGTTGCGGGCCTGGCGCTTGATGGTCTGGCGGTTGCGCTTGATCTGGCTCTTGATGTTTGCCACTGCGGGTCCTCGGTGTCCTGGTCGTGTCGGTGTGGCCGGGCGTGCAGCCATGACCGCCGATCGTGCGTTCTGATCCCGGCGACCCGACTCGGGGCCCACTACCGGGAACGTCCCAGGATAGCAGTTCGGTCCGGTCCCCTCCCCGGCGGGGCTCGCCGGAGGGATCGGTGTCGGCCCGCCCCGGCGGATCCGCGGGAGCCGTGGGACCGGCGCCGGGCCGGCTTGGGTACGCTGGCCTCCCCGTGCTTTCCGTCGACCTCATCCGAAACTTCTCCATCATCAGCCACGTCGACCACGGCAAGTCGACCCTGTCCGACCGCATACTCGAGCTGACCGGCGCCGTCGACCCCCGACAGATGCGTGAGCAGTACCTCGACTCGATGGACATCGAACGC
>Ga0307374_10009635_pt1 | contig 14197 bp, 9 predicted proteins | sample OX3MG_FD_202532 | JGI IMG/M metagenome (GOLD analysis project Ga0307374, IMG submission 202532) | Soil microbial communities from Risofladan, Vaasa, Finland - OX-3 | ecosystem: Environmental > Terrestrial > Soil > Coastal area > Acid sulfate soil | place: Finland: Risofladan, Vaasa | collected... | reverse complement strand
GCTGTCACGTCGGTCCCGGAATTTGGCGCTCGCACGGCGAGGCTCGCTCGGGTGGCCGAGATCGCGCCGATCTATATGGTTGCGGGCGCGATCGCGCTGGGCGACGGGCTGGGCAACTTCCGTTTTTTCGCGCCGGGGTGGGTCGCGATCACGCTGACGGTCGCGGCGATTAGCGCGTATCTATTTGCGCGTGCGCGATTGGGTTATGCGCTCGCGATCGTCGCGCTGGTGGCGGCGGCGACGATTCCGGTGCAGGAGCTGCTCGCGCCGGCGATCGGGACAAATTCTATCCGCGCTTTTCCCGACGGCCAGAAGATCACCTTCGAGGGCGTGCTCGATCGCCCGATCGAGCGGTTCCCCGGACTGACGCATCTTTATGTCGCGGTCGATCGCGCGGCGGTATCCGGTGCTGCGCTTGCGGCCTCGAGCGGAGAGGTGCGAATCGCGGCGCTGGGCTCCGCGCGGTTTAGAATCGGCGAGATCGTTCGGATGACCGGACGGATTCGGTTTCCGCGCAACGACGGTAATCCGGGCGAATTCGACTACCAGGGTTTCCTCGAGCGCGCCGGAATTGCAGCGACCGTGACGGCGCCGGAGCATTCGTTCGGCACGGCGGCGTTTTCGATAATCGGCTCTCGCAGGCCGATCGTTGCGGGCGCAATCGAGAGCGTGCGCGACCGGATCGGCGCGTTTTTCGACGCGAACCTGCAGGATCCCGAGCGCGCGGAGATGCGCGCGATCGTGATCGGCGATCGCGGCGGTATCAGCGAGGATTTGCGCGATCGATTCGCGCGCACCGGGATGGCGCATCTGCTGGTGATCTCGGGCTTGCATCTGAGCTTCGTCGCCGCGGCGGTGTTCGCGATCGTGCGGCTTCTGATGATGCTCGCGCCGGGGCTTGCGAGCCGCGGATGGGCCAACAAGGCGGCGGCAATCGCGGCGAGCGTGGCAGTGTGCGCCTACGCCGCGATCGCAGGGCATCATGTATCGACGGCGCGCGCGCTGGTGATGGTGCTCGCGTACATGTTTGCGATCGTAATCGACCGATCGCGCGAGGCGTTGGCGAGCCTTGCGTTTGCCGCGATTGTGATCTGCGTGATGATCCCCGGCTCGACCGCCGATCTGGGTTTCCAGCTCTCGTTCGCGTCGGTGATCGCGATCATCATCGGCATGCAACGCTTCGCGGCGTGGCTGACCTGGCGGCGCTATCGCCGGCGGCTCCCGCTCGAGGGGCCGGCCTATGGATGGACGATTGCCGGGGGAGCGCTTGCGTATGTGGCGGTGTCGTTTTGGGCGACGGTGGGGACGGCGCCGCTGACCGCGTTTCATTTCAATCAGTTCGCGATCGTCGGGCTAATCGCCAACGCGGTCGTGGTGCCGATCATGGGGTTCTTCGCCACGCTATGCGGCCTCAGCGCGGCGATCCTGAGCTTCATCTGGACGCCGGGAGCGCGCGCGATTTTGCGGGTTGGCGCGTACGCACTCGAGTTGTCCAACTTTCTGGCGGGATGGTTCCTGTCGTGGCCGATCGCATGGGTACGAAGCTTCACGCCCACCTTGCTCGAACTCGCGCTCGCATACGCGGCCATACTCTTATGGCTCGGCGCTCCGAGGAAAGAAGATCCGCGCGTCAGGCGCGGATCGCGCATTCCGGAGATTCGAGATTCCGCGCGATTCAGATGGCGCGGCGCGGCGGCCGCGGCGATCGTTGTGATTCTCGCCATCGACGCGGGATGGTGGCTGCACGATAGATACTTCAGCCCGGATTTGCGGATCACATTTCTTGCGGTAGGGCAGGGCGACGGCGCCGTGGTCCGCTTTCCCGGATCGCGAGTGATGCTGATCGACGCGGGCGGCGCGTATCGCGGCTACGATTACGGCGAGCGCGTGGTCGCGCCTTACCTGTGGTCGCGAAAGATCATGCGTGTCGATTATCTGGTGCTGAGTCATCCGGATCTGGATCACTTCGGCGGCTTCGCCTTTATCGCGGACAATTTTTCGCCGGGAGCGTTCTGGTCGTCGGGCGCGTCGAGTGCTGATCGGAGCTTTGGCGCTCTGATGACCACGCTCGCGCGCGACCGGGTGCCGCTCAAGACGATAGTCGGCTCCCCGGCGAAAGACGCAATCGGAGGCGTGTCTCTAAGCGCGATGAATCCCGAGCCCGCGCGTGCCGAGACGCACAACAACAGCTCGCTGGTGCTGCGCCTCACACTGGGGAAATCCAGCTTCCTGTTCACCGGCGATATCGAGGCGGCGGGCGAGGCTGCACTGATAGCCTCGGGAGAGGATTTGCGCGCGGCAGTGCTGAAGGTGCCGCATCATGGCAGCGCGACTTCGTCAACAGTGGGGTTCATCGCGGCGGTGCATCCGATCATCGCGGTGATTTCCGACGGCTATCGCAATCGTTTCCATTTCCCGGCGGCCGCGGTGGTGGATCGCTATGAAGCGGCGGACGCGACCGTGCTGCGGACCGATCGCGACGGCGCGATCATCGTCGATGCGACCGCGCGCTCAATGACCGTGCACGCCTTCCGCGCGTTGCCGGAAGCATCGATAAGCGCGCCCTGATGGCCGTACCTGTCCGGGTGAATCGCGCGCGCCCCTTACTCTTGCTATAGATGCGGGCGACTAATCGTAGGAGGGTCGGATCGTGTCTTTCCAGACGGGGTGGGCGGTTTCGTGAAGGGCGGGTTAATCCGTCCGGCAAAGCTCAGCCGGCGCGAATTTATTGGACGCTCGGCCCGCGCAATCGCGGGAACGAGTCTCGGATTTTCTTTTCTGCACGCCGCCGGATGCGGCAACGGCACTGCCAGTGGCGCGAGCGTCGGTGCATGGTGGGAACTTGCGCGACTGCTCTCGGGTCCGGTGCTGCGGCCGGGCGATCATGGCTTTATCCGGCTGGCGCGGCCCAACAACCTCCGCTACAGATCGGTCGACCCTCAAGGAATTGCGAGATGCCTCGACGCGAACGATGTAGCGCTGGCGATTGGATGGGCGCGGCAGCATAGGATAGCCCTGGTCGCGCGTTCGGGCGGCCATTCCTATGCCGGATACTCGACCACCACCGGTCTGATGATCGATCTGAGGCTGATGAACCAGGCTTCGGTCGATGAATCGAGCGGAATAATTACACTCGGTGGTGGGGTGCTCAACGACGCCGTGTATCAGACCTTACAGGCGTCGCAGGTGACAGTCACACATGGCCGTTGCCCGACAGTTGGCGCGGCGGGCTTCCTTTTGGGCGGCGGGATCGGCTTCAACATGCGTGGGCATGCGCTCGGCTCTGACGGACTGGTTGCGAGCGAGATCGTGACTGCCGATGGTAGAATCCTGACCTTGCCCAACGATGACTCCGACTTGTTCTGGGCCTGCCAGGGCGGAGGCGGCGGCAATTTTGGCATCAATACCTCGTTCAGCTTGCAGACGTTCCCCGTGCCCGCGCCTCTGACCGTCTTCAAGCTCAGTTGGGCGGCTAATCCTGATGCGGTGCTGCCCGCTTTGATCGCGGCGCTGGCCGCGGGGCCCGACGAACTGGGCACGAGGGTTCAATTGAACGCCGTCACCGCCAGTGAGCTTGCGAGAGGGACGGACGTATCGATCGGCCTGCTGGGGCAACTGGTGGGCACGCCTTCCGACGTGGCGGATATTTTCGCGCCAGTCTATGCGGTCGCGACTCCCACGCAGGTGACGATCCAGCAAATGGACTATTGGGACGCGCAGTTGAATTTTCTGGGGCTGCCCGGGACGCCGGGCGAATACCAGGAGCGCTCGCGGTTTTTCGTGGGCGGGTTTGGATCGCAGGCAATCGCAACCGCGCTCGAATGGTGCCGCGACTGGCCGGGGACCTCGACCGGAGCTGACATGGTGCTGTTCCAGACGGGAGGGAAAGTCAACAGTATCGCCCCGGACGCGACCGCGTTTGTGCATCGGAACAGCGAATGGCTGATGACGATCGCGCTCAGTTGGAGCGAGAGAGACTCGCGGCGCCGAATCGACGCGAATCTGGCATGGCAGAGCAATTTCTATAGCGCGATCTCGACGTTCGCCGGAGACGGCGGCGCCTACCAGAATTTTATCGATCCGTCGCTAACTGACTGGCAGCAGGAGTACTACGGCGCCAACCTGCCGCGGCTACAGCAGGTCAAGGCGGCGGTCGATCCAACCCGAGTGTTCAACTTCCCCGAAGCGATTCCACCCGCGTAATGTGCGCCCTCGGAGCGCTGGATTAGTCGTGCTGATGCTACGCTGGGGCGGGGTTGACGAAAATCCATTGCTGTGGGAAACTCCCGTCGAGATGGTATCGAGAGATTGCGCCCCGGATTACGGTGGCGCTTTGTCATTTTTGCTTACCAGAGAATCTTGATCGTCAGGCACTTTTCACTACCTTCAAAGATAATTTCGGAGGACCCCAATGGCTGAACAGGCCCAAGCGGCTACTGATACGGGACCGCGCCCAATCGTTTCATTTCTGAAGCTCGGAGCGACCCCTCATCTGGAAGGGCAGAAATGCTCCTGCGGCGCGATCTTTCTCGACCCCAAACGCGTCGCATGCTCGAAGTGCGGAACCGCGGGCGCGATGAAACCCGTCCCGCTGTCGAACAAGGGCAAAGTTTACGTCTTTTCCGTCGTGCACCAGTCGTTCCCCGGAATCAAGACTCCGTACGTCACCGCGATTGTCGATCTGCCCGACGGCGTCAGCGTGCGCTCGAACCTGATCGAAGTCGATCCGCTCGAAGCGCAGAAAAATCCGGGCAAGGTATTCGACCTGCCGGTCGAACTGGTAACCTCAGTGGTATCGAAGGATCGCGAAGGACATGACGTCGTCGCGTTCCAGTATAAGCCGAGCAAGTAGAGGCGCGGGAAACTATACGCGCGCGCCCCGCGAATAATCGACGGACCTGACCAAGCGCCGGGCCGCCAGGAGGTTTTGTAATGAGAAACGTTTATGTACTCGGAACCGGGATGATCAAGTTCGGCCGTTATCCGGAAAAGACCGTCCCCGAGCTCGGCGGCGAGGCCGCGTTGATTGCAATGAAGGACGCCGGCGTCGCGATCAAAGACGTCGAGATGTTCGCCTGCGGAAATCTGTACCAGTCCAACGCAATGGTCGGACAGCGGATCCTGCAGCAGATCGGCCAGACCGGAATTCCGGTCGTCAACGTCGCCAATGCCTGCGCCACCGGCTCGACCGCGTTCCGCGAGGCCTACATGGCCGTCGCCTCGGGCATGTACGACGTGACGATGGCGGTCGGCGTCGAGCAGATGGGCAAGCAGGGCCTCCTTGGCGGAGCAGGCGCGGGCGACCCGGCCTACTCGACCGAGGGCAAGCTCGGCTCGGGCCTGATGCCGGCGGTGTTCGGACAGGCGGGAATCGAGCACATGCGCAAGTACGGCACCAAGCTCGAACATTTCGCCAAGATTTCGGTCAAGTCGCACAAGCATGCGACCAAGAATCAGTTCTCGCAATATCGCAACGAAGTCACGCTCGAAGACGTGATGAATGCGCGCATGGTCGGATTTCCCAACACCCTCTATATGTGTTGCCCGACCGGTGACGGCGCCGCCGCTGCCATACTGGTCTCCGAGGAGAAGCTCAAGCAGCTTGCCGGTGGACGCAAGCGCCCGCGGATAGCGGCCTCGGTGCTCACTTCCGATCCGTATACCGATCGCGACCTGACGCTGCCCGACGTGAGCACGCTTACGCGCAAAGCCTCGAAGCTCGCGTACGAGAAGGCCGGTATCGGCGCAAAAGATATCGCGCTGACGGAGCTGCACGACTGCTTCGCGACCGCGGAACTCGTGCATTACGAGAACCTGGGCCTGTGCGGCGACGGCGAGGCGGGCGAGTTTATCGACAAGAAGGGCGGAGTGCATCCTAGCCTCGGCGGATTCTCTCCGGTCAACGTATCGGGCGGATTGCTCTCGAAGGGACATCCTCTCGGCGCGACCGGCGTGGCGAATATCTGCGAGGTGGTGTGGCATCTCACCCAGGATGAACGCGCCAAGGAACGGCAGGTTCCCAACGCGAAGGCCGGTCAGGCCCACGTTATCGGGCTCGGCTCCGCCTGCACGATAAATATCCTGACCATTTAATCGACTCGAGCCTTAAACGGCACCTGAAAGGGGCCGCCCGAAAAGGCGGCCCTTTTTGTTTGTGCCGCGCATGTTTAGATTTGAACGGTACGGATTCATGGACCAGCGCTCACATGGAATCGTTAACCCTTTGAATTCAATAGGACCGGCGTTGCGCCGGTCATTGCTACGCATGGAATTGAAGGACTCCGGAAGTAGATAACTTGGAACTTACACGACTCAGAGGATTTCGCGATCTGATTGGCGCGGATGCACGCGCGATGAGTCTCGCGGAGGATCGCGCGCGCGAGATCGCGCTGCGCTACAACTACTCGGAGATTCGGATTCCGGCGCTCGAGCGAATCGAGCTGTTCGCGCGTTCAACTGGCGAGACTTCCGATGTCGTTGAGAAGCAGATGTACTCGTTCAGCGATCGCGATGAGTCGGAAACCGTCGTCGCGCTGCGGCCCGAAGGAACGCCCGGCGTGGTCCGCGCGTATATCGAAGCCGGGCTTGATCGCAGCGATCCGGAGCAGCGCCTTTTCTATTCGGGCCCAGTGTTCCGGCGCGAGCGTCCGCAAAAGGGACGCTATCGGCAGTTCTATCAGTTCGGCGTCGAGGTCTTCGGCCGCACCGATCCCGCGTGCGACGCCGAGATGCTTGTGATGGCCGATGAAATCTGCAAGAGCCTCGGAATCACCACGCGATGCGAGGTCAACTCGATTGGCGATGCCACCTGCCGCCCCGCATTCCGCGCGGCGTTAATCGAGTGGGGCCGGGCTCATCTGGCCGAGCTTTGCGCCGATTGCCACAACCGGATCGAGCGAAATCCGCTGCGCCTGCTCGATTGCAAGATCGACGTGAAGCTGGCCGCGTCCGCGCCGTCGAGCCTCGACTACTTGTGCGAGAATTGCCGCGTCCATTTTGACTCCGTGCGGACGCTTGCCGCCGCGGCCGGAGTCGAGACGATGATCAATCCGCGCCTGGTGCGCGGGCTGGACTACTATACCCGCACCGCGTTCGAGTTCATGGCCGAAGGTCTAGGCGCGCAGAGCACCGTGATCGGCGGCGGGCGCTACGACGGCCTGGTCGAGGCGATGGGCGGCGCAGCGATCGCGGGAATCGGTTTCGGGATGGGCGTGGATCGAATGGCGATCGCGCTTGAAGCCGCGGGCCTGGTGCCGGACGCGAAGCCGGACGCGATGGTTATCGCGATGGGTACGGATGCGCTGGCGAACGTGGTCGCGATGGTGCGAGAGCTGCGCCGGAACAATCTTCGAATCGAGACGGGGTCGCCCGAGCGCAAGCTCAAGCCTCTGCTCGCGCGGGCGGCGAAGATCGGCGCGCGCTTTGCGGTGATCGTCGGCGACAACGAACTCGCGCGCGGCGTGGTCCAGCTAAAGGATCTTGGTTCGGGCCAGCAGCGCGAAGTTGGTATAGCGGGGCTGGCGGACGCGATCGCGAATAAATCCTGACTATTCCTTGCGCACGATAGCGCAGGTATCCTGCGCGGAGACTTCGAGATACGGAGCCAATGTCCAAAGCACAAACATATTCACCGCTGCCGCCGTGGCCGCGCACCGACTATTGCGGCACGCTGCGCGCGGCAGACACGGGGCGGGAGGTCGCGCTTCACGGATGGGTGCAAACCCGCCGCGACCATGGCGGACTTATCTTTATCGATCTTCGCGACCGCGAGGGTATCGTTCAACTGGTCCTGAATCCCGAGCGCGACGCGAAATCGCACGAGATTGGCGCGGAGGCGCGGAGCGAATTTTTCGTCGCGGCGCGCGGAACCGTGGTGCGCCGGTCCGGCAGCACGATCAACACTGAATTGCCGACCGGCGAGATCGAAATCGCGGTCAGCGCGTTCGAGATTCTTAATGTCTCGCCGCCGCCTCCGTTTCCGATCGGCGACGAAGACACCGCTGCTGAAGAGATTCGCCTCAAGTACCGCTACCTGGATCTGCGCCGGCCCGCGATGCAGCGGAATTTGCGCTGGCGGCATCAGGCGCTGCAGGCGATCCGCAATTTTCTCGACGACCAGGGCTTTATCGAGGTCGAGACGCCGATTCTTTTCAAGTCCACGCCCGAAGGCGCGCGCGACTACCTGGTGCCGAGCCGCGTGAACCCCGGCAAATTTTATGCGCTGCCCCAATCGCCGCAGATCCTGAAGCAGATCCTGATGATCGGCGGACTCGATCGGTACTACCAGATCGCGCGCTGCTTTCGCGACGAGGATTTGCGCGCGAACCGCCAGCCCGAGTTCAGCCAGATCGATCTCGAGATGACCTGCCCGCGGCCCGAGGACGTGCAATCGATCGCCGAGGGGATGATCGCCGCCGCATATCAGCGCGTGCTCGAAGTCGATATCAAACCGCCGTTTTTGCGGATGCCGTACGCCGAGGCGATGGAGCGTTTCGGCACCGACAAGCCCGATCTGCGCTTTGGCCTCGAGATCAAGAATCTGACCTCGGCGTTCGCTACGACCTCGTTCAAGGTTTTCGCCGAGGTGATTGCGCAAGGCGGCGCCGTGTATGCGATCAATCTGCCAGGCGCGAATCAGCTAAGCCGCCGCGAGCTTGACGAGATGACGGAAGCGGTCCGCACGCGCTACTCGATGGGGCTTGCGTGGATCAAGGTACAGGACGCCGGATGGCAGGGGCCGATTGCCAAGTTCCTGACCGACGGCGAGCGCGCGAGCGCGGCAACGGTTGCGGATCTGAAGACCGGCGACACGATGCTCCTGATGGCGGGTGCGGCGGACAAAGTGCGGCCGATTCTCGGCGATCTGCGGCTCCAGCTCGGGACGAAGTTCGCGCTGGCGAGCAAGGACGATCTCAAATTTTTGTGGATCGTCGATTTTCCGCTGTTCGAGTACAGCGAAGAAGATAAGCGCCTGGTCTCGGTGAATCATCCATTCACCGCGCCGCATCCAGACGACCTGCTGATGCTCGATTCGGCGCCCACGAAAGCGCGCGCGATCGCGTACGACATGGTGCTCAACGGGCAGGAGCTTGGCGGGGGTTCGATTCGTATCCATAGCCGCGAACTTCAGCTTAAGGTATTTGAGTTGCTGGGACTCACGCGGGAAGAAGCCGTGGATCGTTTTGGATTCCTGATGGAAGCGCTGGGTTATGGGGCGCCGCCTCACGGCGGATGCGCGTTCGGAGTCGATCGGCTGTGCATGATGCTGTGCGGAACCGATTCGCTGCGCGACGTAATCGCGTTTCCAAAGACGCAGAAGGCGGTCGATCCGATGAGCGGCGCCCCCTCGGAAGTCGATCCGCGCCAGCTCCGCGAATTGTCGATTAAGGTAACGCCATGATGACGAACCGAATCGCGCGGCGCGCTGTAGCGATCGCGACCGGCCTGGCGATGGGGCTGGCAATGAGCTTCGCGGCGGCCGGATGCGTCCCGCTTGCCAGCGACACTCTCGAAGGCGCCAAGCAGACCGTCGAGGACCTTAAGCCCAAAGACGTGACGACCCACGCGGTGCGCTCGATCAAGACGATCACGATCAACCAAATCGCGGTCATGCCGATTATCGACGCGCCCGCGCCCGGGGCCGAGTCACTGGCTCCAGGAGCGGGCGACTCGATTACCGCGGAACTCTACAGCCAGGTCGCGGTTGCGGGCGGATGGGAACTGATCGCGCAAGACGATGTCGCGCAGGCGATGCAGAAGATGCCGCCGACGAGCGTGGATAATCTCGATCAGAACGCGCTTGAACTTGGGCATCAGGTTTCCGCCGACGGCGTGCTTTACGGCAAGGTCGAGCGCTACAAAGAGCGGGTCGGGCTTGCGTATGCCTCGGCGGAGCCGGCGTCGGTAACCTTCGAGCTGAAATTCGTCGATATCAAGAGCAAGCAAGTCGTGTGGACCGCGCGCTTCGCCAAATCGCAGAAGGCGCTGTCGCAGAATATTTTCAACCTGGTGAATTTTGTGCAGACCTCGGGACGCTGGGTTCGGGCCAACGAAATCGCGCAGGAGGGCGTGCAGCAGGCCGTCGCCGATCTGCACGGTGATCTGAATCTGCAGCGCAACGTAAAACGCTTCGAGACCGGAACCTATGGCGAGCAAAAATCCGGACAGCAGCGTTACAACTTCTCCAACGGCGCCAACGGGCTGTATTAGTCTCTCGCCCAGAAAGGGAGGCGCCACTGGCACACGGCAAGATCTTGAGTCGCGCTCTTGCGCGACCATAATTTCTTTCTTTGAATTGCGCGTCGCTTTTGCGCCGCGCTGAAAAATGACCTTCACCCGGCCGCTCCCTTTCAGGGCGAGGTGAAAAACAAAGATTCGGCATGTCGATGCTTGCGATGATGCCCGGTCAATCCCACGGAGAGTGGGCCTTCATCCGCAGCGCCGCCGCTACCGCTGGATGCGCCACGTGACCGTCGTAGGTGTTGAGGCCGTGGCGGATCGCTTTGTTCATACGACCAGCCTCGAGCAGTCCGCGATCCGCGATATCGAGCGCATAGGTCAGCGTCGCGTTGGTCAGCGCGTAAGTGGACGTATGCGGCACCATCGCGGGCATGTTGGTCACGCAGTAATGCACCACGCCGCTCTTGAGGAAGGTCGGCTTGCCGTGCGTGGTAGGGCGCGAGGTCTCCGAGACGCCGCCCTGGTCGATCGACAGATCGACGATCGCGGCGCCTGGCTTCATCTTCGCGACCAGCACAGTCGAGAGCAGCCGGGGTGTGCGCGCGCCCGCAACCAGCACCGCTCCTATAACCAGATCCGCCTGGCAGACTTCTTCTTCGAGCGACGCGCGGTTCGACATCACAGTGGTCGCATGTCCGGCGAGCAGATCGCTCAGGTAGCGCAGACGCGAGGGGTTCACGTCCAGGATCGTGACCTCGGCGCCGATCCCCGCGGCGACCCGGCACGCGTTGAAGCCCGCGATTCCTCCGCCCAGCACGACCACTTTGCCCGGCCTGACTCCGGGCGCGCCGCTCAGCAGGACCCCGCGTCCGCCGTTGCGCGATTGTAGGCACCAGGAGCCGCACTGGATCGCAAGCCGGCCCGCGACTTCGCTCATCGGCGCGAGCAGCGGCAGGCTTCCGTCCTCGAGCTGGATCGTTTCATAGCCAAGCCCGATAACCCGTCGCGAGAGCATCGCATTGGTGAGCCGCCGGTCGGGCGCGAGGTGAAGATAGGTGAAGAGGATCTGGCCCGCGCGCATCAGCCGGAACTCGGTGGGTTGCGGCTCTTTGACCTTGAGCACCATCTCGGCGCGCGCCCATACCTGCGCCGCGCCGTTTACGATCAAGGCGCCGGCGCGGCGATAGTCGCGGTCGCTGAAGCCGCTGCCGATTCCCGCGCCGCTCTGGACGACGACGCGATGACCGTGCGTGCGGAAGGCGGCGGCGCCGGCCGGGGTCAGCGAAACCCGCCGTTCGTCGGATTTGACTTCGGTCGGGACTCCGATCAGCATCGCAGCATCTCCTTGCTCGGCGCGGCGGGCGGCGCCGTCTTCGTGATCAGCCATGTTACACGAATCATGATCGCCGAACCGCCTGCGGCGGAAGCTTGCGCGCCGGCGTGAGCGGCGTCATCGTCGATCAGTCAAGAGTTGCAATCATCACGAGCGCGCGATCAGGATCAGTTAGGAACTTGACAAGAGGAATTGCGTCGCGCTTGATGAATTGAAGGGATCGCGCGGCTCGGCGGATAAAAAAATCCGCGATGCCTGCGCGAGAGATCCCGGATACGGGGAGGAGTCATGGAGATCCCACAGGGACTCAAATTTTCCAAAGAACACGAATGGGTCACGACCGAGGACTCCGTCGCGACCGTCGGCATTTCCGATCACGCGCAGGAGCAACTGGGCGAAATTGTCTATATCGAGCTTCCAGCGGTCGGCGAAAAGATCAGCAAGGACGATCCGTTTGGGGTGGTCGAGTCGGTCAAGGCGGTCTCGGACATCTATGCGCCGGTGAGCGGCACGGTGATCGAGGTCAACGAAGATTTGCCCGACACGCCGGAAGTAGTCAATGAAGATCCGTATGGCGACGGCTGGCTGATCAAGGTGCGGGTGAGCGATCCGACCGACCTCGAGGATCTGATGGATGCGGACGAATACGCCGAGTTGGTCGCGCGCGAAAAGGAATAGCTCTTAGGTGCGCGGCGCGGGTTCGGCGGGAATCGCCGAGGCGGCGGCCTTGGCCACCGCGATCCTGAGCGTTGCGGTCTGTCGCGGAGGATCGATAAAGACCATCAGGAACGGCGCCGAGTGTCCCGCGGCGACCGCGAAATTTTTCTGCGGGTCCAGCCGCTGCAGGAATTCGATTTCGCGCGGAGTCATTTCGCCCACCATTTTTTCCGACAGGCCGTTGCCGCAATACGACGCCTGGCCCGCGATCTGGCGCGCGCTGCCGTCGAGCAAGTCCACCGCGATGAGGATGCCGTGAAGCGGATCATTGCCGACGTTCTCGGCCGTGCCGCTCACGATCAGCGCGTCGGCGCCGCCCTTGATCGGCAGGTACTGTGCGCGCACATCGCGCAGCGCAACCAGGGTTGCGGGTACAATCGGGCGGGTGAATCGCGCGCCCAAGGCCGGCACCTGACTGAGCATCCGCGCGCTCGCCGCGGGTTCTCCGCAAATCACCATGCTGGCCAGTCCGAAGGCAACAGCGACCAAAAAGAACAGCGCTATAAACATACCGGCCGAGTGCGCTCCGCCGCGGGACTCGATATACGCGACGTCGTCAGGAAGGCGGCCGGAGACAAACCCGCGTTCAGAGACCGGAGCCTGCGCGGCGCCCGACGCTTTGGCGGCGGTGAAACGGGGCTGCTCGAATTCCACTTCGTCGGCATGCGGGATGAGCCGCGCAGGCTTGGGCAGCGCGACTTCGATCGGCGCGGGAGGCGTGGCGGCAGCGGCGGGCGCGAAATCCGCCGGAAGGTCACCGACCTGCCATTCGCCGCCATTGCGATCGAACTCATCGCGCACACGGCGCGTCTCCGGGGCTTCTTCCTCGCCAGAGACTTTGCCTTCATCGCTGAAATCGAATTTGAGATTTTCACCGGGATCCGGATCTTCAGAGTCGCGCGAAAACGGACGACTCATCAGATCGTCGGTCGAGGGCTCGGGCGCTGCCAGTTCGGCGGGTTCATCAATCGGCGCGGGCTCGCCGGCCGCTGGCGCCGCCGCCGGCTCGGGCGCTGGAGTCTCGGGCGGGGCGGGCGCACGCTCGGACCGTTGCGGACGCGGCGCGGCGCTGGATATATCGCGAACCGACGCCTTCTTCGGCCGCGCCGAGACCGGGTCGGCGTTGAAAACATGGCCGCATCGCGAGCACTTGAAGGTCGGGGTTTCGTCGGGCAGCACCCCCTCGTCGATCCGGTACCGCGTATGACAGCTAGTGCATTGAATCTCGATCATCACCGCACCTCACAGCCCGGTGCAAAATTTAGCATACGCAGTGGCTGCGCGCACAACTCGATCATGCGCAAGGCGGAGGGCGCGCGATGCGCATAGCCTTACTCGCGCGTCGCTTCGATCCCGCCGGCGGAGGCACCGAACGCGACCTTATGGTCACGGCAGGCATGCTCGCGCGGGCGGGCCATCAGATCACCGTCTATGCCGACGAGGTTCGCGCCAGCGCGGCGGGCGTGGAAGTGCGCCGGATTGGCGCAAGCGGGCTGCCGCGCGCGATCGCGTTGGTTAGATTCGCGTACGCCGCACCCGCCGCGGCGCGGCGCGACGGCGCCGAGTTGGTGCTGAGCTTCGCGCGGACTATAGGCGCCGATATTTTGCGTTCGGGCGGCGGCGCGCATGTGTCGTACGTGCGCGCGGCCGGTTTGTGGCGCGGGACGATTCGCGCCCGCGCGATGTTCATGTCGCCGTATCATCGGGCGCAGATGATCGTCGAGCGAATGGGCTTCCGTTCGCCTGCGCTCAGGCGTGTCATCGCGGTATCGAATCTGGTTCGCGACGATCTGGTGCGGAGCTTCGGAATCTCGGCGCAGCGGGTGGTGACGTTGTACAACGGAGTCGATCTCGAACGCTTCAAGCCCGCCGCGAGTCCATCGACGCGCGCCGAGATTCGGATGCGCTACGGAATTCCCGCCGGGGCGGCGCTGATCGCGTTCGTTGGCAACGGATTTGCCCGCAAGG
>Ga0307374_10009634_pt1 | contig 14197 bp, 10 predicted proteins | sample OX3MG_FD_202532 | JGI IMG/M metagenome (GOLD analysis project Ga0307374, IMG submission 202532) | Soil microbial communities from Risofladan, Vaasa, Finland - OX-3 | ecosystem: Environmental > Terrestrial > Soil > Coastal area > Acid sulfate soil | place: Finland: Risofladan, Vaasa | collected... | reverse complement strand
CGGATGCTGTGCTGCTCGCGGCGCTCGCGGGCCGCGATCAGCATGTCGGCCTGGATGCGCGACAGCAGTTCGGCCACGTCCTCCCCGAGCGTGTCGAGCGACGCCGGCCGCTTCTCCCGCGTATCGCGGCGCACCAGCACCACCTGGTTCTTGTCGAGGTCGCGCGGGCCGACCTCCATGCGCAACGGCACGCCGCGCAACTCCCACTCGAAGTACTTGGCGCCGGGCTTGATGCCGTCGCGCGCGTCGATATGCACGCGCAGGCGTCCGGGCTCGCGACGCTCCCAGGCGCCCAGGCCCGCGACGATCCGGTCCGCGGCCTCGAGCACTCGCGCCCGCTCCTCATCGGTCTTGTAGATCGGAACGATCACGATCTCGATCGGCGCCAACAGCGGCGGCACGCGCAGGCCGACGTCGTCGCCGTGCGTCATCACGAGCCCGCCGACGAGCCGCGTGGACACGCCCCAACTGGTGTTCCACGCGTACTCCATCCCGCCCGACTCGGTCTGGAACTTGAGGTCGAACACCTTGGCGAAGTTCTGTCCCAGATTGTGCGTCGTGCCCGCCTGCAAGGCCTTGTTGTCCTGCATCATCGCTTCGCACGAGTACGTGCGCAGCGCGCCGGCGAATCGCTCGGAATCGGATTTGCGGCCCGTCACCACCGGCATCGCCATCCAGCCTTCCATGAAATCGCGATACACGCCCAGCATCTTGCGCGTCTCCACCTCGGCCTCATCATGCGTGGCGTGCGCCGTGTGGCCTTCCTGCCACAGGAACTCGAGCGTGCGCAGGAAGAGCCGCGTGCGCAGTTCCCAGCGCACCACGTTCGCCCATTGGTTGATGAGCAGGGGGAGATCGCGGTAGCTGTGCACCCACTTGGCGAACATCGCGTAGATGATCGTCTCCGACGTGGGCCGCACGACCAGGGGCTCCTCGAGCTTCTTGCCGCCGCCATGGGTCACGACCGCGGTCTCGGGGGCGAACCCTTCCACGTGCGCCGCCTCCCGCTCCAGATAGCTCTGCGGAATGAACAGCGGGAAGTACGCGTTCTGATGCCCCGTGGCCTTGAACTTGTCGTCCAGCGCCCGCTGCATCCGCTCCCAGATCCCGTAGCCGGAAGGCCGGATCACCATGCAGCCGCGCACCGGCGAGTAGTCCGCCAGTTCGGCCTTGAGCACCACCTCGTTGTACCACGCGCTGAAGTCCGCGGCGCGGGTCGTGAGCTTCTTGTCGTCAGCCATGCGTGGGGTGTCGTGGAAGGGACCGGCTCACAGGAGCCGGCCGTCCTGCAATGTAACGGTTCGTTCCTCGCCCGACGCGAGGGACTTGAGGAGCAGCGATCCATCGTCGCGAACAATCACGGCCTGCGGCGCGCCCGCCGCTGCCGCCGCCTTGAACTGGCGCCCCAACTGCTGCGCCCGCAGCGCGTATTCGACGCTCGCCCCGCCGCGGCGCAGCGCCTGCGCCACCTGCATCGCCCGCCCGAGCTGCCTCGGTTCCGCGTACGCCACCCAATAGTCCGGCGTCGTCTGTTCGGCTCGCATGAGCCCGCGGGCCCGCAGGAGTTCGCCCAGCACGACGTCGCCCATGCCGAAGCCGAGCGCCGGCAGGTCGACGCCGCCGAGCGACTGGAGCAGTGTGTCGTAACGGCCGCCGCCGCATACCGCGCGGAACTCGCCATGCGCGTCGAACAGCTCGAACACGATGCCCGTGTAGTAGGCCAGTCCGCGCACGATCTTCAGATCGAGATCCACCCATTCGCCCACCCCGAGCGCGTCGAGGTAGCCGAAGTACCGATCGAGTTCGGCCATCCGCTCGCCGAGCACGCCGCCGGTGCCGTATTCGGCGCGCAGCCCGTCGAGCGAGATCCGTCCGGTGAGCCCGACCACGCGATCCACCGCGCCGTCGCCCAACCCCAACCCCGCGAGCTTCTCCCGCGAGACGTCCATCGGTTGCCGATCGATCTTGTCGATCACCGCGAACACCCCGGGCGCCTGCTCATCCGACACGCCGAGCGTGTCGAGCAACGCGCGCAGCAGCCGCCGGTCGGACACCCGCGCCCGCACGTCGTTCTGCGTGAGGCCGAGCACGCGGACGATCTCGATGGCCACCGCGAGCAGCTCGGCATCGGCGGTCACGTCGGGTTCGCCGACGATGTCCACGTTGAGCTGGAAGTGCTCGCGGAGCCGGCCCTTCTGCTGTCGCTCGTAGCGGAACAGCTGCGGCACGGTGAACCAGCGCACTGGCTTGCGCAGCGCGTTCGCCTTGGCGGCCACCATGCGCGCGAACGTCGGCGTCATCTCGGGGCGCAGCGAAACTTCGCGTCCGCCCTTGTCGATGAAGTTGTACAGCTGCCCCACGATCTCCTCGCCGCTCTTCTTGGTGTACAGCTCCAGCGGCTCGAGCGGCGGACCGTCGTACTCGACGAACGCGAACCGGCGCGCCACGTCCCGCCACGCGCGCAGGATGTAGGCGCGCTCGGCGAACTCGTGGGGGTAGAAATCTCGGAAACCTGGGAGCACGCCTTTGGTCATGCCTAAAGCTATTGGGGAAACGGAGATAGGTGCAAGCGCGACATGGCGTCTCCCACCGTGTGGAATGAGCCCGTCACGAGCACGGTGGCCCCCCGCTCCCCCGCCGCACGCAGCGCCGCGTCAAAGTCCGGCTCCGCCGAGCCGGGCAGCCCCCTGTCGCGCGCAAAGGCGGCGACCTCGTCCAGATCCCAGGCGCGGCTCTCCGGCGCCGTGGGCGCGTTCGTGAAGACGAACGCGGCCACGTGGGGGCGCAGGGCCAACAGCATGGCGCGCCAGTCCTTGTCGCGGAGGGCGCACACCACGGCCACGACCGGCGCCGGCGGCCTCACCCGCTGCAGCGTCTGCGCGAGCACGCGGGCGCCGTCGGGGTTGTGCGCCACGTCGAACAAATAGTGCCCCAGGCGCTGGAATCGCCCGGGCATGGAGGTCGCGGACAAGTGCGCCGCGGCCTCGGCGAGCGGAGTGGCGTACGGTGGCCCGGCCGCGTCCAGCCATTCGAGCGTGAACGCGAGGTTGGCCGCCTGGTGCGCCCCGACGAGCGGGGTCCGCAGGCGCCGCGTGTGGCCGAGCGCGGTGAGCGTGCACTCGGTGCCTCGCTCGTCCACGGTGATGTCTTCGATGCGCGTGCGCTCGGCCACCACCCGGACGTCCGAGGCGCCGGCGGCGCGCGCCTGCTCGGCCAGGAACTCGCGGATGTGCGCGTCGGGCTCGCCGATCACCGCCGGGCGGCCGGGCTTGAAGATTCCCGCCTTCTCGGACGCGATCGCCTCGAGCGTGTCGCCCAGGTACTCGGTGTGGTCGAACCCGATCGAGATCACGCCCGCCGAGACCGGGTCCACGACGTTCGTGGTATCGAGACGTCCGCCGAGGCCCGTCTCGATGAGCGCGACGTCCACGCGGCAAGCGCGGAAGTGTTCGAATGCGAGGACGGTGGTGGCCTCGAAGAACGTGGCGCCGATGCGCTCGACCAGCGGCGTCCACCGCTCCACGAACGCCACGACGTCCGCCCCGGATATCTCCTCGCCGTCGACCACGATCCGCTCGCGGAAGTCGACGAGATGCGGCGAGGTGTACTTGCCCACGCGCAGGCCTTTGCCGCGCAGCAGCGCCTCGGCCGTGGCCACCGCGCTGCCCTTGCCGTTCGTCCCGGCCACATGGAGCACGGGGATCCGGCGGTGCGGATTGCCCAGGGCCTCGAGGAGCACTTCGGTGCGTTCGAGGCCGAACTTCCATCCGCCGGTTGTGCGCGCGAAGAGATACTGCAGCGCGTCCTGGTACCGGATCAGGTCGACGTCCACCCCGAGGCCGCCGGTTTCCCGGTCATGTGACGGAGCAACTGGCTCACCGTCTGCTTGAGGTCCTTGCGGTGGACGACGGTATCCAGCATGCCGTGGTCGAGGAGAAATTCGGACGTCTGGAAGCCCTGCGGCAGGTCCTGACCGAGCGTCTGCTTGATCACGCGTGGTCCCGCGAACCCGATCACGGCCCCCGGCTCGGCGATGATCGCGTCGCCGAGCATGGCGTAGCTGGCGCTCACGCCGCCGGTGGTGGGGTTGGTGAGGATCGAGACGTACGGGATGCGCCGCTCGGCGAGTTGGGCGAGCATCGCCGCCGCCTTGGCCATCTGCATGAGCGACAGGACCCCCTCCTGCATCCGCGCGCCGCCCGACGCCGAGACGATGATCAGGGGGTATTTCCGCTCGAGCGACCGCTGGCCTAGACGGGCGATCTTCTCGCCGACCACGGAACCCATGGAGCCGCCCATGAACGCGAAGTCCATCACCCCGAGATTCACCGGGGCGCCGTCGAGCATGCCGCTCGCCGCGAGGAGCGCGTCGCCCTCGCCGGCGTTGGCGGTGGCCTTCTTGATGCGCTGCGGATATTCGGGGAACCCGAGCGGGTCGGTGGACCGCATGTCGATGTCCAGTTCCTCCAGAGACCCATCATCCAGGAGGATCGCCGCGTACTCGCTGGCCCGGATGCGCCGGTGATGGTCGCAGTTGGGACACACGTTGAGGTTGCGCACGAACTTCTCGCGAATGTCCGTGTGCCCGCACGCCTCGCACTTCTCCCAGACGTCGGCGGGGATCTCGAGTCTCTCGCTCCGCGGCTGGCGGAGCTTCTTTTCCTTCCGGAACCAAGCCATTCGTGAAATGTGGAGGGGGCGGCATATGGGGGGAAGAGGCGCGGCCTACAGCGCCAACCGCCCCGTCGCCCCACCCCGCCCCTCGCTGGAGATGCGCGCCAGGATGCCCACGGCCAGCCAGCTCGAGAACATCGCCGATCCGCCGTAGCTGAAGAACGGCAGGGGAATGCCCGTGATCGGGGTGAGATTCAGCGTCATCCCCACGTTCTCGAACACGTGCGTGGCCCAGTAGCCCAGCAGGCCGAACGCCACGAGGCTGCTGTACGAATCGCTGGCCCGAGCCGCCACGCGCACGACGCGGAAGAACAGGTAGCCGAACAGGGCCAACGCCACCGTGACCCCGATGAACCCGAGTTCCTCGCCGACCACCGAGAAGATGAAGTCCGTGTGCTGCTCGGGGAGGAACGCGAGCCGCTTCTGCGTGCCCATCGTGAACCCCTTGCCCAGCCAGCCGCCGGACCCGATCGCCACCTGGGACTGGATCACGTGATACCCCGTTCGCAGGGGATCGCTGGCCGGGTTGAGGAACACCCGCAACCGTGCCTGCCGGTACGGCTCCAGGTGATCCCAGAGGAGCGGAGCGACCACCCCGGAGACCAGATTGGCCGAGACGATGAACACGCCCTCCCAGAGATACGGCTTGTACCAGAGCACCAGCGCCAGCAGGAGCAGAAACCAGGCGCCCCAGATGCTGGTGTTGAACGCCAGGACGAGGCTGACTACGGGACTCGCGATCAGCACCAGCAGCCGCCACGAGATGCCGGTCCAGAACAGCATCGCGAAGAAGATGCCCACGAACACGATGCCGGTGCCGAGGTCCGGTTGGAGCATGATCAGCAGCCAGGGAATGCCCACGATCAGCGCCGGCTTCCAGAGTTCGAGGAGCGATTTGGGCGCCTCGCGATTCCCGGCCAGCACCTTGGCGAGCATCAGCACCACGGTGATCTTGGCGAGCTCCGACGGCTGGCCCAGGCGCACCCCGCCGATGGCCAGCCAGCTGCGCGAACTCGCCGCGGTGCCCGAGCCCTTCCCGACGAACAGCAGCAGCAGGAGGACGACGATCGTGCCGATGTACGCCGGCATGGTGGCCCACTCGATGAGGCGCACCGATGCCCGGCTCACGCCGTAGGCGCCGAGCAGCCCGAGGAAGAACCACAGGATCTGCTGCCGGTACAGGATCGCCACGCGCGTGGGCACGTCGGTCTGTCCGGCGGAGTACACGATCGCGATCCCGTACAACGAGAGGACGATCGCGACTCCGATCAGGGGCCAGTCCAGGGAGATGCGTCGGTCCGCGCTCATCCGCCGGTCTCGAGGAGCGCGGTGGGGGTGGTCTTGAGGTAGTGGCCGATGATTTTGGACGCGATCTGCGCCGCCCGCGGTCCGTGACCACCGAACTCGAGCATCACGACGACCACGATCTGCGGATCGTCGGCGGGCGCGAATCCGGCGAACCAGGCGTGGTTGAGCTCGACGCCGTTCCGCCGCACGCCGCTCTGGGCCGTGCCCGTCTTGCCCGCCATGACGACGCCCTTGATCTGCGCGCTGGCCGCCGTCCCGCCCGCCTGCACCACGCCCATCAGCGCCGCCCTCAGGTTGTCCGCCTGCGTGGAGTCCAGCGTGAAGATCCGCCGGCGCTCGGGCGCGCGCATCGCGATCTCGGGCGTGGCCTCCATGCCGTTCTCGGCAACCGCGGTATAGAACTTGGCCATCCCCAGCACCGTCTGCGCATTCTCTCCCTGCCCGATGGACATGTTCATCACCGTGGCGCCCTGCGTCCAGCCACGCGGCCCGTACTTCTCGTCGAAGTACTTCTGGCGGTCGGGGAATCTCGGCCGGCTGTCTTCCGGGATGTCGATGCCGGCCGGCGCCGTGAACCCCAGCTGCACGCCGCCGGCGATCAGCCGGCTGAGCCCGATGCGCAGTCCGAGCTGGTAGAAGTACACGTCGCACGACTTCTCGATGGCCTGCTGCAGCGTGAGATCGCCGTGCCCCTTGGCGTCCCAGCACGCCCAGGTTCGATCCCCGTAGCGAATGGACCCCGTGCACGGTTGCGGCATGTGATCGGACATCGTCACCAGCCCGTCTTCCAACCCGATCACGGCCGTGGCCAGCTTCCACGTGGAGCCCGGTGGGTACTCGCCCTGGGTGGCCTTGTTGTAGAGCGGGTGGCGGGGATCGTCGCGCAGCGAATCGTAGTAGGCCGTCGACACGCCGCCCACGAACCGGTTGGGATCCCAGCTCGGCGCGCTGTAGAGCGCGATCACGCCGCCGGTGCGTGGGTCGATGGCCACCGCTCCGCCGGTAAGCGAATCGCCGAACAGTTGCGCCACGTACTCCTGCAGATCGAGATCGATGTAGGTGTTGAGCGGCGCTCCCTGCTGGGGCGCGAGATCCTCGCGCGCGCCGACCTCGCGCACCACGCGGCCGCGCGCGTCCACCTCCACGAACCGGCTGCCCTCCCGTCCGCGCAGCGTGGACTCGTACTCGCGCTCCAGGCCCTGCTTGCCCACCTCCTGGCCGGGCTTGTAGCCGGCAAAGGCGGCCGAGGCGAGTTCCGAGTCGCTCACTTCGCCGATCGTCCCCACGAACGCGGCCACGGCCGCGCCGGCGGGATAGTACCGCTTGGGCGCCGACTGGATGATCAGGTTGGGCAGGTCGATGCGATGCTCTTCGAGCACCGAGATCTCGTCGAACGATGGATCCGGCAGGATGACGGTGGGCCGCACGGGATTGCGGCGGTAGCGACGGAGCGCGGCATCCATCTCGCCGCGGCTGAGCGGCACCATCTGCGCGACGCGTTGGAGCGTGGCCCGGAGGGAGTCCAGCGACTGCGGAAGGATCGACACGGTGTACCCGACGACGTTCTCGGCGATGACCTTCCCGGTGCGATCGAGGATGGTGCCGCGCGGCGCCGGCAGCGGCACCTCGCGCAGCCGGTTCTCCTCGGAGCGCAGCGACCATTCCTGGTTCCGGATGACCTGCGTCCGGAAGAACGCCATGAGCAGGAACGCGAGCCCTCCGCCGACCAGCGCCAGGGCCACGCGGGCCCGCCGCGCGACTTCGTTGGGATGGAAGCTCACGCGCGGCGGGCCGCGTCCAGCGGCCGCAGAATCGCCATCAACACCACGCCCGCCACCGCGGTCACCGCGGCCGAGAGCACCGACCAGATGAACAGCTGCGCGAGCATTGCCCCCAACGACAGGTTGTGCATGGCCAACACGTACACCAGATCGAACGCCCACTTGCCGAGGAAGAGGAAGAAGGCATTGAGCGCGAGATTGTCGGCGAAGAACAACGCCTTGAGCCACGACGCCGAGAATCCGACCACCGTCAGGGCCAGCGCGCCGGCGCCGAACCCGCCGAGCGTGAGCGAATCGGTCACCAGGCCGAGCGAGAACCCGAGCACGGCCGCCGCTCCGGGGCGCATGCGCACCGCGCCGTACAGCAGCGCGATGACCATGAAGTCGGCCGACACGCGCCAGGGCATGAGCGGCTCGAGCGCGAACTGGAGCACCACCAGCGCGCCGACGACGATCGTGGTTCGCACCACGCGGGCGGCGCTCACCGGCCGCCTCGCCCGCTGTCGGGGCGCGCCGGGTGGCCCGCCGCGCTGTCGGCCGCGGCCTGGCGCCGCGCCGCTTCGAGCCGCGCCACCGCTCGGGCCAGCGAATCGGACACCGTGGTGATCCGGGCCTGCGCCGAATCGGCGCCGGCCGCGGTGGCCCACACGTTCCCCACGCCCTGCGAGGCACGCTGTGGGGTGAGCACCATCACCGAGGTCACGTCGGCGGGATTCACCGCCGGGCGCACGAGATACGTGCGCGACCAGCCCTCCGTGTTCCGGATCTCGGCGATCACGGTGCCTACCGGAATGCCCCGCGGGAACGTGCCGCCGAGTCCCGAGGTGATGATCTCCGCGCCGGGCTTGAGCAGGGTCCGGAAGACCACGTTCCGCAGTTCCAGCAGATATCCGGCCGATCCGGCGCCGATGTGCGGATACACGATGCCGAACACGCTGCCGTCGGCGGTCATGGCGCTCACCCGAAAATCGGGATGCGAGAAGAGCATGACGATGCTCGTCGCGGGGTCGGCGGTCTGCACCAGGCCGACGACGCCCTCGGGCGCCACCACGGGGCTGTACGTCGTGATGCCGGCGCGACTGCCGGCGCTCAACACGAGCGACGTGATGACGTCGCCCGGGCGCCCGTTCTCCTGCAGGGCCTCGGCCGGCACGAACCCCCACCGCAGCCTGCTCCCCATGCCCAGGAGTCCGCGCAACCGGTCGTTCTCGAGTCGCAGGGCATGGGCATCGGCGGCGTCGATGGCCAGCGAATCGCGGCCGATGGCGAGGCGCTCCGACTCCATCCATGCCACGCGCCACTGCGCCGCCCCGCGCTGCACGGTCACGAGCGGCGACATGAGGGTGCGGCGCAGCGCCGCCGCGACGGGCGCGCGCATGGGCTGCGGCAGGGCCAACGTGAGCAGCGACAGCACGACGCACACCACGAGGACGCCGACGTCGACGCGGGTGCCGGAGTGGGCAGCGCGGGCCACGACCGGCCTCAGCTGCTGAGGACGGACCAGTACTTCTCTTCGTCGTCGAGGATGCGCCCCGTCCCCCGCACGACGCAGGTCAGCGGATCCTCGTCCACGTGGATCGGCAGGCTCGTCTCCTGGCTGAGCAGCAGATCGAGGCCGCGGATCAGCGCGCCGCCGCCGGTCATCACGATGCCGCGATCGACGATGTCGCTGGCCAGTTCCGGCGGCGTGATCTCGAGCGCCCGCCGCACGGCATCGACGATCTGCTGGATTGGCTCCTGGATCGCCTCGCGGATTTCACTGGAATGGACCCGCACCGTCTTCGGGATGCCCGACACGAGGTCGCGTCCCTTCACGTCCATCTCGCGCTCGTCGCCCACCGGCGCCGCCGAGCCGATCTGGATCTTCACCTGCTCGGCCGTGGGCTCGCCGATCAGCAGGTTGTAGTTCTTGCGCAGGAACTGGACGATCGCGATGTCCAGTTCGTCGCCCCCGGTGCGGATCGACGTGTCGCTGACGATGCCGGAGAGCGCGATCACGGCGATCTCCGTGGTGCCGCCGCCGATGTCGATGACCATGTTGCCGGTGGGCGTCTCCACGGGAAGGCCGACGCCGATCGCCGCCGCCATCGGCTCGGCCACCATGAATACTTCCTTCGCGCCGGCGCCCATCGCCGAATCACGGACGGCGCGTTTTTCTACTTCTGTAATACCGGACGGCACGCACACGATCACGCGCGGCTTCACCTTGAACACGTGGTTCTCGATGATCAGCGTGAGGAAGTAGCGCAGCATCTTCTCCGTCACGTCGAAGTCGGCGATCACGCCGTCCTTCATCGGGCGCACGGCGATCACGCCGTCCGGCGTGCGGCCGAGCATGCGTTTGGCTTCGAGCCCCACGCCCTTGATCTTCTTCGTCTCGCGATCGATCGCGACGACGGAAGGCTCGTTGAGTACGATGCCCTCACCCTTGACGTAGATCAGGGTATTGGCCGTGCCGAGATCGACACCGATCGCATTTGCGGGAAAGAGAGAGCCCGCTTTGAAGAAAGGCCAGCGCATCAACCTGGAATCATGACCCGTGGTGTGGGAACGGAGCGTGGCGCATCGAGGTCAGCCGGCGGCGGCCGGACGTGAACGTATCGCCGCACGGATGTGCCAGCAAGATATTGATTCGCCGTAACCTACGCCACTGCGCACCCCACCCGGTTGGCCCAGAAAATCTGGGGGGTGGGGGCCGGTTCGGTCCCCACCCCCCATGTGTTTCCCACCGCACCCCGGCGGGTGCTCAGCCGAGGAACTTGGCGGCCTCGACGTATGGCAGCCCGAACGCCTCCGCCACCGCCTGGTACGTCACGTGCCCATCCGCCACGTTCAGACCCTTGAGCAGGGCGGCATTGTCCGTGAGGGCCTGTTTCCAGCCCTTGTTGGCCAGCTGCGCCGCGTAGGGCAGCGTCGCGTTGGTCAGCGCCAGGGTGGACGTGCGCGGCACGCCGCCCGGCATGTTGGCCACGCCGTAGTGGATGACCCCGTCCACCACGTAGGTGGGATTCTCGTGCGTGGTCGCATGGATCGTCTCCACGCACCCGCCCTGATCGATCGCCACATCCACGATCACGGAGCCGGGGCGCATCCGCTTCAGATCCTCGCGACGGACCAGTTTGGGCGCCTTGGCGCCCGCGATGAGCACGCCGCCCACCACGAGGTCGGCCGTCTCGATGGCTTCGAGGATGTTGTGCCGGTTGGAGTGGATGAGCTGCACGTTGGCCGGCATGACGTCGCTGAGATAGCGGAGCCGATCCAACGACAGGTCGAGGATGATCACCTTGGCGCCCATCCCGGCGGCCATCTTGGCGGCATTGGTGCCCACCACGCCACCGCCCAGGATCACGACCTTGGCCGGCGCCACGCCCGGCACGCCGCCGAGCAGCACCCCGCGCCCTCCGTAGAGCTTCTCGAGGTACTTGGCGCCCTCCTGCACCGCCATCCGGCCCGCCACCTCGGACATCGGGATGAGCAGCGGCAGGTCGTGGTTGGGCAGCTCCACGGTCTCGTAGGCCACGCACACGGCGCCACTGTCCATGTGGGCTCTGGTCAGGCGCTCGTCGGCGGCGAAGTGGAAGTACGTGAAGATGAGCTGGCCGCGCCGCATGTGCTTCCACTCCGGCTCGATCGGCTCCTTGACCTTCATGATCATGTCGCTGTCGCGCCACACCGTGGCGGCGTCGGGGGCGAGCTTCGCGCCCACCGTCGTGTACATATCGTCGGGGAACCCGCTGCCAAGCCCGGCGCCGGCCTCGACCAGCACGGAATGGCCCGCGCTCACGAGCGCTTCGGCGCCCGCCGGAACCAGCGCGATGCGGTTCTCGTTCGTTTTGATTTCCTTCGGAACGCCAATTTTCATGGCTCGAATTGGGTGCGAGATTTGGTGACCGGCCGTGACCGCCCTGATGCGAGTCCCGGCTTGGGGTCACTGGGAAACCTAAGGACCGGGAACATCCGGTGCACCCCGCCCTGCGGGCTCAATCCGCCCGCGTGGGCCCCAGCGAGAGCACCGTCTGCGCCGCCGGGTCGAAGAACTCCCGGGCCACCTGGGCCACCGTCGCCGGCTCCACCGCGTCCACCTGGGCGAGCAGCTCGTCCAGCGTGCGGTACGGCTCGTCGTAGAGCTCCACCGACGCCGCCCGGTACATCCGCGCCCCCGGGCTCTCCAGGGACAGCACCAACTGCCCCTTGAGCTGCTCCTTGCCCATGGCCAGCTCCGCCTCGGGGATGCCTTCCGCGGCCACGCGCCCGAGCTCGGCGGTTATCGCCTCCAGGGCCGGTCCGGCCGTCTCGGGCCCCGTCCCCACGTACACCCCGTGGATGCCGGCCAGCTCATGCAGCGACTGGAAGGTGTACACCGCGTAGGCGAGGCCCAGTTCCTCGCGCACTCGCTGGAACAGGCGCGAGCTCATCCCGCCACCCATCAGCATGCTCACCAGCACCAGCGCGTGACGGCGCGGGTCGTGGTGCGCCATGGCGCGGGATCCCACCACGAGGTGCGTCTGGGCGCCCTCGCGATCCACGTGGCGCGACGCCGGAGCGACGATGGACACCGGGGGCGCCACCGGACGCGGCGTGCCGCCTCTGGGCCTCGCCGTCCATCCCGTGGCATCGAGCGCCGCGAGCAGCTGGTCGTGATCCACGCTTCCGGCGGCCGATACGACGATGTGCTCCGGGTGATACGCGCGCTCGTGGAGGGCCCGGAGCTCGCGCGTGCCGAGCCCGGACACGGTCTCGCGCGTGCCGAGGATGGAATACCCGAACGGGTGCGCGCCCCAGAGGGCCTCGTTGTGCAGCTCGAACACGAGATCGTCCGGGGTGTCGTCGACCATCGCGATCTCCTCGAGCACCACCCGCCGCTCGAGCGCCAGATCTTCCTCGCGCAGCGCCGGCTGGAACATCATGTCGGCGATCACGTCGGCCGCGAGGTCCAGGTGCGCGTCGAGGACGCGGGCCTGGAACACGGTGTGTTCGCGCGACGTGTACGCATCGAGCCCGCCCCCGACGGCTTCCAGGGAGAGCGCGATCTCGGCGGCGCTCCGGCGCGCCGTGCCCTTGAACACCATGTGCTCGAGGAGGTGCGACACCCCCATCTCGTCGGCCCGCTCGTGGACCGAGGCCGACCGCACCCAGGCCCCGAACGACACCGACCGTACTCCCGGCATCTGCTCCGAGAGTACGGTCAGTCCATTCGAGAGTACGGTGCGCCGGAACTGCGTGTCGCCGTGACGCTCGGGTGCAGTCACTAGCGCCGCGAACGCTCGCCGCCGCGGCGCCCGCCGTGACGTTCGCCCCCGCGATCGCCGCGCTCCCCGCGCTCCGAGGATTCGGCACGCGCTTCGCCGCCCTGACCCTCGGCCGCCGGCTCGTCCGGTGTGCCTTCGGGCTTGGGCTGCAGCGCCTTCATCGACAGGCGCAGGCGTCCGCGCTCATCGCGTTCGATGAGCTTGACCTTCACGCGGTCGCCCTTCTTGACCACGTCCTCGGTCTTGTCCGTGCGGCCGTGGCGCATCTCGGAGATGTGCAGGAGGCCTTCGGTGCCCGGCATGATCTCGATGAACGCGCCGAACGCCGTCGTGGACTTGACGGGGCCCTCGTAGATCTCGCCCACCACCGGCTCGGCGGTGATCGCCTGCACCATCTGGCGCGCCCGTTCCATGGCCTCGCCGCCGACGGCGGCGATCGTGACCAGGCCGGAGTCGTCCACCGTGAGTTCGGCGCCCGTCTCGTCCTGGATGCCGCGGATGGTCTTGCCCTTGGGGCCGATGAGGTCGCCGATCTTCTCGGGGTTGATCGTCATCGTGACGATGCGGGGCGCGTACGGCGACAGGTCGGCCCGCGGGGCCGCCAGCGCCTTCTGCATCTCGCCGAGGATATGGAGGCGGCCTTCACGCGCCTGCGCGAGGGCTTCCTTCATGATCTTGAGGTCGAGGCCCTGGACCTTGATGTCCATCTGGATGGACGTGATCCCCTGGGCGGTGCCGGCCACCTTGAAGTCCATGTCGCCGAGGTGGTCCTCGGTGCCCAGGATATCGGTGAGGACGGCGTACTTCTTGCCTTCCTTGATCAGGCCCATCGCCACGCCGGCCAGCGGCGCGCCCATCGGCACGCCGGCGTCGAACAGGGCCAGCGAGCCGCCGCAGATCGACGCCATGGACGACGACCCGTTGGACTCGAGCACGTCGGACACGACGCGGATGGTATACGGGAACTCTTCAAACGGCGGGAGCATCGCCTGGAGGGCGCGCTCGGCCAGATTCCCGTGGCCGATCTCGCGGCGCGACGTGCCGCGCATGGGCCGCACCTCGCCCGTGGAGAACGGCGGGAAGTTGTAGTGGAGCATGAACGACTTGGTGGACTCGGACGGTTCGTCGATCGTGTCGAGCCGCTGCACGTCGTTGGCCGTGCCGAGCGTGACGCTCACCAGGGCC
>Ga0307374_10009632_pt1 | contig 14198 bp, 12 predicted proteins | sample OX3MG_FD_202532 | JGI IMG/M metagenome (GOLD analysis project Ga0307374, IMG submission 202532) | Soil microbial communities from Risofladan, Vaasa, Finland - OX-3 | ecosystem: Environmental > Terrestrial > Soil > Coastal area > Acid sulfate soil | place: Finland: Risofladan, Vaasa | collected... | reverse complement strand
TTCGATCCGCGCGACTGGCGCCGCCATTGGCAGCTGGCCGAGCTGCTGGCGCAGCAGGCGGCGCTGTTGCGCGATCCGAAGCTGGCACAGCTTGCCGCGGACGCCTATGAGACCGGCATGCGGGCCGATCCCGGCGACGTGCACAACCTGCTCGGCTGGCTCACGCTGCAGCGCAGGTTCGGCGCGCGCCTCGCGCATCCTGCCTCGCGCGCCCAGCTGCTGGCGAGGATGACCGAGGCGTCGGCGCTGGCGCCCCTCGACACCGCCGTGCGGGTCGAGCGAATGCTCGTGCTGCGCTATCTGGGCGAGCCGGCCGCGGCGCAGGTCGTGGCGCAAGGACTGCTGCGGGACTTCCCGGACGATCCGGCGTTGCGCCGCCTGGTCGATTCCGGCGCTCGCAGCTGACCGGGGAGAACCGCTTGCGCCGCGCCTCCGGCTTCACCTTGACCGAACTGGTGGCGGTGATCGTGATCATGTCGGTGATTGCGGCGGTCGCGCTGCCGCGCTTGAACGAGAGCGGAATCGACGCCGCCTGGTTCCAGGAACAAGTGAAGGCCGCGGTGCGCTATGCGCAGCGCCAGGCGGTGGCCCAGCGCCGGCTCGTTTATGTCAGGGTGGACGGTCCGCCTGGTGCGCAATTGCGCCTGTGCTACGACGCGGCCTGCAGCCAGCCGCTGACCGACATCGCGAGCGGTAGCAACTATGCGCTTGCGGTGCCGAGCGGAGTGACACTGTCTGCGTCGGGTTCGCCGTTTTCGTTCGACGGTCTCGGACAGCCCAGTTCGGCGGTGGCGCTCAGCGTGAACGGCAGTCCGGTTACGGTCACTGCAGAGACGGGCTATGTCCACTAGAGACCGGGCACGCGGCTTCAGCCTCATCGAAGTGGTGGTGTTCATCATGGTGCTGGGGATCGGCATCGCCGCGGTCGTGACACTGTACGGCCAGCTCACCAAGGCGAGCGTCGATCCGCTGGTACGCAAGCAGGCGCTGGCGATCGCCTCGTCGCTGCTCGAGGAAATCGAGCTGCAGCCGTTCACCTACTGCGATCCCAACGACCCGGCGGTCTACACCGCGACCAGCACCGCCGGCTGCACGGTGCCGGAGACGATCGGGCCCCAGCCGGGGGAGACGCGCTATGCCGACCCGCGCTTCGACAACGTTGCGGACTACGCCGGCTTTTCGATGACCGGGCCGAACATCCTGGACATTACCGGCACGGTCATTCCGGGGCTCGCTGGTTACGCGGTTTCGGTGAGTGAGGCCAACATCTCCGCCGGCGAGCTGCCGGCGATGCTCTCGACCTCCGACGGCCTGCGCATCACGGTGACCGTGACCGCGCCTACGGGCGTGACCGTATCGCTGCAGGGGTATCGACTGCGCTATGCGCCCAACCAGCCCTGAACGCCATCCTCCGGCACACGCGCGCGGCGTGACGCTGATCGAGCTGGTGGTGGCGATCGTCATCGTCGGCATCATCGTCGCGACCGTGGCCTACTTCGTGCTCCCGCTGCGCCAGAGCACCGACATCGCGGCCCGCGCCGAGCTCACCGACATCGCCGACAACGCTCTGCAGCGCATCGGCCGCGACGTGCGCCTGGCGTTGCCGAATAGCGTGCGCGTCAATTCCTCGGCGGTGCCGGGCAGCGTGTTCCTGGAATTCCTCGCGGTGCGCACCGCGGGACGCTATCGCGCGGATCTTGGCGGTGTCAGTGGCGGAACCGATTGCCCGAACGACGATCCGACGCTACCGGCGCCGGGCAACGACGAGCTGTCCTTCGACACGGTCGCCGACTCGTGCTTCAAGACGATCGGCACAGTCGCCAACGCCAGCTCGATTATTCCCGGCGACTGGCTGGTGCTCAATAACTACGGCCCGGGGTTCACCGGCCAGGACGCCTATGCCACCTCCGGTACGCTCAACCGGGCGCAGATCGTGGCGGTCGATTCCACCTCCGAGAGCTTCCGCGACAGGATCCAGTTCACGCCGACGACGTTCCAGCGCGCGCTGCACGATTCGCCCGGTAAGCGCTTCTACGTGATTTCGGGTCCCGTGAGCTACGTGTGCGACACCACGGCGGGGACCATTACGCGCTACTGGGGCTACGCGATCTCGGCGACCCAGCCCACCACCTTTGCCGGAGCGAGCTCCGCGCTGATTGCTTCCGACGTGGCGGCCTGCAGCTTGGATTACAGCCCCAACGTTGCGCCGCAGGTGGGTCTGCTGACGATGCGCATCACGCTGACCAAACCCCTGTCGGGGGGGCAGACCGAGTCGGTGAGCCTGTACAACGCCGTGCATATCAGCAACGTCCCATGAGCAACGGCAACCCAGGCCGCGCGCAGCGCCAAGGCGGCTTCGCCCTGATCCTGGCGGTGTTCCTCCTGGTGTCGCTCGCGGCAATCGGTGCCTACCTGGTCACCGTCTCCACCGGCCAGGTGGCGGCGGTGGCCGAGGACGTGCAGGCGACGAACGCCTACCAGGCCGCGCGTGCCGGCATCGACTGGGGCGCCTACCAGATCCTGCGCAACCCGGGCGGGGCCTTCGCCTCCGGCTGCGCGGCTGGCGCGGCAAGCCAGACGCTGACACTTTCAGCCGGGCTCAATGGCTTTTACGCGCAGGTCGCGTGCCAGTCCCCGGGTTCGGAGATCGAGGGCGGCGCAAGCGTGCGCGGCTACCAGATCACGGTGACCGGCTGCAACAAGAATCCCTGCGGCGGAGTCGTGGGGCCGACTTACGTCGAGCGGCAGTTGCAGCTCGCACTGACCGATTGAGCCGACCATGCGCCTGAACCGATTCCTGCTTTTGCTCTTCGCGGTACTCGCGATCGCCGGGGGAACGCGCAGCGCCATGGCTCAGGTGACGGTCACGGCGGCCACCGGTGGCACCGCCATCTCCGCCAGCACTGGCGGCGTGAGCTGGATCACGCTGACCGGCCCGATGCTGTCCGAAACCAGTACTAGCGGCAACGGCCACTTCAGCACCGGGACCGTCGTCCTCAGCGCCCCGACCGGGTTCCAGTTCAACACCGCCGCGACGGTCACGGTATCGATTGGCCGGATCTCCGGGAGCGGCAGCACACGTAACCAGATGGACATCGGAGCCGGCCGCGGCAGTTCGAACACTGCGACCGTAACTGCAACCCAGATCACGATAACCGTCACCGCGACAAGCGGCGGGAACACGCTGAACAGCCTCACCTGGAGCGGGATCCAGGTGCAGCCCAGCGCGCAATGCCCGCTCGCCTCCGGCACGATCACGGAGAGCGGCACTTCGTCGATCACGCTGAGCAGCCCGAACCTCGGCACCCTGACCGAGGTGCTTGGCACGACGAGCATGTACACGGTGCTCCCGGGCCAGAGCTTCACCGCCTGCAGCGGCATCAGCGGCACCCCGACGAACCAGACCGCCGCGGTGGCGTTCAACCTGACCTCGCTAGTCGTCGCCGACCAGTACGGCAACGTGAGCACGGGCTACTCTGGAACCCAGACCATCTCGTACTCGGGCCCCACGGGATCCAATTCCTACACCACCTCCGTGTCGTTCACGAACGGGGTGTCGACCACGACGCTCGCCACCACCATCAACACGGCGCAGACGACCACAATCACCGCCACCGATGGCACTGTGCCGGGCGTGGCGAGTTCGTCGTTCGCGGTGTCCGCGCCGAGCTGCACCACGCCGTCCTGGTACAACCCGGCGTGGCTGTACCGCAAGGCGATCACCATCAATTACACGCAAGTCGCCGGAACGCTGAGCAATTACCCGGTACTGGTGAGCATCACCGACACCAACCTCCAGGCGAGCGCGCAGGCGAGCGGCAACGACATCCTGTTCACCGACTCGAGCGGCACCAGCAAGCTCGCGCACGAGATCGAACTCTACAACAGCTCGACCGGGCAGCTCATCGCATGGGTGAACGTGCCGAACGTGTCGGCCACCGCTAACACCGTGATCTACATGTACTACGGCAACGCGAGCGCTCCCGCGCAGCAGAACCCGAGCGCGGTGTGGGACGCGAACTTCCGCGGGGTCTGGCACCTCAAGGAGGTGGGCAGCAACGCGAGTGGCGGATATAAGGACAGCACTTCGCTCGGCAACAATGGGACCGGCGGTGCCGGCAACAGCGCCTATGTGCCCACGCAGGTCGCGGGCAAGATCGGCTATGGGCAGCAGTTCTCCGGGGGTCAGCTGATCTACGGCACGACCAGCTCGATGCCGAATGTGAACGGCGCCCAGACCATCTCTTTCTGGTACGAGGTGGTGTCGAATTCCACCACGCGGGCCAACTTTTTCGTGGCGCGCACCGCTGGCGGAGGGTCGGCGAACCAGGGGGTGTTCGTCGGCCCGATCAGCGGCAGCTGCTCGGCCTACGCCGCCCCGATGGGCATGACCCAGTGGGGCGGCACCTGCACCGTCGACACCAACGCCCCCGCGGCGGGCACCTGGCATTACTTTGTGTTCACGACCACGGGCACCACCAACACGCTCTATATCGATGGCGCGCAGGTGGCGACAAATACCGCAACACTGCAGACCGGTGCGATCGGCGAATTCCTGTGGGGCTCGTACGCGCCGACGCCGTCCGAGCCGCTGACCGGCCTGATGGACGAAACGCGCATCTCGAACGTCGCGCGCAGCGCCGCCTGGATTCAGACCGATTACAACAGCCAGAACGCGCCCTCGACCTTCCTCAGCGTCGGGGCGCAGCAGGTGGACGCCTGCTATACGCATTACGCAATCAGCTTTCCAGGCGGCCCGACCGGCGTGACCTGCGATGTCTCGCAGGTCACGATCACGGCGCACGATGCGACTCACACGCCGACGTCCCCGCCGGCCGGCACCGTGCTCAATATCTCGACTTCGACCGGGGCCGGGGTCTGGACCGGGCTGGTGGCGGGTGCTGGAACGCTCTCGGGATTCGGCGCCAACAACGGCGCGGCCAGCTACACTTGGGCTGGTGGCGAGAACAGCATCACACTCAACTTGCGGCAGAACACGCCCGCGACCATCAATATCAATCTCATCGACAGCAACGGGAAGATCGAGAACTCCGGCACGGAGGATCCCAGCATCACCTTCGCTAACAGCGCCTTCCGGGTAACGGCGGATGGCAGCACGACAGCGAGCATCGGAACGCAGATCGCGGGTAAGAGCTCCAACTTCGGCTTCGGCGCTCAGACCCTGTATTTGCAGGCCATTCGCACCGACACGAACACCGGCAGCTGCGTGGGGTTGATCCAGAGCAAGACGGTGGGCGTCGATCTCGCTGCCTCGTGCATCAATCCGGCGAGCTGCGCGGCGATCGGTTCGACGTCGATGCAGGTGCTCAATTCGGGCGGATCGATGGTGAGCATTCCAAAGAACAACGGCCCGGCGGCCCCGACCAGCTACCAAAACGTGTCGCTCGCCTTCAACGCCGCGTCCGAAGCGCCGCTGGTACTCAACTACGGCGACGCGGGGAGTGTGCAACTCTACGCCCAATACGCGCTTCCCAGCCCGCCCTCTGGCAGCACCGTGAATGGCAGCAGCAATGTCTTCGTGGTGCGCCCGTTCGGACTGCGCGTCAGCGGTCCGCCCTCCGGGCGTACCGGAGCGGGCAGCACCGTATTCGCCACCGCCGGGCAGAGCTTCCCGGTCAGCGTCGCCGGGGTGCAGTGGCAGGCAGGCGATGACGTCAACGCGGACGGCGTGCCTGACAGCGATGCGCAGATTGCGTCCAACCCGGTGACGCCCAATTTCGGCCAGGAGTCCCCGCCCGCTACGGTCACGCTCAGCAGCACGCTCGCCGAACCTGCGGGCGGCGACCCCGGCACCCTCACAGTCGGCCCTTTCAGCGCATTCAGCTCCGGCACGACCAGCGCGAACGTGCGTTGGAGCGAGGTCGGGTTGATGAACCTGAGTGCCAGAAGCGCGAATTACCTTGCCGGCGGCGAAGACGTCACCAATTCGGCCGCAGGGCTGACCGGGGTTGGGCGCTTCATTCCGGCGTGGTTCTACCTGCAGCCCGGGGCCGCCCTCACCAATCGGCAGGCGCTCGCCTGCAGCCCGGCGTCCACCTTCAGCTACATGGGGGAGGGCATGGGCCTGGGCTTCACGCTGACGGCGCAGAACTCCGCGAACCAGACGACGCAGAACTACACGGGGTCGTTCGCCAAGCTCAATCCGGCTCTCGCCTCGAGCTTCTCCTTCGGCGCAAAAAGCGGAGCCACCAACCTCACCGGGCGGCTGAGCGCGAGCGCCGTCTCAGGAAGCTGGGCCAACGGGCAGGCGGCCGTGCAGGCGACGGTCGCCATCGGGCGCAACAACACCGGACCGAATCCGCAGGACCTTCCGGACGGGCCCTACAGCGGGGTGAACTTCGGTATCGCGCCGGTCGACTCGGACGGCGTGGCGATGAACACGCTCGACCTCAACGTCGGCGGCGCCGGCAACGACCACAAGAATCTCGGCGTCTCGACCGAGGTCCGCTACGGGCAGCTCCGTTGCTACAACGCGCTCGGCGCGGTTCAGCTGCCGTTGCCGATGCCGATGCTTGCGCAGTACTGGAGCGGCGGCGCGTTCGTAACCAACGGGGCCGACAGCTGCACTCCCATCGCAGCTGGCAACGTGGCGTACGGAAATTACCGGCTCAACCTCACCGCGGGCGAGGTGGGCCCGCCGACCATCACGCAGATCGCGGCCGGCACCGGGCAGCTGCTGCTGCCCAAGCCAAGCGGCGGAAGTGGGAATTACACCGGCAGCATGAGCGTCACAATCGATGTAGCCAGCGCGGGTATGGGCTACCTTCTGGGCAACTGGTCGCCCGCCGATCCCGACAGCAATCCGGCCACCGCTTACGACGACAATCCGATGTGCAGCGCGAGCTTCGGGCTTTACGGAAGCCAACCCAACCAGTTCACGTTCCAGCGTGAGAACTACTAATTGCAGGCCTTTGCGGGCGCGCTGCGTAAAGGGTGCCGCCTGTTTTTGGAAATAATCATTGACAACAATTGGTTAGTAATATAATTTAAAGTCAAATACAAACTCCGGCTGTCGCCACAGACGAAATGCGGTGGGCGTTTTCGCGAAACCAGGTGGAGCAAGGCTGCCTCGCCGTGTCGCTGCGGCCTGGAGCGCTCGAGTTCGCACACGGCGGCTATGCGCCCGGGGGCCGGCCGCACATCGACCTCTGCAGTTCGCGGACCTACGAAGGCGATTTCCCCGCCGCGGGACGCAGCGCGAACGAGCTGCAGCTGCGCCGCTATCAGTGCTCGGCGTTGCTCGCGCGGGGCGAATACCAGATGCTGCTGGTGGAGGCACCCAAGGTGCCGCCGGCGGAGTTGCGCACCGCGGTGCGCTGGCGGGTGAAAGACATGATCGACTATCACATCGACGACGCCACCATCGATGTGCTGGACATCCCGCCGGATCCCGCTGGAGCTGCCCGCGGCCATTCAATGTACGTGATCGCGGCGCGCAACGATGTCATCCGCGGCTGCATCGACCGCTTCGAGAGCGCGCAGATCGCGCTTTCGGTGATCGAGATTCCCGAAACCGCGCAACGCAACCTGGCGTCCCTGCTGGAGCCGCAGGAGCGCGGCATCGCGATGCTCTACATGGGCCTGAGCGAGGGGCTGCTCACCGTCAATTTCCGCGGGGAGCTGTACCTCGCGCGCAGGATCGAGGTCGGGCTGGAACAACTGACCCCCGCGGCCGACGAAACGCGACAAGAGCTCTTAAACCGAATCGCGCTCGAGCTGCAGCGCACCTTCGACCATTTCGACCGGCAGTATCCGTCGGTGCCGATTGCCAAGCTCGCACTGGCTCCGCAGCCGGAGGACACCGGGCTCACGGAGTTTCTGCGCGGCAATCTCGATGTTGCGGTGGAGCCGATCAGACTTGCCGAGCTGGTCTCGTTCGACGCGGAGGTGCAACTTGATGCGGCGGGCGAATGGCGCATGTTTCACCTCGTCGGCGCCGCGTTGCGCCAGGACAACAAGGTGCCCTGAGCACGACGCGCGATGAGCCAGCAGATCAACCTCTTCAATCCCCTGTTCCTGCGGCGGGAGAAGTATTTCTCCGCGCGGACCATGCTGCAGGCACTGGGTCTGGTGGTCGTCGGCTTGGGGGCATTCTATGCCTACGCCGTGTGGGAGACCCGGGCATTGGGCGGGCTGGTCGCGCAACAAGATAGCGACGTGGCGCACGAGCGCGCGCGCGTGGTCGAGATGAGCGGCGCGCAAGGGCAGGGCCGGCTGCACGTCCTGCAGGCCGACGCGCAGCGGTTGCAATCCGAGGCGCGCGCGCGCGAGGCGCTGCTGGACAAGCTGCGCAGCGGCGATCTGGGCAACAGCGCCGGGTTCTCGCGCTACTTCGCCGCGTTCGCGCGTCACGCGCTGGCCGGCGTATGGCTCACCGGATTCAGCGTGGGCGAGGGCGGCAACGAGTTGCAGGTTCGTGGCCGCGCCCTGGAGCCGGACCTGCTGCCTGACTATCTGCGCGCGCTGAACCTGGAGGACGTCATGCGCGGGCGCCAGGTGATCGCGCTCAGGCTCACCGCGGGCACGCAGGCTTCCGCGGCCCAGGGGAGCGCAGTGGGGGGGCCGGCGCGCTTCGTCGAGTTCACCATTGCGGCGCCCTTGCGGGCGCCGGATCCGGACGCCGCACTCGCGCAGGAGAAAAAGCGTTGATGCAATGGCTCGATGCCTACGAGAAGCGCATCGACAACACTACGCTGCGCGAGCGGGTACTCATCTTTTCCGCCGCGTTGCTGTTGCTCGTCGTGGGCTTTTACTTCCTGTTCATCAGCCCGCTGTTGGCCAAGGAGAAGCTCCTGAACCAGCGCAGCGCGCAGCAAAGCGCCGAGCTGATTGCCCTGCAGCACGAAACGCAGCGCGCGATGCGCGCGCAGAGCGGCAACGGGATTGTGGAGGTCTCGCGGCGTATCGAGGCACTTCGCGCGCAGCTGGGGGCGCTCGACCGGCGCGCGGCCGAGGAGCAGCAGCGCTTCACGCCGCCCGATCAAATGCGCACAGTCCTCCAGGAGATGCTCGCGCGCAACAAGCGACTGGCGCTGGTGGAGCTGAGGACGCTGCCGCTGGCGACACTGAGCGCGGGCAATCCCGGTGCCGGCCAGCGGCGCATCTTCAAGCATGGCGTCGAGCTCACGGTAAAAGGACGCTACGCCGACCTGTACGCATATTTGCAGTCGCTCGAGCACCTGCCCACGCAGCTCTATTGGGGTCGGGCCGACCTGAGCGCCGCGGATTATCCGCTGGACGTGCTCAAGCTCACGGTGTTCACGGTGAGCTTCGACAAGGCTTGGCTCGTCGTATGAGGGCCGCCGCCGTTGTCGCGCTCGCCGTGTCGCTCTGGTGCGGCCTGGCGGTGGCGCAAGATGCCGCGTTCGTCGATCCGACGCGGCCGCCGAATGCGGTGCCCGAGACCGACGCGACTGTGCCGGCGGGCCCGCGGCTGCAGTCGGTGCTGATCTCACCGCACCGCCGCGAGGCGGTGATCAGCGGGCAGACGGTGGGCCTTGGCGGCAAGTACGGCGACGCGATCGTCATCCGCATTTCCGAAGGTGAGGTTGCGTTGAGGCAAGGCAGGGAAATTCAAACGTTGACGCTTCTTCCGGAGGCGAAAAAGGTGCGCCGCACGCACGCCCTTCGCCGACCGGAGAGGGGGAGCCGCAAGTGAAGAAAATCATTCTCGTTGCCGCGCTTGGGTTGCTGGCGGGTTGCGTAACGCCACCCCCGCGGCCGGTAGGTCTGAACCCGGATATCAAGGCGGCCATCGACAAGGCGGCCGAGCAGAAGCCTCAACCGCCGAAGACGGAAGCGGTGGAGCAGGCACTGCTGCCGCCGCTGCGCATGCAGATGCCGAATGTGTATGGCAAGTCGCTCGAGCAGCGCTTCGACCTGTCGGTGAGCGATGCTCCGGCGGCGCAGGTCTTCATGTCGATCGTTTCGGGCACCCCCTACAGCATGTTGGTACATCCGGGCGTCAAGGGCAGCATCACCGTGAACCTCAAGGACGTCACGGTAACCGAGGCGCTCGAGTCGATCAGCCAGCTCTACGGCTACGACTACCGCATCGAGGGCACCCGCATCCTGGTGCTGCCGCCCGGGTTGCAAACGCGCATTTACAAGGTCAACTATCTGCCCGGAACGCGCACCGGCGAAAGCGACCTGCGCGTGCAGTCGGGGTCCGTTTCGGACACCATCGGCTCGGCCGGGGTGCCCTCGCCTTCCTCGACGGCGAACCCGATGCCGGGAACCTTGCCAGGCCAACAGACGACGGGGGTGCCGCCTTCCGACACGCTCGAGGCGAGCCGCATCTCGACGCGCCTGGTGAGCAACTTCTGGGGCGATCTGAAGAGAGCGCTTAATGCGATTGTCGGCGCAGGCGGCGGCCGCAGCGTCGTCGTGTCGGCCGACTCGGGCGTGATTCTGGTGCGCGCATTCCCTGCTGAGCAACACGCGGTAGAGGCCTTCCTGCACGCCACCAAGCTGTCGATCGAGCGCCAGGTAATGCTCGAGGCGAAGATCATCCAGGTGACCCTTTCTAACCAATACCAGTCCGGCATCAACTGGGCCGCGTTCCGCAATTCCGGTCCGAACGTGGTAGCGGGTCAGTTGACGAATGCGACCGGCACCACCACGCTCACTGCGAGCGGCGGGCCGGGACAGACGCTCTCGGGCGCCGGGCAACTCGTCGACCCGACAGGGCGCATCGTATCGCTGGCCGGCAGCGCGATTGCGGCGGCCAACCCGGCCAGCGGGGAATTCGGTCTGGCGCTGCAGACCTCCAACTTCGCCGCGCTGCTGCAGTTCCTGCAGACGCAAGGCAACGTGCAGGTGCTGTCCAGCCCGCGCGTGGCGACGCTCAACAACCAGATGGCGGTGCTGAAAGTCGGTACCGACCAGTTCTTCGTGACCAACGTGGCGACGGTGACCACCGTAACCGGAAGCACGACGCAGCAGACCCCCACGGTGACCGTGGCGCCGTTCTTCTCTGGGATCATGCTCGACGTCACACCGCAAATCGACGCTCACGGCGACATCATCCTGCACGTCCATCCGGCGGTAAGTAACGTCACGACGAACCAGACCGTGGTGAGCCTCGGCGGATCGGTGCCCTCGATCACCCTGCCGCTCGCCATGAGCGCGGTCAGCGAGACCGACACCGTGGTCCGCGTCCGCGACCGGACCATCGTCGCGATCGGCGGACTGATGAGCGTCAGCACAACCGATAACCGCGGCGGTGTACCGGGGGTCGGCGACTCGTGGAGCTTCCTGCGCAATACGGACCGGCAAACGCAGAAGCAGGAACTGGTGATCCTGCTCAAGCCGACCATCATCAGCGGCGACCGGACCTGGGAGCGAGACGCCCGCGAGACGCGTGAGCGCCTGGAGCAGCTGACCGCGCCCGATTCGGCCGGCGGGACTGCCGCGCAGTGATCTACGTTCAACATTTCGGTCTGCGCGAGCCGCCGTTCGGCATCACGCCGGACACGAGCTTCTTCTACGCCTGTCGCAGCAGCCAGGAGGCGCTCAACACGTTGCTGGTCGCGCTCAGCAACGGCGAAGGCTTCATCAAGATCACCGGGGAGGTCGGAAGCGGCAAGACCCTGCTGTGCCGCAAGTTCCTCGCGACGCTCGATCCTGGCTGGGTGAGCGCGTATATCCCCAATCCGAACCTGGAACCGCGCACGCTGCTGCTCGCCATGGCCGAGGAGCTTTCCACACCGGTGGAGACCGGCGTCGACCAGCACCATCTGCTGAGAGGTATCAACCGGACGCTACTTGACCTTGCTCGCCAGCACATGCGGGTGGTGCTGTGCATGGACGAGAGCCAGGCGATGCCGCTCGAGACGCTCGAGACCGTCCGCCTGCTGACAAACCTGGAAACGGAGAAGCGCAAGCTGCTGCATGTAGTGTTGTTCGGGCAGCCGGAGCTGGACCGCAAACTCGCCTGCGATTCAATCCGTCAGTTGCGACAGCGCATCACCTTCCAGTACCGGATGGGCTCGCTCACCGAATCAGAAGTAGCCGCCTACGTGACGCACCGTCTGGCCGTTGCCGGTTACGCCGGCCCTGCATTGCTGAGCGCTCGCGCCCTGGTGAGTCTGCACCGCGCGAGCCGCGGCGTGCCGCGGCTGGTGAACATTCTCATGCACAAGGCCATGCTGCTCGTATACGGCGAAGGCGGTTCTCTGGTGGAGCGCCGGCACATGCGCGCCGCGATCGAGGACACGCCGGCCGCCAAGCCGCTAGGGCGCAGCCGGTGGCTGCGCCTGATACCGATGCGCGCCATCGAGTAACCGCCCGATGAGCCTGATCAACAAGATGCTTCAGGACCTGGATCGCCGAAATGCACCGTCGGCGCCTGGCGCGGAGATTCCGCCGCGCGAGGTTCGCGCGGTATTGACGACGTCGCGCGAGCGCGAGCGCTGGGTGGTACGGGCCATAGTGATCGCACTGATCGCTGCCGCAGTAGGGTGGATGGCGTGGGTGGCTTTTCAGTTGCAGCTCAAGCCGCTCGTTACGGAGCGGGCGATGCGCGCCGCACAGTCGCACTGGCATGTGGCGGGACCGTTGAGAGCGCCGCTCTCGGCGGTGCCGTTGCCACGGCCGGCGCCACCGTCGGGCGCGCCGCAGGCTGCCGTTCAGCAGCACCCGGCACCGAACGCGCCACCGGCGCCACGGCCGACGCCGCCCGCCGCGCCGCAGATTGCCGCTCAGCAACAGCCAGCACCAAGCGCGCCATCGGCAGCGCAGCTCGCCCGGCCATCGACCGAGACCTTCAAGCTTGCCACCTCGATAGCGGCGCAGATCCAGCAGCCATCTGCGCAGAGGCAGGCGCGCGAGCAGGAAAGTGCGTCCCTGGCCCGACAGACCGAACCGATGCCGTCCACGGCCCGGAACGCCGAGACCGCTGCGCCCGTCGGTGAGGTTCAAGCTCTGCCCGCCAACTCGACGACTCGCGTGGAGAAACGCGAATACCACTATTCTCCGGCCCAGAGGGCGCAGGCGCGTTTCCGCCGCGCGATAGTGCTGCTGAATGAGGGTCGCGTGAGCGAGGCGGAGGACGGCTTTATCGGGGCGCTGCAGATCGAGCCGTCGTACCAACCCGCGCGCCAGGCGTTGGTTGCACTTCTGCTTGATCAGCAAAGGATTGTGGACGCGCAGCGGGTGCTGCAGGAAGGGCTCGCGCTCGATCCGAAGCAGGTGCAGTTCGCGACGGTGCTCGCGCGCATCCTGGTCGCTCGCGCAGATTACAACGGTGCGCTTGCCGTCTTGGAGCGCGCCGCGCCGCCTGCGCAGGGCGATACAGAGTTCGACATGCTCTTGGGGACCGTGCTGCAGCGGCTGTCACAGCACGCCAAAGCCGTGGCAGCCTATCGTGCTGCGGTGCGCGCGGTTCCGGGCAATGGGGCGGCTTGGGTGGGCCTGGGGATTTCACTCGAAATGCTCGCGCGCCGTGCGGAGGCGCTCGATGCGTACCATCATGCGCTCGCGACGAACTCGCTCAACGGGCCGCTCAGGAGCTACGTCGAGCAGCGCATTCAGCAACTGCAATAGCCCGGCGGCCAAAACGAAATCGTTCCAGATCTAGGCGCTGTTGACCTCGGCGTCGACCTGCTCCAGGCGGTAGCCGTAGTTGTAGATCGGAACGACGCGAAAGCCGGTCTCCGGGCGCAAGTCGAGCTTCTTGCGCACCTGGCTGATATGCGTGTCGACGGTGCGGGTTGCGAGGTCGCCGCTACGGCCCCACACCGACTCCTGCAGATGGCCGCGGGAGAGCAGCCGGCCGATGTTGCGAAACAGCACGACCGCGAGGTCGAACTCCTTCGGGGTGAGCTCGATCTTAGCGCCGGCGCGACGGACTTCCCCTCGTCGCGTATCGATCTCGAATGGGGGGAACGAAAGCAGCGCCTCCTCTTCCCGGGGATAGGCACGCCGCAGGAGGGCGTTGACCCGGGCGAGCAGCTCGTGCTTGCGGGCGGGCTTGATCATGTAGTCGTCGGCCCCGTTCTCGAGGGCAAACACGATGTCCTCCTCGGAATCGCGCACTGTCACGAACAGGACCGGGACGTGCTTGGATACGTTGTTGCGTACCCACGCAAGCACCTCCGGGCCCGAGACGTCCGGGACCTGCCAGTCGAGTACGAAAATGTCGAAGCTCTCGCGGCCGGCGTGCCGCATGGTCTCGC
>Ga0307374_10009631_pt1 | contig 14198 bp, 14 predicted proteins | sample OX3MG_FD_202532 | JGI IMG/M metagenome (GOLD analysis project Ga0307374, IMG submission 202532) | Soil microbial communities from Risofladan, Vaasa, Finland - OX-3 | ecosystem: Environmental > Terrestrial > Soil > Coastal area > Acid sulfate soil | place: Finland: Risofladan, Vaasa | collected... | reverse complement strand
CCACAAAGTCGTGAACCGAGCCTTTGCGCTGTAAGCTTTGGATCACGGCGACATCGACAATGGCCGTTCTCTTGCTCTTTCCTCCTCCGACTTGCCCAATATTGGTAATTGGCAATTCCAAGAAGGCCGCCAATCGTTCGCGCCACTGGTCCATCAATTGACGCCGATGCACGAGAATCAGCGTGCTGACACCTCTCCGAGCAATAAGGCACGCTCCGATCACAGTCTTTCCAAAGGCGGTAGGCGCGGACAGTATCCCCTGGTCATGAGCGAGTAATTTCTTGAGCGCGTCCTGTTGTTCGACGCGCAGTTCTGCGTGAAAGGAAACATCAATTTGTCGTCCGGTGGTTCGTTCGTCTTGAATTTCGGTCCCGACGCCATGCTCCTTAAATAAGTTGACCACTTCTTCTAAACATCCTCTCGGAAGGCCGATGTGTTCGGAGAAGCTCTCGCTGCAAGATATGACGCGCGGTTTGCCATAGGTCGAGAGTCGCATAGCCTGCGCTTTGTAGAATTCAGGATTCTGAAAAGCGGCAATACGAATCAGACGGTCCTGCATGGAGGAAGGAAGGCCCTTCTTTTCCACATAAACCAGGTTGCTGGTGATCAACCGAACGGTCGTTGGCAACGAATCTGTGATTCTTGTTTCATTCCTGCTCCGTGATGGTCGCCATAACCACGGCGGCTCGCCGTCGCCTTCTTCGGGCAAGCTGAGGTGCACTCCTAACGCGTTCCCCTCGGGTGCGATTTCGTGGATCAACCTGGCCAACGTGTCGGTCTGAAGCTTCTGGACTGATTCTAGGAATTTCCACTGATCCGAGTACGGTTCGAAAAGCTCATTCAAGAACACGCTGTTGCCTTGCTCTCTGGGACCTTTCTGCAATGGCAAGGCAATCAAATTCCCGAAGCCGCCCTTGGGCATCGTGTCCTGACTTGGGAATAGGCGGTCGTATGAATCGAGTCCAATTTCATGTCTCTTTTCCATGGTCCGTGTCAACAGGGAGCATCCAAGCCTTCTAGCATCGGCAGCAAGTACAGGCCGATCAAAGAACACCCAGATGTGCGCGCCGTTTCCCGAACGTGATCTCTCGACAACCGCTGGCACATGGAAACGTCGGCACGTCTCAAGAAACCCAGCCGCATCGGCAATCCATGATTTCTTATCCAAATCGACTGCGAGAAGCCAGCACATCTCGTCTGGCAGAAGTGGATAAATTCCTATCGTCTGTTTTCCGGTGAGATGTTTTCGGATTGCGTCATTCGTCAGAGGCAGAAGCATACGCGTCTTGCGGGCAATCCGTTTGCGCTCTTCTGGTCTTACTGAGTGAATGGCACGCCAGTCCATGACCCCGGCCGGCGAATACCCCGACCTTCCTCCCCTTCCTTCCCATCGGACGGCATAAATGTCTTCGCGCCCACGAAAGAGGCTCCGAAACAATGTGATCTTCTCTTCCGGACTTGCAAGATTGCTGGCTTTGGTTGAATTCGCGGTGTCCGGGCCAGAGTGCAAACCAGTTCTGTCCCCGACTAACTCAGGGATGCCAAGCATCGCACGGAGACGTGCATTTTCTTCTCGAAGCCGTCCGCACTCTTCTTCAACGGACCTCAATCGGTCTTGAAGATTTTCTTGACCCGGCGTTTGACCATTGATCGGCATCGAAATAACGGCAAGATTTTATTCGAGGAATGATCCGATTGAAAACGTATTTGACCCTCAAAGGGTATCCGAGCCCCAACCGGTTGCGTCTGCTACAAACGGGGGTCCACGGGCTCGCTTTCAAGGGCGAGCACGCCAAAGACACATTCGTGAACGCGACGAAGCGGTTCCTGCCGAACGAAGCGTTCCAGCGCTTCAATGCCAAGAGCAAATTCGCGAAGTGCCAACGAGCGCTTGGTCATTACAGAGCGACTACGGAGGCGCTCTAAGTTTTCGGGCAGCAAATACTCGGGGCCGTAGATGATTCTCAGGTACTCGCGCCCACGGCATTTGATGGCCGGCTGAACAAGGCCCCGGCGCCCACGCACAATGAAGTCGAAAGGCTTCAGCACCATCCCTTCACCGCCGCGACCCGTCAACTCCTCCCACCACCGGGTGGCTTCTTCAACGCTCGCAGCGTCGGTCACGTCCACACGTCTGTAAGGCGTTGCGAGCAGCAGTCCGTCACTGGCGTTGCAGACCTCTGCGAGTTTTTCCATGTGCCAGACGTGATCGCGCTGGATGTGAACTTGGCCCTCGGTTGCCAGCAGATGAAACGGCGCAAGCTTCAAGTCGCTGACTGAATGCACCAGCCAGCAGTAGCGACGGTAGGAATCCACGTAGAGATTCACAGCGTCGAGCCGTTGTTTGTATCGCTCGATAAGAGGTCGCGCGCCACCGTTTCTCGATGCTAGGCATTCCAATGCGGCGACCGTTTCTGTAAGCGACGCCTGCGCTGCTGCCCCCACAGCAGCGTACTGTTGGCGCAGCAGTTCCTGTGCCTTGGCTGACCAGGGCATCAATTCCGCGTCAAGGCAGACCCAATCCGTCTGGAACTGGTTCCAGAAATCGGCGGCATCCAAAGCCGCACGCACTTTGTCGAGGAATTCCTTCTCAATCCTTGCGTCGTCGAAGAATCGTCTTCCTGTTCGGGTGTAGCAGATCCCGATGCCTTCCTCGACGACACCGAAACGCCGTCGCGCCGCGTCTCCGTTGCGGCAGACGATCACAACGGCGCGCGAGCCCATGTGCTTTTCTTCGCAAACGACGCGCGGCACACCTTCCCGTCGAAAGTAGGCGAATGCTTCGGCAGGGTGCTCAAGAAGACCCGGTTGCGCAGTCGTCTCCGTGGGCGACATCGTGGGCGGCAGGTAAACCAACCATTTTGGATTCGCAGCGAAGCGGCTCATGACTTCGAGGGCTGCCAATCCGTTCTCTTCGCGAACCGTCACGTTGTGATGGAGGCGAGTTGCGACAATTCGTTTCCCAATCACATCATCAATGTCCAGCAAATCGTCATGCACTTGCTGCGAGGTGAGCGTTGGCACGGCTTCTGCTACAGCGACAAGTGGCCTGATGGGCTGGGCGTAGGTCGCCCGCGCGGCAACGGAGACAAGTTCCTTCTCTGGGTAGCGCAGCGCCGTCAGGCTGCCGCCGAAAACACAGCCCGTATCGATGTTTATTGTTCGATTTAGCCAGTCAGTCTGCGGCACGGGCGTATGGCCATAAACAACAATTGCCTTACCACGATACTCAGCGGCCCAGTTGTAGCGAACGGGCAGGCCGAATTCGTCGGTCTCACCGGTCGTCTCGCCGTATAGCGCAAAATCGCGAACCTTTCCCGAACCACGCCCCTGCATCTCCTCTTTCATCCCAGCGTGAGCAACGACAAGTTTTCCGTCGTCCAAGACATAGTGACTGATCAACCCATCAATGAACTCGGAGACCTGAGTGTGAAATTCTTGCGGCTGCTTGTCGAGTTGCTCCAACGAATCAGCGAGTCCATGCGTGATCTGCACGTCTTTGCCCCGGAGTTTGCGCATCAGCTTGATGTCGTGGTTACCGGGAACGCCAAGAGCTGTACCGGCCTCGATCATGCTCATGGCCAGGCCGAGCACGTCTGGAATCTTCGGACCGCGATCCACAAGGTCGCCAAGAAAAACGACCTTGCGACCCTCCGGAGGCTTCACGGAATACCCAAAAGAACCTTCACCCTTCGGTTGGCTCTCGATGGAATACCCAAGCTGCGTTAGCAGGTCGACGAGCTCATCGAAGCAGCCATGGACATCGCCGATGATGTCGAAAGGGCCGTGTTCGTGCTTCAGGTTGTTCCACAGCGGCTGACGCTCGATTTCTGCCGCGTCAACCTCCTCGGGTGAATGCAATACATGGACTCTGCGAAAACCTTCACGTTCAAGATTGCGCAGGGACCGTCTCAATTGCTGAGACTGTTGGCGTACGACGTGCGGACCGAAAGAGCGGTCTGGACGATCACGGTTTCGCTCGTGGCAAAGTTTCTCCGGCAGATCAAAAACAATTGCCACCGGAATGCAGTGATACTGCCGAGCTAGGGCAATGATTGGCTTGCGGGCTTCGGCCTGCACATTCGTGGCGTCGATCACTACCAGCTTGCCAGCCGTCAGCCGTTTGGAAGCAATGAAATACAGAACCTCGAAGGCGTCGTTCGTAGCTGCCTGGCTGTTCTCCTCGTCGGACACGAGGCCACGGCAGAAGTCTGAAGAGAGAACCTCAGTCGGTCGAAAATGCTTTCGAGCAAAGCTCGACTTCCCCGATCCCGAAGGGCCGACAAGGGCGACAACTGCGAGTTCTGGAACCGTCAGTTTCATATCAGATCAGGACCCGCTGTTCGAGACTGGTTGCAGTCTGACGCGGATCAATAAATCGTTCAGTGCCTCTTTGCCTGTGGGAAGCTCGGGCAATTTAGAGTCTCGACTTGCCTCTTCCAGCTCCGTTCGCAACCGCACGTACTCTTTTTCATGAAATGCCATATCCGCATCTTCGAGATTGCTCTTTTCAGCTCCGGCTACCTTGCGAGAAATCAGCTCGGGTACGTAGGGCAATTTGAAGACCTCATTCAAATGCTGAAGATTCGCTTCGACTTTCCCGGTGCGCATCAAGTGTATCCCGGTCAAAAGCACGCGATAAACGTAAAGGAGTGGCTTGATTCTCTTCGGGTTTTCTTTGTTCAACAATTTCCATTCCGTCTCCGCAAAACCGAGATAATGGTGGCTGTGGTAGCGAGTGATGCATCCGTGGGCGATCTCCTTCAACTCCGCATGCTCAGGCGTCGTGTGTACAATGAGAGGCGAAAATAACTGCTCAAGGACATACCCATTCTTTTTCAGGAGCAATCTGAGGAATTTCTTGATGTCGTGTGTCACCAAATCAAGTTGCACATCGTCACGGTCTTCAGAGACTTCAATCGTTTCTGTGTCGGTGTCCAAGCCGACCACTTTCCGTACCGGCAAAACATGCACCCCTCGAAGGTCGTAGTCCGAATCAGGAGACGGGAAACCATACAGGTGTGCCCCACTGATGGTGACAAAGACCAGAGGATGTTCCTGCCGTCGCACAGCTTCGAGTAATTTGTGATCCAGTTTCATCCGCGCTCAATGACCCTGCCTACTTAGATTTTGCTGCGTCTAGCTTTCACAAGGAACGCGTTCACCCGGTCATAGTCAGGGTGTTCAGGAAGTTTGGTCTTTGCCCACGCCGCGTCGAATTCACGATGGAGCTCCTTGCGCCACACGTTTACCTCCTGCCATGACTCCTTGCCACGTCGTATTGCCAGTAGGCGATCTCGATGGTGGCCGACTCGAACCGGGACTGCTCCGTCCATCAGAATTGTGATTCCCGAAAGCAATAGCCGCACTAAGTGCATGGCGTGCTTCCATCGGATCGCGCCTTTGTTCCGCAAATCCTTGCCCAGCTTCTTGAACTGCGATATCACGTATCCGTTATATGTCTGATAGACTTGCTTTGTAAGAAAGCAGTCGCGCATGGCAAGAAGCTCCTCGGCCACCGGCGAAGCCTCCTCTACCAACGGTGTGTAGAGACACTCTAGGACATTTGGATTCGCTCGAAGTGCCAGACCCAGAAATTTTTCCAACTCCCAATAGCACTCCTGTGTCTCCTGACGTTCAAGCTGTTCCGGCACGCCCAGCAAGGACCATTGCAGATCCGCCGGGGGCAAATAGATTCCGCGCCGATCAATGTCCGAACTCTCTTCCTCCAGTCCGTACGCACGTGATCCCACAATGCAGCGATAAATCACAAATCCGTACAAGTCCGCCTGCGATGTTCCCAGTGCGGTCCCGATAGTCTTAGCCAACTCCTTGCGGACTTGAAATTCGGTACGCCTCAGTGAGGTCTCTGCACCATCGGGAAACCGAACGCGATACTCTCCGCGAGTGTCCGATGGCACTTGCAGGATCACAGCAACTGCGCCTGCCATTTGAAGCAAATTGCCCTCGGGCGTGTGCGTGTCTACACGAGTCACAATCTGAGTCCCCAAAGGCACGATTCGTTCTCGCCTCTGTCTGCTTCGTTCAGCCACGAGTGAAAATACCCATCTGTGTGGGGCTGCCCACGATTGGGTCTTCGGGTCCAATCGGCAGGAAGCGGACCGAATAGCCGAAGCGCTCGGCAATCGCTTTGGCCCACGTTTGAAATTCGGCGCGTGACCACTCAAAACGATGATCTTTGTGTCGCATCTTACCGGCAGGCAATGTCTCGAATTTTACGTTGTATTCGACGTTGGGTGTCGTCACCACCACGGTCTGCGGGCGCGCGAATTCAAAGAGGACTCGCTCGAACGCGGCGAGTCGAGGTGGGTCTTGATGCTCGATGACTTCAACAACGGTTGCGGCGTCGTAACCCGCCAGGCGTTTGTCCCGATAGGTCAGAGAACCGTGAATCAGGCGGATTCGTTCCTTCTGCATCGTAGGCAAGTCCTCAAGACGAAGTCTCCGTGACGCAATCCCCAACGCGCGATGCGACACGTCCATGCCAACGATTTCCGCAAAGCACTTGTCTTTCAAAACCTCTCTCAGAAGCCGACCCTCGCCGCATCCGAGATCCAGAACACGCTTCGCGCCACTGCCGCGAAGTGCTGCCATTACTGCTCCCATTCGCTATTCAGCCAGGCTGATTGGCTTCTCAATGTCTTCTTCTTCGCGCGCGTGAGTTTCGGCCACTTCATCCGCTGCGGGCTCTTCCTCACCGATAAGGCGACTCAGAGCCTCACGGGCCAGGCGCTTCTGATGTTTCAAGTAGCGATTCGTAATCAGTTCCCGCTCGGGATGGTCGCGAAGCCAGCCTTCGCCGTGGCGCAGGAGTTTTTCCACTTCCGCGTCGCCAACCCAGTAATGTTTGTCGTCATCCAGTACGGGAATCAGTACGTAGAGATGCGTCAGCAAATCACTCAATCGAATTGTCCCCTTGAGCGATACCGTGAAATACGGACTCTCTCCCCACTCGGGGAATTTCTCATCGAGAGTATGGCGCTTGGCGGTGACTTCGTAGCCCAACGGCTCGAACAAGCGGCGCAACAAAATTTCCCCGCCGCGACATGGCAACACTGTAATTCGTGTTTCCAGCGGCAGCGGCATGTCAGCCAGTTCCTGTCGTTCTTTGCTCCTGCCGGTCAGCGCTGTGCCGAAAGTACGCGCGATGGCAACACTTAGGAAGGACGACGCGGCATACGGGCGATCATTTACATATTCCTCAAGGACGTGCGCTTCGCCGCTCGGCCCGCGTCGGTTCCGCACGAGTCCAATGGAATCGATATCCAGTACCAGAGCGACGGTACAGCGTTCGGGCGCAGTCTCAGGATAGAAGACGTGCGCCTTTCCGAAGACCTGCTCGAACGAATGAACGCGGAACGGGCTCTTATGGAGCAGATAGCCCAAATCCGTGGCCGGTTGCCCGGTGTATGAAATCGTTAGCAACATTTTTGATGTTCGGCGTCGTTATTTCACGCTCGAAGACGCTTTCATTCTCGAAGCTTCTTAATCATACCGACAATCAATTACAGATGCCTTGCAGGCTCCGAATAGAAACGCCACGCACCCAAACAGCGGAAGAAACTGTATCGCTCCAGAGTGTTGCTTATGCGACTTCTCGCGACCGTCGCTTCCAGTCTAAGATAGCAGTAAGATAAGTAAATCTTGCGTGAAAAGGTCAATGTCTTCTACTACCCGAGCATGGTCGCGGACGGCGCGACCCTTAAGAAATCCATACTTCTGTTTGATGAGCTTCACTTTATTGATAGACCATCATTCACTTTTAAAAAGTTTGGCACAATAGCCACTGCGTCGCCGTTGCGTGCTTTTGAGGAATCATTCCGTAACGAAGGTGTGCAGCTTTTCGTTCACAGCCCGCACGATGGACCGGTCCAAGGTGAGTTCTTGGAGCAGGTGGCAAGCGATGTAAACGATGTTGAGTTTCTGAGGCGATTCCAGAAGGGACTGGAAGAATCAGCCGTATTTCGCAGCCAGCAAATCCCTCCCGGAAATTATGGTGAGGTGGGGAATCAAGACGATGTGGCGAGGGAACTTGGGCGCGTTAATCTTGATGCCGACATGAAACAGTACGCGAAGCCCATGGACTTATTCTCCGATGAAAGTGTCCAGCACTTCAGATTTAAGACGGAAGCTGAACGGGCCAAGGGTCTGGTCACGAACGCATTAACTTGCTCGGCCATGGTTAATTTTGCTCTGAATGTTGGCCAGCATCAGGGAATAACCCCTCTAGCTGATGCCGTTCCATATCAAGGCTTGCTCGGTGCAAAGTACGCAAGAGCAGCACGAGCGTTGGAAAACACCGACTCAAAAATTCAACTAACCGACCTTAGCTTTGCCATATTTGATGAGGTTGTGCCTGCTGAGCGCCTCGAGCAATTGTCGTTCAAGGATATTGTCGCGTATCGAAAGGAAACTGAAGTGGCGAGAGAGGCTTTTCTAGAACATCTAATTGCGCTGCACACGAAGCAGTGTCGCGTGAACAGGGAAGGTGACTACAGCGGAGCTATCAACGACATTGTGGTCACTGAGATAATTCCTGAAGCCCGCAAAGTCAAGAATCAGATCGACCGTGTATACGATAAATTATTCGGCAGTCTTGCCACAAGTTCGATTAGCTTTTTAGGCGGCGGGGCAGCTGCATTGCAGATTTTCGGGGATCTGTCCTGGCCCAATCTTCTGCGTCTTGCTGGGCTGACTGGCGCGGCCATCGGTAAAGCAGCTATCGAAGCAACGGTTGAGGTTCGCGCGGCCCATCGCGACTGCGCCATCTCATATATCTTGGGGCTGGACAGGCAATGACAGCTCTCCCTGACCCCCTCGGTGAAATCGGATTGTTGCGCTACATCTGCCCAAGATGCATTCGCGCGCGCCACCGAACAGATATTGCCGAGGAATCACTTTTAGCTATTACGTTGAAGCCTGAAGGGGGACAAGCGTAACTGAAGTCCAAATCTATTGGCCCACAACTTAGGTCCAACTTGGGTCCAAATGATGCCAAATTAGGTACAAAACCGGGTACTACGACACAGAACAAAGCCAAGCGAACCAATCAGATAGATTTTCGGTCTCGTCTTTGCAAGCAGGGGGTCACCGGTTCGATCCCGGTCACGTCCACCAAACCCCTACCGCTCTCCTTTCTGCAACTTAGGCTGCAATTTCAGTTGCCACTTTCGGAGTGGATTTTCTTGGAGCATTTGGAGCAACAACGGCCTTCGGCAAATCGAAGCCGTAGCCCACTCGCTCGGCCTCTTGGAGCCGTAATTCAAGCTCCTCGTGAAGGTGCGAGTAGACCTCGGACATCGTTTGCAGTTTGTGCGCCATCCAGAAGTTGTTCAGGTCTTCTAAACAGCGCGCTCCGCGCAACCACGTTTTGCGGAACCGCCGAACCGAATGCCAACCCATTCCGGGCTCGTCTAATCCCATTCGGGTTAGGCGAGGCGTGAGCCAACGGTCTTCTAGATTGCTGTAGAGATACGGTGTCCCGCAGGCCGTGTGAAATAACAGCCCGGATTTACCTGCCTTGTATCGTCGCAGGAACTCTGCGATGTCCGGGTGGAGGTCCACTTCTCTTTTAGCTGCACTGGTCTTAAGGTATTTCGCAATGCGGGGACTGTCCTTCGTCACCTGCTGCTCAACCATGATACTGCGCCCACCATTCACAAAATGGCGGGTTTCCAATGCCAGCGCCTCGGAGATTCTCATGCCAGTCGCCGCGAGAAGAACGTAGAGTGCCTGTTCCTGCCCGGTGCTGGATACAATCAGTTCCGAAACCGCTTGTGCCTTGAGAGATGGTCGCTTTTGCTCCAAATATTCAACAATGGGAAGGTCGATTGTCTCGGCATCCCATGTCCTCTTGTGGACAGGTTCGCCATTCGGAGCTTTTAGCGACTTCACAACCTGTTTGATGTACTCCACGTATTTGTTCACCGTTCTCGGTTTCAATCCGCTGGCACACATCTTCTGCACAAGCGGCTTAACCGAGAGATTGTCCACGAGCGCCAGTGGAAGATCCCCAATCATCGGGAAAATCCACTTTCGCATGGCTCCCTCGATGCTCACCGTGTCACGCAGAGGTTTACGATTTCGAGAGACTGCATTCTGCAAATAAACTTTAGCTTGCTCGCGGAAAGTTGCCTCTCCCAAAACGACTTGGTTGAATCGCTCCTCTGAATTAGCGCCGACGTTCTGAACAATTTCTCTCGCCCGACGCTCCAGTTCGGGGCGGGAGAGTCTCAGGCTAACCGGCGCTACCTTAATCGACATCTGCTTCCGCTTTTCCGTTCCCGGCTGATCGAGGCGGAAGCGAACCCTCCACCAACCGGATTGTTTGACCAAATTGCCAGATTGACCGCTGCGACGACTCATGGACTTTCGTCCCTCCCGCCGTCGCTTCGGTTGCGCTCCGGCGAGAATGTCACATTCGGAATCGGTCTGCAATAGTTGGGAAGCGAATGGCGCGGTCATTTTTCTGTGCTGGGGCCGGAAATCAGGGTGGAGCGTATCCAGCAATTCGAGTCAGTGTTGGGCTCTGAAAACTGAAGAGAGTTCGAAACGGTCGGCTTCAGAGTTGTAGCCCTAAATTTCGATGGCTTCGGACACGAAGCGCCTTCCTGGACGCCGTTCAAGCTGAATGATGACGTTGAGCGAATCGCCGATGTTGGTCTTGATGGCGCGATACGGGAGTTCAACGCCGCTCTGTAGAACGCAACTCGTGAATCTTGAGATCGCTTGTTGAGCGGAACTGGCGTGAACAGTCGAGAGCGTACCCGAATGGCCGGTATTGAGGAGCTGAAGGAGATCGAACGCTTCGCCGCCGCGAATTTCCCCGAGAATAATCCGGTCGGGACGATGGCGGAGCGATGCCTTCAGCAAGTCGCGGATTGTGACGGCGGGCAGGCTTGCCTGTGCCTGGCGAGCCTCGAAACGAACGAGGTTTGGCTTTTCAAGCTGGATCTCCGATGTGTCTTCAATGAGGAGAATCCGTTCGTCATCCGAAATGAGCCTTCCCAGGGCGTTCAAAAGCGTTGTCTTGCCCGTACCCGTTCCGCCGCTGATGAGGATGTTCTGCCTTCGCTCGACGTAGGTTTTTAGGTGTTCGATCAGAATTGCGTCAATGCTCCCGCACTTCACCAAGTCTTCCACCGTGAAATGACGACTGTTGAACTTGCGGATTGTCAGAGTCACGCCATGGATGCTGCACGGCGGGATAACGGCTGCGACGCGGCTACCATCGGGCAGCCGGGAGTCCAGGATTGGCTTCTGCTCCGAGATGTCGTCGCCAAGTCGGCGAGCGATGTTCTTGACGGCGACCATGAGAGATTTCTCGCTCAGGGTGAGTTCAGGCACTTCCTGGAGCACGCCAGCGCGTTCGATGAACACGCGGTTCGCCCCGTTGACCATGATCTCGCTTATGGAGTCGTCGCGGATCAGGTGCTCGATGGGCCGCAAGAACGGAAGGATGGTCTCGAAGCCGATCATTAGAGCTCTCCTCGTGCGAGCTGCTCGAAGTAGGAACGGTTCACGTCGTTGTAGTACGGCTTCAGGTAGCAAAACGTGGGCGGCATCGGATCGAATCCGTCATAGGCCAGGGTGACGGACTGCGCGTTCTTGAGTTCGGTGAAGGTCTTGGTGTCGAACCGATAGTCGTTGTGCGTGACGTAGCTTTTCGAGGTCGTGACGTTGGCCCGATTCGATAGGGCTTTCCCACTCAAGAAGCTGACATTGGCATCATGCCCGCTTTCCGAAATGTTGTAGCTGACCTTTAGGCGATCCTCTCGGCCGCAGAGTTCGCTTGCGACGCTGGCGGAGAAGTCGTCCGAGAGCGCGAAGAAGATCTTCGTGCGAAACGTCTGAAGGAGTGACCGCCAGGAGTCCCCGGGCAGAGCGGATTTCAACGAGCTGATGCTCTGTGTCGCTACGAGGGGAATGCACTTCGGCTGGCGCGAGAGACTGAAGAACTTCTCATCGCCGAGCGGCTCGTTCTCACCGACTGTTGCGAAGTGCTGGTATTCGTCACACAGGAAAAGCACCTGCCGGAAGTGTTGGTCCGGGTGTGCCTCCATATAGGGGATGCGATTCAGGACGGCGCGTTCAAAATCGAGCTTCATCATGACGCCGAGAGCCCTAGCGAGGCCGGCGTTCATGCCAATGGGAAAGTTCAGAGCGCAGACCTTGCCGTTCTCGATGAGCCAAGAAAACGAAGGCAGCGGCTTGCCGTGCCTGTAGCCGCCGTTGGCCTCGGGGTCGAAGCACTCAGCAGGCGGGCAGAAGGTCCGCTTCACGTCGGGATTGTCGTCGAAGAGTGAAAGGAATACGGAGATGCCTTCGACGATTTGGTTGAAGCCGCCGGAGACGGCACGCACCATACGTTCTTTCAAAAGATCAGTAATGAATTCAAGACAAGATTCGGCTCGCGCGTTGGCAGGCTGACGTTTACAAGAGTCGCAGCGAGGCCGATGGGTGTGGACAGTTTGGAATTCGGCTACGGCGTTCCAGATTTGCTCAAGGAATGGTCGAACGATTCTCCGCGCGACCGCGCGATGAATTTGATCCCTGAAGAGACTTCTGGATCGCGCGAGAGCGAGAGGTTTCTGACGCGGCATCTCAATAAGGTGCGGGAACCATGACGAGTCCGTCGTCCAGCCGGTTCATTTTGATCGGGCTTCCCGCGACCGGGAAAACGAGTTTCCTCGCTGCGCTTTGGTATCTCGTCCAGCACGCTCAGGTGCCGCACAAACTGACGCTTGAGCGTTTGGAAGGCGACAACAAATACCTCAACCAAATTTCCAAGGCATGGCTACAGTGTCAGCCCGTTCCATGCACGCCGACCGATTCCGAAAAAGTCGTATCGATGATTTGGAAGGACGCCGGATCTGGAAACACAGCGACGCTGACCTTTCCTGATCTTTCGGGCGAGTCCTTTTCGTTGCAGTGGACCGAACGGGAAATCACGATTAGTTACGATAGTTTTCTCAAGACCGCTTCGGGGGGGTGCTGTTCGTCAGTCCCGAGCCTCACAAGCCCGCGCGCATCGATGCGGCGGGCCCGCTCGTTCAGGAAATGAATCAAGCAGACGGCAACGGTGATGCTCATGTGGTGCAGTGGGAGGCTTCATTAGCGCCGCGGCAGGTGCAGCTCGTTGAGTTGTTGCAATTCATAGCGGTACGTGACTATTTCAAGCCGCCGTTCCGCCTGGCATTGGTGATCTCGGCATGGGACAAGCTGAAGGCAACCGGTGTCTCTCCGGCCAAATGGTTTGCACAAGAGGTGCCTTTGCTCTTTCAATTTCTGAAAAGCAATCGCAAGCTATTTGAGTATACGATCTACGGCGTGAGTGCGCAGGGCGGCGGTTACGCGGAGACGGAAAAGCTGACAGAAGTTGACCCATCTGAGCGCATCGATGTAGTGAGTTCGGATGGGAAGAGTTCGTCTCACGATTTGACTGAACCTTTGCTATGGCTAATGCGCTGACATCTGATAGCGTGATTTCGGAGATAAACGCGATCCATCAATTCCTTCACGGTTATTCAGACGGCCATCGCGTGATCGAAGGGTCGCTGAAACTTCCCAATGATGTCGCGCGCCTGATTCTTCGAATGAGTGATCTATCAGGAAGCAGCGTAGTCAAAGGTTTCGAACACTATCTCACCGGATATCCGCTCGATTCGATCAACGGGTATGCGCTCGCCATGACCTGGTACGCATCGGAAATGCCGCGGCCAGGGAGCGTTTGGACTCACACGCTTGTGCTGCCGGTGCAAACTATGGCGGCGATCCCATCCCTCGGTTCTTTGATACGTCTCTTCAAGCGTCCTTCGCGTGATTCGATCAAAGGTCAATATGCGGAGACTATCTCTTTCTAAAACTCTCCAATCAATTACTCCCACCAGACCAACCCAATCGATACCGTTGATAAACTCAACTTGCTCTTCTTTGCGTATTACGCGCAGTTTGCCTCTAGCCCTGTTGTCGTCGCAGCGCGCAGCTCCGACGACTTCACCGACGCGCTCATGGCCCTCTGGTCGCAGCAGTGGCCGAGTTTGCGACAGCCTGATCGGCCCCGGTATTTTTGAACCACTCCGAAGGTTAGTTTCCGGCAAAATCTGATACCCAGGAAGGGAGATTTGCCGTGAAACACAAACGATTCACTGTCGAACAGATCGTGGCGGTCCTGAAGC
>Ga0307374_10009630_pt1 | contig 14199 bp, 17 predicted proteins | sample OX3MG_FD_202532 | JGI IMG/M metagenome (GOLD analysis project Ga0307374, IMG submission 202532) | Soil microbial communities from Risofladan, Vaasa, Finland - OX-3 | ecosystem: Environmental > Terrestrial > Soil > Coastal area > Acid sulfate soil | place: Finland: Risofladan, Vaasa | collected... | reverse complement strand
GTGAGCTCGTTGGCTTCGATTCGGTGACTCTCGCAGTGGAGATGTCGACGGCCCACGCGGCGACCGCATGAGGAACTCGTATTTCCGATCGTCTAATTGACATAGGAGCGATCGGGGCGTGACCCGTTGGCTGCTCGCCAGATGACTCCGAAGATGGTGTCGAGCTCGCGGCACGGGAGGCGTTGGCACGCTTGGACGAGATGGGCTGGACTCATCGTGGTGGCCCATTGATCTCAACACGGGAGGTACGGACGCCATGAACCCACCGAGGACGCTTACCGGACGAAGTGAGTGGTCAAAGGACCCGGACGCGCGAGAAACAGCGGCACTGCGCCGGGTGGCCGCTCAGATCACCGCGGAGGCGGCCGAGCTGCCGGACAACACCTGGCTCGCTGAGCGCCTGGACCTCGAGATCCGTGTGTGGGACAAGCAGGTGCTCCCGGAGCTCGCCCTGGCCATGGCCGGTGAGCTGGGGCCCGAGCCGCCCCAGCCCTGGGTGCGTGTTCGCCCCGAACGTTGTCCGTTGATGTTGGCTGAAGAGGCAGCTCTTCGGCGGGTCGCGGCGCTGCTTCGTGCCGAAGCAGCCGAACTCGGGCCCGAGTCCGTAGGTGGCGCGTACCTGGAGAGCGTGGGAATCAGGCTCGCGTTGGAGTGCGAGCGCCCCGGCGGGATGCTGCGTATTTAGGTGAGCTCGCGCTTGGGCCCTGGAGCGTCGCTTTGCGCGATATCAATTCCTCGGGGCCGGTGAGTTCCGATCGCATAACCAGCACGACCCGGAGGGGCCGCCATCCCGGCAGCCCCCCAGCACTCCCGAGGAGGGAACCTTGAGATTCATCCGTACATCCATCGCCACCGCCGCAAGCATCACGCACCGACCGTTTCACATGACGGCCCTGCCCGACGGGGGCGTCCGGATCAGCGTCCAGATCAACCGCTACCCCGACGGCCGCCACGTCCTGGTCGACGAGACGGGCGAGCGGTACGTCATCGGGCAGCAGGACGAGCTGGTCGGCAACATCGTCAAGATCGACGACGCCGCCGCCGCGTTTCAGGCCACCCGCCCGTAGCGCAGCACGCCCCCCGGTCCGCAGCACGCGGGCGACCCGCCACGCGGTCTCTGAGCCGGTCCGGCGGTCCGGGCTCAGCGGTGAGAAGGCCCCGGCCGAACGCTTCTACTCGGGCGAGTTCTTGGGCGCGACCCAAATGCTGTTCAAAGTGCTTCGAGGACTTCTCGCTCGATGGTCTCGGCGCTTCGCACGGCACGGCTGTTTGACCCTCGCTGATTGATGCCCATGACGAAAGGGTAGGAGGCAACTCGGTGGGGAACAGGCCCGTGGAACCCGCCGCGCAGGTGTGCGCATAGCTAAAGTTGGGCGCGGCGAGGTGGGACGCTCTGACCACCCTTGCGCAAACGCATCGAAGGGGCAAAGGGATGACGACGCAGCCGACGAGCGCGGACACGGTCACGATTACCGACAACCGCACTGGTCAGTCACACGAGCTGCCGATAACTGAAGGCACCATCCGCGCCACGGACTTGCGCCAGATCAAGAACGACGACGCTGATTTTGGGCTCATGACTTATGACCCGGCCTTCATGAACACAGCTTCGTGCCGGAGCGCGATCACGTTCCTCGACGGCGACAAGGGCATCCTGCGGTACCGCGGTTACCCGATTGAGCAGCTCGCCGAGCAGAGCACATTTCTTGAGGTCGCCTATCTGCTGCTCAACGGCGAGCTTCCGAACACCGCCCAGATCGACCAGTGGGTAGATGACATCACCCACCACACGTTCGTGCACGAGAACGTACGCGTGTTCATGGAGGGCTTCCGATACGACGCGCACCCGATGGGCATGCTGTTGTCGGCCATCGGTGCGCTGGGAACCTACTATCCCAACGCCAAGGAGATCGAGAATCCGGAGGTCCGGCACCTCCAGATCATCCGTTTGATTGCGAAGATGCCGACCCTCGGCGCGTGCGCATTCCGCCACAGCCTCGGCCAGCCGTTTGTCTACCCGGACAACGGGCTGTCCTACCCGGAGAACTTCCTGGCGATGATGTTCCAGATCGGCAGCCGGTACGAAGCCGATCCTCGCCTGGTCGCCGCGCTTGATGTGCTGTTCATCCTCCACGCCGACCACGAGCAGAACTGTTCGACCAGCGCCGTCCGCAGCGTCGGTTCCTCACAGGTCGACCCGTACTCCGCCGTGGCCGCCGGGATCGGTGCGCTCTACGGTCCGCTGCACGGCGGTGCCAACGAGGCGGTGCTGCGCATGTTGCGCCGGATCGGTACCAAGGAGAACATCCCCGCGTTCATGGAGGGCGTCAAAGCGGGCAACGAGCGCCTGATGGGCTTCGGCCATCGCGTCTACAAGAACTTCGATCCGCGCGCGACGATCATCAAGAAGGCCTGCGACGACGTGTTCGAGGTCACGGGCGTGAGCCCGCTGCTGTCGATCGCGCAGGAACTCGAGCAGATCGCCCTCAACGACGAGTACTTCGTCACCCGCAAGCTGTACCCCAACGTCGACTTCTACTCGGGCCTGATCTATGAGGCCCTCGGAATCCCGGCGGAGATGTTCCCGGTGCTCTTTGCCATCGGCCGGACCCCGGGCTGGGTCGCCCAGTGGAACGAGATGATCCAGGACACGGAGCAGAAGATCTCCCGTCCGCGCCAGGTCTACGTCGGACCGGCAGCACGTGACTATGTGGCGATCGAGAACCGCTAGGTCGTCCGCACGATCAGTTGCGGTGGTCCATGCCCACCGCAACGCGGCAGGTACACGACGCGGCCTGGGCTGTTGAGGTCGCGTCGTGTGTCATTCCGGGTGACCGCACGGCGCGCTGGCTGGGGCTCGGGGAGCGGTCAGGCGCTGGCGTCGGCCGCGCGGCGCTTGGCCGTCGGTCGTGCATCCAGCAGCTCGGCGGCCGCGCGTCGCAGCACCCAAACCAGCCGCTCGAGCTCGTCGTCGTCCAGCGACGCCCACGCGCGCTCCATCAGGGCGACTCGTCCCGGAAGTGCGTGGGCGGCGACCGCTGCGCCATCGGTGGTCAACTGGGCCTGCACCATCCGACCATCGACGGGGTGGGGAACGCGCTCGACGAGCCCCTGGCGCTCGAGGCCGTCGACGAGCTTGGTGATGTTCGGCCGCGTGACCCCGAGCCGGTCACCGAGCGAGAACAGGCAGGCCCGTCGCCCCGAGCAGCACGAAAGGACCTCAAGGACCTCAAGCTTGGCATCCGAGATACCGAAGCCGGCGGCGTGTCTGTCGAGGTCGCGCTCCGCGCAGGCAGCCACGGCGATGACCGCGTCGACCGCCATGCGCGCCAGCGCGGTGCGGTGCTCTTCTTGGATCGCGGTGGCCTCAGTGGTCATGCGCCGAACCTAGCAGTGCACGGACGGGGGAGGCCCCGCAGCGCGGCTGAGGGATTTCGCCCGCCGGATCACCGCCAGACCCATGGTCACGCCGACGCCCTCGCGGTCTGGTCGACGGAGGCGATCGCGTTGGCGCCGTGGTCGTCGGGCAACCCGAGCTTGCGATTGATCGCCACCAGCGGGCTGATGCCTTGCATGGGCGTTCGCTCGGGCGCCTGCGCGGCGACCCGGCGCCGTTCGAGTTCGCGCGCCCAGTGCTCTGCGAGCACCGGCCACCGATCGAGCACCTCGGTGTGGCGGGCTTGGCGGGTCCGACCAGCGGGTTGATTCGGCTGGCCTGCAGCAATCATTGAAACGACTCCCGAGTTCGTGCCGTTCGGCACACTCTATCGTGTCGAACGTCTGCGCGACCCCCTCCACGAGGGTGCCGCGGAGGCGCTAACCTGGGGTCATGGACCCGCAAGAGGAAATTCGCCGTGCGATCCGCGACCTGTTCGACGAGCTCGTGCGGGTTGCCGACCAGGCCGGCAAGATGATCCGACAGGCTGCAGATGACGCGCAGCGGTGGGTGACGCCCACCGACGCCGAGCACACACACACGCCGGCAGAGCCGCCGCCGTTTGCGACGATCCGCGAGTTGGGCAAGCTGCGCGATGACGGGCTGATTACCGAAGAGGAATTCCAAGCCAAGAAGGCTCAGTTGCTGGAGAGCATCTAATGGACGGCGCCCCCGATGCCTGGCTGCAGCTGATCGATGATGTCGAAGGCTGGGTCGTCCCGACCTGGGTCAGCAACGCCCGCGAGCACGGGAGTCAGCCGTGGATCCGGCTGGTGCTCGTCGTCGACGCGCACGCGATGCTCTGTGCGCCGCAGCCGACCGAGAAGATCGCCATGACGATGGCCGACCTCGCCGACGGACCGGAGCGTGCGGGCGAACGCGCCGGATGGGAGGCGCTCGCCGCCCACACCAAGGATGCGCGCCTTGAGGTCGCCGCCAAGATCGTGGATGCTGCCGAGCACGTGTTGCCGGCGGACCTGATGATGTACTTCGAGCGCTCGGTCGAACCGACCGCCCACTTCCAGCCTTAGCCTGCGCGCACGCAGACGGTGATCTGACCCCATCGGTGTGTCCGGCCGGGGTCGCGGCGAGGGAGACACAACAGCGATGCGACTCGAATGCGCGATGGTCTGCGACGCGGTCACGGTCCGGGACGGTCTGCTGCACATTCTCGGCGGCGGGATCGGCCGCGTGCCGCGGCTCGGTTTCCCGGCCGGGCTCGACAATGACGTGGCGCTCCGTCTGGTGCTGTCGCCCGACGATGTTCAGGGCCAGCACACGATCGAGATCCGTGTCGTGACACGGGATGGCGCCGTCGCCTCGACGGTGACCGGCGAGTTCACCGCGGGCATCCCCGACGGTCGACCGGTGGACGACGACGTGTCGCTCAACATCCCGGTCTCACTGCGCCAGGTCGTCCTGCCCGGGCCCGACCGCTACGAGATCGAGATCGTCGTCGACGACCAGCCGCTCACGCGGCTCCCTCTCGACGTCGTCCTGGCGAGCCCGCCGGCCTAGCGAGGTCCTCGCGGGTGAGGGTCAGGGCGACGTCGCCATGCGGCGGAGCGCCTTGGCGGGGTAAAGACCCACGAGGGTGCCATGATTCGGCTGGAGCGCACTCAGCTCGATGAGGCCAAGCGTGCCGCGCCGGTAGTCGACCATCCCGCCGGTGAGCGTTTGGGTGATGTACGACAGGTCGGGCTGGTGGCCGCACGCCAACACGCATGCGGCCTCGGGATACTCGGCGAGGACCTCCAGAAGCCTGTCGCCCCGCGCCCCCGGTCGCAGCAGGTCGTGCGGTCGCACGTCAACGCCGACCCGGTCCGCGACGATCTGCGCGGTTTGCACGCAGCGGATCAGGGGGCTGGTGAGTACCGCGGCGGGCCGGATTCCCAACAGGGCGATGCCCGCGGCGGAGGCCCGGATGCGGTTCGCGCCGTCGGGGGTCAGGCGTCGCTGATCGTCGCGGTACCCGGTGGCGGGTCCCGCATCCTCGGCGATTCCGTGGCGGATCAGCGCGAGCAGCATGCGCGGCGTTCGCGACCCCGGGCAGGCGCCCGGGGTCGCGAACCTCACTAGTCGATCAGGTCGTACGCCGGCAGCGTCAGGAAGTCCGCGAACTGCTCGGGCTCCACCAACGTCGCGAACAGTTCGGCGGCACGGGCATAGTGGCCGGTGGGATCGTTGTCGCGCTCGGCACGGATCTTCTCGAGCTCCTGGGCGATGATCGTGTTGGCCAGTGGCAGATCGACCTTGCGGCCGTCGTCGAGCACGCCCAGGGGGCTGTGCACCCACTGCCAGACCTGGCTGCGTGAGATCTCCGCCGTCGCGGCATCCTCCATGAGGTTGAAGATCGGCACGCACCCGACCCCGCCGAGCCACGAGCCGAGATACTGGATCGCGACGTTGACATTCATGCGCAGGCCTGCCTCGGTTATCGGACCGGCCGGCTCGAACTGGAGCAGGTCCGCCGCCGTGATGTGGACGTCCTCGCGCTTCCGGTCGATCTGATTCAGCCCAGGCATGTGCTTGTCAAACGCTTCGAGCGCGATCGGCACGAGCCCAGGGTGCGCGACCCAGGTACCGTCGTGGCCGTCGGTCGCCTCCCGCTCCTTGTCGGCACGGACCTTGGCGAGCGCCTGCTCGTTGGCTTCCGGGTCGTTCTTGATCGGGATCTGTGCCGCCATGCCGCCCATCGCGTGCACTTCGCGCCGGTGGCAGGTCTTGATCGCCAGCAGCGAGTAGGAGCGCATGAAGTGCGTGGTCATGGTGACCAGCGCGCGGTCGGCCAGCACGAAGTTTGGGTCGGAGCCGAATTTCTTGATGCAGGAGAAGATGTAGTCCCATCGGCCACAGTTCAGGCCGATCGAGTGCTCGCGCAGCTCGTAGAGGATCTCGTCCATCTCGAAGGCGGCCATGATCGTCTCGATCAGAACCGTGCCCTTGATCGTGCCCTGCGGAACGCCCAGGGCGTCCTCGGCCTGGATGAACACGTCGTTCCACAGACGCGCTTCGAGGTGGCTTTCCATCTTGGGCAGGTAGTAATACGGACCGGTGCCTTGGCGGTTGAGCTCGGCGTGGTTGTGGAAGAAGTACAGGCCGAAATCAAACAACGAGGCGGAGATCGGCTCGCCGTCGACGAGCACGTGCTTTTCGACCATGTGCCAGCCGCGTGGACGCACGAGCAGCGTCGCGATGGTGTCGTTGAGCGTGTAGTGCTTGCCGTCGGGTTGGCTGAATTCGATCGTGCGTGCGGCGGCCGCGCGCAGGTTGACCTGACCCTCGATCGTGTTCTGCCACGTCGGCGTGTTGGCGTCCTCGAAGTCGGCCATAAACACCTTTGCACCCGAGTTGAGGGCGTTGATGATCATCTTGCGGTCGACTGGCCCGGTGATCTCGGTCCGGCGGTCCTGGAGATCGGCCGGGATGGGGGCTACCGTCCAATCGCTTTCGCGGATGTGCGCGGTTTCCGGGAGAAAGTCCGGCAGCACGCCGTTTGTGAGTGCTTCGGCGCGCGCGACCCGCTTGGCCAGCAGTTCCGTGCGGCGCGAGTTGTGCGTGCGGTGCAGCGCTGCGACGAACGCGAGAGCGTCAGGGGTGAGGATCTCGGCGGTGGCATCGCTTGCCGCGCCGATGACCTCAATGCCCTGTGGAGCGGAGTTCGAGCTCATGGTCGTGTGAGTCCCCTCGTTATTGCTGTGGATCGGGCATCGCAAACAACGGGCGCCCCGGTCCCGGGACGCCCCCTGCCAACGAAGGCCGTGCGCGCGCGGCCCGGCCGCGAGCGCATAGAGCTTATTCGAACTGCGACTCTTGCGTGGGGCGGGATGGCGGCGTGTGCACGCCCCGGTCTCATCGACGTCCCCTCGGTGCTAGCGTCTCGCGGCTGAGGGCAACATGGGAGGACGCATGAGCGGTTTGGTCGAAGGTCAACGCGCCTTGGTCGTGGGCGTGGCCAATAAGCGCAGCATCGCCTGGTCGATCGCCCGGGCGCTCGACGCGCATGGTGCGCGGGTTGCGCTCACCTACCAGAACGACCGCACCGAGCGGGACGTGCGCCGACTCGCCGCGGAGTTGTCGGGCGACACGCCGGTCGTGCCGTTGGACGTCCAGGACGATTCCCAGATGGATACCTCGGTCGAGGCAGTGGCCACTGCGCTCGGTGGTCTTGATGTGCTCGTGCACGCGGTCGCGTTTGCGCGGCCCGAAGATTTGACCGGGCGGTTCACCGGGATCTCGCGAGATGGCTTTGCGCTCGCGATGGACGTCTCGGCGTACTCGCTGATCGCGCTTGCCAAGCGCGCCGAGCCGCACATGCGCGCCGCGGGCGGCGGGTCGATCATGGCCCTGTCGTATATCGCGGCCGATCGGGCCGTACCCGGCTACAACGTCATGGCCGTCGCCAAGTCCGCACTCGAGTGCATCGTGCGGTACCTGGCGTGGGATCTCGGTGACGGGGGCATCCGCGTCAACGCCATCTCGGCCGGACCGATTCGGACGCTCGCCGCCCGTGGGATCCCGGGCTTTTCCGAGATGGCAGATCAGATCGCGGCGCGCACACCCTTGCGGCGCGAAATCGTGGTGGACGAGGTGGGCGACACCGGTCTGTATCTCGCCTCGCCGCTCGCACGCGCGGTGACCGGCGAGACGCTGTTCGTCGATGCGGGCTACCACGCGATGGGCCTCTAGCGGCCGTGCCGGTGGCGTGTCGATGACCGTAGGCGCACAGCGGACGTACCGGGTGGGGGTGGTGTCGGACACCCACGTGGGTGACGCGCTGCCGGAGTTGCCCGTCGGTGTGCTTGACGCGCTCGGCGGCGTCGATCTCATCGTGCACGCGGGCGACGTGACGACCACCGCCGTGCTCGACCGGCTGCGGGAGATCGCGCCGGTCGTGGCCGTCCAAGGCAACCATGATCGCAAGGCCGGTCTCGACCTGCCAGCCACGGCCGTCGTGACCATCGGCAGTGCACGGATCGGCGTGACCCATGGGCTGCGCGGACGGACGCCGGAGACCGCCGCGATCCTCGCGGGCATCGCCTGCGGGCGCCCGGTGATGGCCGGCCTGGCCCGCACGCTGGTCGCGCGCTTCGCCGCCGTGGACTGCGTGGTGTTCGGGCATTTCCACGTCCCATACCTGGGCCACGTGGGAACGACGACGGTGTTCTCGCCAGGCGCCGTCTACGTCGCCGAGGCAGACCCGTTTATGCAGTACCGCGGCATGAGGGGCCGTGCCTTCCGTCGCTTCCGGGCGGGCCTGCCCGAGGCCGGACATCTGCCGCACGTCGGGATCCTCGAGATCGCCGACGGGGTCGTCGCGCCCCGCTTCGTGCCACTCGTCGGAGCGCTGCGCGCCGTCGCCGTGCCGTAGGGCCTAGGCGGTCTCGGGTGCGGTGGTGCTCGCCGCGCTGCCGGGGGCTGTGCCGGTCGGGCTCGGCGCGGGTGACAGGTGTGGCAGCTGGCCTTCGAGGTCCATGATCGCGAGCCCGGCGCGCGGGGCGGAATGCCACCCTTCGACCATCGCGTAGCGCGGCACCCAGCGCGGGAAGAACTTCGCGTTGAACTGCTGCAGCCGCGCGATCTGGAACCAGCGGTCAAAGTGGACCAAGACGCGGCGCAGGGCGCGCTGCGACACCGAGCGGGGCGTCCGAAGGACGCGCCCGAACGCGACGAAGTTCAGCGAGATCTCCTCGATCCCCTGGTCCCGGAGCTCGGCGATCCCACGGGCAATCATGAACTCGATGAGGCCGTTGGGGGTATCTGGGTCGCGGCGCATCAACGACAGGGACATGGCCGGTCGCCCTGCGCACGGGACCAGGTGCAAGAATCCGCGGGGGTGCCCGTCGACATCGGTGGCGACGATGACCCGACTGTCGGCCTGTCCGTATCCGCCGAGCTCATCAACGGTCATCGAGAAGCCGCGCTCCGGGGCACCGGCACGCCACCGCTCGGACACGGACTCCAATGCGTCGAGCTCGCCGCGGGAGAGATCGCCGATCCGGGACACGCTGAGCTGGAACCCGGCCCGCTCGATACGAGCGACGGACTGGCGCACCTTGCGGATCGGGCGGCCGTCCAGCGAGAAAGTCTTGGTGTCGACGATGGCCTCGTCGCCGATGTAGATCGCCCGCATGCCCGCCTCGCGATAGGTGTCGGCCATCGCCGCACTCGCACCGACGGCGGCGACCGTGAGGCCGTGGTCCCGCGCGAAGGCGAACAGTTCGCGCACCAGCTCCGGGATTGCACTGGTCGGGCCGACCGGGTCTCCGCTGACGACGAGCACTCCGCCGCGGACCCGATAGCCGAGGAACGCGCGGCGGTCGGCGCTGAAGAGGTAGTGCAGGTCCTTGCGCAGCTTGAAAAAGCTCAGAGAATCGTCGCCGTAGCGCGTCACCAGGCGGTGCGCGCGGGCACGGGCGGAGTCCGGCGCGGGATGGCGCGGGTGGGCCAACGGGCGCAACAGGGGCGCGAGGCCCGCGATCAGCGCGGCAGCGGAGACCAAGCCGATGCCCAGGGGTATCCAGTGCACGTGTGATCCGAAGCTGAGCGGGCCGTTCTGGAAGGTCATCAGATCGGCCGTCTCACGCATCATCCGTGAGGTGGTCAGGCCAGGCGTGACATGTCGGTGGGCCGCGAGGATCGTGGCAACGGCAGTCATCACGGCCACGCCGCCGATGATCGGAATGCGCGTGAACGCGGCGCGGATTGCATGAGGGTCGCGGCGCACGGTGAACGCGTTGCCGGTGACGGCAAGCGTCAGCGCAAGTGACCACGCGACCACGGCGCCGTCGACGTCGCGATGCAACAGTGCGATCGGTCCGGTCGCAATCAGCAGTATCAGCGCCACCAGCCAGGCGCCGCGACGACGTCGGGCCAGGTACGTGCCGGTCACCACGAGCAGCAGCCCGAGCGGCAGCGTCGCGGCGTGGATCGACCCGCGCACGCTCTCACCCATGAGGGTATTGACCGTGCCCGAGCGCGACTGGAGCTCGGGGCGGATGGCCGCGACGATGTTCGCGACGCCTGCCAACATCACCAGCGCGCCGATCACCGCCGGCGCCCACGAGGCGCGTGGGGTGGGTCGCAGCGCGAACTCGCGCCGGTGGATGCCCATGCTCCAGGACGCGGTGTCCCGCCAGCGGGGGACGAAATCCCGGGCATCCTTAATCATCATGTAGGCGCCGAGCAGGGCGATGCCGGCAACGACCCCGGTCGGGGCGCGTTCATCACCGAAGTGGACCAGGCGCACCACGAGCGCCAGCGCCAGCAACACCAGGCCGGCATGGCACTCGTGCAGTCGCCGGCCGGCGAAGTACAGGCGCGGACCCTTCTCATGTCGTTCGATGCGGATCAAAAATCCCTCGCAGCTGGTGCCCGCAGTCGTTCGGGCGCTGGGATCGCGGTCGGCGTCACGTTGCACGCGGACGCACGAAATCCTGCTTGGACCATAGCGGGTCCGACGGCGATCAACGCGCGCTGAGGTATTGCGCCTCCCGCATCGACATCACGTGAGCCGGCCCGGCCAGCAAGAGCAGTGCGATCGCACCGGCTCCGTGCAGCGCTCCGACCCACGTCCTGCCGTTCGCAAACACGATCTGGATCGCGCCGATCACCGGCAACGCCAGCGAGCTGCCGAGCGCCCGTCGGTCGCCAGTCCACGCCCCGATGCCGACCACGAACGTTGGCACCTCGAGCACAAGCACCACGTAGCCGACGGCCTTATGGGCCGACAGCGCGCCGGAACCGGCGTTGAAGATGTCTGCGGCGATGAGGTAGACCTGGATCCACGATGCCCGGGCCGATCGCCGCAGCGAGGCCTGACTGAAGCCACAGTGCACGTGTTCGCATCAACACATCACGGTCCGTTGGCGGCCGAACCGGGTCACGCCGGACGGGCGCGCGCCCCGGCGCCCTGCCCGGGGTCGCGATGTGGGCCGTGAGCCGGCCGCGCCGCCCCGGTGGCGCGTAGTGCCGGCCCACGGCGGGTGTGCTGTTAGACGGCGAGACCGAGCATGCCCTCAAGGGAGCCCTTGAGGGGCGTGCGCGGGAGCCATCCCAGCTCTTGTTGGATCGCGAACAGGTCGGCGCACTGCCAATCGACGCCCTGTGAGCGAACGGAACCGAACTCGGTTTCGACGATCTGCCCGTCGAAGCCGATGATTTGTGCCAGCGTCGTGACGACATCGCGGACCTGCGTGGCGACGCCCGAGCCGACATTGAAGATGCGCTGCTCGACCGACGACGCCTCAACTGCCTGCGCGACCGCGCACGCGACGTCGCCGACATCGACGAAGTCCCGGAACCCGGCCAGAGAACCCATGCGGATCTCGGCGAGATTGCCGGCGCGAGCTTCTTGGAGGCGCTTGCTCGCCTGGGCGGGCAGCGTGGACTCCGGCAGGCCGCGGCCGATCGGGTTGAAGACCCGCAGGGCGATCGCGTCGACCTCGCCACGGCTGCCGACCTCTGCTACGAGCCGCGTCGCCGCGAGTTTGGAGATCCCGTACGCGGACGTGGGCCGAGTCGGCGTCTGCTCGGTGATCGGCTCGCCCGAGACGGCATTGCCATACTCGGCGGCCGAGCCCAGGTGGACGAGCCGCACGCCCGGGCGGACTCGGGCAAGCACATCGATCAGGGACGCCACGAACAGGACATTCGTGCGCACCAGCGTGGGCACGTCGCCCACGGTGAGGCCGATGCCGTTGACGACCGCGTCCGGCGCGACGCGGGCCATCAGACGCTGGATCTGCTCCTGGGAGTCGGGTCCGAGCGCGATGGTCTCCCATTCGCGGTCGGAGGACTCGTGATCGGGAAAGCGATCGACACCGATCACCGCGTGACCGCGCGCTTCAAGCTCGCGCGTCACGTGGCGACCGATGAAGCCGCCTGCCCCAAGGACCACGATCCGTGTCATGCCGCGACCATCTCCACGAGCGGAGTCTGCGTCGTCTCGATCTCCGGCAGCAGCGAGCGGCGCAGGGTCGGGAACTCCAGGTTGGCACGCTCGTAATCCTCCGGCCGACCAATGTCGAGCCAGTAGCCGTCGAACGCGTAGCTCTGAGGCGCGTGGCCGGCGTTGAGCAGGTCGAGCATCACCGAGTCGAACCCGAGCGGCTCGCCGACCAGGTAGTCGGCCAGCGTGTCGCGGCTCACCCCGTAGACGCCCATGCTCACCGAATACCCAAGGATCGGCTTCTCGGTGAAGCCGACGATGCCCGGACCCTGCAGGTCCAGGACACCGAAGTCGATGTGCACCTGGCGTTCGTAGGTTGCCACGGTGATCGGGGCGGCGGCCGTGATGTGGTGATCGAGGACCGCACCGTAATCGAGGTCCGTGAGAATGTCGCCATTCATCGCGAGGAAGTGATCCGGCAGTCGGTCGCGCATGGCGACGAGCGGTCCCATGGTTCCCAGGGGCGACTCCTCAAAGAAGTAGTCGACCTCGATGTCCCACTGGCTCCCGTCGCCGATGTAGGCGCGGATGATGTGGCCCAAGTGGCCGATCGCGAGTGTCGCGCGGCGGAACCCGTAGTGCCGCAGTTGTCGCATGACGATCTCGAGGATCGACATCTCGTCGCCGATCGGAACCAGCGGCTTGGGAATGCACGTCGTATAGGGGCGCAGCCGCACTCCCTTGCCGCCGGCCAGGATCACGACGTGTCGGTCGCGATCGGGGATTTGATTCTTGCTCATGGTTGGAGTCTCCTGTGCAGCCGGGGCAGGCATCACACGTTGTAGATCGCGGTTTTGTAACCGGCGAGGTTTTCGGGGTCGCTGAGCCACTCACAAGTCATGGCGAGCCCGTGGTCGAGGGTGACGGATGGGCTCCAGCCGGTCGCCTCGGTCATCGCGCTGCTGTCGGCCAGTAGCCGCATGACTTCGGAGTCGGCGGGGCGTTGGCGCGGGGAATCCGCGACAACCTCTATTTCCTCACCCATGATGTTGGCGATGCGCAGCACAAGGTCGCCGATAGAGATGTCGCGTCCGGATCCGGCGTTGAGGGTCTTGCCTTCGACGCGAGCCGCCTCACCGGTGCCGACGGCGACAAACGCACGAGCGGTGTCCTTGACGAACGTGAAATCGCGCGTTGGGTCGAGCGACCCAAGCTTGATGACCGAGTTGCCTGCGGCGATCTGCGAGATGATCGTCGGGATGACGGCGCGGGCAGACTGCCGCGGACCGTAGGCGTTGAAGGGCCGAAGTGTCACGACCGGCAAGCCGAAGCTCAAGTGATAACTCTCGACGAGCTTGTCGGCGCCGATCTTGGATGCTGCGTAGGGCGACTGGGCCTGCAGCGGATGCGTCTCGGGAATTGGGACGACGCGCGCGGTCCCGTACACCTCGCTGGTGGAGGTCTGGATGATGCGGCTGGTGCCGAGCGTGCGCGCGGCCTCGAGCACGTTCAGCGTTCCACCGACATTGGTCTCGACGTAGGTGCGCGGGGCGATGTAGGAGAACGGGATCGCGATCAGCGCGGCGAGGTGGTAGACGACGTCGACGTCGCGCATGAGGTTCATGACCGAACCTGCATCGCGGACGTCGCCGAGCTGCACCTCGACGTTGGCCATGACGTCCTCGTCCAGGCGCTCTAACCAACCCCACGACCCGAACGAGTTGTAGAGCACCATTGCTCGGACGCCATGCCCCTGGGCAACGAGCTCCTCCACCAAGTGCGAGCCGATGAAGCCTTCGGCTCCAGTGACGGCGACAAGTTCTGACACGACTAAGTTCCTTCCATGGGGAAGACCGGGGCTATGCGCCGTGGT
>Ga0307374_10009629_pt1 | contig 14199 bp, 11 predicted proteins | sample OX3MG_FD_202532 | JGI IMG/M metagenome (GOLD analysis project Ga0307374, IMG submission 202532) | Soil microbial communities from Risofladan, Vaasa, Finland - OX-3 | ecosystem: Environmental > Terrestrial > Soil > Coastal area > Acid sulfate soil | place: Finland: Risofladan, Vaasa | collected... | reverse complement strand
TACACGGAGCGGGGCGCCGGAGAGGGGACTCGGCGCCACGCACGCACGGTCAACGCTCCGTCAACGCAGTGCCAACACAGTGTCAACGCATGCACAACGGATCGACAACGGATCGACAACGGATCGGTGGCCATCGCACCGGAGATCGACCCAGTCAACGCGTAGTGGCTCTCCCTCGGACCACCACGCGTCGACCGCGCCGTTCGTGGCTGTCCGCCCCAGCCACCTGCGGCCTCCCGCTGCCACAGTTTCCCCCACCCCGCTGCGACAGTGCGCGCGGGCGAAAGGCGGACAAGATGTCGCCGGGGTCTCGAGACCCCGTACCGACAACGAAACGACGCTTCCCTGTCCGGATCGTGCCGAATCTGTTGCAGGCGAACTGCAGCGCCGGCGACCTTCGTCCTTGGCCCCGATGATGCCGATATCGGTGCACCGCGACGAGGGCCAATAGTCCCTTCGCGGTGCGGTCGAGATCTGCGGACGCCGCCCTCGGACTACGTGCGCTCGAGGCGCGCCCGCACGCCTGTCCCGAGGTCGAGCACGGTCACGGGCGAAGGCGGCAGCTGCGGCGGCATGGTTACCGACAGGTCACCACCGGGCTCGACCGACCACTCCAACTGCGTATCGGCCCCGACGAGGCGCACCCGCCGGACCCGCGCCCCGTCGACGGCGCGCATGGTGATGCGGCGGGCCCGGGGCATGCCGAGTAACAGCGCGTAAACGCCCTCGCCGCTCTGAGTGAAGCGCAACGGGGCCCCCTCCGCGCTGACCGACTCGGTCACCAGCCACGGGCGGCTCCCATAGATGGCCTCGCCGTTGACGTCGAGCCACGCCCCGAGGCCGCGCAGCGGGGCCTGCTGCTCTTCGGGGATGGTGCCGTCGGGCCGGGGGCCGATGCCGAGCAGCAGGTTCCCGTTCTTGGCCACGACGTCGCAGAACATCTGCACGAGCTCGCTCTCCGAAATGATGTCCTCGGGCCGCTCGTGGCGGTTGGCGCCGAACGAGTGCCCCACGCCGCGGGCCAGCTCCCACTTGCGCGCCGAGGCCGTGCGCAACACGTCGTACTCGGGCGTGCGGAAGTCGTAGTGCTTCGGGCTCGCGAAGGTCAGGTGCTTGCTGCGCTCGGGTATCAACGACCAACCGGCCTGCACCGCCGCGCCCACGGCGCGCACCAGCGCGTCCGTCACCACGTTGCGCGGCAGTCCCGGCTCCCTCCAGCGGTCGTTGATGACGCCCTCTTCCACCGCGTTGTAGTAGTCGGCGAAGAGCTGCGGCAGCCGCGGGTCGGCCGGCCAACCGATGTCGTTCCACAACACGGACGGCGTGTAACGCGCGATGAGCTCGCGCACGTGCGCCGTCACGTAGTCGACGTAGCGCGCACCGTGCGGCGCGGCCAGCACGGCGTCGGCGGCGGTCGTCATGACCGCGCCGTTGTAGGGCCAGTCGTAGCCGCCGGAGTAGTAGAGCCCCATGCGCATGCGCCGGGCCCGCACCGCCTCGCTCAGGTCGCCCACCAGGTCGCGCCGCGCCCGGTACGCGCCCTTGACGGGGTGCGCCACGGCCGAGGGCCACAGAGCGAAGCCGTCGTGGTGCTTGGTGGTGAGCACCACGTAGCGCGCGCCGGCGGCGCGGCACAGGTCGGCCAGGGCGTCGAGGTCGGCGCCCGACGAGGCGTCGTCGAAGGTGCGCACGAAGTTGTCGTAGGGGTAGTCCTCGCCGTACACCTGCGCGTGGTGCAGGGCGGTGGGACTGCCCTTGATCTGCATGGTGTTGCGGTACCACTCGGCGTACGGGTTCTCGCGCAGCATCCGGCGCGGCCCGTCCCTGACGAGCAGCTGCTGAATGTCGGGCACCCGCGGCGCCCACCCCGGCACCGAGTAGAGGCCCCAGTGCACGAAGATCCCGAGCTTGGCGTCGTCGTACCAGACCGGCACCTGGTGCGTGCGCAGCGACTCCCACGTCCCCTCAAACACGTCGCATCACCACGCCCGCCAGCCTGGCAGGTCAGCCCGGGGCAAGAGCCGCTCCCCCGGCCCCGCCACCACCGCCACCGCCACCGCCACCGTCGCCACCGCCCACACCGCCCGCCCCCGTCGCTCCGGGCTTGCCGTAGCGGGCCCGGAAGGCGAAGTAGGCGAACGGCCCCACCAAGATAGGAAGCCAGTACGAAATGACCCGATAGGCCAACGTGGCCACGACCGCGTCGACACCGGGCACCCCGGCCAGGATGAGCAGCGCGCTCAGGCCGGCCTCGACGATCCCGAGCCCACCGGGCGTGATGGGGATGAGGGCCAGCAGGCCGGCCACGGCGTAGGCCAGCAGGACGAGGGACGGGTTGGGATTGACCCCCGTGGCCCGGATGCAGGCCAGCAGCGTCGCGAAGTCGAACGCCAGGCGCCCGCTGCTGAGCAGCATGGCCGCCTTCCAGCGCTTGCCCAGCACGGTCCGGATGCGGTTGCGCTCGAACACGAGCCGGTCGGAGAGGCCGTGCATGGGTGCCGCCTTGCGCTTCACCCGGTTGCGGGCCGCCTGAATGACCCCGCCGGCCCAGCGCAGCGGGCCGTCGAGCGTGAGGACCAGCGCGCCGAAACCGGCGAACAGCACGAAGGCGCCGAGGCCGAGCAGCGCCGCGTGCTGCAGGCCGTTGGCGATGGGCGTCCCGGCCAGAATGGCGGGCAGCACGAAGATCGGCAGGGCCAGCAGCCCGCCGATGCCGAGCAGCGAGAAGGCGGTCAGCCCCGCCACCGCGGTGGCGGGGTCGTTTCCCGAGGCGGCGAGCATGCGGAACTGCGTGGCCGCGCCGAAGGCGGCGCCCCCGGGAACGATCAGGCTGATGGCGTTGCCCGACAGCTGGGACGTCGTGACCGAGAACCAGGCGTCGGTCCTCAGTGCGATGCGCTGGAGGGCGATGGTGCAGGTGAAGTGCGCCACCTGGAGCGCCAGGGCGATGGTGAACCAGATGGGGTCGAGCTCGGTCAGCTTCGGGAAGGCGTCGAAGACCGCGGCCAGGCTCGGGAAGAGGAGGTAGAGCGTGACGCCGGCCACCACCACCAGGACGGACTTCTTGGCCACGGAGCGCCACGGTGGCGCCGGTGACGCGACATCCTGCTCGATGCGCGTGGCCAACCGCGACGACATGGCGTCGTGGCCGTCGCCCGTGCCGGGCTGCTCCCCGGTCACCTGCTCCCCGGGCTCGTGGTCCTCCTGCCTCGCCACCGGCGAATCATTCCCGGTGAAGACGCCGCCCCGCTAGCTGGCCAGGATCTTGGCCTTCTGGGTCTCGAACTCGGTGTCGCTGAGCACGCCCTGCGACTTGAGGTCGGCCAGCTTGGAGAGCTGGTCGGCGGTGCTGGCCCCGGGCGTCCCGGCGGCCTCCTTGACGTACTGGTCAAATGCTTTCTGCTGCTGGGCGGCCTGCTGGGCGGCCCGCTCGTGCATCTTGCCGCCCCGGGCGATCAGGTACACGAAGACACCGAGGAACGGCAGGATGATGATGAAGATCGCCCACAGGGCCTTGGCCCAGCCACTCATGTCGTGGCTGCGGAAGATGTCCATGAACACCATGATCAGCAGCCAGATCCAGATGATGAAGAGGAAGAAGTACAGCATTGTCAGGAAGAAATCGAGGATCGGGTATTGATAGGTGGCAGCGAGCATCGGTGAAACTCCTTGTTGTCCGTGGTCGGCGAGAACCCGACACCCATGTTTAGCGCCTGCAACTGAAGTCCTGCTGGGATATCCCCAGGCCCGGTCCCTCTTGTTGCGCCTCCGTTGGCGAACGACCCGGCGGCCGGCCGGCCTCGCCTTCCCGGCCGGACCGCTTCCCCGAGGGGCCCCGTCGCCCCGGCCCGGCGTGGACCGACCTGCCCCGCGACGGCTTTACTGTGGGCATCGTCCGCGGCCGCCGGCCCCGGGTACGACGACCGACCGCGAGGAGAGGGCACCTTGGCCAGCGAGGGATTCCACGAGCCGCTCGACCTGCTCGACGAGGCCACGTTCGACTACCACCGCGCCATGACGTCGCTGTGCGAGGAGCTCGAGGCCATCGACTGGTACCACCAGCGGGTCCAGGCCACCTCGGACGAGAGCCTGGCCGCCGTCCTGTCCTACAACCGGGACGACGAGAAGGAGCACGCTGCCATGGCGCTGGAGTGGTTGCGCCGGCGCGATACGGCCCTCGACGCCCAACTCCGCAAGTACCTCTTCTCGACCGGCCCGATCACCGAGGTCGGCCAGTCGTCGGACGCATCCTCCGCACCCACCGCGTCGGGCTCGCTCGGCATCGGCAGCCTCAAGGGAGTAGCGCAATGAACCACCTGCACCGCGATCTGGCCCCGATTTCCGACGCCGGCTGGGACGTGATCGACGACGAGGCGAAGTCGCGCCTGCCCACCTACCTGGCCGCCCGCAAGCTGGTCGACTTCGACGGCCCGTACGGCTGGGACTACTCGTCCACCAACCTGGGCCGGGTCGACGAGATCGCCGGGCCCTCCGAGGGCGTCAGCGCGCTGCAGCGCAAGGTGCTCCCCGTGGTGGAGCTGCGCACCGAGTTCAAGGTCTCCCGGACCGAGCTCGACGACGTCGACCGCGGCACCGCCAGCCCGGACCTGGGCGAGCTGGACGAGGCGATCCGCCAGATCGCGCTGGGCGAGAACGTCACCGTCTTCCACGGCCACGGGGCCGCCGGCTTCCAGGGCATCACCGAGGCCAGCTCGCACGAGCCCATCAGCGTCGGTGACATCGACAAGGCTCCCGACGCCGCGGCCCGTGCCGTGAACACGCTGCGCCAGGCCGGCATCGGCGGCCCCTACGGGCTGGCCATCTGCCCCGACATGTACACCAGCATCGTCGAGAGCACCGAGTACGGCGGCGAGCTGCTGCTCGACCACCTGCGCAAAATTCTGGGCGGGCCCCTCGTGTGGGCGCCCGGTATTCAGGGCGGCGTGGTGCTGAGCCTCCGGGGCGGCGACTTCAAGATCGAGAGCGGGCAGGACCTCTCCCTCGGGTACCTCGACCACGATGCCGACGTCGTACGCCTCTACCTCGAAGAGAGCTTCAACTTCCGGGTGCTCGAGCCCGACGCCGCCGTGGCGCTCAGCCTGGGCTAGCGCGCGCCGCCTCCGGGCCGGCTTCCCGACGGGGTCCGTCGCCGTGGCGGCCGCGCCGCCCGGGCGCTCGCCGCGACCGCTCCCGCCGCGCCGGCCGGGTCGACGATGGTGACCCGCTTGCCGACCTGGGCGATCTCGAGCAGGTCGGACATCTCGACGCCGGTGACCGGGCCGGAGAAAAGGAACCCCTGGCCGTGGTCGCACCCCTCCGCCCGGAGGCCTTCGAGCTGCTCGTGCGTCTCGATCCCCTCGGCCAGCGTCTGGAGCCCGAGCGTGTGGCCGAGCTCGATGAGCGTGTGGATCAGCGCTGCCGCATCCGGCGAGCGGCTCATGTCCGCCACGAACGAGCGGTCGATCTTCAAGACGTCCACCGGGAACTGGCGCAGGTAGGCCAGCGACGAGTACCCGGTGCCGAAGTCGTCGATGGCCACCTTGACGCCCAGCTGCTTGAGCTGGTTGAGGCGGGCCACCGTGGCGACCGAGTCGCGCATCAGGGTCGACTCCGTGACCTCCAGAACGAGCATGGAGGGCTCGAGCCCGCTGGTGACCAGGGCGTTATGGACGTCCTCGATGAGCCGGTCCGAATCGAGCTGGCGCATGGAGACGTTGACCGAAATGCTGGCGTCGTGCCCCAACCGGTGCCAGGCCGCCGCCTCCCGGCAGGACTGGTCGAGCACCCAGCGGCCGACGTCGAGGATGAGGCCCCGCTCTTCGAGGATGGAGATGAACGCGTCGGGCGTGATGGTGCCCCGGACGGGGTGGTCCCAGCGCAGCAGGGCCTCGACGCCCTGGATCTCAATACCGTCCAGGTCGAAGATCGGGTGGTAGAGCAGGCTGAACTCACCGTCCCGGAGCGCCGTTTCCAGGTCCGACTTGAGGCTGAGGCGCTCCTTGGCCGCCGACTGCATGGAGCGCTCGAACAGGACCGACTGGTCCCGACCGGCGCCCTTGGCCCGGTACAGCGCGATGTCGGCGTCGCGCAGGAGGTCCTCCGCTGACGGGCGGTCCCCGACGGCGATGCCGATGCTGGCGGACACGGTGATCGACATGTTGTCGACCCCCGACAGGTGGAAGGCAGGCTTGAGCACCTCGTGCACCCGTTCGGCGATCATTTCGGGCCCGCGGGCGAACGAGACGCCCTCGGCCAGAATGACGAACTCGTCTCCGCCGAGCCGGCCCACGGTGTCGCCCGAGCGCAGAATGCCGAGCAGTCGACCGGCCACCATCTGCAGCAGCTTGTCGCCGGCGCCGTGGCCCAACGAGTCGTTGGAGTCCTTGAAGTTGTCGAGGTCGATGAACAACGCCGCCACCGGGACGCCTGAGCGCCGCGCCCGCTCCAGCATCTGCTGGGCCCGGTCGAGGATGAGCTGGCGGTTGGCCAGCCCGGTCAGCGGGTCGTGCAGGGCGCGGTAGGCGAGGAGCGCCTCGAACTTCTTGCGCTCGGTGACGTCGCGGATGTTGGAGACGTAGCCGGCCACCGAGGCGCGGTCTGTCTGGTTACACACGACGGCCTCGACGTCGCGCGTCGTCCCGTCGCGGCGCAGCATACGGAATTCCAATGTGGCCTGTCCCGACTCGGCCTGGAACTCACTCCCGTTGAGCAGGTTCAGGACGGTGTCGAGGTCCTCGGGATGCACGAAGTCGGTCGAGAGGCGCCCGACCAGCTCGTCGGGTTCGTACTGCAGAAGGTCCTTGATGGCGGGTGAGACATAGCGGAACTCGCCCTGCGAGGCGAGAATCATGGTGACGTCGGAGGAGTTCTGAATGAGCGAACGAAAGCGGTCCTCGCTCAGCCGCAGCGTCGTCTCGGCCTCCTCTTTCTGTGCCATGACCGTCTCGTTCTGCTCCATGATGGCGGCGGCCATCCGGATGACGAAGAAGAGGACGAAGGCCCCCATGACGGTGAGCGAGGCAGCCTCCGACGGCTTCAGCTCGGAGGGCAGCCACCCCTGGGAGATCGAGAGCTGCCCGACGGCCATGCCGAGGATGCTCCAGAGGACCATGGGCCGCCAGATGCGCGAGCCCACCGTCGCCATGTTCTCGAGCGCGATGAAGATGTAGGCCGCCCACAGGACGGGACCCCACCCCGTCAGGTAGATGGCGACCGTGACCGCCACGACCTGGCTGATCAGCCGCAGATACAGCGTGCCCTTGGTCGGTCGGGCGCGGTAGATGCGGTCGACCTGCATGTTGACCACCACGATGGTGACGAGCACGGTGAGCCAGACCCACCAGTGCGCGCGGGTGACGTAGCCGAACCGCATGAGGACGACGATCACGGCGAACGCCACCGGAGCGATCAGGTAGGCCAGAATTGTCGGATTCAGCTTCCGCCGCGCCGTGGAGAGGACCGGAGCCGGGGGCTCGGGTCCGTCGGCTAAGGCGGACGCATTCGTTGCATCCTGCGAAGCCAGCGCCATGTCCCCCGCTTTGTTTGAAGAGTTCAACCCCCTTGTATCGTCAGCTGGGTGCTCCGACTTGACCACGGCCGCCGCCCCGGCGGAACCCGCCCGGAGCCCCCCGAAAACGCGTCCACCTGGGCCGATACCGACCCGCGGGACCCACCTCCAGATCAGGAGTCCGACAACAACGAGTGGACCTCGGCAACGACGGCGGCACGGTGGGCCAGAGCCGTCGCCACCACGGCCCGGCGGCCCTTGAGCATGCGGTAGCCCTCGACCACGCCGCTGGTCCGCTTGACCCGCTCACCGACCCGCAACGCCACGTAGCCGCACCAGGGCGCAGCGACCGCCACCACCAGGCCGGCCCACGCGCCGTAGGCCAGGCCGACGAGCAACCCCAGCACGGCGTAGGTGAGGGCGAACAGCACGAAGCACCCCAGGACCTTCACCGTGGCCCTGATCCCCTCGTTCGCCGGCCGCTTCCCCACCTGCTTCATGATCTGGAACGGGACGAGATGCACCAGCGCGCCGGCGGCGGCGAAGGGCAACGCGACCAGGAGCATCAGCACGGACCGCAGGAGTGCCAGCCGGCGCCGCCGCGGCGGCCGGGCCACCAGTTGGGCGTCGTTCACCCCGAGGAGGTTGAGGTCCCACTCGTAGAGGGCGAAGGCGCGGCAGAGGTCCTCCAGCGCGGCCGCGGACCCGCCCTGTCTCGCCGCCAGCCGCGCCACCACGTCGACCTTGTCGGCCAGCGTCACCTCGACCGGGCCCGGCCCTCCGGGCGCCCGGACGAGCACCTCGGCGATCCACGAGAGCTGCACGGCCTGCGTCCACGAGGCGAACGAGGGGTTGACCCGGGTGAGCTGCTCCCCCAGGGCCTCGGTCACGGACTGCACCGTGGCCCACTCGTCGCGCCGGTAGTCCTCGGCCCATTGCGCCACCGCCACCGGCTCGCCGACCCGGACGAGCGCCCGGGAGCGAAAGCGCGCCTTGGCGTCGTAGACGAGCCCGACGGCCACCGTCACCAGGTCATCAGCCCCGCCCTCGTCCAGGGTCTCGAGGGCGATGCGGGCGGCGCCCGTCTTGAGCGGCTGCAGCGTCGTCTCGTCGTGGCTGATCCCTTCGGGGAACACCGCCACCATGCCACCCTGGCCGAGCAGCGCATGGCTCGTGGCGAAGGCCGACGCGTTGTGGTCCCCGGCCACGGCGTCCATGGTCCGGTAGACAGGGATGACCCCGGCCAGCTTGAGGAACGACCACAACGGAGCGATGCCGAACAGCGTCGACTTGCCGAGAAAGCGAGGGTAACGCCGCAGCGTCGCCAGGAGCAGGAGGCCGTCGACCAATCCGTTGGTGTGGTTGGCCACCAGGACGACCGGCCCCGTCTCGGGCAGGTTCTCCCCGTCCTCGACCTCGATGCTGCGGAAGAACACGCGGATCAGCAGGCGCGCCAACGCGGTCATTGACCAGTCAGCGAATCGCCTCGACCGCCGTTCGGCAGGCTGCAATTCGGCGCGTGGGAGCACGACCTCCAGACGAGTCACGACCGTATTCGGCGCGCCGAGAATTCTGGATGTCGGATTGGTATGGTGCCGCAGCACGCAGAAACCGGATCTGGGTTCTGGGGGGGCCAGGCCAAGCATCCGAGCGATGCGATCGGGGGTTCGGCCATGGCAAGGATCACTGGCGCGAGGGCTGTGGGGGCCGCCCTCCTGCTCTTCTCGCTCACTGCGACCGGGGTGGTGCTGGCTCCGACGCCGGGCGGCGCGGCTTCGACGTCGTCGGCGACGTTCGGCACGTTGCCATCGCCGTGCGGCAAGGGTCACGCCACCGGCGCCACGGAGCAGGGGGTGACCAACTCCACCATCAACATCGCCTACGGCGACGACCGCGGCTTCTCGGGCAGTCCCGGTCTCGATCAGGAGATGGGCGACGCCGTCAAGGCGATGATCGCCTGGTGTAACTCGCAGGGTGGCATCAACGGGCGCAAGATCGTGGGCGACTACTACGACGCTGCGGTGACCAACGTCGGCTCGGTCATGACGCAGGCCTGCAAGACCGACTTCATGTTGGTCGGCGAGGGCTTCGCGCTCGATGGCCTGGCCGAGCAGACCCGCTTGAACTGCAACCTGGCCGCCGTCCCGGGCTTCACCGTCTCACCCGACGTGGCCAACGCCTACGAGATGTACCAGGCCGCGCCGAACCCGTCGAACGCCAGCCCCGTGTCGATCGCGTACCAGGGGGAGAAGCTCTTCGGCTCCAAGACGCAGCACGTGGGCCAGTACAACTCGACGCTCTCGACCCAGCTGTCGTCGATGGCCAAGGCCGTGCAGGCCTACACGGAGGCCGGCTGGAAGTTCGTGAACTGCCCGTTCCAGGTCAACTACAACGGTGAGGCCAACTACACGCCGTTCATGCAGAAGCTGCAGACCTGCGGGGCGCAGATCGTCTTCGACGACGCCACCCCGGGGCCCACCCTCTATGGCGCGCTGCAGGCGGAGAACCAGATCGGCTACAACCCGATTTGGCTGCTGGACGCCGCCGAGTACACGCAGGCCTTCGCGCAGTGGAACACCAGCGGGCTGGGCAACAACGTCTACGTCCGCATCGGGTTCGAGCCACTGGAGGCGGCCAAGGTCGTGCCGGCCGTGTCCGAGTACCTCTCGGTCGTCAAGAAGTCCGGCGGCCGGACGTCGGCCCTGGGTGAGCAATCCGCCTCGTCCTTCCTCCTGTGGGCCACCGAGGCCAAGGCGTGCGGCTCCACCTTGACCCGCCAGTGCATGATCAACCACCTGTCCAAGGTGACCAGCTGGACCGGCGGCGGGCTCAACGCACCGTCCGACCCGGCCAAGAACCGGCCGGCGCCGTGTGGGATCCTCATGAAGCTCGACAACACCAAGTGGGTGCAGTACTACCCGAAGAAGCTGGGTGCGTTCGACTGCTCGCCGAAGTACGTCGTGCCGAATTCGGGATCCGTCATCGGCACCACGCTCAACGCGCAGGGGTACGCCACCCAGTACGCCACGCCCACGGTCATCAAGCCGCAGGGCTGAGCGGCCTGGGCCACGCGCCCACCCACGTCACTCCACGCGGCTGGGCGTGCGCCGACTACGTCTCCGCGTCCAGCGCAGACCGCACGATGCGACCGACCTGCTCGATCTCCAACAGGAAACCGTCGTGCCCGGAGACGGACTCGACGACCGAGACGGGCGGCCGGTCCGGCAGGAGGCGTGCGATCTGCTCCTGCTGCGCCAACGGATAGAGCCGGTCCGTCGAGATGCCGGCCACGGTGACGTCGGTCCTCACGGCACGGAGCGCCGCTTCGATGCCGCCCCGGCCCCGACCGACGTCGTGATGGTTCATGGCCTCGCTGAGCGTGACGTAGGAGTTCGGGTCGAACCGCTTCGCCAGCTTCTCGCCCTGGTGCTGCAGATAGGACTCAATGGCGTAGCGCCCACCCTTCAGCGGCTCTTCCTCCCCCTGGGCCTGGTGCCCGAAGCGCTCCTCGAACTCGTTGCCGGTCCGGTAGCTGAAGTGACCGATGCCGCGGGCCGTCAGCAGCCCGTCGACGGGACGATCCGGGGTGTCGTAGTAGTCGCCGCCGTGAAACGCCGGGTCCGAGCGGATGGCGCGGACCTGCAGGGAGCACAGCGCGATCTGATCGGCCGAGGCCGCGGCGCCCACGGACAGGATGACGGCGCGCGCCACCCGTTCGGGCGAAGTGATGCACCACTCGAGCACGCGCATGCCGCCCATGGAGCCCCCGACGACGCCTGCCCACCGGTCGATCCCGAGCTGGTCCGCCAACGCGACCTCGACCGCCACCTGGTCCCCGATGGTGATCACCGGGAAGCGTGAGCCGAACGGTCGGCCGTCGGGGTCGAGTGAGCCAGGGCCCGTCGTGCCCTGGCAGCCGCCCAGCACGTTCGGGCACACGACGTGGTAGCGGTCGGTGTCGATGGCGGCGCCAGGCCCGATGAGCCCGTCCCACCAGCCTTTCGAAGGATGGGCGGAACTCTGGGGGCCGATGACGTGGGAGTCAGCCGTCAGCGCGTGCAGGACGAGAACGGCATTGCTGCGCGCCGCATTCAACTCGCCCCATGTCTCGTAGGCGACGGTGACCTCGTCGAGGCGTCCGCCGGCCTCGAGCGCGAAGCCACCACCTCCCTCACCGGTGAGCACCGCAAACTGCCGCGGCCCGGGCTCGTCCCCGGGCCGCCACACGCCTGGGTAGCTCTGCGCGGTCACGCTCCCTTGGCGGCGCGGAACCCGGCTTCCAGATCGGCCAGGATGTCCTCGATCGACTCGATGCCGACCGAGAGCCGGACGAGGTCCGGCGAGACGCCGGTCGTGATCTGCTCGGCCTCGGTCAGCTGCGAGTGCGTCGTCGAGGCCGGGTGGATGGCCAGGCTGCGCACGTCACCCACGTTGGCCAGGTGGCTGAACAGTTCGAGACCTTCGATGAAGCGGCGGCCTGCCTCCGCGCCGCCGGTGATCCCGAAGGCGAGGATCGACCCGCCGCCCTTGGGCAGGTACTGCTGCTGGCGGGCGTGCCAGCGGCTGGACTCGAGGCCGGGGTAGGTGACCCATGACACCTCGTCGCGCGCTTCGAGCCACTTGGCGACAGCGACCGCGTTCTGGACGTGGCGCTCCATGCGCAGGCTCAACGTCTCGAGACCCTGCAGGAACAGGAAGGAGTTGAGCGGGGCCACGGCCGGTCCGGTGTCGCGCAGATACTGCAGCCGCGCCTTGAGGACGAAGCGGGCTGGGAAGAGCGCTTCGGGCAGCTGGCCGAACACCAGGCCGTGGTAGCTCGGGTCGGGCTCGGTGAAGCTCGGGAAGCGGCCGCTGCCCTCGTAGTCGAACTTACCGCCGTCGACGATGATGCCGCCGATGGAGGTGCCGTGGCCGCCGATGAACTTGGTGGCCGAATGGACCACGATGTCCACGCCGTGGCTCAGGGGTTGGCACAGGTACGGCGTGGCCAGCGTGTTGTCGATCACGAGCGGGATCTTGTTGTCGTGGGCGACCTTGGAGACACCCTCGAAGTCGAAGACGTCGCCCTTGGGGTTGCCCAGGGTCTCGCCGAAGAAGGCCTTCGTGTTGGGACGAATGGCGGCCGCCCAGGCCGCCAGGTCGTCGGGATCGTCGACGAAGGTCGTCTCGATGCCGAGCTTGGGCAGCGTGTAGTGCAACAGGTTGTACGTGCCGCCGTAGAGCGAGGCCGACGAGACGATGTGGCCACCGTTCTCGGCCAAGTTCAACAACGTCACGGTCTCGGCGGCCTGGCCGCTGGCGACGGCCAACGCCGCCACGCCACCTTCCAGCGCGGCGACGCGCTCTTCGAAGACGGCCTGCGTCGGGTTCATGATGCGCGTGTAGATGTTGCCGAGCTCCTCCAGCCCGAACAGCGCGGCGGCGTGCGCGGTGTCGCGGAACGTGTAGCTCGTGGTCTGGTAGATCGGCACGGCGCGGGCGCCGGTGGTGGGGTCCGGCGTGGCACCGGAGTGGATCTGGCGAGTCTCAAAGCCCCAGTCGGGCATGGCAACAGCCTCCTTTGCATGGTCGGCGTCCTGACGCCCGGCAGCCGACCTCGGCCGCAATGGTTACAAAGCTGACTTAATTAGTCAACTATTGGACGGAGCCGCCGACCTCCTCATCCCTACGAAGCCCGGCGCGCCACGGATTGAGGTCGAGATCGGGATAGCGCTCCTGCGTGCGCGCAATGAGCCGCTCGTCCCAGACGGGGTGGCCGGGGGCGGGCCAACCGAAGAGCGCCAGCTGGCGGGGCGTCGACCCCTCGACAAATGCGGCCCACTCCGTCCCGGTCGATCGGCTCTGCTGGGTGTCGTAGCCGATCCATTCGGTGGCGGCGTTCTTGAAGGCAATTGCCGCCACAATGCGGGCCCCGGTGCCCGAGCCGAACGGCGCGCCGCGGTGGTACGTGTCCGACCGGTAGGCCAGGTACGAACCGCGGACGCCCGGCGCCGGCCGCTCGGCGGCGTAGACCTCCGGGTTCGACCGCGGCATGAGGACGCCGTAGGGATTGTCGATGCGATCGGTGTCACGCGCCGAGACCAGGCGGGTGGGGTTGTCGTCCTCGGTGACGTCGGTCAGGTAGAGGAACCCTTCGAGGTTCCACCACGGCGACTCACTCGCTGCCGGGAGCCAGGAGTGGTTGCGGTCGAGATGGATGGGCTGTTCGTAGTTGGTGATGCCGGCGTACTTGGCACTGGCGTGGGCCTGGTAGAGACGGATGTCCTCGTTGTCGAGTGCACGTTCGGCGAAATCGACGATGGACGGGTGCACGCAGACCCGGTTGAGTGCACCGCTTCCAGGGAAGGGGAAGACGGCCCCCCAGCGCTGTTGGGCGGGCCGGAAGCCGGGACCTTCGTCAGGCCAGACGAAGGCCTCTTCCGGTTCTTTCAGTCGACCCCGCCACCGTTCGTGGACCCCCTCGGGGTCGGCCTGGTGCTCCTCGGCGCTCGGGAAGATCTCTCGCAGGTCGTCGGCCAGCGCGTCGATCTCTTCGGTGCCGACGAGGCCTTCGAGCAGGACCCAGCCCTCGTCGCGCCACGTCGCTACCTCGGCGTCGGTCGCCAGTCGTGAAGTCACCGACTCAGCATCGCGCGAGCCGCGCATCCTCGAACCGCCGAAGGAACCTCGAGCGTCAGGCTCGGGCCGGAGGA
>Ga0307374_10009628_pt1 | contig 14199 bp, 12 predicted proteins | sample OX3MG_FD_202532 | JGI IMG/M metagenome (GOLD analysis project Ga0307374, IMG submission 202532) | Soil microbial communities from Risofladan, Vaasa, Finland - OX-3 | ecosystem: Environmental > Terrestrial > Soil > Coastal area > Acid sulfate soil | place: Finland: Risofladan, Vaasa | collected... | reverse complement strand
GCACCGCTGCAGCACGGGTGCCTTCAAAGTCTAATCCACTGCGACGCGTTGTTGCATCCTCGTTAGCCCTACAGTGGCGCCAGCCGTGCGATTGTCTGCGATGAGCGACGTTTTGAACCAAAAGAACGCTGCCGAAACAAACGCTTGAGAGCGCCAACAGGCGCGCCTTATCATGTCGCGTTCACACCGCTCCTGGAGGGGCATGAAACTTTGACCACGGCAGCCGGGATCGGCGAGACCCTGTCCCCGCGGGCACTCGCTCGGTTACTGACCGAGCGCGGTGCGCGCATCGCCACCGTGGTGCTGATCGTGGCCTTAGGCCTGGACGCTGCGCTGATCGTCACCCGGGCACTGAACCCGGCTGGCGCGGCGGCCTCGGCGGCCCCGCTGGCCGCGCCGATCACCCATCGCAGTGTCAATCCGCAGCTGGCGCTGGCGAGAATCGTCAATGCGCACCTGTTCGGCGCCGCCGCGACTGCCACCGGCCCGAACGCACCCCCGACGCAGATGGCGCTGATTCTCGCCGGCGTGATCGCCGAAAAGGACCCCGCTTACGGCCAGGCGATCATCGGCCCCAACGCGGCCGCAGCCAAGCTCTATTCCGTCGGCGCCATGATCGGCGGCGGTGCGCGGCTGCACGCCGTCTACGCCGACCGCGTGCTGCTCGAGCACAACGGCGGCCTGGAGACGCTGATGCTGCCGCGTACACCGCTACCCGCCAGTGCCGGATTGAGCGACGCCGTGATACCGAGCGCGATGGCGGTACGGGCCAATCCGGGACTGCTGGCCGGGCTGGTGCGCGTGCAGCCGGTCTTCAGCCAGGGCAAGCTATCCGGCTACCGCATCTTTCCCGGCGGCAAGCACGGCCCGGCGGCGTTTCGGCAGCTCGGACTGGTGGCCGGCGACCTGATTCTCGCGGTCAACGGCACCAGCCTGGATGATCCGGCGCGGGCGATGGAGGTGCTGCAGACGCTCTCCTCCTCGGGTAGCGCCACGATCACAGTCATGCGCAATGGCACGCCGCAGGAGGTCAACCTGAACCTCGCCAACTTGAGCGGCGACGAGCAAGATAGCGGCGGCGGTGCCCCGGGCGCCGCCCAATCGCCCGCGGCTTTCGCGGGCCCCGCGATTCGACGGCGAGCGATTGGACTGCCGGCGCCGAATGCCTTCGGCACCAGGCCAGCGACAGGCGCATTCAGGCGATAGAGCATGCATGCCATCGGATCATGAGGAATACGGATGATCGCTAAAGCGATGGCCGCGACGTGCAGCCCATGGCACCGCGCCGCCGGCCGCCGCGCCGCGCTCGCCGCAGCGCTACTGGTCAGCGGCACGCTGCTGCTGACCGGCAGCCTGCCCGCGCTGGCCCAGGCGCGCAGCACCCAGCGCATCACTCCCAATTTCACCAACGTCGACATCACGCAGATCATCCAGGCCGTCAGCATGGCGACCGGCAAGAACTTCATCATCGATCCACGCGTCCGCGCGCAGGTCACGATGCTGTCGTCCACACCGATGACGCCGGCGGAGTTCTACCAGGCGTTCCTCGCGATCCTGCAGGTTCACGGCTTCATCGCCATTCCCGATGGCGACGTGGTGAAGATCGTTCCCGACGCGAACATGCGCCAATACCCTTCGATCGACCTGCCCACGCACGTCAGTGCGACCTCCGATGAGCTGGTCACTCAGGTGCTGGCGGTCAAGAACGTCTCGGCCGCGCAGCTGGTGCCGGTGCTGCGTCCGCTGATGCCGCAGAACGCGCAGCTCTCGGCCGTCACCGGCGCCAACATCCTGATCATTTCCGATCACGCCAACAACGTGAACCGGATGATGCGCATCATCGCGCGCATCGACCAGGTCGGAAATCCCGACTTCGACGTGATGCCGCTGCAGAGTGCGACCGCCGACGACACGGCGCGCGTGCTCAACTCGCTGATGTCGCAGAGCCAGGGCGGCGCCAACGTCAAGATCGTCGCCGATGACCGCTCCAACAGCATCATCGTCAGTGGCGATGCGGCCACGCGCCTGCGCGTCAGGGCGTTGATCGCCCAACTCGACACCCCGGTGCAGACCGGGACCAGCACGCAGGTGCGCTACCTGCGCTATGCCGATGCCGAGGACCTGTCCACGCGCCTGAAGGAGCAGATGTCGAGCAGCCGCACCGGCGGCGCTGCCGCCAGCCCCGGAGCGCGCCAGTTCAACGTGCAGCCAATTCCGAACGCGCAGGGCACCACCGCGCCGCCCGGGCGCGCGCGTGCGGCCACGCCTTCGCCATCCGGTCCGGCCACGATCTCGCTGGCCGGCGGCCAGGCCACGATCTGGGCCGACAAGGGCACCAATTCGCTGGTCATGACGGCCGACGCGCGCACGATGCGCGCGCTCAACGCGGTGATCGACAAGCTCGACATCCGCCGCCCGCAGGTGCTGGTGCAGGCCATCATCGCCGATGTGGCGGTCGACCGCACCGAGGACCTGGGCATCAACTGGGCGCTGGACGGCACGGCCACCAGCCTCGGCGTCGGCGGTTTCATCTCCCCGGTCGGCGGCTCCTCGATCATCGACCTGTACAACGACATCAAGAACCCGACCACGGCGCTGAGCACCAGCCCGCCGACCGGCACCACCATCGGCATTGGCCGGCTCAAGGCCACTGGAACCAATTTTGCGCTGATGCTGCGCGCGCTACAGGGCGATGCGCGCACCAACATCATCGGCGCCCCCTCGGTGGTCACGCGCGACAACGAGGAAGCCAAGATGGAAGTGGCGCAGCAGGTGCCGTTCCTGACCGGCCAGTACAGCACCACCAACGGCACCGGCAGCGCGTTCCAGACCATCCAGCAGGAGGATATCGGCACGCTGCTGACCGTGACGCCGACCATCAGCGCCGACGGCGATGTCGTGCTGCTGAAACTCGATGTGGAGAGCTCGAGCCTGTCGTCGGCTTCCGGCGTAGGCGGCAACCCGATCACCAACAAGAACACCATCACGACCAGCGTGCTGATCAAGGATGGCGGCACACTCGTGCTCGGCGGCCTGATCCAGGATTCCGTCACCAACAACCAGCAGTCGGTGCCGTTCCTGGGCAAGATTCCACTGCTCGGCGAGCTGTTCCGTACGCGCAATAACCAGAAGTCCAAGAGTGATTTTCTGATCTTCCTGCAACCGCGCATTTTGCGCGACGACCGGCAGGCCACGATCGAGACCAATTCCAAGTACAGCTACATGCGCGGCGAGCAACAGCGCTTCGGCAAGGACCCGGCGATCCTGCCGCTCGCGCCGTTCGAGCCGGCCCAGCCGCTGCCGCCGCTGATCAATGGTCACGTCGGCGGCATGTTTGCCCCCTCGCCTCCCACATCGAGCGCTGCCTCGCCCCCCCCCGTGGCTGCCCCTGCCAGCGGCGCCAGAACCCATGGCGCGCCCACTGGCGACACAGGCAGCCCACCGTGAACGAGATCGCGCAGCGGCGCGCCGCTCGCGTCGGGCTTGCGCTGCGGGAGGCCGCAGCCGGCGAGGCGGCCACCGCGCAGGCCTCCAAAGACGCGGCCTCAAAGGCGGCGGCGGCCGCGCAGTCCAGCGCGGCCCAGGCAGCGGCGGCCGAGGCGCGCCTGCCGTTTACGTTCGCACGGCGCCATGGCCTGCTGGTGCGGGGCGTCGACAACGGCGTGGCCGACTGCGTCTACCGTCCGCCGTGCTCGCCGGTGGCGCTGGCCGAAGCGCGCCGCTATCTGGGGCTGCCGCTGCGGCTGAGCGCGGTTGCCCCGGAGATGTTCGACGACCTGCTGCGCCGGACCTACGAGGGCGGCAGTACCCCCGAGGCGATGCAACTGGGACTGGAGGAAGGCGCTGACCTGATGCACCTGGCGCAGGAGCTGCCCGAACAGGCCGACCTGCTCGAGAGCAACGACGACGCGCCGATCATCCGCCTGATCAACGCGCTGCTGACGCAGGCGATCCGCGAGAACGCCTCCGATATCCACGTCGAACCGTTCGAGAACCGCCTGGTGGTGCGCTTCCGCGTCGACGGCATCCTGCGCGAGGTGCTGCAGTCCAAGCGCGGCGTGGCGCCGCTGGTGGTCTCGCGCATCAAGGTCATGTCCAAGCTCGATATCGCCGAGAAGCGCCTGCCGCAGGACGGGCGCATCAGCCTGCGCATCGCCGGCCGCGCGGTCGACGTGCGCGTGTCGACCATTCCGTCCGGTCACGGCGAACGCGTGGTGCTGCGCCTGCTGGACAAGCAAGCCGGGCGCCTCGACCTGGATTCCCTCGGCATGGCCGCCGACACCCAGCGGCTGCTCGACGACCTGATCCACAAGCCGCACGGCATCCTGCTGGTCACCGGCCCGACCGGCTCGGGCAAGACCACGACGCTGTATGCCGCGCTCGAGCGGCTCAACGACAATACCAGCAACATCATGACGGTCGAGGATCCGATCGAGTACTACATCGACGGCATCGGCCAGACCCAGGTCAATACCAAGGTGGAGATGACCTTCGCGCGCGGCCTGCGCGCGATCCTGCGCCAGGACCCCGACGTCGTGCTGGTCGGGGAGATCCGCGACCTGGAGACCGCGCAGATCGCAGTCCAGGCAAGCCTGACCGGCCATCTGGTGCTCTCGACACTGCATACCAATACTGCGGCCGGGGCGCTGACCCGCCTGCGCGACATGGGCATCGAGCCGTTCCTGCTGTCCTCGAGCCTGATCGGCGTGCTGGCCCAACGCCTGGTGCGCGTGCTCAACCCGGCCACGCGAGCGGCGTTCACCGCCGGGGAGTACGAGCGGCGGCTGCTCGGCCTGACGCCCGAGCAGCCCTCGCCGACGATGTACCGCCCCGGGCGCGACGCCGGCGGCGGCTATCACGGCCGCACCGGCATCTACGAGATGATCGTGATCGACGATACGCTGCGCACGATGATTCACGATGGCGTGGGCGAGCATGACATCGAGCGCTACGCGCGCAGGTTCACCCCCTCGATCCGCGAGGATGGCCTCGCCCGCGTGCTCAAGGGCGAGACCACGATCGAGGAAGTCCTGCGCGTGACGCGCGAGGACTAGGCGCAAGCACCCGCAACTGCATGGGGGCATTCGAATACACGGCGCTGGATGCGGGCGGCCGCTCGCGCAAGGGCGTCATCGAGGGCGATACCGCGCGCCACGTGCGCAGCCTGCTGCGCGAGCGGCAACTGCTGCCGGTCACGATCGAGGAGGTCGCGGCACAGGAATCGCGCCGGCAGCGGGCCCCCGGGCTGCGCTTGCGCCGCGGCCTCTCGGCGGCCGATCTGTCGCTGCTGACCCGCCAGCTCTCGACGCTGGTGCGTGCCGGCCTGCCGCTCGAGGAGGCGCTGCTGGCCATCTCGCAGCAGACCGAAAAGCCGCGCGTGCAGAGCATCGTACTGGGCGTGCGCGCCAAGGTCGTCGAGGGCCATACGCTGGCGGCGGGGCTGGGGGATTTCCCGCGGGTGTTTCCCGAGATCTACCGCGCCACGGTGTCCGCCGGGGAGCAGTCCGGGCACCTGGATGCGGTACTCGAGCGCCTGGCCGACTACACCGAGAGCCGCGAGCAACTCTATCAGAAGGTGATGGGAGCCCTGCTCTATCCGATCGTGCTGACGGTGATGTGCTTCATCATCGTCTCGATCCTGCTGACCTACGTGGTACCCAAGGTGGTCGAGGTATTCCAATCACAGAACGCGCAGCTGCCGCTGGCCACGCGCGTGCTGGTGGGGGTCAGCGGCTTCATGCGCAGCAACGCGCTGTGGCTGCTGGCCGGCATCGCCGTGGCCTTCGTCATCGGCGCGCAGGCGCTCAAATCGCCCGCCAACCGCCGGCGCTTTCACCAGGGCCTGCTGGCCCTGCCGGTCTTCGGCCGCGTACTGCGCGGCTTCAACACCGCACGCTTCACGCGCACACTGAGCATCCTGACCGCCAGCGCAGTGCCGGTGCTCGATGCACTACGCATTGCCGGCGAGGTCATCACCAACCTGCCGATGCGCGACGCCGTCGCCGAAGCGGCCGCACGGGTGCGCGAGGGCGCGCCGATCGGCCGCTCCCTGGCTGCCAGCCGCCTGTTTCCAGCGATGACCGTGCACCTGATCTCCAGCGGCGAGTCCAGCGGCGAGCTGCAGACCATGCTCGAGCGCGCCGCCGCCAACCAGGAACACGAACTCGAGGGGCTGCTGGCCGCCCTCATGGGCCTGCTCGGTCCGCTGCTGATCGTCGCCATGGGCCTGTTCGTCATGGGCATCGTTTTTGCCATGTTGCTGCCGATCTTCGAGATCAACTCGTTGATTCATTGACCCAAGTCGCACGCGCCCCCATTGCATCCGAATTTGAATCGCATTATTTTCGCGGCGTCATCCCTACTGCGCGGGCACAGCAAACCGAAACAACATGGGCAATCCGGATTCCGATGAATTCGATGAAGATGACGCGGACGAGGTCGCGCCCGAAGACGAGGAGCTCGATCTCGCGCGGGCCATCAAGGACATGGATATCGCCAAGCGCCGGGCCACCCGGGTCGGCGAGCCCGCCTGGCGGCGCCTGGAACAGCGGCTCGACCAGCGACGCACCGCCGAGCAGATCAGCGACATCGAGGACTACGACATCGGCGAGAGCGCCGAGACCCGCAGCCCGGGGGTACGTGGGACGACCTCCCGGCGCTGAGGGCGCTACGACGCCGCGTGCACCGGGGCGCCCCGGCGCAGCACCCCGACCACGACCCCCTCGATCAGCAGCGACTGTTGCCTGAGGTCCACGCGCATCGGCTCGAACTGCGCATTCTCCGGCAGCAGCCACACGACGCTGCCCTCCTGGCGGTAACGCTTGACGGTGACCTCGTCCTCCAGCCGCGCGACGATGATCTGGCGATTGCGGATCTCGCTGGTGCGATGAACGGCCACCAGGTCGCCGTCGAGGATGCCGGCATCCTTCATGCTCATGCCGACGACTTTGAGCAGATAATGCGGTCGCGGCGCAAACACCGACGGGTCGATCTGCAGGTGCTCGACGATGTTCTCTTCCGACAGGATCGGCCGGCCTGCGGCGACCCGACCCACCAGCGGCAGCCCGAGCTGCTCGCGAATTGCATCGGCCAGGCGGATGCCCCGGGAGGTGCCGGGCAGAAGCTGGATGACACCCTTGCGGGCCAGGGCGCGCAAATGCTCCTCGGCGGCATTGGGCGAGCGAAACCCGAGTTCGGCGGCGATCTCGGCACGGGTGGGCGGCATACCGCTGTCATGGATCGCGCGCTGCAGAAAGTGCAGCACGCGGGCCTGGTTGGGGGTCAGATCGGACATGTGTAATTATATACAGCTACCCTGATGCGCCGCAAGCTGTCTGCCGGCCGCGGCGACTCGCCCCTCGACGTCGCCATCATCGGCGCCGGTCACAACGGCCTGGTCGCCGCCGCGTACCTGGCGGGCGCGGGCCTGTCGGTGTCGCTGTTCGAACGCCGCGGCGTGGTCGGCGGGGCGGCGGTGACCGAGGAATTCGCGCCGGGCTTTCGCAACTCCACTGCCAGCTACACCGTCAGCCTGCTGCATCCGAAGGTCATCCGCGAGCTCAATCTGCTCCAGCACGGGTTGCGGATCGTGCCGCGACCGCTGCAGAACTTTCTGCCGCTGCCGGACGGCAATGCCCTGTGCGCGCCGGCCGCGCCGCAGGCACTGGCCGTGCAGGTGGCGCGGCATTCGACGCGCGATGCCGCGCGGCTGCCTGCCTGGCAGGCCTTCATGGCCGAGGCCGCCGAGTTGCTGCGCACGCTGATGCTGCAGACGCCGCCGGCGAACCTCGCACATTGGCGCGAGAGCTGGGATCTGCTCAGGTTGGGCCGGCGCTTGCGCGCCGTGCCTGCGGCCCGGCAGCGGGCTTTGCACGAGCTGCTCACGCGCAGCGCCGGCGACGTACTGGATGGCTGGTTCGAGAGCGCAGCGCTCAAGGCGCTCTATGGTTTCGATGCGGTCGTGGGCAACTATGCGAGCCCCTACACACCGGGCAGCGCCTACGTGCTGCTGCATCATGCGATCGGCGAGGTCAACGGCCGGCGCGGTGTCTGGGGCCATGCGATCGGTGGCATGGGCGCGATCACCCAGGCGATGGCGGCCGAGGCACGCGCGCGCGGCGCGCTGATCGAGACCGGCGCCGGCGTGCAGCGCGTGTGGATCGAGGACGGCCGCGCCCTCGGCGTCGAGCTCGCCGATGGCCGGCGCATCCGCGCGCGCGTCGTTGCCGCCAACGTCAATCCCAAGCTGCTGTACCTGCAGCTGGTCGAGGCCCGGCATCTGCCGGCCGAATTCGTCGCGAGCATGCAGCGCTATCGTTGCGGTTCGGCCACGTTCCGCATGAACGTCGCGCTGTCGGCGCTGCCGCGTTTCGATGCGGCGCCGGCCGCGGCAGCGGCAGGGACGGCGGACGATCATCTGCGCTCGGGCATCGTGCTGGCGCCGTCACTGGCGTACATGGACCGCGCCTTTGCCGAGGCGCGGTTGCAGGGCTATTCCAGCGCGCCGGTCATCGAGATGCTGATCCCCAGCACCATCGATGACTCGCTCGCCCCGCCGGGCGCGCATGTTGCTAGCCTGTTCTGCCAGCACTTCGCCCCGCAACTGCCGCACGAGCGCAGCTGGGAGTCGGCGCGGTCGGACATGGCGCGCCTGATCATCGACACCGTGACGGGCTACGCACCGAACTTCAGCGCCGCGTTGATCGCCTACAGCGCCCTGTCACCCGCCGACCTGGAGAGCCGCTTCGGATTGATCGGCGGGGATATCTTTCACGGCGCGCTCGGGCTCGATCAGCTGTGGGCGGCCAGGCCGGTGCTCGGTTATGGTGACTACCGCTGCCCGGTGCGGGGGCTGTACCTGTGTGGGTCCGGGGCACACCCCGGCGGCGGCGTCAGCGGGCTGCCCGGGCACAACGCCGCACAGCGCATCCTGAAGAATTGGCGACGCGAGACACGTCGAATGCGCATTAAAGTTTGATTCACACAACTGCCGTTAAGGAATCGTTAAGGTAGCGTCGCAGTAGTTGGTCGATTGGTGCGCAAGCAGCTATGCTATTGGGGAATTACGGTAGACTAATGCCGACGCGCTATTGCAATTGAAGGTCAAATTTGGTCAAGTTATAGCCTCGTACTATCGTTTCCGCCGCGGGATGGCGGTGTGAGCGGTTTCAAATGGTTCAAGCAAAGGGGATCCGAATGAACAAGATACTCGTCGTGAAGCTGGCGGCAGCCGCCATGGTGGTTGCGCTCGCCGGCTGCACCGACCTCAAGCCAGTGCAGGCTCAGCTCGACAGCCTGAAGACGCAGGTCACCGCGCTGCAGGGTGACGTGCAGTCGGCCAAGACCTCCGCCGACAACGCTGCCCATGCCGCCGACGCTGCCCAGAGCGCAGCCAATCAGGCAGCGCAGGCCGCCAGCGGCGCGCAGAGCACCGCCAACCAGGCGCTGACCGCGGCGCAGGCGGCGCAGTCCTCGATCGATGCGACCAACGAGAAGATCAACCGGATGTTCCGCAAGTCCGTCTCGAAGTAATCCGGTCCGATCCGATGACAGAACAACGCCGCGCTCTGCGCGGCGTTTTCTTTTGGCGAGCCTGAAGGCGACGCAGCCGCGTCACGCTGCCGCCGCAACCGGTGCGCTCAGTAGCGCAGCAGCGCCGAGCCCCAGGTGAGCCCGCCGCCCAGGGCCTCGAGCAGCAGCAGGTCCCCACGCTTGATGCGTCCGTCGCGTATGCCCACGTCGAGCGCCAGCGGCACCGAGGCGGTGGATGTATTGCCGTGATCCTGCACCGTGACGATCACACGTTCCATCGGCATATCCAGCTTCCTGGCGGTGGCCTGGATGATGCGGAAATTGGCCTGATGCGGCACCAACCAGTCGATCGCGAGACGATCGAGCTGGTTGGCAGCCAGGGTCTCATCGACAATGCGCCCGAGCAGCGTGACTGCAAGCTTGAAAACCTCGCTCCCGGACATACGCACGTAGTCCCCGGGGGCCAGCTGCCCCGGCGCCGGGCCCCGGGCCGGCCCGCCGGTGCAGTAAAGCAGGTGCTGGTAGCTGCCGTCGGCGTGCAGGTGTGTCGAGATGATGCCCGCCTCCTCCGAAGGCGCCAGCACCACTGCACCGGCACCATCCCCGAACAGGATGGCGGTACTGCGGTCAGCGTAGTCGGTGATCCGCGACAGCACTTCGGAGCCGACCACCAGTGCACGGCGGGCATCGCCGGCGCGCACGAACTTGTCCGCGATCGCCAGTGCATAGATGAAGCCGCTGCAGGCAGCCTCGAGGCTGAACGCCGGGGCGCCCGGGCAATCCAGCCGCGCCTGCAACAGCGTGCCGGCGTTCGGGAATACCAGGTCCGGCGTGGTGGTGCCCACGACGATCAGGTCGATGTCGCTGGAGCGGATTGCCGCCGCGGTGATGGCCGCACGCGCCGCGTGCGCCGCCATATCGGTATTGGACTCGCCCTCGCCGATGATGTGGCGACGCTCGATACCGGTGCGCTCGCGGATCCAGGCGTCGCTGGTGTCCATGAGCTTCTCCAGATCGAAGTTCGTCAGCACCCGCTGCGGCAGGTAGCCGCCCGTGCCGATGATTCGCGAATACACGGGCTCTCGCCCGCCGCGTCGCCAGCTATTCCTGGCTGTCCGCCTCGGCCGGCTGTTCGATGATGCGCCGGCCGCGGTAGAAGCCGTCCGGGGTGATGCAATGGCGCAGGTGCTGCTCTCCGGACTGCGGATCGGTCGACAGCGCCGGCGTTGCCAGTCCATCGTGGGATCGATGCATGCCGCGCTTGGATGGGGTCTTGCGGCTTTTCTGTACGGCCATGGTTCAGGTCCTCACTCAATTCCTACTGTTTAGAGCTCTTCGCGCCGGCCGCAGCGCCGCTTTCCAACAAGGCCCGCAGGTCTGCAAACGGCCGCGCGGTCACCGGCTCGGGCGTCGGCGGAGCGCTGCCGATCGCGCCGGTGCCGCCCACCGCATCGCTCGCGGCCGCCGCGGCAGCCAGCGCCTGGCACTGCGCGGCATCCTCGTGCAGCGGCACGATCGGCAGTGCCAGCGACAACTCCTCGGCGGCCAGCGCTTCAAAATCCATGCGCCCCTCCGGCGCCAGGAACGTCTCCCAGCCCCCCGGTGCGTTGTCGGCTTCCTGCTCTGACTCGACGATCAGCACCGGCGAGTCCGTGTCCACGTGCACGCTCATGGGCTCCAGGCAGCGCTGGCAGGCCGCCGCCAGGCTCGCGTTCAACCTGACCTGCACCACGGGGAAACCCTGCTCGCGGCCAAACGACAGCCGCGCGTGCACCAAGGCACCGCCGGGTAAATACGCCGCCGATAGATCCGGCAGCTCCACCAACGGAAGGTCGAGTTCGAAAACCGCCCGCGAGTCGGCCAGTTTTCTGACGTCGCGTAGCTTCGTGGCAGGCATGAGCGCATGTATGATAGGTGTAGCCTGGCGGCAAGTCAAAACTAACTCGCATGACAAGCCTTTGATTGGGCGATCTATTTCCGCAGCACCCTGTCGTGTCGTACCCATCCACGCACCGCTCGCACGCCGGCGCGGACGGGCGGGCACACATGCTATAAAAGAGCATGTCCCCCGCCGAACTGATTCTCGCCTCGACCTCGTCTTATCGCCGCGAACTGCTGTCGCGGCTGCGGCTGCCGTTCACGACGGCCGCCCCGGGAGTGGATGAATCACCCGCTCCACACCAGACCCCGCTCGAACGTGCCCAGCGCCTCGCGCTCGAGAAGGCGATGGCCGTGGCCGCCAACCATCCTGATGCAACTGTGATCGGCAGCGACCAGGTGGCCGTGTGCAAGGGTGAGCTGCTCGAAAAGCCGGGCAGCGCGCAGCGCTGCCGCGAGCAGCTGCACTGGCTGTCGGCCGCTGCGGCCACGTTCTACACCGCCGTGGCGGTCTTGCAGCACGGGCGCGGCCAGACGCTGCAGTTCGTCGACACCACCACGGTGTACTTCCGCGCGCTCAGTGAGCCGGAGATCGAACGCTACATCGCCGCGGAACAGCCCTTCGACTGCGCCGGCGGCTTTCGCTGCGAGGGATTGGGCATCGCGCTGTTTGCACGCGTGGTGAGCGAGGACCCTACCGCGCTGATCGGGTTGCCGCTGATCGCGGTGGCGCGTGCGTTGCGCCAGCTCGGCCACGAGATACCGTAGCGGCTCGCGGCGGTATCTGCGCAGCCGCGGCGCGCGCGCACTTGCACGCAATCAGGTGTCGGCGCTGATCCGGCCGTCGACGAGCAGCTGCTGCAACTCCTCGATCTTAGCCGGCTTGACCAGGTGCACATCGAAGCCGGCCTCGCGGGCGGCCTCCTGATCCTCGCTGCGCCCATAGCCGGTCATCGCCACCAGCTGCATTGAGCGCTGCTCGGGCACTTGACGCAGGCGCCGGGCGAGCTCGTAGCCATCCATGCCCGGTAGTCCGATATCCACCAGAGCCGTCTCGGGTCGAAAGCTCTGCGCGAGCTCGAGCGCCTCGGGCCCATCGCGCGCGGTCGCCACCTCGTGGCCCCAGGAGCGCGCCAGCAGTGCCATCGACTGCGCGGCATCCGCATTGTCATCGACGATCAGCACGCGCCGGGACGGGCCGGCATCGGACACCGGGGCGCGGGGCGCGATCGCCGCTATGCTCGCGCCCGCCGGCAGCAGCGGCAAGCGGACGATGAATTCGCTGCCGGCATCGAGGCCCGCGCTGCGCGCCTCGATACGCCCGTCATGCAGCTCCAGAAGCCGCCGCACGACGGTCAGTCCGAGCCCCAGTCCTCCGCCGCTGCGCGAGAGTGAGCGGTCCACCTGCGTGAACAGGCCGAAGATCCCGTCCAGCATCTCGGGGGAAATGCCGATGCCGGTATCGCGCACGCTCAGGACTGCCTCGCCTGCTTCCCGGGCAAGCGTGAGCGTGATCTGCCCACCCGGTGGGGTGTACTTGGCCGCATTCTCGAGCAGATTGCACACCACCTGCTCCAGGCGCACCGCGTCCCCCTCGATGAACACCGGCTCATCGGGCACGATGACCGCGAAGGCGTGGTGGCTCTGCTCCAAGCGCGCCCGGCTCGCCTCCGCCGCCTGGCGCACGACGGTCACCAGATCGAGGCAATCGTGCTGCACGGTGATGAGTCCGCGGCTGATGCGCGCCACGTCGAGCAGCTCATCCACCAGCCGTACCAGCCGCTGCATCTGCCGGCCGATCATCTCGTACAGCTTGAGGGAGGCCGGTTCGGAATGGTGGGCTTGCAGCAGATGCACCGCATGGGTGATCGGCGCGAGCGGATTGCGCAGCTCATGCGCAAGCATGGCGAGAAACTCATCCTTGCGTTGGCTGGTAGTCCCCAATTGGGCGGCGTACTCTCGCAACTGCTCCTCGGCCTGTTTACGTTCCGTGACGTCATAAAAGCAGTTGATGGCGCCCGTGATGGCTCCGTGCTCGTCTTTCAGCGAACGGATATTCACCACCACGGTGGCCCGCGAGCCGCCTGGCCGCTCGATGAGCACTTCGGCGTCAAGCACTTGCGCGACTTTGCCGCTCACCACCTCGGCCATGGGACAGTGCTCGTGCGGCATGAAACTGCCGTCCGGGCGGTACAGCTTGAATGAGCCGCAAAATCTCTCGTCGGTATCCCCGGCCGCCGGCGCGCGGCCCCACAGCTCGGCCGCGCGGCGGTTGAATGCCTGAATCACCCCCGAGGCATCACACGAATAGACGGCCACGGGTCCGAGTTCGAACAGGGTGCGATAGCGCTCCTCGCTGTCGCGCAGCGTCCGCTCGGCTCGCTTGCGCTCGCTGATGTCGCGGGCGATCTTGGCCGCGCCGACAATGTGACCGCTGTCGTTTCGGATCGCGGAGATGGTCAAGGAGACCTCGACTCGACTCCCATCCTTGCGCAGGCGAACCGTTTCATAGTGGTCAACATTCTGCCCGCGCAGGATACGCTCGAGGATTCCCGGCTCCTCGTCGATACGATCGGGCGGGCTCAACAGCGTGACCGGCCCGCCGATGATCTCCTGGGCCGTGTAGCCAAACAGCTCCTGCGCGCCCCGGTTCCAGCTCGTGATGATGCCGTGCAGGTCCATGCTGATGATGGCGTCGTCGCAGCCCGCGACGATCTCGGCCAGCAGCGAGCGCGATTCGGCGTCCCGCTGGCGCTCGGTGACATCCTCGAGGGCGAGCAGGATCAGCGC
>Ga0307374_10009626_pt1 | contig 14201 bp, 6 predicted proteins | sample OX3MG_FD_202532 | JGI IMG/M metagenome (GOLD analysis project Ga0307374, IMG submission 202532) | Soil microbial communities from Risofladan, Vaasa, Finland - OX-3 | ecosystem: Environmental > Terrestrial > Soil > Coastal area > Acid sulfate soil | place: Finland: Risofladan, Vaasa | collected... | reverse complement strand
TCGACCGAGGTGCGTTCCGTGATTTTGGTGGTTTTCACGAGGGACATATCCCAGTTCTGCTGGAACGGTCCACGGAAGACGTTTCGGCCCACGTTGCCAATCGCGGCACCCTGGACCGCCGGGTTCGAACTGCCACCGATGGTACAAGGAATAACGGTATTTTGAGAATCGACGCAATTCCCGCCTGGGACGAAGGCGTTCAGGTTGATGTAATTATCGACCCGGCTTTCCACGGAACCATGCGTCAGGGCGTCCTTCATTGTCATGCCTGGAGCCAAAGTGACGAGGTTGGTGCCGTTGAAGCCGTTCAGGTCTTGCAGCGTGAGCGCGCTCGAGTCGAACACGGTAAACGGGGTGCCGGACTGGAACGTGGTGACGCCATTGATCTGCCAGCCGTTGGCCAATCTTCCCTTGAAGCCTTCGTTCGCGAGGTGAGCCCATTTGGCAAAAGGCAGTTCGTAATCGTAGCTGAACACGAGGCGATGCGTGCGGTCGAAGTCCGAAGTGGCGCGATTGGTCTTGGCAGAGTTCAGGTAATCGCCAAAGACCGTGTATGTAAGGCCGTCCAGTTCATCCTGAAACGTGGAGCCAGAGCCATTGTCGATGGAGTGAGACCAGGTATAGGCTCCCTGAAAGTAGAGGCCGTTGGAGAATTGGTGGCTCAGAGTTGCCTGGAGCGCATGGTAGATGGAGTTCCCCGCCTGGTCCGTGAAGAATCCACCAGAAGTCTGAATACCCATGTACTGGGGCGGAACTCGAGCGTTGAGATTAGCCGCAGTGCTCCCCGTGATGGAGATGCTGCCATTCGGGTTTTTAACGACGTAGGGCGTACCCGCCGGAACGGTAACAGCGGAACCAATGGATGCAGGGATCGTACAGGGCGCGGCCGATGTGCAGACCTGGGCGGCATCCAGCGGCGCGCCGGTTCCGAGCAAGTCCACACCATGCGTACCTACATAGTCGAGTTCTAGAATCCATTGATCCGCGAGTTCGCGCTGGATACCGAAATTCCACTGTTCGGTATATGGGGCGTGAAGATTTCGAACAGGGTAGAAGTAGATCCCAGCATTCGAACCGTCCGGATTGGTGGGCCCGTTCCCGCCCGCAAAGACGGGAGCACCGGTGGCACCGTCAAAGGCAGTGAGTTGCGGAAGAGCCAACTTGAAAGGCAGCGGAAATGCCGAGTTCGGAGGAAGCCCAGCGAAGGGATTTTCGGGCGTGACCGAGAAGGCACTCGCTTGGATGGTTTCGTTGAAAGGGAAACCTCCGGCCGATTCCAAGATGGATTGGTTTGAGATGCGATCATAATAAATTCCGAAGCCGCCGCGAACGACCGTCTTCTGGTCGCCAAAGGCGTCCCAGGCAAAGCCGACCCGGGGCGCGAAGTCCTTCTTGTCCATGCAGTGCAGCAAGGTGCAGTTGCTTACGCCGGGGGTACCGAGGCCCCCTGGAGTACCCGCTGCGTAGATGATAGAGACCGGACCAGGCAGTCCGTCGCCGAGGCCCTGGAAGTTGGACATCTGGTTGTTTGTTTCGTGAGACTGGCTGATTCCTTCCCAGCGCAAGCCGAGATTCAAAGTAAGCCGCGGAAACACTCGCCAGTCGTCCTGAATATAAAGCGCGGGGTCCGCGTCGCGGAAATGGAAGCTGTCAAAGCCGGCCTGAGCGGCGGTGGTTCCCACGCGTCCCAGCAGGAAGTTCTGAAAGGCTGTCAGAGCAGGATCGGAGGGAGCGAAAGCGCCGGCCGCAGTGTTGATAAACGTAACCGCACCGCGGGATCCGTAGGCGTTCGTGCGGTTGAGCTGATACTTGTCCCACTCCCCGCCGAAGCGAATGGAATGCTTGCCGTGTGTAATGGAGAAATCGTCCCCAATAACAAACGTGTTGAAAGCTCCGTTGCGCACCTCATTTAGTCCGGTGCCGATGGAGAAGTTACCCCCGCCAACCACGTTGAGCTCGTACGCGCCGGGAATCTGAGATCCATTTGGGCGCGTGGCGCCGATGTCGGCCAAGGTGATGGGTTCCGTGGGGGTTTGGTCAAACGTATAGCGGCTGAAGCCGAAGCGGAAATCGTTGACCATGGAGCCGCCGATGGTGCGCGTCCAGCCCAGCTTGATAAAGCGGTTGGAGCCTGGCAGAGCTTCGGGAAACGAGAGGCTCCCTCCCTGGGGGCTGAACGGCTGCAAGATGCTGTTGTCGGAGAAGAAGACCCGTGCCGAGAATTTGTCGTTCGCGGTGATTTGCTTGTCGACCGTAGTAACAAATTGATCGTCGCGGAAGGTGCCAGGAACGGAACGAGTGATCGTGGCGGTATTGATGGTGCCGCCTGAAAGTCCGGGCGTCCCCGGGAGCGAGGGGATGCAGTAGGTGCCGTCATTGAAGCCCGGGCACTTGGATGCCGGCAAGGCGAGCCATTTGAGCGCGGTGGGATCAAGGCCAGAAGCGCCCGCCGGCAGGCCGCTGGGGAAGAAAATCGAAGTCAAGTTATTTGCGGAGCGGTCGGCCGGGAGGACCGGGAGAGTTGTCGACATCAAAGTGCCGGCAGCCGTACCGGAGGTTTCGCGCGTCCCCTGATAATTCATGAAAAAGAAGAAATTCTTTACCTTGGGAACCGGACCGCCAAAGCTTGAGCCGAATTGATTTTGCCTCAGCAACGGACGAGGCTGGCCCTGGTTGTTCAGGAACCAGTCGTTGGCGTTGAAATCCTCGTTGCGAAAGAATTCATAGACATTCCCGTGGTATCGATCAGTCCCGGACCGCAGGTCGACTTGGGTGACGCCGCCGCCATTGCGGCCCTGAGAAGCGTCATACAGGGAGGTCTGGGTCTTAAACTCCTCGACCGTCTCGGGATTTGGCAAGGCCACGTTATCGTTGATAGGCAAATTGAAATCGTTGGCGTTGATGCCCTCAAGCTGGTAATTGTTGTTGGTGGGGCGCTGGCCATTGATATCCATGGTGACCTGGCCGCGACCAAGGGCTGCGTTGTCGAACAGCTCGGTGTTTGCGCCTGCGGAAAGAGTTAGCAGCGTTAGAAAGTTCCGTGTGGAGAGAGGGAGGGTGCTGACGGTTTCGGCGCTGATGGTCTGCCCGGTTGTGGCAGAGGTCAAATTCACGGGTGATTCGGCACCAGTCACGGTGACTGTCTGGGTCACGGTGCCCAGTTGCAAAACGGCTTGAACCGAGGCGGTTTCGGTTACGTGGACTACTACGTTGTCAGCGACGAACTTCGAGAATCCACTGGCGGAAACTTCCACCCGATAGGTGGCTGGGAGTAAAAGGGTTAGATTAAAACTACCGGCCACCGAGGTCATTACCTGGCGCGCCGTCTCCCCCGTAGCTTGATTAATGACAGTCACTTGAGCGCCCGCGACGGTGCCGCCCTTTGCATCCAACACAGTTCCGACGATCGCACCCGTGGAACTGCTTTGCGCCCACAATTGGATAGGCGCAAGGATCACGAGCATCAGCCCCAGCCAGCAATACCTGCGAAGACTCAAGCAGGCTCCATGCCTCGGTGAAGTTGCGGCTGGCCCTCGCCGCATGGATAAAATGACCGACACACGGAATGAAACGTGGCAATCCTGCATGGACAACCCCTTTCCTAGCCAACTAACGCTTCGAGCGAACCTTTTCGAAGGAACAGATATTTACCATCCCAAAAATGAACTATTGAGATTCGGATCTAGACAAGAATTAGCATGCCGCAATGAGTGTATCCAGTCTGTTTTGTGGTATTTATGCCCCCGATGTGCCTTCACAGTAATGCCATGCGGGGCTTGCGAAATTGACCTATTTACCGCGCTGTAAATAACCAGTTATAGGGATCATTTTCTCGATCGCACCGGCCTTTCTGCGCAAGCTGCGGTGGCGATCCCTCATGTGAGTTTACGGCTCGCGGCAGAGAGGCTTTTTCGGCGTGCGTGCTGGAGGCATTTTTTTTGGAGTATACCTCAGGGAAGCAGCCAGCTTGAATCCGGTGGAAGCGCTACGGTACGAATGACGTGCAGCGGAGAAGCGCGCGATTAAAGACCGTTGGCCAATTTCGGCAAGGACTCCGCATACGGCGAACGAGCGACGCCGCGTTCGGTGATGATTGCTGTAATGAACCGCGACGGCGTCACGTCGAAAGCCGGGTGCGCCGCAGGGACGTCCGGCGCGATGCGCGCGCCGGCGAGATGCGTCACCTCCTCCGCGGAGCGCTCTTCGATGGGAATCCGATCCCCGGAAAGTAGCGAAAGATCGAGCGTCGAAATGGGCGCAGCCACGTAAAACGGCACGTTGTGCTCCCGCGCCAGCACGGCGATGCCATAAGTGCCGATCTTGTTGGCCGTGTCACCGTTGCGCGCGATCCGGTCCGCGCCGACCACGACCGCTCCTATACCTCCTGTTTTCAGGAAGTGCCCCACCATGTTGTCCGTAATGAGGGTGAGCGGGATTTGGTCCTGATGGAGTTCCCAGGCGGTGAGTCGAGCGCCCTGAAGATAGGGACGGGTCTCAGGGACCAGCACTTCGATCTGGGAACCGCTTTCGACCGCGATGCGAATCACGCCCAGCGCCGTGCCAATTCCGCCGGTGGCCAGCGCACCGGCGTTGCACTGGGTCATGACACGGCCGGTCTTGGGCATCAACTCCGCGCCAAAGCGGCCGATGCGCTCATCGGCTTCGCGGCGTTCCTGATGCAGCTTTTGTGCTTCTGCCACCAGCGAGGAACGGATGTGGCCGAGCCCGACTACTCCATCGCGCGCCGCTTCGACCGCCAGTTCCTCGAAGCGGCGCTGGAAGCGCTCGATGGCCCAGAATAGATCGACCGCAGTGGGACGCGTGCGCGCAAGTGTGTCGCAAATGATCTGAAACTCCCCGCGCAAATCATCGACGGTCTTCGCGGGAGAGCGCTCAACCCCTAGGGCAACACCCATCGCCGCCGCCACGCCAATGGCGGGAGCGCCGCGAATGACCATATCTTTAATCGCACGCGCCAGTTCGCGATAGTCCGTGTAAGTGAGATAGATCACCTCGCCGGGCAAGCGGCGCTGGTCGAGCAAGACGACGCCTTCAGGCGTCCATCGAATCGGTTCAACCGTACGCACGGCTGTTCTCTCCGAACTCTCGAGTGCGGGAATCGCGTTCCGCAAATTTGGTGGAAAGCAGGCTTTCATTTTAACCGATTCTGCCCCGGCTGAGGCAGCCCTGTATCAACGAACGGGGGGCAATACGCGAAGCCAATGAGAGCCCACGAGGAACGTTACGAGCAAGAAGGAATTATAGCTTACGTGCAGGATATAACTTGAGACAACGGTGCGCGTCACGGCGCGCGCGTACGTGAATACGATGCCCACCAGCACCAGCAAGCCGATCTGCTCCCAGCCGCCCCACAACTGCGGCGCGTGGAGCAGCCCAAACAGCGTTCCGGTGGCGACGACCGATGCGGTGACGCCGAAGCTACGGGCGATCACCGGGTAGATGTAGCCGCGGAAGACTGTTTCCTCGAACACGGGGGCAAGCAGGACGCTCAGGAGCATCAGCAAGAGCGCGCTTCGGCGGTCTTGAAAGAAGGCCTCAATCGGCAATTTCCCCCTGGGACGGACGATGCCCGAGGAGAATTGGACGAACATGGAAAGTAAAAAGCCGCCGATGATAAAGGAAAGATATGCGAGGCCACGCGGTATCTGCGTTTCGAGGCGTCGCCAGCCAATGGTGCGCCAGAACGGCGCGCGGACTCGTAACCGAATCTGCACGGCAAGATATACAAGCAGCCCCAGCGACAGCAGCGCCTGGTTCACGATTGCGAAGAAACTTTTTTCGGTCGCGGAGTTGCGAAGTTGCGAAAGGCTGACGCCGAACCCGGCGAAGACAAGGACCATGACCATGCTCACAAGGAATGTCCCAAACAAGGCCACGAGCACAAACACCAAGAGATCCATCCAATCCCAGGGAGCGCGGAGGTCTTCGGGAAGCTGGGAAGCGGGAGGAAGGGGCTGCTGCGCGAGCGCTGGGCCTTCGAGCTGCGAGGGAGGCGGAGCATCCGATGGGGCTGACAGCGGCACGGGCCTTGCGGGCTCGGACGGCTCGATCGGTTCAAAAGGAACCGGGTTGTTCTCGTCGCGATGCATTGGAGCGGTTAGAGAATCCTTTTGTTTGTGCCGATCCCAATGGCACAGGAGGCATAAAGAGACTCTAACTGGTAGCGGACAAGGGGCGCAAGGAGTGCGTCAGCTCGATGGAATTTCGTTCGCGACGTTCAGCGCCCTGGCCAGGATCTGGCCGGTGTAGGATTTTTTGTTGCGCGCGACCTGTTCGGGAGTGCCTTGGGCGACGATGCGGCCGCCGGCTTCGCCACCTTCCGGGCCAAGATCGATGATCCAATCCGCCTGCTTGATGACGTCGAGATTGTGCTCGATGATGAGCACCGTGTTGCCGAGCGCGACGAGGCGGTTGAGGACGTCGAGCAGCTTCTTCACGTCGTCGAAATGCAGGCCGGTGGTGGGTTCGTCAAGAATGTAAAGCGTGCGGCCGGTCTGACGTCGGGAGAGTTCGCGAGCGAGCTTCGTTCGCTGGGCTTCTCCTCCCGAAAGTGTGGTGGCCGACTGCCCGAGTTGGATGTAACCGAGGCCGACATCCACCAGCGTTTGGAGCTTTTGCTGAATGGCCGGGATATTTTCGAGCACCTTGAGCGCTTCTTCAATGGACATGTCGAGCAAATCGGAGATCGAAGAGCCTTTGTAGCACACGGCGAGAGTCTCGGCGTTATAGCGCTTGCCTCGACAAACCTCACAGGTGACATAGACGTCCGGAAGGAAGTTCATCTCGATACGCCGCAAGCCGCCGCCCTGGCACGACTCGCAGCGTCCGCCTTTTACGTTGAAGCTGAAGCGGCCGGGACGATAGCCGCGCTCGCGCGATTCCGGGAGCATGGCGAAGATCTCGCGGATGGGCGTAAACACGCCAGCATAGGTGGCGGGATTCGACCGCGGCGTGCGCCCGATGGGCGCCTGGTCGATCTGAATCACCTTATCGATATGCTCGACGCCCAGAATGGCTCGGTGCGCGCCGGGCTTTTCCATGGATCGATAAAGCTTGGCGGCCAGGGCGCGATAGAGAATGTCATTCACCAGTGTGGATTTTCCCGAGCCGGAAACGCCGGTGACCACGGACAGGAGCCCCAGGGGAATCGTGACGTCAATATTTTTAAGGTTGTTACCATGCGCGCCGAGGATCGTAATGGCCTTGCCGTTCGGGCAGCGCCGCCCGTCCGGGACGGGAATCTTCATTTGCCCAGAGAGGTATCGACCAGTGAGCGATAAGAGGTTCGCCGCGATTTCCGCGGGCGCGCCGGACGCCACCAGGTAACCGCCGGCTTTTCCCGCGCCTGGACCGAGATCCACCACATAATCGGCGCGGCGGATGGTCTCCTCGTCGTGCTCGACGACCAGGACGGTGTTGCCGAGATCGCGCAGAGTTTCCAGAGTGCTAAGGAGGCGGCCATTGTCGCGCGCGTGCAAGCCGATGGAGGGTTCGTCGAGCACGTAGAGAACGCCGCGTAAACGCGAGCCAATCTGCGTGGCCAAGCGAATCCGTTGGGCTTCGCCGCCCGAAAGCGTGGCGGCGGAACGGTCGAGCGTAAGGTATGCGAGACCGACCGCGAGCAGGAAATCGATGCGCTCGGCAATTTCAGATAGCGGGCGGCCGGCAATCTGTTGCTGCCGGGGGGAGAGCTGCCCGCGAATCTTATCGACCGCCGCGCGCGCCGCAGTGAGCGGGAGCGCGGTGAAGTCCGCGATGGAGAGCCCGGCAATTTTTACAGCGAGACTTTCCGGGCGCAGGCGATTCTCATGGCAGGCAGTGCAAGGGGCCGGCGACATGTATCGGGTGAGCCATTCGCGATAATTATCGGAATTCGATTCCGCGAGGCTGCTTTCGAGATGGCCTACAACGCCCTGGAAATGGAGTCCCTTGGCGGAGCCCCCATTCTCGGGATTTCCATGCAGGATCAGATTCTGCGCTTTGCGAGAAAGCTTTTCAAACGGCGTGTCGAGATCGAACCCATATGCCGTGGCGGCGATTCGCAGCGTGCGTTGCAGGAACGTGGAACCGGAGCTGGGGCCAAGACCTCCTTCGAACAGAGGCTTGGTCCAATCCACAATCACTTTAGCGGGATCGAAATCATACTTCGAGCCGAGGCCGTTGCACTCCGGACAGGCGCCATAGGGTGAATTGAAGCTGAAGGAGCGCGGCTCGAGTTGCGGAACCGAGATGCCGCAATCGGGGCAAGCCAGCTTTTCGGAGTAGATGTGCTCCTGGCCGCCGACGACGGCGATGGTGACAAGGCCTCCGGCCAGCTTCAGCGCTGTTTCGATTGACTGTTCGAGCCGACGGGCGATGCCGTTCTTCAGCAGCAGGCGATCGACCACGATTTCGATGGTGTGATTTTTTCTGCGATCGAGAGGGATGGGCTCATCGAGGTTCACGAGTTCGCCATCCACACGCGCGCGGACGTAACCCTCCTTGGCGTACTTTTCAAGTTCCTTTTTGTACTCGCCCTTGCGCCCGCGCACGACTGGCGCTAGGACCATAAGACGCTCGTCAGGCTTGAGCGAGGCCACGGCCTGGACAATTTGTTCGGTGGATTGGCGGGTGATGGGCTTGCCGCACTTGGGGCAATGGGGCGTACCGATCGCACTGTAAACGACGCGAAGATAGTCGTAGATTTCGGTGATGGTGCCGACGGTCGAACGAGGAGAGCGCGTGGTAGTCTTCTGCTCGATGGCGATGGAGGGAGAAAGACCTTCGACCGAGTCCACATCGGGGCGCTCCATTTGATCGAGGAACTGGCGCGCATAGGCCGAAAGCGATTCGACATAGCGACGCTGGCCTTCCGCGTAAAGAGTGTCGAAGGCAAGCGAGGATTTGCCGGAACCGGAGAGCCCCGTGATGACCGTGAGAGTGTTGCGGGGAATTTCCAGGCTGATGTTCTTCAGGTTGTGCTGACGCGCGCCGCGAATGATAATTTTTTTCAGGCTCATGGTCAGTGAGAAAGTACCCTCACTATAGAGGGAACACGCTACAAGGGGTAAAATTCCCCCCATCGTAATCCTCGAACATAGCAAGCAGCGCTCGTTTCGGTCAAGAAATGCCTGGCGAACAGGAGGCGCAAGCGGAGTCCAAAAACTCCGGTCGGAATTTTTACCCGGGTGCAGGGACTTTTTACCGGGGGCCATAGATGAAAGATGATTGGTTTCAGTTGGTTAGATTTGGTTTTTGGCGTGCGATGTAAGAAATCGTCAGGGGGAGGAAAGCCGAGGATCCCTTCGGGGATTGAGGGCTGGGCCGGCTTCCTCTCCCGGCCACCTACCGACGAATTCCCACTGAACCCTTTGAAAGTTTCAGTGGAGGTGTATTTGCGTCCATCCCTCGTTCTGGACGAACCGCGAGTTTTTTCGAAGCGACCGCAGCAGCAAAATTCCACAAACTGAGGTAGCTTAATGCAAGGCTTGGCACAACCAAGCGATACCAGATTCGATTGTCGTAAAGTTAATGACTCTTATTACGAATTCGTGTGTTTCTTGGCCACATCCAAGACTCTTCTCGCCCTTTCTCGAATCTCCAGCGCATAATAATTTGCATAACAGGACAGGCTACAGAATCCACCTTCACTTCTGCGTCCACTTCCGACCCTAGTACCTTCCGGAATATTGCTTCCGCAATAGGGACAGATATTCCGCCTCCATAAGTCTAACAGATGGTGCTCTTCTGAAATATCCATCATCACAGAAAGACCCCCTCGATCGATGGCTAACGTGAAAGCAAAAACGTAATTAGATGTTCCAACGCAAGGAAAAACGTCGCGAATATAAGTACGATCGTCACAACGGTATGATGTACGTCCACCCATTCACGGAAGCTTCTCCGCGGTTGCTTTACTGACTGCGCTGCAATTTGTTTCGTCCCCTTTTCATAAAGCCGTGCTCCGGGGGCTACGTCGAAGAGGGTCAAAGCGCAAAACCGTTCCTCCCGATGAAGGGTAACGGTCGTTTTGCCCAAGTTGAAAAGGGTGATTAGTAAATGGCCGTTGTAGCCAGGATCGACTTTCGAATAAGTACTTGAAAGGCCCATCTGAAGTAACGAGACTTTGGGGGCTATCGTTCCGTAGAGGCGAGCGGCAAATGGATTGATTCTTCGGTTTGGATAATGAGGGCCGATCCAGGGTATAAAGTTACGATTCCGTTATCCGGAATGTCCTTAACTGCTTGCTCGCGATGGTCCCGACACTGTTTACCAACGCGGAGATGATAGCTGACATTGGAAGAATGCTCTTGGGTCAATTGCGCGGAATCGAGGTTGCGTATCAGGACCGCAGAGTCTTCGATTTCGAATTCCCCCTGCGTTTGTACCACGGTTGGATGTTCGCCCGTGGTCGTTAGCGGTATGACGCTCATCTGGGTTCAGCCTCCCAAAAAGGAAATCCGACGGTGGGTGTCACAGGATAGTGAAGGCCGTTGATGATTTGTTTCCACTCGGTTCGGTATGCGTAGCGATTTTACGCGGCTATTCTTGCACATTACTCTCTAAGACCGCGTTGCTATCAATGTACCTATTGCAGCATGTGGTCTAAACTGTTTGCTTAATGTCAAGCCCTGTTGCTGGTAGGAAGAGCCTATCACTTGGCCATAGAGTTTTTCTGGAACATCTGCCATCTTATAATAGTTAAGGCGCCCTACGGTTTGTCCGTCCTCTAACAAAATCGGGACCTCATGTGCTCTGACTTCCAGAACCGCCCTTGTCCCTTTAATCTCGCCGTCGGCACCAAAGCCAAAGCCAGGATCAAAAAAGCCTGCGTAATGAACACTGAATTCGCCCAATGAGGGATCGTATTGTTCCATTTCTGCTGCGTAGCCCGGTGGCACCCCCACCCTTTCTTTCGAGGCCAGTAGATAAAAATCCCCGGGCTGAAGAACTATGCGATCAAGTTTTGGCTTTGCTATGCACTCCCAAAATTCCGCAGAGTCATACGCTGCCACCTTGCTGAGGTCGATTGGTCGAATATTCTCCAGAGCTCGATACGCAACAATGCCTTGCCCGTCGATCCCCTGGAGATCGACACTGACTCGCAATCCTCCCCCAATACTAGCAGGTGCAGGCCTGACAGCTCCCTCGTCTGCTCTGGAGCCGCTCAAATCATCGTAATACACAAGGTTGTGCTTACGCGCTAGACTACGCAACTCATCATCGTCGCGCTGTGGATTGCCCCTCCAAAAACGGAGTTGATTAAGTTTTGTACCTGTGCTGACAACAACTGAAAAGGTTCGCGGGACGATTTCGACGTAAAGGTTGCCGCTATAGCCACAGGGAACTTGTTCAAATTCCCCTCCACCCTCTGTCATAAGGCGGGTGAAAATATCTAGCCGCCCCGTAGTGCTCTTTGGATTTGCTTTCCCGCTCATGTCATGCGGGAGCGCTAAGCTCTCGAGTAGAGGGACAATATACACATGTCCTTTTGCCAATTGCGCGGGCTTGCCAAGATCTATCTCGTCAAGTTGTAGAGAGCGAATCTTGGCACTGATAGGCGTTGGACTGGGGAGAAAGCTTGCTTCAACACGGTATGCCACCCTGCCGAGCCGCAGGTCGATAGACGCAGGCTGTATCTGGCCTTCGTCAATTTCCACCGCCGCACGGATTTTCCCATTGCTTATGAGTTCGCGGATTTCTTGCGAAGGCAGAACACCTCGCTTCCGAAAATCCGGTTCAACCGTTACGGAAAACAGCCCCAAAGCCTCTCCTCCTTTTGTTCTCGTTTTGCTATGAATTGAATGCTGATTCATAGGGCCAAACCCTGCAACGCATCTCCAGGGACACAATCTCTGACCGCTACAGCGGTGATACTACCATGCTCCGTAAAGCTGTGCAGTCGTTTCCCCCAAGCATTGAAAGACGGCGTCCCTCTCAATGCGAATTGTGAGCACGCTCATTGTGTTGATTCTTTACGCGAGGATGGGCGAATTGCTACCCGATCCTCCGCTCGCGTTATAGTACCCGCCCATTGGGGTATGATGCTGACCCCCCGACCGTCGTTTTCGGCAAGTCTGGCGCTGGATTATTCTGAGGCTGCCAACCGCCACCAGAACTAGCACCGCCGCAAAAACGGTAACTTCAGGGCGATGGATCCACATTCATTAAGTCTTTGCGGCGTATGATAATATGGTCCCGAGTTGGGGCGTGGTCCAATCGGTAGGGCACCTCACTGTTAATGAGGACGGTGGTGGTTCGAGTCCACCCGCCCCAGCCAACTCTGCCGCAAAGTTCTCTCCTGCGTCTAGCGATTCGTCCACACCAACATGAGCGGCAAATCGGCTGTCTTAAGTTTGTTTGGGAAGAAACGTGGCGTGGCTTTCGGTTGATGGAAGAAGCGGGCCGCAGGAGATGCCGCAGCAAGTGAATATCGGCTGCGGTTAATCCTTGACGATGGGGAAGCCGGCTTCGGTCCAGCCGCGCCAGCCGCCATCCATGGAAATCGCGTTGCGATAGCCCATCTTCTGGAGATTATCCGCCGCGAGGGCGGAGCGAAAGCCGCCGCCGCAGTAGAGGACAATGGTGGCGTCCTTTTCGGGAATGGTTTTTTCGATGTCACGCTCGATGATGCCTTTGCCGAGATGAATCGCACGGGGCAGGTGGCCGCGGGCCCATTCGGCATCCTCGCGCGTGTCGACAAGATAGAATTTCTCGCCTGCATCGAGGCGTTTTTTGGTCTCGCGAAAATTCTCTTCCTTGACGCGCTTCTTCGCGTCGTTTACGAGGGTGAGAAATGCCTGGCCGTGGGTGTGCGACATGAATTCGCCTCGCGATTCGTCTGAAACTTCGAGTTCCATCATACTCCGATCCGACGCGCGCGTTACTTCATATCGCGCCAGTTCGGTCCGGCCTTGGTTTCCGCCACGAGCGGGACTCGCAGCTTGTAGACGCGCTCCATCACTTCTTTTACGAGACTCCCGAGGCGCGGCATTTCATTCTCCGGGGCTTCGAACAGAAGCTCGTCGTGGACCTGGAGGATCATGCGAGCCTCGAACTTACCGGGGAGCCGCCGGTCGAGCTCGATCATTGCCAACTTGATGAGGTCCGCTGCGGCGCCCTGCATGGGAGTGTTCATCGCGGTCCGTTCGGCGAAGTTGCGCAGATTCGTCTGGGGCGAATTGATTTCGGGAATGGGACGAATGCGGCCGAAGATCGTCTTGGTGAAGCCGCTTTTGCGGACGGAGGCGATCTGACTATCGAGATATTTTTTGACGCCGCTATAGCGCTCGAAATAGGCGGCGATAAAGGCCGCAGCCTCTTTGGTATCGATGCTGAGATTCTTCGCCAGCCCGAACGCGGAAAGCCCGTAAATAACGCCGAAATTGATAACTTTGGCCACGCGGCGGTGCTCGCGTGTCTGCGCCAGAGGCAGGACGCCAAAAACTTCCTGGGCGGTACGCGAGTGGATATCTTCGCCGCGGCGGAACGCCTCGGTGAGAATCGGATCTTCGGAGAGATGCGCCAGAATGCGCAGCTCGATTTGCGAGTAATCCGCGGAAAGAAGCAAATGACCCGGCGCGGCGACAAATGCAGCGCGGATTTCGCGCCCTAGTTCCGTGCGCACCGGAATATTCTGCAAATTGGGATTGGCGGAACTGAGCCGGCCGGTGGCCGTGCCCGTCTGGCTGAAGCGCGTGTGCAGGCGGCCGGTGGCGGGATGGATGAGCCGAGGCAACGCGTCGGCATAGGTGGATTTCAGCTTGGCGAGCTCGCGATATTCAAGAACTTTTTTGGGCAGTTCATGCAGGAGCGCCAATTCGTCGAGGACTTCGGCCGCAGTGGAGCGCACCTTCATCCGGCTGCGGCGCGGAGGCTGGAGATTGAGCTTGTCGAAGAGGACTTCCGCGAGCTGCTGCGGAGAATTGATCTTGAACTCGAATCCGGCCAGTTCATAGATAGTCTTCTCGAGGCGGCTGATTTCTTCCTGCGCTTTTGCGGAAATCGTGCTGAGTTCCTTCTCATTCACACGGACGCCAGCAGCTTCCATTCGGGCGAGGACAGAGGCGAGAGTCAGATCGATCTTCTCGTAGAGTTCCGCGAGGCCTTGCTTTTCCACTTCCTCGCGCAGGAGAGGCGCAAGGCGCAGCAGAAAGTCCGCACGCTCGCCCGGCGCACCGGAAAGCGTGCGGTTCAAGTGG
>Ga0307374_10009625_pt1 | contig 14202 bp, 14 predicted proteins | sample OX3MG_FD_202532 | JGI IMG/M metagenome (GOLD analysis project Ga0307374, IMG submission 202532) | Soil microbial communities from Risofladan, Vaasa, Finland - OX-3 | ecosystem: Environmental > Terrestrial > Soil > Coastal area > Acid sulfate soil | place: Finland: Risofladan, Vaasa | collected... | reverse complement strand
TGATGTTCCACTTCGGACTCGGCCTCATCATCGGCCAGGAGATCTCAACGCTGGCCAGTGAGGACGGGTCCCAATGGATGAACATTCCGAACTTCGCGTCCAGCCACCAATCCATTCTCTGCTGCCACAGGCGGCTCCGCTGGCGGTCCATCCCGTTCACCTCACTCCAGGCTGAGGCGGCGGCCTGCGCGGCGGAAATATCCTGCGCCCCGCTCGCGGCCGCGCCGAGTTTGGATGAGAAAGCGGCAACGCCTCCGGCTCCCATGAGCCGAAACACGTCACGACGTCCCAGGCTTCCTCGCTTCGGGGTTTTCATGCAATCCTCCTCATCGTCAACCTGTTTGCGCCGCAGGATCGAAGGCTGCCCGAGGCTCGATTAGGGCCAGGCCCGAAACCGCCACGCCACACGAGCCTGCCCGGCCCAGTAGCATATCAGGCTCAGTTCCCTGAGATCATCAGGAAATGGCATGCACTCGCACCTTTGCCAGTATTCACCGGCGCGGATCAAGACCCAACGGGTGCCTCGAAACGGATTCGCAGAATGATAATGCCGCAGGTTCGATGGCGGATAAGGGGAAAAGGAACGGCTACTCACAAAACATTGAAACAAAAGAATGATGGTCGGGGCGCCCAGATTTGAACTGGGGACCTCTTGGTCCCGAACCAAGCGCGCTACCAGGCTACGCCACGCCCCGAATCAACTATGCACTTTGGTAAGTGGCTGGCGAAAAGCCGAAGGCTGTTATTCCCGCCGGGCTTGTCACTCGCCACTCATCACGTCTGAACGAATTTCTGGTCGGGACGGCCGGATTTGAACCGGCGACCCCTTGCACCCCAAGCAAGTGCGCTACCAGGCTGCGCTACGTCCCGGAAATCCGCGCCTTCACGCGTAACGGCAAATGAATGGCACAGAACTCAACGCTAGCATCATCGGGAAACGATTGTCAAGATTCCCTCAAGCTCACGCTTGATAGCCTTCATCTGAGCGTCGCTGACGCCGGGACGGGAGCCCTGCTTTGTTTCCACCGCCTCGGCCGAATTTCCAGCCAGGCACTTGCGCGCTCCATCGATGGTGAAACCTTCTTCATAAAGCAGGCGCTTGATTTCAAAGACCATCTCCACATCCTGGCGGCGGTAGAGTCGATGGCCCGTGGCGCTCTTGGTGGGTCGCAGAGATGGGAACTCGGTCTCCCAGTATCGCAGGACGTACGGCTTGGTCTGGGCAAGATCGCTCACTTCCCCGATACGAAAATAGAGCTTGTCTGGTATCGGCATTCTGATGGGTAAGCTCCGAACCTGCCGGCTGTTTCGCGGCTTGCGTTGTTTCAGCATAGCCCCAATCACATCCCTACAAGGATAAGGTCTTCGAGTCATCTTAGATAACCGCCCGCCGGTCGTCAAGCAGATGTGCCGGGCAGGCGGCGGTTCAGTTCCCTCGTCCGGCACCGTGGACACATTGATCTGTGATGTCCATCACATCCCTGGCCGCCCCCTGTTGCTATAAGCAAGGTGGAAAGGAAGGCTCCTATGAGCAATGCGCTCTTCTGGATCGTTACCTTGACAGCCGCCGCCATCCTGGTGTACTTGCTCTATCGAACCTGGGGAAGCGCGCGGACGTACTGGCAGTTCCGGGGCCAACGCCTCGTGACCTGCCCGGAAAACCATCGGACAGCGGCGGTGGAACTCGATGCCAAACAGGCTGCCCGTGAGGCTTTCAGCCACAAGCCTGAGATGCACCTGAGCGAATGCACCCGCTGGCCGGACCGCAAGGACTGCGGCCAGCAGTGCTTGCGCGAAATTGAAATGTCTCCTTCGGACTGCCTGGTTCGCAATATCGTAATCGACTGGTTCAACGACAAGCATTGTGTCTATTGCGGCAAGTCTATCGCCGAGGTCAAGGAGTGGTGGGTGGACCACAAGCCGGCGCTGCTGACCCCAGACAAACAGATTGTCGTGTGGAGTGAGTTTGCCGCGGAACAATTGCCCGAACTCTTTCAAAAGTGCGATCCGGTCTGCTGGTCGTGCGGCGCGACGGAAACATTCCGACGGCAGCATCCCGAACTGGTGACCGACCGCGTTCCAAGCCCGTTGCGTATCCGGCACATCAAGTAACGGACTGGAAAACTCCGAGCGTGCGCGGCAACCCTTCAGCCGCGGGCGTCCCGCCGCCGGGGCGCGCACGGACGCGTAAACCTTAGGTCTGGCAATGGACACAGCCCATCAGTCGAGGTGAAAAACCTCTTCCAGTTCCTGCATCATTTCATCCGGACGCGAACCTTCCAGCGATTCAAAAAACGGCGCCATCATTTTCTGCCACCGGGCGTTGACTTCTTCGCTCGACATTCCAGCCACGGCAGTTTGCAAGCCGTCCGGCGTTTCGAAATATCCGAAGAGCGTGCCATCGCTTCTCATAAAGAGCGAGTAATTGTGCCAGCCGGTGCGCCGGAGAGCGTCCAGCATTTCCGGCCAGACCTCTTTGTGGTGTTCCCTGTACTCCTCAATCCTTTCAGCTTTGACCTTCAGAATAAATCCAACTCGCTTCATTTCGCCTCCTGCATTTGATTGCCACACGGGTTCGTTATTTAATCATCATGCCAGCATCAAAAGCTACCATTCTGCAGGAAGGATTGAAATGGCCGGCCCGCAGATGTACCGTAAGCATAAAGAAAAACCCGGTTTGCTTCGCGGATGGCGTTTGCGCGGCTGAGGGAAACAGTCCATGAGCAATAGACCAACGAATCCGTCTCTCCGGTTGGGCCTTTCCCGAACTTGTTTAATCGCCCTCTGCCTGGCTGCTGCTCCCCTGCGGGCCGGCACAGTTCAGGATTTGAACCTGTCGGCCCCGAGCATCCGCCAGTTGGTAAAAGATATGGTCTGGAATGAATTGCAGGCCTCCGAGCATCCCTCGCAGTACTATCGCTACGTGGAACGGGACATTTCGCCCGACGGTTCCAGCACATCCGATCAGATCGCAACGCCGCAGGGATATTTTGATCGCCTGATTGCCGCCGACGGCCATCCGCCCAGCGAGCAACAGATCGAAAAGAATCAACAGTTGCTGGACAGGCTGGCCGCCAGCCCGCAGCTCCAGCAGTCGCGCCTCAGTGATCAGCAAAGCGACACTGAGCGCCGCGATAACGTGATCAAGGACTTCCCCAACGCTTTTGTTTTTACCTATGCCGGAAGAGATCCGCAAGGATCGATCATGCTGAAGTTTCGGCCCGCGCCGGATTTCAAACCCAGTTCCCGCCAGTCGCTCGTTCTCCAGGGCATGGCGGGCGAACTCTGGATTGATCCTTCCACCCAGCGGATGGTCAAAGTTGATGGGACGCTCATCCGGGCCGTCAAGATTGGCTGGGGATTCCTGGCTCGGCTCAACAAGGGAGGGACCTTCCTGCTGGAACAATCGCAAGGCCCGGACGGGAATTGGCATCAGAAGCTGCTCTCCGTCCACTTTGACGGGACGGTGCTGATCTTCAAGCACATCCACATCCACGAAACTCAAATTCGCTGCTGCTTCACGCAAGTTCCGCGCAACCTGACCGTGCGAGAGGCTATCAAACGGTTGCAGAGCGGGACCGAACCGCCCGAGGATTGGCAGGCGCGCCTGGACGCAATCCAGAAATCCGCGGCTTCAAACTGACCTTCGCCAACCCTCACCCTCGGCGGCCATCATGAAAAGAGACTTCCCTGACGACATTGATGGTTGAGGGCCCGTGACAATCCATGGCGAACGAAACCGAAAACGTCCGAATGAGCGAGTCCGGAACCCTCGTCGATCGTTTTTTTGAAGTGTCGCTGCTGCTGATGCTGGGAACCAGCTTTGTGACGCTGGCCTCCACCGGAAAGCTGGATGCGGCCGCCGTTGCGGTCGTTTCGCTGGCCCTCACGCTGCGGCTGTGGGGTTATGCATCGGGCCGGGACTTGCGGCTCTCACCGCGAACGGTGACCCGCCTCGCCATTCTTTACCTTCCCTTCTTTGTTCTGGATTTCCTGGTTCTTTCCGTGGGTGTAACCTCGCTTGAAAGCATGCTGAACGCCACCATCCATCTGGTTCTCTTCACCACGGTTGTCAAGGTCTTCTCGGCGCGAAGTCATCGGGACACCATCTATCTCGCCACGCTCTCCCTGCTGATGATGCTCTCGAGCGCGGTTTTGACGGTCAACACCGCGTTTATGATTTTTTTAACTCTCTACGTTCTCTTCGCCATTGCCACCTTTATCAGCTACGAGATCAAGCGCTCGCTTGAAGCTTCAGGCCGCCCGGCCGCGGGTCCGTTGCCCGTTTCCCCAAGCGACCGTCCGGCGCTCGAGCTGGCCCTGGGAAAAACGGCGGCCAGCCTGGCCATGGGCATTGTTGTTGTCGCTTCCCTTTTCTTCTTTGTGATTCCGCGCTATCGCTCGGGTTACCTGACCGGGCTGGGCGGGCGCGCACAGGACATCACAGGATTTTCCGAGAGCGTGAAACTGGATGATCTCGGACGCATCCTGCGGTCGAGCGCAGTTGTTTTCCGTGTTTTGCCTGACGATGACCCTCAAAAGTATCCGGGCGTCCGATGGCGGGGTATTTCGCTCAACAGCTTTGACGGCAGGCATTGGTACAACGACAACACCCGGCAAACCGCCCTGCAGCCGGTCTCGTTTGGCCGATTTCTGGTCCCGCGGGAACCGGGCGCAAAAAACCGCCCTGAAAACACCCTGCGCTACCAAATCCTTCTTTCACCCATCTCTTCCGACGTGATCTTCGCCGCCGTCGCCCCGCGCGAGATTATCAGCAAAATGCGCGTGCTGACGGTTGATGAGACGGGTTCCCTGCACAACGCTCCGCATATTTTTTCGCCAACCCAATACTCGGTTGTTTCACAGGTGGGATTGCCCTCGCCCGCCGCCCTCCGGGCCGCCCCAGGAAATTATTCCTGGGAGATGCGTCAGCTCTATCTCCGCCTCCCGGCCCGGCTCGATCCCCGGATCAAAGGACTGGCGGAAAAAGTTACCGCGGGCGCAACCAGCAACTATGATCGCGCTGTGGAAATCCGGAATTACCTGCGGAACCATTTCGGATATACCCTGGACCCGCAGCAGGTCGAGCCCTCGGACCCCATCGGAAGTTTCCTTTTCGTCGCCAGAAAAGGTTATTGCGTGTACTTTGCCTCGGCCATGGCCATCATGCTGCGGACCCTCGGTATCCCGACGCGCCTGGTGAACGGCTTCCAGACGGGGTCCTACAACCGCTTCGGCAGGGACTTTGTTGTGCGGGCGCGCAACGCCCACAGCTGGGTGGAGGTTTATTTTCCCAATTACGGCTGGATTCCGTTTGATCCCACCCCCCCGGACCCGAATCCGGCCATCGCTTCCGATTGGGACAATTACCTTGATGCGCTCGCCCTGTTCTGGAACGAGTGGGTCGTCAACTATGATTTTTCGCACCAGTTGCAACTGGCCGCCCAGGTTGATGTCCAGTCACACCGGCTACAGCGGGACGTCCACCACCAATTCAACCGCTTCCGAAGCGAAATGTCAGGATGGGCCCTGCGATTCGAAGGGGGCCTGGTCGCCCATAAATTCCTCCTTCTGCTGGTCACGATGGGGATCGCCTTGGTACTTCTGCTGGGAGGGAAAGATTGGAATTTTGAGGAGCTGAAGTTTCGCTGGGCTTGTCACTTTCTGCATTCCGACCGGCCGCTGAGCCTTCGGGAAGCGACGCTCAGCTACCACCGGTTCCTGAAGGTCCTGGAGAAGAGCGGCTATCGCAAGCTTCCCTCCGAAACGCCGCAGGAATTTGCGCAGAAGCTGGCCCGGTCGCCAGTGGCCGATCAGGCAAGAGAATTCACCCGGCGCTACAACGCCGTCCGGTACGGCCGCGAACAACTCTCGCTGAAACTGCTTCGCGGAATGCTTCAGGAAATTTCTGAAATCGCGGCATCAGCCGGCAGAAACCGCTGAAGCTCACTTCACGGAATGGACTTCCCGCCATCGACGGGGAGTATCTGTCCGGTCATAAAGTCGCCGTGACAGGCAAGATAGAGAACCATCTGGGCGATGTCTTCAGCCCGTCCGGCCTTCTGGAGCGGGGTCGAGCGAATCACGTGCTCGATCATCCTGCTTCTCTTTTCGCCGGGAAACAGGATCGTCCCGGGAGCGATGCTGTTGACCCGGATATCAGGGGCCAGCGCCTTGGCCAGGCACCGGGTCAGCATGATCAACCCGGCCTTGGAAGAACAGTAGTGCATGTAATCCGGCCAGGCTTTCAGCCCGCCGAGCGACGAGATGTTGATGATGTGGCCGCGCTTCCGGCGCCGCATCATCCGCGCCGCTTCCTGGGCGCAGAAGAACGGCCCTTTCAGGTTGACGGCAAGAATCCTGTCCCACTGTTTTTCCGTAAGCTCATCCCATTCGGCAGGAAAGAAGATTCCGGCATTGTTGACCAGCAGGTCCAGCCGCCCAAACCGCTTTTCCACCGCGCCGAACATGCGCCGAACCTGGGCCGGGCGCCCCACATCGGCCCGCAGGGTAACGGCGTCCACTCCATAAGTTTTGATTTCCTGAACGGTTGCCTGGGCCTCGCTGCGGGAATGGTTGTAGTTCACCACCACGCTTGAGCCCGCGCGTCCCAGCGTCAAAGCGATTTCCCGCCCGATGCGCCGGCCTGCACCGGTGACCAGAGCAACCTGGCCCGTGAGCGCGCGATCCTGAATTTTGTCTGGCATCGTTATCCTGGGTATAGCGAGATGACTCTTTATGCCATTACAGGTTACCAGAATCAAGGAAAACCACTATGTTTGCTTTGCTGGGATTTCCTTTATTAGTTTGCTGAAAAAACCTTGTGTAACGTCATCCTGAGCAAAGCGAAGGATCTGCTTTGTTCGTTTTCATGTCGATACGGCAGATGCTTTGTTGCGCTCTGCATGACGGGCCCCCTTCTTATGGCAGCTTTTTATTTTTTTGACCTTAGGACATTGCTTGACCGCCCGCAAGCCTTAACCCTAGAATCTGGAGTTTGGGACACAAGCGCGGGGCTTGGAGGAGGAATCCTTCAGAGCATTACCCGGAGCAGCACAGACCTGGAAACCTCGCCGGCCCGCCGCGAGGGGCGAACACTTTGCCGGTCGTAAATGCGCTTTCCAGTCTCACGGCTCCGGTCAGGAAGGAATTTGGGCTCATGACATTACCTGAAATCATTCTCTATTCCAAGCTGGCCTGCTGCCTCTGTGACAAGGTCCATGAGCAGCTTACAGCACTTCAAGAACAGCATGAGTTTACCATGCGCGAGGTGAACATTCTTAAAGACTTAGAAGCCAACAAGAAGTTCAAAGACGAAATTCCTGTGATCTTCATCAACGGCAGGAAGGCCTTCAAATATCGCCTGGACGAAAAGGAGTTTATCCGGCTCCTGAAATCCGGCGATCACGGACAGCGGCAAGGCAGTGCCTCAGCACACTGAACGGGCAAGTGGGTCCGCAGAAATCCAGAAAGGATTAGGTCCATATGCAACTTGATGTTCTCTCCATTGCAGCCCATCGTGATGACACCGAACTCACGTGCGGGGGCACCGTCATCAAGATGGTTCAGGCGGGCTACCGCGTGGGATGCCTCGATCTGACCGCCGGAGAATCCGGCACGCGCGGCAACGCGGCGCTGCGCGAGCGGGAGGCGAAACGGGCGTCGCTCGTAATGGGTATCGTGCACCGCGAGAATCTTTTTATGCCTGACGCCGGCATCGAACACCTGCGGGAATACAAGCTGAATATCGCCCAGAAAATACGCGACCTGCGGCCCCGCACGGTGATCCTGCCCTATTGGAAAGGCCGCCACCCCGACCACTACACCACGGGACAGATCGGCTACGAAGCGTGCTTCTTCGCCGGACTGGCCAAGCTGCAGTTGAAGGGCAAACCCTATCGTCCGCACAAAATCGTCTATTCAAGCCTCTACGTGCCGTCGCTCCGGCCTTCTTTCGTGGTGGACATTACCGCGCAGTTTGAAAAGAAGCTGAAGGCCATCCTCGCTTACAGTTCGCAATTTTCGGCCCAGGAAGACATGCAAAACCTCTTCCCTTCCCGCAAGGATCTCCGCGAGCGCGTGGCCTCTCTCGCCCGGCACTTTGGATTGATGATCGGCGTTCGCTACGGCGAGCCCTTTGTGATGCGCGAGGTTGCGGCCGTCGAAGACATTGTGGACATGCCCGTGAGATCGATTTGAGGGCTGAGTCCGCGGCCAGGGGGCGGTCCGCACGGCGGGCCGTCAGGCGGCGGGCAGGCGGTTCTTCCACCGGTTGCGGATAAACCAGAAGGTACCCGCAACCAGCAGGATTAAGAAGACGGTATCAAAGCGGTGGAAATACGGCCCCAGGGTTTTCCATCGGTCTCCCAGTTTCATTCCCGCATAGGCAAGCGCAAAGCACCACGGCAGAGAACCGAGAAAAGTATAGATATTGAAGCGCCAGAAATTCATGCGCGAAATGCCCGCCGGCAGAGCGATAAAGGTTCGAACCACCGGAAGCAGCCGGGCAATAAAGACCGCCCAGTCCCCGTAGCGGGCAAACCATCGGTCAGCCATTTCAAGGTCGTGGCGCGTGACCAGCACGTAATGGCCGTATCGCTCCGCCAGCGGCCGCCCGCCGACGGCTCCGATGTAGTAGGCCACGATGGATCCGACATTGCATCCCAGCGCTCCGGCCACGGCCACACCCCACAGGCTGAAGCGTCCGGCGGAAACCAGATAGCCGGAAAACGGCATGATTACCTCGGAAGGCAGAGGGATGCACGCCGACTCAATGGCCATGAGCAGGGCGATTCCCAGGTAACCCGACCCGGAGATGAATGAGACAATAAGTCCACCGATAATCTTGATGACCGTTGAAAGCATGGATAGGGAGATACCGATCTGGCCGCAGCGCCTGAACCACACTGGCGCATAAAAGCCGCAAAAGGACTGTTGCTTAAAAGGGCTCCGATTCCTGTGAGAACTTGAATCCGGAAAGAGCGACGCCCTCGGCAGATTTCAGAATTTTCAAGCGCCGGACATCGTTATCGCCGCCGCCAACCTTGCGGAGCATCGCGTAGGAAGTAAAAGCTTCCGAATAAACTTTGGTGACTAACCAGTTTTCTTCCGTTCCCTCCTCGCACCACACCTGGCCTGCCTGCACTCTAGCTACCGCCATAACAGGAAACCCAGCCTTTCCGGGGATTGGGCCCAACAGGTCCTGACGGCCCGCCCCGACTTCCGAAACGTCAATCTACCCTGTCTGGGGTTGCCGAGTCAACGCTGGGACCGCCGGGGGAAAAACGAACTATCACGGAATCCCGCCGGGTTCAACGGCCGGCGCGATCGTCAAACGGCGCGCTAACACGTCTGCTTCCAACTATTTACCGGAACACATCCAAACCACACGCCCGTCCATCGGAATGCACCATATTCCGTCGCAGTTGACGCCAGAGCCACGTTGAGACGACCACCTGCAAATTTACAGCCGATGGAGATATCCGGAGTATAATCACAGTAAGGAGGACAGCCATGAGAATGCACAAGAGACTCCCTCTCGCTCTGACTGTCATGATGCTTGCGGCATCCGTCACCACCTTTGCTTCCGACAAGAAGAAAGACGTTGACGCCATTGGAAACCGCAGAGTTGCTCACCGCAGCATCATCTCGGAACAGAAAGAAATCGCTATCGGCAAGCGCTATGCCACGGAAATCGACCGCTCCGCGCGAATCATCAAAGACCCGGTCATCAACGAGTACGTCAATCGCGTGGCGCAGAACGTGGCACGGAATTCCGATCTGAAGATCCCGCTGACCGTCAAGATTATCGACTCGCCGGACATCAACGCCTTCGCTCTGCCGGGCGGATTTCTCTATGTCAATTCCGGGCTCCTGCAAGCCGCCAACGAGGAAGACCAGCTCGCCGGCGTCGTGGCTCATGAGATTGCCCACGTCGCAGCGCGGCATTGGGCAAGCCAGATGACCAAGGCGACCATCCTGCAATACGCGATGCTGCCGCTGATGTTCACTCCCATGTCGATGGGCGTCTATTACGGGGTCATGGAAGCCTACATGAACGGCGTTCCGCTGGCCTTTTTGAAATTCAACCGCAACGATGAAGCCGAGGCCGATTATCTGGGCATCCAGTATATGTACAAATCAGGCTACGACCCGAATGCCTACGTCGCGTTTTTCGGGAAAATCGTTCAGGAGCAGCGGAGCAACCCCGGCGCCGTTCCTACCATCTTCGCCGACCATCCGCCCACGGCGGATCGCATCATCAGGACTGAACAGGAAATTAAGAACGTCCTGCCCAAGCGCAACGAATACCTGGTCAGCACGTCCGAATTCAACGACATGAAAACGCGGCTGGCCGGTGTGATGTCGATGCAGCGGAAGATGGAGAAATCCGAGGGCGGCCCCACGCTGCAGAAGCGCCAGCCTAAAAGCACAACGTCTCCCAGCACTCAACCCAGCGGCAAACAAAATCCCGAAGAGGATAAGCCGCCGGTGCTGAAGCGCCGCGACTGAAGACGGCAAGTTTATACAGGGGGATGGGACGCCAGGTCGGAAGGCCCGGCGCAAGCGATCTTAATTGTGCTGTTCCAGGGGCGTCACGCCAAGCTTGCGAAGCTCGTCAGCGTAATACTTCCGATAAAGAATTTCCCATTCACCGCCGCCTTCCAGTATGGTTCGCTTGTGGGTCGCGATGCGCTGGCGGACCACCTGCTCAACCTTCTCTTCTTCGTGCAGCAGATCCGTCACGAGCTTCACGATCTCCTGCCGGATGGTGTTGGGTTCCTCGAAGATCTCAACTTCGTCAAGAGCCTCAATGGCGGAAAGGATACGGTGGGAAAGCTGGATAATTTTTTCGTGGGAAAGTCTCATGGGATCATGGGAGAAAATCAGTCTAAAGAACTACCTTTCGTTCCCGGACGATCTGTTTCTTAACCGCCTTAAAGGCGTCTTCGTAGGTGGCGCCGAGAAGCCTCATCTGGTCGCTATGCTGTTCCAGGATTCGGCGGGCCTCGTCGTTGATCCGATCCTCGACGCTCAGTTCATCGATCACAACCTGCAGGATGACCTCATTCACGTATTCCGGCTGCTCAAACTGGACCAGCCCCGCGTCCGTAAGGCGCTTCATCAGCTCCTTGCTCATATAAGAGACGTATTCTCGTGATAGTTGCATAGCGACGCGCTGTGGGAGTTGACCGTCCCAAATTCGTTAGTGTATAGTTTTTAGGTTGAGAGTGTCAAGGCAGGCGCGCAGTTTCACCGGGCACGGACCGGGCGCTGCGCGGCCGCAGAGGGCGGTTAGCTCAGTTGGTTAGAGCGTCTGCCTTACAAGCAGAAGGTCATCCGTTCGAGCCGGATACCGCCCACCATGCGTCGGAGCTCGGGATTAACTTCTCTGCTTGCCACTGCACCTGCTACAATAAAGCCAACCGTAAGGGATATTCCTTGCGCACAAAAAGTTCGGGGACGTAGTTCAGCTGGTTAGAACGCATGCCTGTCACGCATGAGGCCGCGGGTTCGAGTCCCGTCGTCCCCGCCAGCATTTTGAAAGACTTGCGGTGCTGGCATCCTCCCTGACTCAGTTTTTGTGACGTTCCGTGTGACGTACCCCCCCTCAGAATCCCCCTGATCCCCACATTCAGGCCGCATGGAGAGAGCTTCCAAGGCCCGGCGCTTGGCTTCCAAGCGAACGTGTGAGTAGTGCTCAAGCATCTTTTGGCTGACGTGTCCCGCGATGAGGCGGATTACTGAATCGATCGCGGCAGTTTCGGCAAGCCCAGTGATGGCGTGATGCCGCAGATCGTGGAATCTCAGCCGGGCCAAGCTCGGCGTAGGAGAGATACCCTTCTCTGGGTTTCCCTTCTCGGCAGCAGCCCGGATTGCCCGCCAAGCGGAGCGCCAGCTAATCATGGGCTTTGTGGGGTCAGGCTTCACGGCCGCATCATTCGGGTCGATCTTTGGCCCCTGGCCCTGGCCCGACGGGAACACGTACCAGTCCGGCGAAAGGTTGCCCCAAAGAACCCCTTCGCTCGCTCGCGCAATTCGAGAATAGCAGCCCTTCTCGTCGCCAGATCCGCTCCACCCGGTCCTTGCCCACTTGACACCCGGCTTCCCGTAGCAGCACGGTGATCCGACGGCAGCCATAGCGGCCGTGCTTGCCGGCCAGCATGATGGTCGCCCGCGTCAGGGCATCCTCATCCAGGCGCAGAATCGGAGTGTACCGTTGTGCCCTTCGCCCTTGCCCCAGCAGCCGGCAGGCAGGGCGCTCAGAGAGTTCATACTCTTCCCTCGCAGGCTCCAACGCACAACGCCGCCGCTCGGGGCTTAGAAGTTTTCCTGCGCCACGTCGCAGAACTTGCTTCTCCAGCGATAGTTCAGCTACAAGTCTCTTCAACCGGCCGTTCTCTTTTTCCAGGTCCTTGAGCCGTTTCGCTTGATCCAACTTCAGCCCGCCGAATTCCCCTCCCCAACGGCAATAAGTCTGTTCCGTGATCTCCGCTTATCGGGCTGCTTGCGGTGTCGTCTTCCCTTTGGCAATCGCCACTTCGACCTGGCGGAGCAAATTCACAATGTGCTCCGGTTTATACCTCTTCGTGGACAGTCCGGTCCTCCTCAAGTGAATTCTCTCTCATTTCCTTGGTACCCAAAACGCCGGGCAGGTCACCGTGGCACATATGTCCGCCCGCCTGAGGTGGGCCTGGGAGCAGCCACCGGGGCTCGCAGGGGAATTGCGTTTGCGTTCAACGTCGACAACTGCCTGACACGGGCACTCTAGAAAGTACAGGCTACTCTCGTATTCATCAGTTCGGATTTACAGCCCACCGTGGAAGAGATTAATAAACGGTATCTGCCTTGCTCCAACGCCAGGATCGTGCGGGGAGTAGCCCATTTCGTGATGATGGAAGCCCCCGGCTGTGTTCAACGGGCTCCTCGACTCGACAATCGAAGAGTTCAAGCGACAAGTCCCTACGCGGTGAGGTCGATCAGATGCGAGATGTTCAGCAGGAATTACCCACCGCCAGAGGTCTGCGCAAGCTTTGTCCGTATCTGCTTGCTAATGAATATCCTGAGCGGGAAAGATCCCGCCGTACAATCAGCGAAGCTCTTAGGCGAAGATTGTGAGGTGAATTTGTTCGGGGCCTAGGCAAGAACCGGGATCAGTTCGTTTCTCTTCGTTCTGGCATTTGATAAGCAGAAGGTTGTAGCCTGGTGACAAAGGAGGCCCAAATTTAGAAATAGGCACATTGAGCACTTGGCAGAGGGCCAAAAGTTTGGCTGAGGGCCCGGAGGCAATTACTTACGCTAAATGGATCCCACGACCGTTAGGAGCAGAACACTGTCTGGTGATGTCGGTCACTGCCGACACAGTCCGGACAGTACTACGATTTTTCGCAGCTTTGGGAAGGGGGACTGGAGTATGAAAAACCTAAGCCGACGCGAGTTATTGCAGGGTGCTTGCACGGCAGCAGCCGTCACGACGCTGGGCTCAAACCTGCCGGGTCAATCCGCGACGGTGGCGCCGCTATCGATTGCCAAGGGTTACCCGCCACCCTTGAAGGCAGCCGATTATCTGGAAACACGAGACGGCGCGAAGATATACTACGAGGATCACGGAGAGGGTCAGCCCATCCTGCTCGTCCACGGCTGGATGTGCTCATCCAAGTTCTGGCAGAAGAATGTCCCTGAACTGGCGAACACGTTCAGGATCGTGACCGTCGACCTCCGGGGCCATGGGAACTCCGCGAAGGCGCTGACCGGCCAGACCATCAGACAATATGCATGCGACGTGCGGGAGGTTATCGAGCGCCTGGGGCTGCGGGAAACTGTACTTGTGGGGTGGTCCCTGGGCGGGCCTGTGGTCCTTTCCTATTACCAGCAGTACGGCAGGGATACCCGCCTGAAAGCGCTGGGCCTGGTGGATTCTGCTCCTTTTCCATTCAGCCCGGCGGGCTGGAACAGCCACGCGCTGAGAAACTACAACTATGACGGGATGAATGCAACGTTTGCCAATCTGACAGCAAATCCCAGGCAGTTTGCCATCGGCTTCACCAACAGAATGTTTAAGCAAAAGCCTTCAGATGCCGACGTGGATTGGGTAGTAGCGGAGCTGATGAAGACGCCGACATGGATTGCGGAAGCGGTGTACTCCGATTTCCTGATGAGCGATTACGCCAAATCACTGCCGGCAATCAAAGTGCCGGTCAT
>Ga0307374_10009624_pt1 | contig 14203 bp, 17 predicted proteins | sample OX3MG_FD_202532 | JGI IMG/M metagenome (GOLD analysis project Ga0307374, IMG submission 202532) | Soil microbial communities from Risofladan, Vaasa, Finland - OX-3 | ecosystem: Environmental > Terrestrial > Soil > Coastal area > Acid sulfate soil | place: Finland: Risofladan, Vaasa | collected... | reverse complement strand
CCGACCTCGCCGAGCAGATGCTCTGCTTCGTCGAGACCTACAACCAGACGGCCAAGCCATTCCAATGGACCTACACCGGCAAAGTCCTCAACACATGACACTACGAATTAACCGGATGGACCACTAGGGGGAAATAGACCGCCCGGGTACTCCCGCTTTTGTTGTACGGGCCCGGGCTCAGGCGGCGGCCGACAACTCCTCCTTCAGGGGGAAGGGCCATGCCTGAGGTTGGCATCCCTTCTCCGTCACCTGCCGGACAGCCGCCAGCCAGCCGACCGAAGGAGGCGAATAGAGTCACCTAACCGTCCAGTCCCTTCAGGAGGAGCGAAAGTGTCAGAAGCATTCGTCAGCGCTCACAATTTGATCGAGTTGCGACTGCGTGAGCTGGACACCGAGGCCGAGCACCTTGGCCGGGTGCTCCACAGCCTTGGAGCGAGCGGGCCGACACAATGCAGAGGACGCTCTCCTGGCAACGCCTCCTCCGGCCAAGTAACCGGGCGGACTCCCGGCCGCCCGTGCCGCGCTGGGTTCCTGGCTGCGCTCGAGAACAAACCCAGCACCAGGATCTCCGGAATCTCCGCTCAGCTCGCCGTCTCCGCCGACCAGGCCCACACCCTCGTCCGCTGTCTACACACACAACAGACGATCCACAAAAGCGCCAATGGTTACCGCTTGGCCGCCAGGGTCAACTCCTGACCAACTGTGGTGGAACTCTCCGCCTCTTCATAAAGGGCAGCCGCCGTCAAGACCTACGAGTCCTGGGATGGGATCGAGATCGCCTACCAGGAATGGGGCGAGGAGACGGCGTCGGTGCCCGTCGTGCTGCACCATGGCTTCGTCGCCAACGCAGACGCCAACTGGGTGGTCCCCGGCGTCGTCGATGCGCTCCTCACCGCGGGGCGCAGGGTGGTTGCCCCCGACGCCAGGGGCCACGGCCGCTCCGAGAAGCCACACGACACTGACCGCTACGGGGAGCAGCACATGGCTCGCGACCTAACGGTCCTCTTCGACCTGATCGGCGCATCGAGGATCGACCTGTGTGGCTACTCGATGGGCGCCGTCGTCTCTCTGCTCTTTGCGAGCGAGGGCGATCGAGTCCGGAGATTGGTCCTCGGCGGCGTTGGCTCGGGCATCATCGAGTGCGGGGGCGTCGATCGCCGGGCGGTCCCCAACGAGGCGATCATCGCTGCGCTTGAGACGGAGGACCCGTCGACGATCTCCGAGCCGGGCGCCGCGGGCTTTCGCATGCTCGCCGAAGCTCTGGGCGGCGACCGCGTGGCCCTCGCCGCCCAGGCGTCCTCTGTTTTCAGGGGCGACATCCCGCTGGGTGACATCTCGGCCCCGACGCTGGTCCTTGCTGGTGACGCCGACCCCCTCGCCATACGGCCCGAGGTCCTCTCCGAGGCGATCCCCGATGCGAGGCTGCGGATTCTCACCGGGGATCACGTCGGCGTGATCGGAGACCCCCGCTTCAAACAATCCATCGTCGACTTCCTCGCGGTCTGAATGGGCATCGGCGAGGTCCTACTCATCGCCCTCGCCGGGCTCGCGGCGGGCGCGATCAACACAGTCGTCGGCAGCGGCACCCTGATCACCTTCCCGGTGCTGCTCGCCTTCGGCTACGCGCCGGTGACCGCCAACGTCTCCAACACGATCGGACTCGTTCCCGGGTCGGTCTCCGGAGCGCTCGGCTACAGGCGCGAGCTCGGCGGCCAGCGCCGCCGGGCGATCCGTCTGGGAGCTGCCTCGGCGCTGGGTGGGGCGAGCGGCGCCGTCCTGCTCTTGGTCCTACCCGCCGCGGCCTTTGCGGCGATCGTGCCGGTCTTCATCGCCGTGGCCCTCGTTCTCGTCCTATTCCAGCCGCACCTCAATCGGCTGCTCGCCGAGCGCCGGCCTCACCTCGGCCACGAAGGCGGGATCTTCACCGCACTGGCTGTTTATGCCAGCGGGGTATATGGCGGCTATTTCGGTGCCGCCCAGGGGATCCTGCTGCTTGGGATCCTCGGCGTCGCCCTGCCCCAGGACCTACACCGCTCCAACGCACTCAAGAATGTTCTTGCCGGGCTCGTCAACGCCGTCGCCGGCATTTACTTCGTGCTGGCCGCCCATGTCGCCTGGGGGCCGGTGGCGATCATCGCCGCCGCCTCGATCGTCGGCGCCCAGCTGGGCGCTCGCTATGGTCGCCGTCTCGACCCCGCTGTGCTGCGTGGCCTGATTGTTGTGGTCGGCACCACTGCGATCGTCCATCTGCTTGCGACATGAGAGCGTCCTCAGGTTGATCTAACCCCCGCAGACTGAGCCACGATGCATGAGACTCCGGCCCTAACGAAGGAGTCCAATGCCCAGGCAGTATCCCCCGGAGTTCCGCGAGCGATCGAGTCCGCGATCAGGGCGCAGGCGATGGGACGTCTCCGCCTATTCGTGGGGCCGCGCAGCTTTGCCCACGCCTATAAGGAATAAGGACAGCTTGCCCGTTCGAGCCGAGATGCCGGGATCAACGCCGCGTCTGGTCCGCCTTGTCCGTAGCCATCTCACAAAAACTAGAATGAGCACGGACAAGATGGGATGCTGACGGAGGCCACCAAGCCGATGATCCGCGAACCGCTGAGGTAAAGCAGCCCGACCGAGATCGCGAATGTCAGGCCATAGAGCCCGCCCACCATCTGCACTAACCGAGTCTGGTATTGCCGGTGCATCGCTTGCTTCTACTCACTCGGCGCGATAGCGCTTCTGCTTCCAGGTGACCGGCGATGTAGAGGGTGCGCGAAGGAGACCTGGCAGCGTGCCGCGCACGGCGGCTGCGGCGTTGAGCATCCAGTACGCGAGCGGGTAGATCGGGATCCAGAATGCGTAACGGCGCAAGGAACGGTCGTAGCGACCGTCAAGCCGCAGACCAAGCGAGATCTGGATGACCAGGATGCTGGCCATCAGCAGCCCCCAGAAGTTCGGAATCGGATTACCAGCGAAACCGTAGACGCCCGTCGCCAGAGCAAGCGCCCAAAAGGTCGCCGCGAAGAAGAACAGATGGGACCAGAGGGTCGAAACCAGGCCCTCAATCCAGACTGGCCACATCCGGCGAGTGCGAACGTCGCGCAGGATGCCTGCATTCTCGCGCAAGACCTGCGCCAGCCCTCGTGCCCACCGGGTCCGCTGGCTCCACCAGGCTGGGAGCGTCTCCGGTACCTGCATCGCAAACAGCGCCCGCGGCTCGTAGCGCACATCAGCGTAGGTCGTCTGCAATTGCCAGGCCAGAGCAATGTCCTCGGTTGCCATCCCCACACGGAAGCGGCCGACCTCCTCGATCGCGCTTTTGCGCAGCGCGGTGCAGATACCCGAGAAGGTCATCAGCCGCCCCCAGGTCGCCTGAGCCCGGCGCAGCACCGAGACGGTCGCTGAAAACTCGATCGCCTGAAGCTTGGCCAACAGTGTGGTGGTGTTGACGACGCGGGGATTGCCTGTCACCGCAGCGACCCGGGGCACCCTGACGAAATGGGGAACCATCCAGTGCAGAACATCGGGCTCAGGGCGGCCATCGGCATCAACGATCAGGACGATCTCGCCGGCGAGCAGCGGGAGGGAGTCGTTGAGGGCCATTGCCTTGCCCTCGTTGACGCGCTTCGTCAGCAGGCGGATCCGCCCCTTCTCGGCGAGTGGAATTAACAGCTCGGAGGTGCGATCGGTTGAGCCGTCATCGACAACGGTGACGTCAAAGCTGGGCCAATCCAGCTCAAGCAAGCGCTCGACGGTCTCACGGATGACCGCCTCCTCGTTGTGGGCGGCGACCAGGACAGACACATGGGGATGCTCCTTGAGCTCATAGAACCCTGGGTCGGGGCGCTCGCGGCGCGCCGAGAAGATCGCGGCGGCGACAATCCAATATAGGCCGGTGATGACCGGGTACAAGCCCAGGAAGACCATCAGCCCGAGGTAGACCGGGTCTTCGGCGATTGCCCTGATCCAACCGGTCATGCGACCACCTTCTTCTGGCGCCGCGCCACCTCGTGCCCGTCGCCACGGGCGGGGAGAGGTCGCTTGCGCGTGCTCTGCGCGGCTGGCTGGTAGCGCTTGACGTTGTCCTCCGCCAGCGAGATGATCAGCTGACCGGGCGCCTCCTTGATCCCCGGAGAGGCGATGATCCGGCGACCGAGTGTGTCGTGTGAGAAGTCGATGTCACGCGTCAGTGGCACTGTGCGCCTGTGCCGTCGCCGGTAGATGCTCTGGCACCACGCGACCCATCCCACCGAGAAGCAGGCCCATCCCGCGAATAGCGCGAAGATCAGCTCGACGGCGCCGAGCCAGTCCGAGGGTACGTAGATCTTGAGCTGCCAGAACCAAAGCGCTACCAGCGCTAGCCAACTTGCTAGCCCGAACAGCAGGTGACCCAGAAGGCGATGCCTGCTCGTACGGGAGCGAGACCCCGTGAGTGCGATTGACCGTGGTTGGGCGGTGCCCATCGTGAGCCATATCGGCCAAACAGCCCGAGCACCTGAGGATCATTGATGCGAGACGAGGGAAGCTGTGGGTTGAAGGACCGATTGATGCGCTCCGCTCGTTCACAATGCGGAGTTGGCCTTAGCCGTCGAAGCAGTTGGATTTGAACGCCCGGGACGCCTGAGGCGCCAAACGGCTTCAAGGGACTGCATCCAGCGCCAGCGATCGGCCTTTTATGCCTATTTATCCGAGACACGCGGGCCCCGAGCGATCGAGGTTGCGATCGACGCAGCTCCGTTCGGCCCGAGAGATCGCTGGGATGCCTCGGTTGTCGCCCTTAGATCCAATCCACGGCGAACTTGACGAGGCGTAAGCAGCGAATGGTCGCAGCGCAAGCCGCTGCACGCCCCGCCTGCTAGGTTCTGCCGGCAGCAGCCTGTTTGGGCTTTCGCGCCGACCGAGCCATTTGGTGGATCTAGTCAGGTCTCCAGAACGACATCGAGAAGGGACTTCTTTTGCACTCCCACTGGGCACCCCGTCGATTCCGTCGCTTCCTCAGCCCTTCGACCGTTGGGTTCGTGCTCAGAACGGCGCTGCTTTCAGGCGCGGTCTGGGTATTCAGCCTCGCGGCTTGGAGCTCCTCCGCCGCCGCAAATCACCTCTTCACCCTCGACTCCCAAGCCGCCAGTCCGGGTAACGTAATCGAGGATGGCTCCGGCACGGCCTATGTCGGCTGGATCCGTAAGGCGAGCAGCACCAGTCTTCCCAGCCTGCCGATGTTTTGCAAAATACCGGTGGGCGGCACCTGCACCCATCCGATTACGCTCCCGATTCCAGAAGCGACCACCAACCTCGACGAAGTCAACGCTGTTTTCCCTGTCTTTGGCGCCGGCAGCACGATCTACGTCGTCGGGACCCGCTACATCCGCGGCGACGTGATCGTCTGGACCTCGACCAATGGCGGAGAAAGCTTCAATGCCGGCACGGTCGATCCGAAAGGCTACTCGGAAAAGACCAATGCAGCCGACGCACTGCTCTCCGGCGCAAACCTGGTAATCGGCGCATCTAATCCCGGCCCGGGCTTCAGCTTCGCACCCGCAGCTGGCGGCTCCGGGGGTCATTTGGGATTCGCATCTCCCGGCGAAGGAGGCGTTGCTGGAGCAGACCTAGGGCTCGACAGCTCCGGCAACCCGGTCGAGGCCTACTGGAACCTCTCAACCCCATCCACAGTCTGGTACTACAACTACAAGGGGTCGGGGCCCCTGGAAGAAGAAAAAAACTGGGAAGGTCCACACCTGGTCGCGAACGGAGAAGAACCCAGGCTCGCCAGTGGCGCGGGCGGCTTGTTCCTAGCCTCAGTGGACTACGGCGGCGGCACCGAACCGAACCTGCTTGACGTGCGCAAGTACGGCGGCACCAGCTTTGGCGCTCCGCTCACACTGACCAACAAATCCTCTGCCGGCGTCTTCTCGGCAGGGTCCATCGCCGAGTCAACCGATGGGAGCCATGTGGCGGTCGTCTGGCCCGCTCACGGCAGCGGAAACGACGTCATGGACCTGTTTACATCAACTAACGGAGGGGCTAGCTTCGGTGCCGCTATCGCCATCGCCCCCTTGGGCAACGGCTACTCCAACGATGACAACGAGGTGGCGATCGGCAATAACGGTCAGGGCTGGTTGGCGTTCCTTAATTCAGAAGGGCTGCAGATCGCCGACCTCAACCCATCCGTTGGCCCAACCCCGGAAACGCCGCCGACCTACAACGGGAAGACACACACGATCACCAAGTCCGTAGAAGGCAACCTTTTGACCCTGAAGGTCCCCGGGATGTGCCTTGAGCCGCTACAGCCCTTCTATGTCGGGGTCGGCAAGAAGGCAAGGCACAGGATCGCCAAAGCGCTTCGCACCAGAATGAAGGTGGCCAAGGTCACCTTCTCCTTTGACGGCAAGAAGAAGACCTTGAAGAAGAAGCCCTTCAGGTGGCTGATCACCCCTGGACCGCTTACGCCGGGCAAGAAGTACACGGTCAAGGCACGGGTCACTGCGGTGGTTAGTAAGCACGGCCACAAGAAGCGGGTAGTAAAGACCCTCAAGGGTCAGGTCTCAGTCTGCTGAGGGCTTAGTCGTAACTCTCGTGGGTGTTGACGTGACCTTTCGAGACGCTTAGGCGGGGGTCGCCTCCCGGTCGGGGCGAACAATCACCGTGTCGGCTACCTGAATGATCTCATCAACGGGGAGGTCGGTTCGCGATGCATGGGCGCGAATCGCCTCAGGACTACTCGCCTGATAAATGCAAACTGTCCCGACGCTGCCACCGTCCTCTTGCAAGACGTAGCTGCGAATCCAGCGAATGTCGCTCGACAACTCCTCGTCGCCAACCTTTGTCGAGCGTTCGGCAGCAGCCTGTAGGTCCTCGGGCGACCGCCAGCCGCCACGTCGCAAAAATCACGTAAGTGTCCATTGTTGCGTCCTCCTCCTTAGATCGTGTTTTTCGATCCTCGCCGGGACCGAAGCAGGTTCCAACGGCCGACCCTGGTCGGGCCGAGCGCGGACGGAGGGCAGATACCGCACGCCCGCACCGTTCACCGCGATAGTCTCGTTCTGTGGGCGACCCGAATGGGGTGGAGGCACTGACCGAGGCGATCGGCCGCTACAACGACGCCTGGAACTCCCAGGACCTCGACACGATCATGGCGATGCACGCGCTGGACATGGTGTTCGCCAATCACACCGCAGGAGAGTCCGCTGAGGGCGAAGCGGTGCGGGATCACATCGCGAAGATCTTTGAGACCTGGCCCGACATGAAGTTCGCGACGCGGCGGCTCTACGTCCGAGAGGGGCTTGTAGTCCAGGAGTGGACGGCGACCGCGACACACTCCAACTCGATGTGCCGCGGCGACCTCGTCGCGCCGCCCACGGGGAGGACGGTCAGCTGGGACGGGATTGACTCGATCCCCTTCGAGGATGGGCTGATAAAGCGCAAGGACGTCTACTCGGACTCGGTTTCGATCCTGCGCCAGGTTGGCTTGCTCAAGTAGGTCTGCGCCGTACTCCCCTCCCGATCGGCGCATCAGCTCATGCCCCGCCCTGGCTCCACCGGGTGTCCGGTCTACGTGAGGTTCGCTCCACCTCCGCGCTGACTGGAGCGAGCCACTGGGATCCGCGAAGCTGGTTGCAGCTAGTGCCGACGCACAATACGATCTGGGAGGCCCCCGTTTCTCAGTCCAGCTGATCGATTTCAGGGGGTCACGCCACCCCAAGTCCTTGGGGGGTGCAGCGGTACATCGTCACTCCACGCTTCGCACGGCGGACGATCGCAAAGTCTTCTTTTACGGGCGCAGCGGCTCAACGTCGAGGTTCGAAGCTCTAAGATCGCCCCAATGACGTTGCGGCAGAAGATGTTCCAGTGGATCGGCGATACGACCTCTCTCGGTTTTGTCTCCCATCTGTGTCCCATTGCGTTTTCAATCCAGCTCCGTCACTCAGTCAATTTCGGCTCTTTAGAGCCATTTCGCCCGGATAGCTCAGTTGGTAGAGCACTTCCATGGTAAGGAAGGGGTCACGAGTTCGAGTCTCGTTCCGGGCTTCGGGGTTTCGGTCCCTTTGCCACTCGCGGAATGCAAGGAGGGAAGCGGGTTTGCGCCGCTTCCCTCCTTTTCGCTGATCGCCCTCCCGGCGTCTCGCCGACTGCCTTAATCGGGGCGAATTCAGGCTTCGTCGCCCAATCGTCGCCCAAACGATGGGGTCAGGCGGCGATCGCGACGCCGGCGAGCTGCTCACGGGCCCTGCGGAACCTCGCTGGGCAAGGGTCGCGTGTCTGACGACGGGTGCCTGGAGTGCCCCTGGCACGCAGCGCTCTACGACATCGCCACCGGCAAGATGGTGCAGGGTCCCCAGGGTGCTTTCAAGCCGCTGGCCGGCACCGTCAAGGCGACGACCGGCGCCCGAGCCCTGAAGACATTCCCGGTTGAGGTGCGCGACGACGCTATCTGGTTGGTTGGCTGAGCGACCCGTCAGGTCAGAGCGGGCAGGGCGCCGCTCCCCTGCTCATTCGGCGTCAAGGAACGACGAACGAGAAGTGGATTCAGCGAAAATCTGCCTTGCCCTCTGGCCGCGTCAGCCCGGAGACCCCGCGGCGCTTCCTCCAGGCTCGGCGAAGCGCGCCACCGTGAACCCGATCAGGACCGGCACGTGGATCGCGAAGACGACCAGCGAGAGGGTCAGCACCACCAGCGCACCCCCGCGCAGGTGGTTTCGCAGGAACGCGTACTCGATCAATCCAGCAATCGTCGCATAAGCGAGCAGCGCCCATTTGGCAACGTCTAGGAAGCGGCGCCAGGGAAAGTCGGGCACGCGGGCAAGGGCGATCAGGTTGCCAGCGAGCAGCACCGCGGAGGCCGTCAGCAACGCGATCGCCGGGCCGAGTGCGACGTGCTGGGGCAGATGGGCGGCGAGGTAGATTCCGCCGATAACAATCAGCGCCAGCGAGATCATCCCTAGCTGAGTGACCGGTGGCAAGCGGCGCTCGCTCATGAAGCACCCAGCTTCGTCATGATCACGAGAGTCGCGATCTGCATGATCCCGAGGATCCCGGCGGCGTAGATGAACCGCTTCATCAGCCCTTCGATCACCTCCGGCCTTGGTTGGGGCTTCTTCATCTCAACCAGGACCGCAATGTTCGCCGGCTCCAAGAGGCCAAGGGCGATGACCGCCATCACTCCGACGACGATGTAGCTCGCCACCACCCAACCGTGCAGGGCGAAGCTGGAGTCGACCGTGCCGGTGTTGACGCCAAGCTGCCAGCCGGCCGCGAGCGTGACCGTGACCACGGTGGGCATAATCAGGACCATCTTCGGCATCAACCTGGTCGTGAACTCGGCCCGCGCCGGGATCGACATAGCTCCCATGATCGGCCCGAGCACGAAGCCGAGGAAGAGGTCGATGATCGTCCACGAGGCGCCGCCGACGACGTGCAGGAACATCAGCGGCCAGGTCTTGTTGACGGCGATTCCGACGATCAGCAGGATGACGACCCCGCCAACCAGGATGAGACCCTTACGTGGGACGATTTCGAAGTCGCGGATTGCCTCCGCAGGCGGCGTATGCTCAACGCTATCCGCCGTAGCTGAAGCGACGCCATTGGCCACGTCACCACGCTAGCACGGGTTCGGCTGATTCGAAATGGCCTGAAAGCTCGCTTGGGCCGTCCCTTTCCACCCCGTCCCTTCCCCCTGGGAAATCGCCCCCTGCTCGCGCCTGACCCATCCGAGCACGTCCTCCACAACTGACCGCGTCGAGACGTTGCGCTTACGGCACGGCGTTCTGCTGCCAGGGCCGGCCATTGCCGTGGGCCGCCTCCAGGACGGGCGAAGGCATCGCCCTTCACTCACTTGAACTGCATGGATCGCGCCTGACTTGGATGGACGCGGGTGAAACCCGGTCCGCGACTCTCAAGTAGCAAACGAGATTGTCCTCGAAGCTCCACCCAACCCATGGGCATGGTTGGGGGCGGGGGCTGGTCTGTCCGAATCGTGGGGCTGGGAATTTCGGGGGTGTTCCGCTTCTCCCCGAATTACCCCAAATGCACCCTGTCTCATCCGCTGCCCCCAAGATCTCCCCCAAAGTTTCCCGCCCCACCCCTCTCCCAGGCACGGAAACCCCCCGCGGGGCCTCCCCCGAGGTCACCAAACCGCGGACCTGGGCAGGGGGGTGGGTGGGAGTCTAGTTGGGGTGGAATCGGCAGTGGGGCAAGATCTAGGCCGCGCTCGAAAGCAAATGCACGACCAAATAGCTCACCAGCTTCTCGACCGCTCAAGGCGCACGTTTTGGAGGTGTTGCTCACGCGTCACGGAGCCGTAGCAGCAGGCCGCCGAGGAAGAGGGCTGCGAGGGCCCAGGCGGCGAGCACACCAAGCCCGGACCAGGGGGCGATCGGCGCTGAGCGCAGCTTGGTCGTGTTCTGGATGGCGAGCCCGGCACTCATCGGGGCGATCTGCTGGATGAGTCGTCGCAGCGGTTCGCTGAGAAGCTGGGCAAGGATCGGCGGAAGGTAGAGCAACCCGAGCGCGGCTCCGATCGAGACGGCGGTTTCACGGACGGCTGTCGCCACGCCGAGGCTGAGCAGAGCGACAAGGACGAAGTATAGGACGGTGCCCCCTGCGGCGCGGAGCGTTGGACCCTGCGAGATCGATACCGGAGCGTAGCCATGCACCGCGTCGAGACCGGCGGCGGGGAGCATCTGGTGCCCGACAAGGAGGCAGCCGGCGACGGCGAGTACTCCGGTGAGAATTGCCATGAAACCGACATTGGCGGCCTTGGCCGCGAGGAGCACGCGCCGGCGCGGCACCGCAGCGAGGCTGAGGAGAATCATGCCGGTGCCGTACTCCTCGGAGATGGCGGAGATCGCGAAGGCGACAAGGACCATTTGGCCCAGCTCAACCCCGGACAGGGCGAGCTTGGTCGGATCCTGGCCGCCGCCGGAAGAGATATGGGTGGTCGCGGCGATGGCGGCACTCGCCGCGACTGTGAGCCCAACAGCGCCGATCAATAGCCAAGCAGTGCCGGACAGCGTCCGCAGCTTGGTCCACTCGGCTACGAGCGCCTCCCTCACGCATCCCTACGCTTCAGCACGAGGTTCGCCAAGCCGACCGCGATCGCCGCGTAAACGCAGAGGACGGCGAGTCCAGCCCAGGGTGAGAGAGGGTAGTAGCCGTTCGTCATCGTGTAGGTGGATTCGACGAGCGCCGAACGTGGGAGAACTCCGAGGACAGAGAAGCCGGCGGCGGGAGTGAGGCGGAAGAGCCATTCCTGGGTGCTGGCGGAGGCAAAGGAGCCGATGATGTAGGGCAGTACGAAGAGGATGATTCCGGCGGTCACCGCGCCGGCGCTACGTCGCGCGATCGTGCCGAGAGCTACTGCCGCGACGGCGGTGAGCGCGACCAAGGCGCCGACGCCGGCGATGACCGATGCGACGGTGAGGGCATCGGCCGGGAAGACGTAGTTGCCGTTCGCTTCGAGGATGTGCTCGCCGAACGGGATCGCGACCGCCGCCGCCGCCGCGCCGGTCGCGAACGCGACTCCGCCGGCGACGATCACCTTAGCCGCGAGCACCCGGCCCCGCCGCGGCGTGGCGGCGAAGGTGGTCCGGATCAGACCGCGGCGGTATTCGACGGTGATGAACATCGTCGCTACCACGATCACCACAATGAGTGAGACGATCAGCCCAAAGAGGAGAGTTTCGGCCGCCGAGTCGCCGCCCGCGATCGGATTCACCGCCGGGGCGACGTCGCCGGAGCCGGCAAGGAGGAAGGAGTTGCCGGAGCGGCGGGACGTCCCCGCTCCAAGGGACGGGTAGAAGTCGCGGGCGCCGGTTCCGACGGTGTGAGCTCGCCAGGCCCCCCGGACGCTGCGGCCGGCGATCATGACTTTGTCAAAGCGGGCGGTGGCCCGGGTGGGCGCTCCACCACCGGAGGCTTGGAAGGACAGCGGCGAGGTGGCGAAGAGTCCGACGTTCACTGCCGCAGGCAGGCCTCCGACACTCGTAGTGGCAATCTTCGTCCAGTTGGCTCCGTCGATCGAGTCATAGCCGGTCAGCGTGTCGTCGACGCGGGTCAGTCGCAGCCACCGCGGCGAACTCGCGGAGACCGCTCCCGGCCGGCCGGGGCGGTCGTGGCTGTAGTCGTACTGGAAGCGGACTCCGTGGCCTCCAGTCGCCATCACCGCCGCATAGGGCGATCCCTGGACCGTGCTCGATGTCACCATGATCCCGGCCTTCGCCCACCCGGCCAGACCCGGTCGGGTGGCGCTGAGCGAAGGTGCAACGTTTCCGGGATTGGTCGACGTCAGCCCGGTGAGCGAGGTGACCCGGGCGGTGATCATGTCGTTCCCGGTCATCTTCTTCCCGACGAACTGGTAGGTATCGGCGACCGCCTCGCCGTCGGGACCGGTCGGAACGAAGGGATGTCCGGTGTAGCAGCCGGAGCCCGGCGAATTCGGCCCCGCGCCGGGCGTCGGGGGGCCGCTGCAACCGCCCTCATGGCCCCCATCGGCGACGAGGAAAGTGAACAGCACGCAAAGCATGGCGGCGAGGAGCAGTCCTATCAGCCAGCCCCGGACCGTCCGGAACTTGGTCCACTCCGAGCGCAGCAGGTCCACAAGGTCCCGGAGCCCGACCGTCGCAGACGACGGTGCCCACGTCAAGGCCGCGCCCCCCTGTCAGAGCCCGCTCGGAACTCGGCCTCGCCGCCGGTGAGCTGGAGATAGGCGTCCTCGAGGGTCGCCCGCCGAGCTGTCACTTCCGAGAACGGGACCTGTGCCTCGCCGAGGACCTCCACCATGTGTCGTGCCTCAAGCCCCGACACCTGCAGGGCGTCGCCCTCGATCAAGGTCGCGGTGGCCCCGGCACCTTGCAGCACCGTCATCGCTTCGATCGGCGCTGGCGTGCGGACCACGATCTCATCTCCCGAGGCGCGAGCGATCAGCTCATCGACGCCCGCATCGGCGAGCACTCTGCCGCGGCCGATCACGACGACGTGGTCGGCGATGTCCTGCAGCTCACCCATCAGGTGACTGGAAACGAGGATCGTGCGCCTCTCGGCCGCGAGCGCGGCCAGGAAGCCGCGCATCCAGATGATCCCCTCCGGGTCCATGCCGTTGAACGGCTCGTCCATGATCAGCACCCGCGGGTCGCCGAGCATTGCGGCGGCGATGCCGAGGCGCTGGCGCATGCCGAGCGAGAAGCCACCCGCTTTGCGCCGCGCTACCGCGCCAAGGCCGACCAGCTCGATCACGCTGTCGACTCGACCGACGGGCAGCCCTTGGGAGCGAGCCAGCCACAACAAGTGGCTGCGCGCAGTGCGGCCTGGTTGTAGGGCGCCAGCGTCCAACAGCGACCCGACCCGACGCAGCGGATGTCGCAGGCTGGCGTACGGCGTTCCGCCGATCGTCGCGCTGCCCTCGTCCGCCGCGTCGAGACCGAGGATGACCCGCATCGTCGTCGACTTACCCGCGCCGTTGGGACCGACGAACCCGGTCACACCGCCCGGGAGGACCGTGAAAGAGAGACCGTCGAGAGCGAGCGTCTCACCGAACCGCTTCCGCAGGCCGCTGACTTCGATCTTCGTTTCACACACCTGATCGTCCTTTCCGCGTCGTGACTGCCAGGCTTGTTTTACTGGCAGGTCGGTGTCACCCCGGTGTCGTCCGCCGACACCGGGGTGACACCGAGAACGTGCAATCGTCTCGGGACATGAGGGTGCTAGTAGTCGAGGACTTCGAGATCCTGGCCCGCTCGATCGGGACCGGACTGCGACGCGAGGGGATCGCCGTAGACGTAGTCCTAGACGGCGATGACGCGCTCGCGCACTTAGAACTCACCCGCTATGACGTAGTGTTGCTGGACCGGGATCTGCCAGGGGTGCACGGCGACGAGATCTGCCGAAGAATTACCTCCAAGAAGATGGAGAGCCGAATCTTGATGTTGACCGCCGCCGGTACGGTCAAGGAGCGGGTAGAGGGCCTCGGGCTGGGCGCAGATGACTACCTGGCGAAGCCCTTCGACTTCTCCGAGCTACTCGCCCGCGTCCGCGCCCTCGCTCGGCGCTCCGCCACCGCGCTCCCCCCGGCACTCGAATGCGGCGAACTTACCCTCGACCCGAACCGCCGGGTGGCTTTTCGGAGGCTCCGTGGATGATCGTAGGTGAGTCTGGCTTGTAGGGTGGGCTGGGCTTGAGCGTTTGAGCGGGCTTTCTTCGCTCGGTGCGGGGTGTGGCCGGG
>Ga0307374_10009623_pt1 | contig 14204 bp, 13 predicted proteins | sample OX3MG_FD_202532 | JGI IMG/M metagenome (GOLD analysis project Ga0307374, IMG submission 202532) | Soil microbial communities from Risofladan, Vaasa, Finland - OX-3 | ecosystem: Environmental > Terrestrial > Soil > Coastal area > Acid sulfate soil | place: Finland: Risofladan, Vaasa | collected... | reverse complement strand
CAACTCGTTGGTGAGCACCTGGGTCCCGTCGGTCCCGGTGATCTCCCTGACGCTGGCCAGCACCCGACGCCCGTCCCGGGTGCGGTCCATGAATACGACCAGGTCCAAGGCCCGCGCCGCGAGGGCGTAGGTATGGTGGATGTCGAGGCGCTCGGGGGCCTGCAGGGCGAGGATGGCCAGCTTGTCCAGGGCATCGGCGGAGGAATTGGCATGAATCGTCGAAAGCCCCGAAGCCCCGGAATGGAAGGCGTTGAGCATGGGAATTACCTCTGCCCCCAGCAACTCTCCTACCGCGATCCGCGAGGCGGCCATGCGCATGGACCAGCGCACCAGATCGGCACAGCTCACCGCGCCCGCCCCTTCCACGTTGGCCTCCCGGGCCTCCAGGGCCACGAAGTCCGGATGGCGCTGGCGGTCCCGGTCGAGGCCCAACTCGAACTCGGTCTCCACCGACACGGCTCGCTCCTCGGGACCAAAACAAGCGGCCAGGGCACGCAGAGTCGTAGTTTTTCCAACTCCCATACCCCCGGCGACGAGGAGGCTCATCCGGGCCCTGACCGCCGCTTCCAGGAAGCGAGCCGCCTGGGCGTCCAGGCTCCCCAGGCGGACCAGGTCCTCCAAGGTCACCTCCAGGTGGTGGTGCCGACGCAGGAACAGATGGGGACGCGCCGTGATCCAGGAGATCCCGAACAGGCGGGTGCCGTCACGCAGCTGGGTGTTGATCTGGGGATGGGCCAGGTCGAAGCGCCGCTCGGAGATGGCCTCGGAGCGGCCCAGGGTGCGCATCAACTCCACCAGGTCCTCGTCGCTGTCGACCACCGGATCCCAGGTCGCCTTGGTCCCATCGACGAGATCGACGATGACCGGATCGGAGCCCACGGCGTGCAGGTCGGTCCAGGAGCGGTCGGCCAGGACGGGGCCCAAGCGGGCCAGGCCGGAGAAGGCGTCGATGACCGCCCCGGCCACGGCGGCCTCCTCCGTATCGGTCAGGTTGGCCAGACCGCCGGCCAGGCGCTCGGCGGCGTGGTCGGCCAGGGCCTGGGCCACCAGCTCCGCGGTCAGCGCGTCTCGATGCGCCGCCACCAGCCCGCCCTGGGCGCCGAGGCCATCGGCCACCCGCGCCCGGATCGCCGCCACCAGGGCGACATCGACCCTGGGACGGACTGAGCGGGTCTCGGCGACGGGAGCCAACGTGTCGGGCTGATCGCCCAGGATCATCGGGCCACCGCCTGGGTCAAACGACGAATCGTTCGGCGAGTCACTACTGGCTCGATCACTGGGGCAGGGGGGAGGACTGAGTCGGCCAGGCGGGCCAGGCCCCGGCCGAGCGGGCTGCGCCACAACATCGCTGCGTCCACGCCGGAGCGAAGCCTCAGTGCTCCGGCCGGGTCGGTGGGAAGAGCGCCAAGGAGTGACAGGCCCAGGGCGGTGGCGATCTCTTCGGGGTCATAGGGGCCCTCTCCCACCGCCACAACCACCGAGCGTGGCGCCAGACCCGACGGGCCGAGGCGGACGGCCAGGGCGTCAGTCCCCTCCAGTGTCGGCGGCGTCGCCCAGATGACCGTCTCCAAGCAGGCGGCCAGCGGAGCTGCCGGCTCGGCTCCGAGACGGCCGAGGTCGACCACCACGTCGGTGTCGTCTGCAAGGCCTCCCAGAGCGTCGGCCAGGGCAGGGCCGATCGAGTCCAAGGTGGCTCGGACCTGGCGGGGATCCGACGGTGCAGCGAGCACTGCCACTCCGGGACCCAGCGCCCGGACGTGGTCGGCCAACAACTCTGCGCTCAGACCGTGACGGCCCGCAGCCGCCAGGGAGATGAGCCCGGGGGTAGGTTCGAGGCCGAGGCGAGCCACCAGGGAGCCGCCGGAGGCGTCGGCCTCGACCAGGAGAACCTGGCGTCCCCTCCGGGCCACGGCCAGGGCCAGGCCGAGGGCAATCGTCGTGGATCCCGGCGACCCTTTGGCCGACGCCACCCCGATTCGGCGCGCCGTCCTCATCTGCCCAGACCCACCAGGGCCACCTGGTCGTTGGCCTCAGCAGAAACGACGCTGGGCGCCAGGGCGGCAGGGACGGCCAGGGTCACCTCCGTGTCGGGCAAGGACGAGGCGGCGGTAGGCAAGGTGATGGAGACGACCCTGGCCGCATCCACCAATACCATCCCCGCCGAAGGGGAGGCCCCGGGTGATGCCGCCTGTCCCGACGGCGGGGTCATGACCACGGCCACGGTCTGGCCCGGGACCAGCCCGGCCGGTACCTGGTTGGCCTTGAGGTCGAGGCCGACGCTGGCCCAGCCGGTGGGGATGACGGACCGGCACTGAGATCGGCCCGGGTCAGAAGCGTGCCGGGCACCAGGGCCACCGCGGCGCGCTGTCCCACGACACTCTGGGCAGCCCCTGCCCCGATCGGCGCCAGGCCGGGATCCTCGGCCACGCGCACGGCCCGGAGGTCCGAGGCGGTGATGACCGATCCCACCGGTACCGCCCGGGCCACAGCCAGGACCGGCCGGCGGGCCCCCGCGGATGCGTAGAGGGCGACGAAGAGAGCCCCGGAGGCCACGGCCAAGCCCAGGGCGGCAGCCATTCGGGGCCAGTTCCGGCGGCGGCGGGACCGGGCCGGTCCCAGGGCCTCGAAGAGGTCGAAGCCCCCCTCGGAGCCGGCCAGGTCGGATGCGGTGCGAGTGGCGGTCATGGGCGCGTGCCTTTGTCGGGTCAGGGGTGGGAGCCGGATCCCAGGGCCTCCACCTCGGTCACCGTCACCGCTATCTGGGCGGACGGGCCGGGCGTGGTGCCAAGGGTGGGGGTGGGGTCGGGGGCGCCGGTGACTGCCGTGGTCACCGAGTAGATGATCGTGGCCGTGACGCTGAAGGTTCCCCCAGGCTGGTCATAGGACGGTCGGGTCCAGGTATAAGAGCAGTAGGTGGACTGGGCCGAGGCCGGCTCGGAGGGGTCGTAGACGACGCCGGGGCCGTCACAGGTGAGGCTGTCGCCGTCGCCCATGTTCCAATCCACCTGGGTCGGTGTGGCGGTGACCGTGGCCGTCACCCCTCCGGCCTTGGCTACGGCTGCTACCGCATGCCACTCGCTCTGGGGCACGGCCAGCCAGGAGGCGAAGTTCACGACCTGGTGACCAGGAGGGTCGAGGATGACGGCTGGCTGCACCAGGCCGGTTTGGCTCTTGGCCCGGTCAATCAGGCCGGGTACCGATGGGGCGGGTCCGGGAGCCTGGCCGGTCGGGGCCCAGATGGGAGCGAAGCTCCCGCCACCGGGGCCGACCCCGAAGTAAGCACAGCTGGTGAAGTACCACTGTCCCGGGGTCGGTCCGCCCGGGCCCAGCGCGGCACCGGTGGCGGCGTCGACGGGGAAGTACTGACAGGGGTCCGAGCCAGGGGCGCTGGAGGACACCTGAACTCCGCCGGAACCTCCGGTCGTCCAGGAAGCCTGAGCCACGATGCCGCCGGAGGTGACCGAGCCGTAGCCCTCAGCGGCAATGGTGTCGGCTCGCGCCGACACGGCTCCGAGGAGCTGGGTCGCCATGACCCCGACGACGACTAGCCGATACCGGCGCACGCCACCGACCTGGCCCCATTTACCACGGCTGACTGTTGTGAGAGCTTCCAGGACGACGAGGTCAACACCATCGTCGACGTGGATCCAACCCAATCAACCTGGCCAGCGACCCCCGGGGCCGGCTGACCCGTCTGAATGTTGACCAGTCGCTGCATCCCGTGGATGCAAGAGACGACCGTGGCATTGGTGGGATGGTCGGCCGTTGGCCCCAGCTGTAGGACCTGGGGGTTGCCGAGATTCCAGGTTCCCCTCCCGATGAACCCGGCGTGCTCGTTGCCGGCCAGGTTTCGCTTCACGAGCAGCAACTCCGGGTTGACCATCGTCTGGCCGAGGGCGGAAGAGAACAGGCCCCGGGGGTCGGCCTCGGCGGTGTAGAAGGCGTTCTCGGCCGCCTTCCAGGCGCTGAGCACCGCCGACTCCGTCGCACTCAGTGGGCTGGTCGTCGTGGTAGCGCCGGCCCTGGGTCTGATTCCCGCTGAAGGCTTGGTGCTCGTTCCACAGGCGGAGGCGACCAGCGAGAGGATGGCAACGCTGGCCATCGCCCACCCGCGGGCAGGTGGAAATGCAGCCCGGATCAGCCGGGCGGCGCCGGTCGTCTCCTCGGCTGTGCTCAGCCGCTCGGTTCCCTCCAGCAGGACCGCCACTGGCGCGAGTATGGACTCGCTAAGTGCCCTTTCCCACTTAAAATTCACTAACTTGGACATCTCGCCCTCCAAACGCAGAAACCATCCAGGCCCGGCGGGCGATACGTCCCGTAGGAAACAGGGGACTGGCGGCCACTGTGCGCCTCGGCTGTGACCCACCCGAGGCGCTCCCGTCCCATGATGGGCGGCCGTTTCGGGCCAGCCCCTTCGCGGGGCTAGCCGGTCGGGATTGTGGTTAGGACCGAGAGTCACGTCGCCAGCTTGGAGTCCTGAACCGGCACAACTACCGGCACAAACACCGGCACAACTACCGGTACAACGGGAATTCTTGGGCTGAAAACGCTCAATTCTGTTGTTTTAGGGACTCTACGAGTTCAGACAACCACGATCCATGGTGACTGGGCGAGGCGGCACGAAGGCTCCCAGGAGCAAGGCTCCCCGAGCTCCCCGCCCTGCAACTCCACATTTTTTGCCCCGAGATCGACTCGTGCCGGTTCGCGTACCGGTAGTTGTGCCGGTCGGGCCGTACATCGTCTTGCCCGACAGGTGACCGCTAACCGTGGACGTGCGCTCCGGTGCAGCCCCGACGGCAGTCGCCCCGCACCCATTGACCGGCCGACTGACAAGGAGCGTGGGCAGGATGGCAATGACTCGAAACGACAAGTCCGATCCAGGGGACTACCGAGCACCCCTCACCATCGAAGAGGCGGCGGAGTTCCTCAACGTGGAGGTCCGCTGGATGCGCAGGGCCGTCTTTGAACGCAAGATCGCCTACCACAAGGTCGGTCGGTTCCTGCGGTTCCGGACCGAGGACCTCCAGGCGTATCTGAACGCCAATCGGATGGAGCCACAGGTGTTGACGATCCCCGGGGTCGCTCATGATCGGAGCGCTTGCCCGGCGGACAACGACCGGGGCCGGTGGCGGCGGCTCCTCCGGCGGCCCCGCTCCGGAGGACCCGTTGGGGTAAAACCGGCCTGGCGGATCCTCATCGCCACCGAGCCGTCCTTGGCGAGGCGACTCCGTGTGACCGTGCGCCAACTCCTCAAGTCCGCGCCAGCGGCTTTCATCCAAGCCCCAAACGGGAGGCGGGGCGGGCACGTCGGGGTCGTTGAGATAAACACTTCCAAGACCCGCGAGGGGGAGTCGCGATGAGCGGACGGACAGCCCCAACCTCTCGGCGTAGTCTTGACCAGGTCGGTCGCCTTCTCACAGTGCAGGTTGCTGCGGAGTTCCTTGGGACGACCTCAGGACACGTCAGGCGTCTGGTGGCAGACGGATCCCTGGCGTCGATCAGAGTCGGTCGGTTCGTGCGGGTGTCCGAGGAGGCACTCGTCCGCTTCATCGACGGCCAGACGACTGACACCAGGGGCTACGCCCAGATTCGAAAGGACGTCAGGCTGGCTCAGATGCGACCAGCCACCAAGTCCTCGGCCCGCTGATCCTGTCCCAGCGATGGCGTACCGTAGGGCCGTGTGAGCACTCCTCGGAGCGGGTCGAACATGGCGGCGAACGTCCCACTAAGCAACCCAGCGGCGCGGCGTGGATCATCCGTGCCGGCTGTTCCTGAGTACAACCGCTCGAGCGTGTCCCGAGAGGCGGATTGAGGTGCCGACCCAGCGAAGGGACTTCGGGAACGTCAGGAGGCTGCCCAGCGGCCGCTGGCAGGCCACTTACCAAGCACCCGACGGGCGGAGGGTCAGCGCGCCGAGCACCTTCGTCAGTAAGCGGGAAGCGACCGACTGGCTCGCCGGGCAACGGTCGACCATCGTGCGCGGCGCCTGGGTTGATCCGGGCGCTGGCCGAGAGCGCTTCGATGAGTACGCGGGCCGCTGGCTGGCCAGCCGACCCCTCGCCGAGGGCACCAGGGTCAACTACGAGCAGGTGCTCCGGGACCACATCCTCCCCGACTTCGGCCCCTACCCGCTCCACGGGATCAGCGTTGCCATGGTCCGCGAATGGTTCGGGGCCATGGAGGCTGCTGGTACGCCGGGACCGCCAACCCGGGCCCGCGCCTACCGGCTTCTCCGCTCGATCCTTACAACCGCGGTCGATGACGAAGCCCTCGGACGGAACCCTGCCCGCCTGAGAGACGCTGGGCGGGAGCCCGCGTCGGCCGAGCGGCCGACAGTGACAGTCGACCAGGTGAGGGCGCTAGCCGAGCGCGTCGATGACCGGTACCGGGCGTTCCTGCACCTGCTGACGTTCGGGTCGCTGCGTTGGGGCGAGGCGACTGGGCTCCGCCGGCGCGATGTCGACCTGCTCCACGTCCGCGTGACGGTCCGCCAGAGCCTAAAAGACGTCCGGGGCCGGATCAGCTTTGGCCCACCGAAAACCGCCGGTTCGTACCGGACCGTGGTCGTAGGGCGGGCTGTCGCCGCGATCCTCACCGACCACCTGGAGCGCTTCACGGCGCCCGACCCGAACGCACTGGTCTTCACGACGCCATCGGGCTCACCCCTGCGGCGGCCGAACTTCTACAACGCCCAGTGGAACCCAGCGCGGCGGGCGCTCGGGCTGGGACACGTACACCTCCACGACCTACGAGGAACCGGTGACACGCTCGCCGCGACCGTTCCGGGTACGACGCTGCGCGACCTCATGGACAGGCTCGGGCATTCCACGCCGCGGACGGCCCTGCGATACTTGCACGCTACTGACGGTCAGCAGGACGCCATCGCTGACGCGCTCACGGCGATGATCGAGGCCCAGCCGACGCCGATCGACTCCGCCCGAAAGCGACACCAGACCCCTTCCTGAACGGTCAATTCGTCGTCGGGAGCCTCTCCCATACGCGTTCTGGCGCCGCATCGGGAACCAATGCGCCTGCCTGCATCGGCAAGCGGGATGACCAATGTATCCTGGTCGACCTCAGCGGGAGAGACTTATCCACAGGGGCAGCGGTGAACCGAGGGGCTGTCTGCGAACCGCAAGACCTCTAACCTCGTGAGTCCCTCGACTCATCCGCCTGCTACGCCCGGGGCCTGTGATGACGCCGATGAAGACCAGGTCTCAGGCACCGTCCGATACCCGAAAGCAGCGTAACCAGGTCCAGAATACCGGCTTACTCGACCCAATGTGCCGTGATGTAGCGGTGGGCCTGCTCGCCGTCGAGGGGCTGAGTGGAGTTCCCACTTCGGACGTAGAACAGTCTCTCGTTGCCGCTGTTGAGCCATACGGGTCGGGGTGCTGCCGGAATCCGCAGGGCGCAGACCTCCTCGTCCTGGACGCGCGGAAACTCAATCCCGACGCGGGCGCAGAGGTCAGCGCCGACCGCTGCGTTGAGAAGGTTGCGCAGGAACAGCTCGTAGCCGTCCAGGTTGCCCTTCGAAAGCGTCGACAAATCGTCGGCAAGGCCAACTGGGAGCCCGCCATCGGTCACGCCGATAACCAGAGTGCCGCCATGAGTGTTCAGGAACCCGGCGACCGTCTTGACCACGACGCCTTCCAACACCCTGTCTGTAGCACCCGTCCTCACGTTGAAGCGGGCGGTTTCCTTGAACTCGACCGCCGGACCCTCGCCTCCAGTCACCAAACTCTCGATGTCGCTGATGCCTTGGTTGCCGCGCTCGATGATTCCATCGAGGAACTCGTTCACCATTCGTGCCAACTCGGCTCGCCGGTAGTCGAGGAAACCTCGGAAGTTCTCAAGTCGCCACAGCTCGGGTTGGAGGGGGATGCCTTGAGCCATCAGTGCTTCCGTCCCGCGAATGTTGACGATGCCGGGCAGGTATACGTCGGGTGCCTTTGAGCTGATGGACCGGTTGTTGCCACCGCTGATGAAGGCAAGATTGGCGATCTCGTTGACCTCGCTGCCGTCGAAATCTTTGGTGATGGCCTTGGGGAAGATGTGGTGGGTCTGAATGTAGTGATACTTGCCTGAGTGGGTCAGTGAGAGCGCGAGCCCACTGCGCCAGTCCTTGGCGCCGGCATGCTTGACCGCTAGGTATGCCGTCTGGAACAACGGATTGCGAGCGCCGCGCCCAGCGAAGCTGGCCGCCGAGAACCGAATCTGCCCAAACTGCTGCTGCACCAACTCCGTCAGCTCCCGTGGACCGCCGTCGCGACGGAGGATCGTCGCCAGGTCTACGTCGAGGATTGTCTCGCTAGAACCTCGTGAGTAGTGACCCGTCGCGTTGGCGACAAACAGCCACTGGAGCAGCTCCCGTTCTTCGCGCTCGCTGAAGTTGAACCTGTTGTTGACCCCGAGGACTGCAATGGGAATCACTAGCAGCGGCGAGGAGAGGAGTGACTCGTCCTCGATGCCGGCGTTAGCGCGCAGGAAGTTGATGGCGAACCGCAACCCGTCCTTCGCCTTTTCCCACGACTCCTCCATCGTTGGGACGCTGATGCTGGCGACGGTTCGGAACCTGCTCTGGCCGGTGGCAAAAACCACGAGTGTCCGGACGAGCAGACCGGGATCGAAAGTAAACCAGACCTTCTCGCACTCCTCGGCGAACTCCTCGAACTTATCGAGAGCACCGGGCCAGCGAGCGGTGATCTGGGCCATGGCGAGGTCGGAGCCGCGTAGCTTCATCCCTAAGGAGTTAACGCGGACGAAGATCTCGGCGACCTCTTCATAGGAGAGTCCCCGTTCCACCAGGTGCATCACGTACTGGTAGTTCTCGATCCTTTTCACCCGTTGGATGCGCTGGGAATAGCGCTCGTAGTCCGGGTGATCAGGGGAGTCGACAAGCCGCTTCAGCAGGTCCCACTCGCGAACCGTCGAGTTGAAGATGTCGGAGACCTTGACCCACCGGGGATCCGCCAGCAACGCACGCGACGCCACGACAAAGGTGCGGTTCTGGACCCGCTCCTGCACGCTGCTGCTGTTGCCGTTCGACTCGGGATCCTCGTCGATGTTTGGGTCGATCGATGGATCGTCGTCGTCGACCTCGTCGACCTCGGTCGGAGGACCCTCCGGATGGTCGAGGTTGAATGCGATCTCTACCGGTCGCACGCGATTCTTGAAGCGTAGCGGTTCTCCACGCAGGACCGCCGAGAGGGACGTGAGGCGCTGTTGGCCGTCGAGCAGGAGCTTTTGAGCACCAAAGGCGCTCACGCGCTGGTCAACCGCCAAGTCCCGTGCCGGTGTGTCCTCACTCGTCTCCCAAACGAGAATCGTCCCCGACGGATAACCGCGGTAGAGGGAGTCGAGGAGATCCCGGACACGGGTAGCCGGCCAAACGTAGCGGCGCTGCAGTTCGGGCAACCGGAGCTCGCCTCGGTCGATCATGTCGACCAGCTCGCGCACCGAAATGTCCACTTTGGGCACGCGCTGATACTCCCCCTACTCGACCGTGCGGCCTCTCCGCGAGTACCCGTCAGTCTGCCCGATGACCGCAGGCCCCGGGGGGTGTCCGTTTCGAGCACGCCGAGGCAGCTATGCTGGTCATGTGGAACGCTTCCGGAACGTTGCTTGATGTTCGGGCTCGACTCCGTCCCTCGCTACCGGCTGTCGCGGCCACCGTTGGTCCAAGCCTTAGGTCAGGTCAAGTTCTCTGCCCGAGCGAAGCTGGCGACCATGGAAGGTGTGGCGCCGGTGCAGGACCGGCTCGACTCGGTCTTCCCCTACATGAGTCCTCAGCAGGTCCAACAGGTCGCACTCCTGCTCGGTCCTGCAGGGGCGGCCGCCGCCGGCAGCCCGGCCGCGCAGGTGTGGCAGTTCGATGACGGCGCCGGCTGGAGCCTCAATCTCTCGGCCGATACCGCCACGCTCAGCGTCGGGCCGCAGTACGGAGAGTTCAGTGAGTTCTCGGATCGGTTCCGGGCGGCGCTCGCCGCCCTGGCCGAGGGAGCGGGGGTCCCGCGCACCGAGCGGCTCGGGATCCGGTACGTGAACATCGCCGAGGTCCCCCCTGGCGACGGCATGGCGTGGCGGACGTGGTTCCGCCCCGAGCTGACGGGCTGGCCGGCCACCGACACCGTGGCCGACGGCACGCACCTTGTCACCACCCTCACCCAGAGCCAGCTCACGGCGCCGCCCACCGGCGAGCTGGCCGGCCCGGAGGCCGACATCCAGGCGGTCGTTCGGCACGGCTTGGTGCCGGCCAACACCATGGTCCCCGGGGTGCTCCCGATGCAGCCGCGTGGCCCCGCCTTCCTGCTCGACATCGACATCTTCACCGAGGGACCGCAGCCGTTCGAGCCGGGCGAGCTGACCAGGCAGCTCACCATGCTCCACGATCAGATCGATCGATTTTTCTTCTGGGCTCTCACGGACGAGGGCGCGACATACTTCGGTCGTGAGGTCCTCGAATGATCGTCGTTGAGGCGCCCGCCCTCTACGAGGCCGCCTTCCAAGGCGAGCCGCTCCAGCGGACCGTCTTCCCCGAGCCCTTGAACACCCACGACACCTTCTGGACGATCGGTGACTGGCCGATCCGCGTCCCGGCCGTGGTGTCCCCTGCCGTGCCAGGGCTCCAGCGGGTCATCCGAGAGATGCGGTATAGGACCGGCTGGTCAGCTCGCCGCTTGGCGGAGATCATTGGCTCCAGCCACACAACGATCATCAATGCCGAGAGCGGGCGTCCACTGGTGAGCGGACACAGCGGCAACCTCCGCCAGCGGCTCGTCGAGGCCCACGATCTCATCGAGCGGGTCTTTGTCCTCGTCAACCGCGACCCCGAGAGAACCGCCACCATTCTCGCCACCGCACCCGGGCCTGGTCGGCACAGCGCGGTCGAGGAGCTGCGGGAGACCGGCGATCCGGGCCGGGCCTACCTTGCCGCCCTCGATGCAATCCGACCCCGACGCACCGGGCTCCTGGTTGGCGACCGACCCCGCTGGGATGGCCCAACGACGGCCCTCCACGACTAGGGCCCAGGGTGGATGGCATCTCTATACGAGGCAGGCTGGCGCCAGGGATCGATCGTCGAGTACGAGCTGCCGTTTGACGCCGTCGTCGTCGGAGCGTCTGGCAGCCCTGAGCGCTCCGCCGGATCGCACGGTCTCTGGGCAGTCGCCACCCAGGACTGCGACCTTGACCGAGCAGACACCGGTGACCGCGATCCGGGCATTGAGCTGCGTCCGATCTTCACCCAGGCCCCGCCCCCAGACTGGGGCATCCGCTCGGCGAAGCTGCGGTTGACCGACCACGAGTACGCCGACGCTAGCGCACCGCGCCTCACTGTCGCGCCGCAGGTGCTGACCACGATCCTTGAGTTGGGTGCACCTCGACGCGACGTCGCGGCCGCCCGGCGCCAGGCCTTCACCACGTGGCTCGGGCTCCGCTACGACCGCCCGGCGGTCCCCGATCACCTCGTGCCGCTCGCCAAGTGCATCAGCACCGAGGTAGCCCGGGACGCGCACCGCGGGATCACCGCCCGTGTCCGCGACGTCCTCATGCAGTTCGACGATACGGGCGACACCGTTCGCTACTCGATGTTCGCCGTTCTCGACGACCCCGCCGACCAGGACGAGGTGCGGGCATGGCTCGGCCGCGTCGCCCAGGCGGTATCCACGGAACTGGGCGTGGCCGACCTGATCGAGGCGGCTAGTACCGACGGCATCGCTTTCTCAACCATCGAGTCCTCCTACTCCGCCGATGTCAGCCAGGTCACGTGGCGCCGCGGGCAGCTCGACCCCGAGGGCGCCACTTGACTCACGCCAGTCAGCCGACCGACCGAAAGCGGCGGCCCTGGGCCCCGCGGGTCCGAAGCAACAGCGGGATGGGGACGACGTGATCGAGGGGCACGCCGGGCCACCTCCGGTAGTGCCGCTTACGCGTAGCCGGGGACAGCCTCGCCCGGGAGGCTGATGAACTTGAGGAAGCGCTTGCCGCGCTCGGAAGACCGCGACGCCCACGCGCCCGTGGCGGTCATCATCCCGTGAAACGAACCCTGAGCGAGGGTCCGTTGCTCGAGGTCGGCTCCGACTTGGTCATAGATGTCCCGGCGCCCTCGGACTTCCGGTAGGCCGCCCTCAATGACCTGAACAACTGAGCTTGAGATACCGAACTGAGGCCTCTGCAGGCCGTGGTCATCGAACCACTTCCCCGGGTCGTCCAACAGGGCGAGCATCCGGACGTGCAACGGCATCAGTTCGTCGATAAATCGCAGAAAGCTCATCCGCTCGTACTCCTCGGGCGCGCCGGGAAGGACGCTGTTGACGAGCGCGTTTCGGAGCATCCGGAGCTTCTCGACATCGTGGCTCTTCACGGCCACGACGGAGGCTGCCAATACCGCCGAAACGAACTCCTCATTACCCTCGAGATCCCGTGGGTCAAACCCTTCGAGTCGGTGCCGGAGCTCGTCAACCACCTGGCCAAGATGTCGAAGCCACTCGTCACGACGCTTCTGGAGTGACGGCTCCAAGACGAGGTCGAACAGTTCGACCGCCGCACCTCCCACGAGAGGAACCGCGGCAACGCCTGCCTTCACCATGTCCGCCGCGACTTCCGCCATCGACCGACCCGGAAGGTCGCCTACCTGCTCAGTCTCAGCCACGAACAGCGACAGTACCTCCGGGAAGGACCAAGACGGAAGGGCTGGACGAAGAGCGGCAACCTCGAGGACAGCCTGATGCCTAAAGGTGGGTCATTGGCTCCAGACTGTGGGCCAGGCTTCGCGCCCGCGTTACCTCAGCCTATGGCTCCTCTCCCAAGGCCAACCGATTAAGGTGGGCGACGTCAGGGAAACCACTACGCACCGCCTTTAGGAGGCCCCTCGCAGCCAGGCGGCGGGCGTCGTTTGCGGCGGCCAGGGTCTCTGTGGCGTCCGGATAGTCGTCTCCATGCACGAGACGCGATCGCATGCCGTAGAGCTTGCTGAGTGTACGGAATATGCTGCGTCGCTCGTCAGTGTTGGCTGCGATGAAGTGCGCCCCGTGCAATCTGAACCTGTACGAAAGGTCTGCAAATCGGACTTCCCTGTCATAAGGGAGCAGCAAAGCTTCCAAGGCGATGACGAAATCGAGCAAGCCATCCGCAGAGTCTGGACGCGCGCACCCCAAGCCGAAGCGATGGAGCGCCAGTTCTGATGGTCGCTCCGGCATGTCGACCCGGTACGATCCAAGTTGATCGGCGGTCGTACACGCCTCGTCGAACTGTCGCTGACCGATCGGGCAAGGCGCCGCCCGGCTCCGTGGCATCGGCAGCGGGCGTGTGATTCGTCCGAAAGACAACCATTCGGGAAGGAGATAGGTCGCTACTCCACCTGGTCCGGACCAGGTGACTCCGTGAAGCTGCAAAGCTAGAGGTAACCGAGGGATCGGAAGAGCGCCGATATCATTTGGCTGTCCAGCGTCACGGTCCATCTCTAGAATGTGCGACGGGAAGAACATGTTCGGTACGCCGCCGACGCCGGCCCCGCCTCGGTGGATCCGAGGGACGTCCATCAGATCACCTCGCTCCAGGGGAGAGAGTGCCCGCAATCGATTCGGGCCACAGACGAGAAGATCAGCTTCCGGCACCAGCCCCTCGACCGCGACGACCTGCCTAGCCATGACGTTGCCGGTCGTGAGCACACCGAGGAGGTCATCGGCGAGCTGTCGGCTCAGATCTGCGTCTGACTCGGACACACTCGGAAGACGCGTCAGGTACCAGTGTGTCGCCGCGAGGATCATGTAGCCGAGGATCCACTCGGCAGGGTCGGCGCGGTCGAGGTCCTCGTACGAGAGACCGGCCAGATCGAACCCGGGTGGCGGAAACGCTATAGGGATTGGTACGTGCTCCGGGAAAGCCTGAGCAAGTGTTGTTGCCAGCCTTCGAGCATCTCCAAGCCAGTCCACAAGAACTTTAGAAAAGTTCGGGTTTACGAGCGTGTTGAGAACGTTGGTGTCAACAAGGACGTGGCCGCTGCGGGCTCCAGTCCCATCCTCATTGGGCGTGACGGTCAGTCTTTGCTCAGTTACTGTCAGGGCCTGGCCAGCCGCTGTGAGAGCCCCGGCTGTCAACACCGGCCCAAAATTGACCCCCTTCCACCGGTTGAAAACTGACCCCCCCGACAGGGTCCACCGGTCACTGCTGGTGGTCGATGGGCGCCTCCTCTGCTCTGAGGT